>Ga0326728_10017186_pt1 | contig 14555 bp, 13 predicted proteins | sample MB3enrmetagenome_FD_207602 | JGI IMG/M metagenome (GOLD analysis project Ga0326728, IMG submission 207602) | Lab enriched peat soil microbial communities from McLean, Ithaca, NY, United States - MB31MN | ecosystem: Environmental > Terrestrial > Soil > Wetlands > Peat | place: USA: New York...
GGCTCCAGCTAGTCGATGGCGATGGTGGCCGAGACGGACTTCGTGGCATCGGTTATTGAGGTTGCGGTTATGGTTACGGTACCGCCGGCCGGAACCGTGGGAGGGGCCTGGTAAGTGGTGGGAACATTGCTGGCGATGGGATTAGGGGTGAAGCTGCCGCACTCCCCAGCGGGGACGCAGGTGAAGTTCACGCCGGCGTTTTTCGTGTCGTTGGTAACGACCGCTGCGATGCCTGCCGTGGCGCTGGCAGCGAGCGCAGTGGGAGGCGGGAATTCGGTGCTAAATGTAACCAGAATCGCGGGAGGCTGGTATTTAGAATCGCCGCAGGCGACAAGTACGGCGATCATGCCCGCGACGAGCATGGCCTTGGCAATCAATCGGAGAGTCGATCGCCGAAAGATCATTGGATGGTTCGATGCAAGCTGCAAGAGGCGAGTCTAGCATGGAAGATGCACTCGCGAAGCGCTCCACGCGCGCGCGTGCCCCAGGTTTTCATCAAGCCATGAGTGTTGGGTTAGAATCGGGCAGAGGAGAACATGCCTCCACTTCGGAAGGCTCCATGACCGACATCGCCCGCCTGTTTCAAGCGTTTCTTGCGCCCGCTATCTTTGTTTCCGCCACCGCCTTGCTGGTGCTCTCGATCAATGTCCGCCTTATGGGTATCGTCAGCCGATTGCGGCAGTATGTACACGCGAAGCATGACGCCGCCAAGAATGACCGGGTGCAGGAAGCGGAGGCGTATACCGCGCAGATTAGCGCGATTGAGCAACGTGCGGAAATGATCCGGCGTTGTTTCCTCCTGGTTCTCATTTCTCTTGCGGGGACGATCACCTCGTGTCTGCTGCTCGGGTTTGGTCTCTACTGGCAAAAGGCTGCGGTGGCGGCCGTCGTGCTTTTTGTTCTGGCCATGATCTGCTTGCTGGCGGGAACCTTCTACTACATCCGGGAGGTTACCGTGGCGCTCAGTTCGGTTCACAACGAGGCGTGCGATTCGCGCTTCATGGACCTCGGCGATCCGCCCGAGAATCGAGTCCGCGATCCGCTCTGAGGTGAGGAATCGGGTCATCGGGTGATCTAAAATCAAGAGCCCCAGATCGCCCCACTGCACCCGATGACCCGATCACCCGATTTCTTTTGGTCCCGCATTTTGTCAACAAATTGTCAAATTCATGTCACTTTCTATCCCGCAATGTGCCATTAACCTGATATCAGGCTAGAGTTTAGGGGTATGATTTCTGACTATTCGATGCGGGGGCGGTCGTGAACAAGAACGTTTCTTCAGCAGTAGCGGGTGCGACGGTGGAAGCGGTTCCGGCCAATGCGGAGCGGATCCTGGTGATTGAGGATGACCGCGCCGTCCAAAAAGCTCTGAAACGATTGTTTGAAGCCGAAGGCTTCGCGGTGGATATTGCGGGGAACGGCGTCGCGGGTCTGGAGATGTTTCGGGCCGCGGCGCCGGCGGTGCTGGTGCTGGACTTGAGCCTGCCGGGAACGCCGGGACAGGATGTGTGCCGGGAAATCAGCCAGGCAGCGCCTTCCTTGCCAATCATCATCCTCAGTGCGCGGACGGAAGTGATGGACAAGGTGCTGCTGCTGGAGTTGGGCGCGCATGACTACGTGACGAAACCGTTCAGTCCTCGGGAACTTCTGGCACGGGTACGGACGGCGATGCGGCGGTCGCCATCGATGCGGAAACCGCTGACCGAGACTTTCAAATTTGGCGACGTGAAGGTTGATTTCACGAAGATGGAATTGTGGCGAGATGGGAACCTGGTGCAACTGACTTCGCAAGAGTTCAAAGTGCTGAAGTTCATGGTCCAAAACGCGGAGCGCGTGTTATCGCGTGAGGAGTTGCTGAACTTCGTTTGGGGATACCGGAATTATCCGAGCACGCGGACCGTGGATAATCACATCCTGCGGCTGCGGCAGAAACTGGAGAAAGATCCGGCGAATCCCTTGCACTTCCGCACGGTACACAGTTCGGGTTATAAGTTTGTGCCGTAGTGGAGCGAGGTCAGAGGTAAGAGGCCAGATTGCATAGGTGAAAATCGCAACGGTTTTACCTCTGCAATCCGACCTCTCACCTCTGACCTTTTGTAATCTATATCCTGTAATCCCTTCGAGGTTTGAACATGGGCGGAATTCGGTTGCGGACCAAGTTCCTGCTTTCCATGGTGGCGGTATCGGCGGCATTGACGTTCACGACGCTGCTGGTAGTGCGGCGCACCGTGCAGCAGGAGGTGCGCCTCGGAATCCAGCGCGACCTCGAGAATTCCGTTTCCGCATTCCACAATTTTCAGAAGCAGAGGGAAGTGACACTCCAGCGCTCGGCGGCGTTGCTGGCCGACCTGCCGAATGTGCGGGCGCTGATGACCACGCACGACCCGGCAACCATCCAGGACGCATCGCGGGATTTATGGCAACTGGCGGGCAGCGACTTGCTGCTGTTGGCCGATTCTTCCGGCAAGGTGATGGCGCTGCAGGCCGCTCCGCCGGAGATCACGGTTCGTCAGGGGCAGGACTTCTTTCCGCAAGTGGTGTCGAACCTGCTGTCGAATGCCGAGACGCGGCACTGGTGGTACGTCGAAGGACACCTCTACGAAGTTTTCCTCCAGGATATTTATTTCGGCCCGGCGAGCGGGCACCAGGTTCTGGGATACCTGCTGCTGGGGTACGAAATTGACGACCGCGTTGCCCGGGACCTGAGCCGCGTGGCCGCAAGCGAAGTGGCGTTTCGTTATGGAGATTCGATTATACGGAGCACGCTGAAGCCTGCCCAGGAGTCGGAGTTGCTGCGCGTGGCGCCGAGAACGGTCGCTGGAGGCCCGCCGCAAGGGGATCAGATCCGGCTGGGCGAGGAACGGTTTTTGGCGACGTCGGTGGATTTGCCCACGCCGGGTGCGCCCGCGCTCAATCTGTGGGTATTGAAGTCGTTCGATCAGGCAACGGCATTCTTGAGCAGCCTGAACGAGTTGCTGCTGGCGCTTGGATTGACGGCCGTACTGGCGGGGAGCCTGCTGGTTTTTCTGATCTCGCATACCTTCACGCGTCCGCTGGAGAATCTGGTGGCGGGGGTGCGCGCGCTGGAGCAGGGGGATTATGCGTATCCGCTGCAGGCGCGGAGCGGAGACGAAGTCGCCGAGGTAACCGGAACCTTCGACCGGATGAGAACAAACCTGCAGAAAACGCAAAGAGAATTGCTGGATGCGGAACGGCTGGCGACGATTGGGCGAATGGCGAGTTCAATCTCGCACGATCTGCGGCATTCGCTGGCGGCGGTGATGGCGAATGCGGAATTTCTTTGCGAGAGCAACCTGACGCCGGGGCAACGCGAAGATCTCTACGCCGAGATACGGATCGCAGTCAACCAGATGACGGAGTTGATCGAGTCGCTGCTGGAATTCTCGCGCACCCGAGAGTCATTGCGTCCCACCTACGGCGACGTTCGGTCGGCGGTGGATCGGGCGGTGCAGGGGGTGAAGGCGCATCCGGAATTCCAGCGCATACGGATTCGGATTTCTGGCGAAGGATCGAGCGAGGGCTGGTTCGATTTCAAGAAGGTGGAGCGCGCCTTGCTCAACTTACTGCTGAATGCGTGCGAAGCAGTGCCGGCGGAATCCGGGAGAATCGATATCGGCCTGCGACGCAAGGGCGAGACATTGGAAATTCGCATCGAGGATAACGGTCCAGGAATCGCGGACGCGGTGCGGGACCGTTTGTTTGAGCCGTTTGTGAGCCACGGCAAGGAAAATGGGACGGGGATGGGGTTAACGGTGGTGCAGAAAATTCTGCAGGATCACGGCGGGGACGTCGCGGTGGAGCAGACGTCAGTTTCGGGGACGACGTTCCGCATAAGTATTCCGCTGAATCCCTCGGCAGAGAATGCTTTGACCGCCCGGCATGTTACGTAAGCGGCATGGTTTCTGTAAGAGAGTTGCATGAGTGATTCTCGGTGGATGTTTGGGCAGGGCACGGCTTCAGCCGGGCCGCTACGAGCCGTATAGACACTGGGCTTTAGTCCCAGAGGGAAATGCCTCCTCTGAAACCGAATTTGCGACAAGTTCCAGGTACTCCTGGAAGGTAGATCCGAAAACCAGACTCTGATCGCAGTTGATGGCGAAGCGGCAGGAGGCAACATGAACACGAGTAAGAACCGCTGGTTCGAAGGGTTGCGATGGATGACGCTGGTGGTTGCGATGGCGTGGACCGCATCCGGCGTCGCGCAGGAAGCTGCGAATCGGGCACAGCCACCTTCTCCGAGGTCATCCAATGAATCGGTGAGTGACTCGGTGCGCGAGTTGCGGGAGCAGGTGCGCGAGTTGCAGGCGGCGGTTGCCGGGATGCGCTCCGACTGGCAGCGCGCTCGCGCGGAAACGGCGGAACTGCGCCGCGAACTCGACGAAATCCGCGCCGGAACAGAGCCGCGCAATGCGGCGCTGAAGGACGCGGTGATGAAATCGGAGACCCCCAACTCCAAGCCTGCGGGAATCTTCCAGGACAGCTTGCAGAGCGTCTTGCCGAACGGCGCGCCGCAGGATGAGAAACAAGATCAGAGAAGGGGCGAGCACGCGGCCAGCCTGGAAGAAGAATACCAACTGCTAAGTGGGAAGGTGGACGATCAGTATCAGACGAAAGTGGAAAGCGCATCGAAATACCGGTTGCGGCTGTCGGGCATCGTTTTGATGAACCTGGTGAGCAATCATGGTGTGGTGGATAGCATTGACCTTCCCACGGTTGCGTACGCCAGACCGGCGGGCGATGCGGGGGGGAGTTTCGGGGCGACGTTGCGACAGTCGGAGATTGGGTTCGAAGCGTTCGGGCCGAGCGTTGCGGGTGCGAAGACGAGGGCGGACCTGCAACTCGATCTGGCGGGCGGGTTTCCGCCGGTTCCGAACGGGATCAACTCCGGACTCATGCGGTTGCGAACGGGCACCATGCGGATGGACTGGACAAAAACTTCGGTTGTGGCCGGGCAGGATGGGATTTTCTTTTCACCAAACTCGCCCACATCGTTTGCTTCGCTGGCGATTCCGGCGCTCTCCGCGGCGGGAAACTTGTGGGGCTGGATACCGCAGATACGGGTGGAACACAGAGTGGCTTTGGGGGAAGAGTCGAGCCTCGTATTGCAGGGGGGAATTCTGGATCCGGTGAGCGGGGAAGCGCCGAGCTCAAGTTCTTACCGGCAGGCGGGGCCTGGGGAAGCGTCGCGTCAACCGGCCTACGGCGCGCGGATCGCGTGGACGCGGAGTGTTTTCGCACAGCCGTTGCGGGTGGGCGTGGGAGGGTTTTACAACCGGCAAGACTATGGTTTCAGCCGGAACGTTGATGGCTGGGGCGCAATGACAGATATTGAGTTGCCGCTCAATCGCCAGTTTTCGTTGAGCGGAAAGTTTTATCGCGGGAGGGCCCTTGGCGGGCTGTACGGCGGAATCGGACGCAGCGTGTTGTTCAGCGGCGATCCGACAGTGGCTAGCACTGAAGTACGAGCATTGAACTCGGTTGGCGGCTGGGCGCAACTGAAATACCGGCCCGCAAATAAATGGGAATTCAATGCAGCCTTTGGGATGGATAATCCATATGCCAGCGACCTGAAATATTTCCCGTACGCGCAGGCCTACGGGGATCCGACGCTGGCGAGAAATCAGGGAAGCTTTGTGAACCTGATCTACCGTCCCCGGTCGGACCTGTTGTTTTCCGCGGAGTATCGGCACCTGGCGACGTATTCGCTTACCGACGGGGGGAACAGTGCGGGCCAGCTCAATCTGATGATGGGTGTTCTGTTTTGAGCCGATGATGGAAGTGGGACAGTGAGAAGCTGCGGTAAGAGCCCGCGGTAAAGAGCTAAGATGAGCCAGCACAATGAGCCATAGAAGGATCCTGATCTGGGTCGCGATGTTGTGGGCCGGCACGGCCGGATTGCACGCGCAGGCAACAACGCAGGCCGTGACGACGACGGTGCGCGGCCGCGTCGAGGTCATCGGCGCCGCGAGTGGAGGCAAGACACGGCAGGGGGCGATTCCCGGGACGGTGGTGTGGCTGACGCCAATAACAACGGCGGGAGCCGCCGGCGAAGCGACTGCGGCGGCGGCAAGTGCGCAGGGAAGGCCGCCGGCGAGTCCGCCGCAAAACCCGCGGCTGGTGCAGAAGAACAAAAGTTTTGAGCCGCACCTCCTGGTGGTTCCAGCGGGGTCGATGGTGGAGTTTCCCAATCACGATCCCTTTTTCCATAACGTCTTTTCACTTTTCGAAGGCAAGCGGTTCGATCTTGGTCTGTACGAAGCGGGCACGTCGCGGATGGTGCGATTCGACCGGCCCGGAATCAGCTACATTTTCTGCAACATTCATCCCGAGATGAGCGCGGTTGTCATCACGATGGCGACGCCGCTGTATGCCGTTTCAAACCGGGACGGGCAACTTAGCCTGGCGGGCGTTCCCTACGGGCGTTACATGCTGCATGTTTGGAGCGAGGGCGTGGGTCCGGAAAGTGCACAGCCGCTGACTCGCGAGATCACGATCGGGGAGAATGCTTCGTCGCTGGGAGTGATTCGCGTGCCGGAAGCGAATGGGCAGCGCAGGGCGCACAAGAACAAATATGGCCGCGAATATGACGAACCTACGCCGGACAATTCTGTCTATAATCAGCAACGCTAGAGAAAGCCGCATAAAGTGACACTATGAAAATCGACAAATTGCTCAAGCGTTACCGCATCGAAGATGGAAAACACTTCCGCCTCAAGGATCATGACCCCGCGGACACGCACGGGCTGGGGTCGGAACCGCAGGCGAAGAAACTGCTGGCCAACGGCATCAAAGAAATGAACCGATTGCAGGACATACTTGCGGCGCAGGACCGTTGGGGCCTGCTGCTGATTATTCAGGCCATGGACGCAGCCGGGAAAGACGGGACGATCAAGCACGTCATGTCGGGAGTGAATCCGCAAGGCGTGCAGGTGGCGTCGTTCAAGGCGCCGTCGGCGGAAGAATTGCACCACGGCTATCTGTGGCGCTGCATGAGATGCGTGCCGGCGCGGGGCCGGATCGGCATCTTCAACCGCTCGTATTACGAAGAGGTGCTGGTGGTGCGCATCCACCCCGAGATTCTGGAAAGCCAGAAACTGCCGAAAGCGCTGGTGACGAAACATATCTGGCAGGAGCGCTTTGAAGATATCAACAGTTTCGAGCGCTACCTTACACGGAACGGCATTGCGGTGGTTAAGTTCTACCTGCACGTTTCAAAGAAAGAACAGAAGCGCCGGTTCATGGAACGGCTCGACACGCCCGACAAGAACTGGAAGTTTTCTGCATCCGATGTGAAGGAACGCCAGTTCTGGGACCGATACCAGGAAGCGTATGAGGATATGATCCGGCACACGGCGAGTGCGTACGCGCCCTGGTACGTTGTGCCGGCGGATAACAAGTGGTTCACGCGGCTGGTGGTCTCGGAGGCGGTGGTGGATGCGATGAAGGGCATGAATTTGAAGTACCCGAAGGTGAGCGGCGAGCAGAAGGCCGCGCTCGCCGAAGCGCGTCAACAACTCGAGAACGAGTGAGGCGTAGTTTGAGAGTGGAGAGCCGGGCGTCCCCGCCCGGCGGGACGGGCGAGACGCCCGTCGCTCCATCGCGCGTCACTTCAACACCACGGGCAACACCTGGTCATAGGGTTGAATCGTGACGGTCAGGGATTTGCGCTGATCGAAGACTTCCCGGGTAACCTTGAAACCGACGATGATGGTTCCTCTCTGTTCGGCTCCGGCCAGCAATTTGGTTTCGGGCGAAAGCGGCGGCTCGGAACTTTCTTTCAAAGCCGGGAATGCCTGGAAATAGCGGTCGAGATCCACCGCAGAAGCGGCCTTATCGTCGAAAGTTCTGCCGTCGGCGGTGGTGAGCTGCGCTTGGAGGGTGTGAATCCACAGCGGTTTGTCCGCCGTATTGCGCAGCGTGAAAGTGATGGCGGCCAGGATCATGTTCTGGCCGGGCACTTCGGCGGCAGCCACGAAATCGATCGAACCCGCGCCCTGCGGTTTCTGCCGTTCCTTGAAAGCGAAAATTCCCACAATCACAGCGACGGCGGCAATGCAGATCAGGACAATGCCGGCGGGCGGAAGATTGCGCTTGGCGGTTCCGAATTCGTCGCCGATGTGGAACTCGGTGATGGGCTCGGGCGTGGTCGGGGGCGGCGGAGGCACTGGTCGATCGAACACGGGTTGGTCGGACATGGGTCGATTGTAGATGACCTCTGGCTTCCGCCATCGCACTTCTGCCATGCGGCGCCGGGCGCGGTTACGCGAGGGGACAGAGACTCACGTCCGTGCGGTGCAGTGACTTTGGTTACCTTGCCTGGTGTGACGGATGCTGCGACGATGCGGAAGATTTCCTTTTGGAGGTACTCGGCAGTGAACCGTAAAACTCTCTTTGCCGCGTTGGCTTGCGCGTTGCTGGCGTTCAGTATGCTGGGCTGCAACGCCTTACAAACCACCAACCACTTACAGTCCATTCAGCTTACAGCCAGTTTGATAAACGGCGTGGCTCCGACGGGTCAGTCCGGCGTCGCCAATTTGTCGGGTTACGGGGCAACGATCCAGTTGCAGGCCACAGGCATCTACAGCGGCAGTGGGACCAAGGATCTCACGGACAAAGTCACGTACATAGTGATTGTCGATCCGAATGAGACTTCAAACGGGAACGGCGGCGTGCTGCTTCCTCCCTGCAAGGCTCCTGCTTGCCCGGTGCCGTCCACGCCGCCCTATACCAGCGGGACCGTTGAGTATAGTTCCACTGGTCTCATCACTGCCGTAGACCCAGCGGAGTGCACATGGGTAAATAGCGCCGTTGACCCCTCCACAACCCCAGCATGGAGTTATGTAGGTGATTACATGGTCACCGCTACATACGCGGGCGTCACGTCCCAGCCCTTCTATGTTCCGATAGGGTCCGCGGCGGGCGTGTATGATCAATATAGCAACCCATCCGGAGCTTGCGGGCCCTCATAGATAGAGGGCACTGAATCTCAGGGGGACGGCTGCCGTCCTCCTTTGCTATTAGTTCCACCCATCTCTGGGCAAAAACGCTCTCCATCTGAGTTTTAGAGGTTCAAGATTCTCTCTGTGGCTCCGTGGTGAAAGAGGGCAAATTAGGACACTATTCCTAGCGCCGCGTTTGAGCGTCCCGCCCGCAACCCTTATAATCCTAGGTTTGCCCGTGAACGCAATCGATGCTTATGCTTCTCACTCCCACCATTGAAGTCGTGCCGGGATGAAGGTTCGCACTGGAATTGAAGTGTCGAGCCAGTCCGACATCGGCTGCGTGCGCCAAAATAACGAAGATTCGTTTGGTTATTGGGAGCCGGAGGACGACCAGCAGTTCCTGCGCAAGGGGCGGCTGGCGGTGGTAGCGGACGGCATGGGCGGCTACGAAGGCGGTCAGGAAGCGAGCCGGCTGGCGGTGGAAACGCTGGTGGAAGTGTATCGCGATTTCGCCGGCGACGACCCGCAGGCAGCGCTGATCGAAGCCTTGCAGACGGCCCACGAGCGCATCCGGCAATACAGCTTTGCCCATCCGGAATTACGCGGCATGGGAACGACCTGCACGGCAGCCGCGATCGTCAGGGGTGAGCACGGCAGTGCGCAATATGACGCGCTCTATTACGTGCACGTGGGCGACACCCGGCTCTACCTGATCCGCGACCGCCAGATTACGAGGGTAACCCGCGACCACTCCTATGTGGGACGGCTGGTGGAGTCGGGAATGATCAGCCAGGAGGAAGCGGAGCATCATCCGCAGCGCAACATTCTGACCGCAGCTTTAGGGACGAACCCCGATCTCATCATGGACTCGCCCGGACATGCGGAGCCTCTCCGCCCGGAGGACGTGCTCCTGATCTGCAGCGACGGATTGTGGGGGCTGGTACGCGACGCGGAGATTCTTGACATGGTGGAAAATAAGAGCGCGGAACAAGCGGGCCACGAGCTGATCAAACTGGCTCGGGAACGCGGGGGGCCGGATAACATCACGGTCGAGATTCTGCGCTTGCACTGAGGCGGTTGCGGTTCTGAATGCCGCGTCCAACAAGGGAACTTCCGCTTTCCGAAGGTGCAAACTCTTGCACAAGAGCCTCCTCTTCGAGGCCCTCTTTCGGCGGTAACTCGCTGAAATCACAGGACCGGACAAAATCGGGAAATTTAGTGCTTTGGCCGTGCGCTTGCCTTTTCTATAATGCCTATCAGCGACATAGGGATAGTCGGGGGGAGAGGCACGATGAAGGTTTCCCAAAAAGGGCTGTATGCGTTGCAGGCGATGATGGTACTGACCCGGCGTTATACCCAGGGTGCGATCCGGATTCGCGACATTGCCTACGAAGAAAATCTGCCGGAAAAGTTTCTGGAGCTGATTCTTTTGGAACTGAAGAACGCGCGCATGGTGGAGAGCGTGCGCGGCGCCAAGGGCGGATACCGGTTGCGCCGGCCACCGTCGGAGATCCGGTTGAGCGAAATCATCCGTCTGGTGGACGGGCCGCTCGCGCCCTTTGGGGACGCGGATCAGTTGCGCGCTCTGATCGATCGCGATGCAGACCATAGCGCCCTGTACCGAGTGTTTCTGGAAGTACGGGATGCGGCCGCCAAGATTCTGGAGAACACGACGCTGGCCGACCTGATCAGCCGCGAGTCCGCTGATCCGCGCCCGAACGCCCGCAACCGGAAGATCGGCAAAAAGAGAAAGAACGAGCCGAGTGTGCTGCCGATGTTGGTGCAAGGCGAGGGTCATGACTAAGCGAAGTTGCTTCGTTCTTGCATGGTTGTTTTGTTTACTGGGCGCGTCGGCCGGGGCCGAGACCGTCATTCGCGTGGGCGCTTTTCCCAATATCACGCACCCGCAGGCGATGGTGGGAAAAAACAACGGCTGGTTTGAGAAAGCGATGGGGCCCCAGGTCAAGATTGAGTGGAAGAGTTTCAACGCCGGGCCCTCGGCGATTGAAGCCTTGTTTGCCGGGGCGATTGACATGACGTACATCGGCCCGAACCCGGCCATCGCCGGCTACGTGCGTTCCAATGGAGAAGCGTTGCGAATTGTGGCGGGTGCAACCAGTGGCGGAGCTTCGCTGGTGGTGCGCAACGATTCCGGCATTCAGAAGCCAGAAGATTTTCACGGCAAGAAGGTCGCCTCCCCGCAGATGGGCAACACGCAAGACGTCGCACTGCGCGCGTGGTTGAAAGCGCACGGCATGAAAACCACGGACAAGGGCGGGGACGTGCAGGTAATTCCGCTGGCGAATCCCGACCAACTGACGCTGTTCATTAAGAAAGAGTTGGATGGCGCGTGGGCGCCCGAGCCCTGGGCGACGCGCTTGATCAAGGAAGGAAATGGCCGCTTGTTCCTGGACGAGCGCACCCTCTGGCCGAACGGTCAGTTTATCGCCGCTCATCTGATCGTCCGGACCCAATTTCTGAAAGAGCACCCCGATCTGGTGAAGAACTGGATCCGCGCGCACGTGGAATTGACGGACTGGATCAACGGGCATTTGCCCGAGGCCAGGAAACTGCTCAACCAGCAGATCGCGAAAGAGACGGGGAAAGCGCTGCCTGACGCCGTGCTGGAGGAAGCGTTTGGGCGCATGACAGCGACGTATGACCCGCTGCGCGGGTCGCTGATGAATGCCGCCAAGTCCTCATTTGACGCGGGCTTTCTGGGACGCCAGATGCCGGACCTGTCGAGTCTGTACGATCTTTCGCTGTTGAACCAGGTGTTAGCGGAAAAAGGGAAGAAGGCAATCCAATGAGCGCGAGTCCTCATAACGCATATCCCTCGGCAGTTCCACCTGTTCCTCGCACTGGAGTGCGCGCGAATGTGTTTCACGGCAAGCCGGCTTCCTCGGTCACTACCTTTCCGCACCCAATTGCCGAGGTGGTAGTCCCGAAAGTCGCGCTGGATTCAATCTCGCTCAGCTATAAGACCACTTCGGGCGAGCGTTTACTGGCGCTCGACAATATCAGCTTGGAAGTGAAGCCGGGAGAGTTTCTCTGCATCGTCGGTCCTTCGGGATGTGGCAAGTCTACGCTCCTGCACTTGATCGCCGGTTTGAATCCCCAGACCTCGGGGAAGGTTCTGGTGGATGGCACGCCGGTGAGCGGGCCGGGGACCGATCGTATCCTGATCTTCCAGGAACTCGGCCTGTTTCCCTGGCTGACGGTCGGCGGCAACGTCGAGTTCGGCCTGAAGATGAAGAACCTCCCGAAAGCCGAGCGCGAGGAGAAGGTGCAGCACTATTTGCGTCTTGTCCATCTTTCCAAGTTCAGGGACAGTTACATCCATCAACTCTCGGGCGGCATGCGGCAACGAGTCGCATTGGCGCGAGCCCTGGCCACTGAGCCCGACGTCCTGCTGATGGACGAGCCGTTTGCGGCCCTGGACGCCCAGACTCGCGATCTGCTGCACGACGAGTTGGAGCGCATCTGGGCCGAAACCGGCCGCACCATCATTTTCGTTACCCACAATGTGCGCGAAGCGGTAAGGCTCGGGGATCGCGTGGCGCTGATGACGTTTCGCCCCGGTCGCGTCAAGCAGGAATTTTCGGTGAACCTGCCCCGGCCACGACACATGGAGCAAGCCGATGTCGCGCGTACGGCGGGAGACATTCTGAGTTGCCTGCGCGACGAGATCAACAAGTCTCTGCAAGCGGAGTACGCCGATGAAAAAGCTGGCTAAGCAAGTAATCTTCTATTCCGCGCTGCTCGCGGTCTGGATCCTGGTGGCGAAGCTGCGTATCTGGCCGCCGTACCTTTTTCCTCCGCCATGGGGAGTGGGGCACGCCCTGTGGGACGGCTTTGCCGACCATAGCTTCTGGATTGGCATCGCCGTCACCATGAAGCGCATGCTCATCGGCTACAGCTTGTCGGTCGTGCTCGGCATGATCCTCGGTCTGGCCGTGTCGAGCAATAAATTCCTGGAAGACACTCTGGGCGGTTTGCTGGTGAGTCTGCAATCTCTGCCCAGCATTTGCTGGATTCCGCTCGCCGTTCTCTGGTTCGGACTTACGGAAAAAGCCATCTTGTTTGTCGTGCTCATGGGCTCGCTGCTCTCGGTAACCATCGCGATGGAGGACGGCCGCAAGCAGATGCCGAAGATCTACGGCATGGCTGGGCGCAACCTGGGAGCAAGTGGCTTCCGTCTTTTCTGGTCCGTGCTGTTGCCGGCCAGCTTGCCGTTCATCGTGAATGGAATGAAGCAAGGGTGGGCGTTCGCATGGCGCTCGCTGATTCAAGCCGAAATGATTTTTCTCAGTCTCGGGCTGGGCCAGTTGCTGATGATGGGTCGCGACCTGAGCGACATGAGCCAGGTGATGGCAGTGATGATCCTGATCATCATCCTCGGCTACATGGTGGACGGCCTGATCTTCCGCACCATGGAGCGGCGTCTGCAAGAGAAGTATGGGCTGACGCCCGCGTAGGAGATTCGTATCAGGGCATCGCTTTAGCGATGCCATAATAACCTCGAAACCGGAACCCCCTTTAGGGACTGGGCATCGATCTCGCAGCGGGCTTCCTCTTTCACTTTCCTGCAAATTCATTTCTAATCTCCGCTATGACCAGCAAACTCCTGCGGTTGGGATGCGCCCTCTTTTTTCTGGCAGTTTTCTTTTTGGCAGCTTTCGCGGCCGATCGCGATTCGGATCGAGAAAGCGCAGATCGACTGATCGCGGAAGCACTCAAGCCTTCGCCGCTGGAAACGAACGTTCGCCGTTTGAGCGATGAGATAGGCGGACGTGTTCCCGGCACTCCGGCCTTCCAACGCGCGGTGGACTGGGCCGTGGCGGCGTTCAAAGACGCCGGCGCCGACAGCGTGCACACCGAAGAGTTCACCATCCCGCACTCGTGGGCGGAGGGCGCGACCGAGATGACGGCGTCGCTTTATTCCGGAACAACTTTTCCCGTCCGCGCTGTATCGGTCGCGTGGGCGCCGGCGCTGGCTGCGGCGAAGCATGTGCCGATCGTGGACGTGGGAGAAGGTTCGGCCGCCGAGTTTGCCAAGGTCGGAGATGTTGCGGGAAGAATCGTGCTGGTGCACACCAAGGTGCTGGGGAACTGGGACGATCTTTTCGGCGAATACTTGCGGGCGCCTGCGATTATTGCGCTGGCGGTGAAAGGGAAGGCCAAAGCGATTGCATTCATGGCCACCCGCGAACACGGGATTCTTTACCGGCACACCAACTCCGGCGCCGGCGAGATTGATGCGCTGCCTCAACTGATAGTAGCGCGCGAAGATGGAGAGCGGATCGCCCGCTTGCTGGCGTCCGCAAATCCGGTGTGGGCTAATCTTTCGATTCCCAACAAAATTGGCGGCGCGATCAAGACCTGGAATGTAGTGGCGGAAATTCGAGGCAGCCAAAAGCCCGGCGAGTTCGTGGTGCTCGGCGCGCACCTGGACTCATGGGAACTGGGAACGGGGGCGCTCGACAACGGGTGCAATGCCGCGTTGGTGATTGATGCGCTGCGTGCGATCAAAGCGTCGGGCCTGAAGCCCCGGCGATCGATTCGCTTCATTCTGTTTTCGGGCGAGGAAGA
>Ga0326728_10017187_pt1 | contig 14555 bp, 13 predicted proteins | sample MB3enrmetagenome_FD_207602 | JGI IMG/M metagenome (GOLD analysis project Ga0326728, IMG submission 207602) | Lab enriched peat soil microbial communities from McLean, Ithaca, NY, United States - MB31MN | ecosystem: Environmental > Terrestrial > Soil > Wetlands > Peat | place: USA: New York...
GGACGGCGAAACCTTCGAGTACATCGAGGCGACCGAGGCCGATGCAAAGCTGGCCTGGGAGCTTGCCAGTCATGTGCTGATGCGTTCGCTGGACGATGTGCCGCCGCAGACGCGCCGCCTGCTGCTCTTGATCGACAAGATGGTGACGGCGGAATGTGAACGGCTCGAAATCGAGCGGCTGGACTACCGCTTTACGCGGGCCACCGTGCGGCAGTTTACCGGCTGGGGAGACTCGCAGCTAAAGAAGCATCTCTCGCGCCTTGAAGACCTTGAGTATCTGGCGCTGCATCGCGGCGTAGCCGGTCAGAGCTTCGTCTATGCGCTCAACTTCGAGATGGGCGAAAACGGCAGGCCGGTGTTGCCGGGGCTGAGCTACGGCGCAAAATCCGTGCGCGCGGATGCCGACCGGCCACGGTTGGAAGAGGGGGTGTCACACTTCGAGGCCGGGGTGTCACCCGCCGGACACGGGGGTGTCATGGGGATGTCTGGGGGTGGTCACGATGCGAAATCGCCAGCAATGACGCGGGTGGAAGCCGGTTTTTCCGGCAAAAGCGCAGAAAACGCATATAGGGGAGCCGAGGCCAACGGCCTCCCGCAGACTCCCGTCGTAATCGTAGCCGCACAGAAGCCCAACGGCAGAACAGGGGGCAGCGCATGGCCCGCATAACCAAAACCCGCAAACCACAAGCCGCGCCCAGGACACCGATGGAATTGCTCATGTACGAGCATCTGGACGCGCTCAGAGTGCGTGGCTACTCCGAGTTCACGGTGAAGAACCGTCTCGTACACATCGGCTTTTTCATCGAGTGGGCCTATGAACACGGCCTGCGCGAACCCATCGAAGTAACGCGCCCGGTGTTGGAACGCTATCAGCGGTACTTGTTCTTCTACCGCAAAAAGAATGGGGAGCCGCTGACCTTCCGCAGCCAGCACGCGCGGCTTGTGCCGCTGCGCGTGTGGTTCCGATGGATGACGCGGCAGAATCACATCCTGCATAACCCGGCGTCTGAAATCGACCTGCCCAGGCTGGGGCGCACTCTGCCCAAGACTATCCTCTCCGTCGAAGAGGTCGAGCGCATCATGACGCTGTGCGAGGTCGAGGAGCCAATCGGACTCCGGAACCGCGCCATCCTCGAAACGATCTATGCGACCGGCTTGCGGCGTCTGGAAGTCGTGCGCCTGAAACTCTTCGATCTCCAGCTTGACCGCGGCCTGATCCTGGTCAACCAGGGCAAAGGCAAGAAGGACCGTTACGTGCCGATCGGAGAGCGGGCGGCGGCGTGGCTGCGCAAGTACATCGCCGAGGCGCGGCCCCAACTTGCCATCGAGCCGGACGACTTCACGGCGTTCCTTACTGCGGACGGCGAACCGTTCAGCCGCGACCATCTGACCTACGTGGTCAAGGAGCGCATCGACGCCGCGAAAACCGGCAAGGGCGGAGCCTGCCACTTGCTGCGCCACTGCATGGCGACGCACATGCACGAGAACGGCGCGGACATCCGCTTCATCCAGCAGATCCTCGGACACGAGGACATCAAGACCACGCAGATCTATACCCAGGTGGCGCTCAGGGCCTTGCAGCAGGTCTACGCGGCGACTCATCCGGCGGCGTTCATCGAGCCAGGATGTGCGCCGTCCTTGCCTGCTCCGAAAGGCTTCCTGTCCGGCAATCCCGCCGCCGAAGCACTGGCGGCGGCGCTCGAAAGAGACGCGGCAGAAGACCGCGAAGAGACCGGCGATTAGCCGCCGAATCCGTCCCATCTGAGCCACGCAAAGGCCCGGTTCCAGCCCGGTCAAAGCTGTGCGAATCGGCCCGGTTAAAGTCATGCGAAACAATCAAGAATCCTTCCCCCTTTAGCTGTTGTATTTACAGCTAAAGAAGAATGGACTATGTCCGGAATCCGTCTCCGATCCCGGCGCGCATCCGGGGCGGCATCCGCTGCCCATCCCTGCCCCTTAAGCCGTACAATCGTAGCCACATGCAGCTAGCTTCCAGCGCGCGCATCCCGGACGGCCTCATGGCCGCGATGCGGCTTGGAGACGAAAAACCGCATCAGGGCCTTCCGGGCCGAAATCCGGCACTGTATCAGGGGCCGACTGTCTGCAACTCCACGACCGCATTAGGCTTGCAAGCCGCCTCCGTTCTAAACCGCATCGGGTCGCGTAGTACCGGCAAAGAACGGGACTCCGAATCAGGCAACGACTACTTCGGGGCCAGGTATTACGCAAGTTCAATGGGGCGCTGGATGAGTCCTGACACGGACTTCAATCTGAAGCGCATCATGTCGAACCCGCAGCGGTGGAATCGCTATGCGTACGTCATCAACAATCCACTTATTTTGGTTGACCCGAATGGGTTGTGGGACATCTACGTCTTCCGTCCAGAGGCGAAAGCCAACAACGCAGCGTGGAACAAAGCCATGCGAGACGCCAAAGCCAACGGAAACACGATGCACATCTTGAACGGTTCAGCCGCTACGAGGGGAGCGTATTTGGACGCCCTGAAGAATGGGGATGCCAAAATTATTTTTGCTGGGCACACGGTAGACGTAGCCGGGGACAACCGAAACATTGCAAAATCGGTGCAGCTAACGGGTCAGGAGGCTGTGGGAACGGCGGCTACGTACAAGAATGGAATGGATGCTTCGGGAGGCATGGGAGATAGATCACCGACGCCATCATCTATCGACGCTGAAAGCGTCGCAGCATTTGCGTGTCACAGCCAAGACCTCGCGTCCCAATACACGAGCACGGACTTCACCGGCCTTAGCAACAACGTCATGGGGAATTTAGCAGACGATGCGGCGGCATCCTACGCCGATGTCATGGCAAAAGACGGAACTGTAACCTCTGCGGACGCAGCTGCCCAACAGACGCTAACGACTGAAGAATCCACCTGGATTAACCCAGACGGAAGTCAATACGAAAAGACGCCGCAGGTGAAGGATAACCCACCACAATGAGCCATCTGAATGTGAAATGCGTACGTGAATTGCTCGTTCTTGTCCTGACAGTTGGTGTCCTTTCGTGCTGGACAGAGAGGGCTGCTGGACAAGGGCGAAGCAGCGGCGGGATTACGAATGTCGAAGCCACGGTAGTTGTAGGTCTCCGAATAGAGGTTCATGCCGCCGACAAGCCAATCGCAATTCCTTACTGCGGTGAGAACGGCGCAGGTGAGTACTTCTTTTGCTCAGGAGAAGCACATCTCGAAGTATTGCGCAGGGGCGAATGGGTTCCAGCAAAGCCCCGTAAGGGGCTATCGGCGGTCATGGGAGCCGAGCCTGATACTGTGCAGAAACGCCTTCTGGTTGAACCCGGGAAGACAGTATATTTTGCTTTCAATTTCGACAAAGAGTTCTTTGGTATCCAGAAAAGCGAACATGTGCGAATACGCATCAACTCATGGGGGGCAACTGAGGCTATCGGTAACCGTGAAGCACAAATCACCATGAGTAGCCCCGAAGTCGAATGCCCATGATGCACAGAACTAATCGTCGCCAGCCGTCCTCCGGGGCGGCTTGCTTGCGTCTAGGGCTTCCATCGGGCAGCATGGGCGCGGCGAGCGAAAAGCGCCATGCTTGCGCATGGGCAGGGGGAGGACACGCCACCTCTTTTTGCCAGTTTCCAGGTTATCGGTATGCTTCTCGGCGATGGAGGACGCGCCGGACTTCGAGGGCATCGTTGATGTTGACAAAGAACAGCCGGTAGTCGCCGACGCGGAGGCGGAACTCGGGCGGCTCGATGTCCTGGAGGCGCTTCACGTCGCCCTCGCCGGTGCGGGCGAAGCGATCCAGCGCGGCAAGGATGCGCATGGCGGTCTCGCGGTCGATGCGGCGCACATCGGTCTTGGCAGGGTCGGTCCAGACGATCCGCTTCACTGCGGTTCCTTGTAGTTGTCGATCTCTTCCTGCGTGATGCCGAGTTCAGCCAACACCTGTTCGTGGGGGATGCCCTCGTTGTGCTTGAGCCACTCACGGGATGCATCGAGCGCCTTGATCTCTTCCGCCGTGAGCGGTTCATCATCGATGGGCGCGTTGGCCAGGGCGCGTTCGACCGGATCGAGCATGGCGTTGATGAAGATGACGGCGGCGGAGGCCTGCCCGGTGGAGAGGCGGTTGATGAGTTCGTGCGCCTGTTGCTTCGGGTTGGTTGCGGCGTATGCCATGGGGAATCCTCTCTTCTTTAGCCTATCGACCGGCGGACCAGCGGCGGGCCTCCTGCTGGAGGATCATCGATTCGAGCACCTGCTGGACGACCTTTTTGGTCTCCGGGTCGAAGCGGGATACGGCCTCAAACTGGAGCTTGAGGGCGTCATCCGGCCCGCGCTCATCCCTGCCAAACAGCAATTTGTCGGAACTGACGCCAAGGGCCATCGCCATGTTGCGGATGACATCGAGGGTGGGCTGCGAGATGCCGCCTTCGTATCGTTTTAGCTGCTGTACATGGACACCGACGCGCTCGGCGAGTTGCTGTTGCGTGAATCCCTTTTCCTTGCGCAGTTCGGCCATGCGGGTGGGAAAGCCGGTCTCGGTAGCGTTCTTGGTCACAAATACAGCGTAAGCATCCAGAATCATGGCTTGACCTCAAAGGACTCCATCTGGTACTACAAACGTATCATATCTGTATCTTGACAGGTTTTCTACAGGATACCTGAAAAACGGAGGGTGGGCGGATGGCGCGAATCCCGGAGGCAGAGGTCGAGCGGCTAAGGAAAGAAGTCTCGGTGCAGCGGTTGGCCGAGGCTCGCGGTATCAAGCTCGTGCGGCAGGGGGCGGACCTGCTTGGCCGCTGCCCGTTCCACGACGACCGGACGCCTTCCCTGGTCATCACGCCGGGGAAGAATCTCTGGCACTGTCTGGGGGCATGCAGCACGGGCGGAACGGCCATCGACTGGGTGATGAAGGCCGAGGGGGTGAGCTTCCGCCATGCCGTCGAGCTTCTGAGACAGGACCATCTTCCCTTAGCCGCCGAACCGATCCAGCCCATCAAGCAAAGCACGGTGCCGAAGCTGCCGCCGCCGGTGTCGGCGGAGGCCGGGGACCGGGAGCTGCTGCGGGAGGTTGTGGGCTACTACAGCCGGACGCTGAAGGAGTCTCCGGAGGCGCTGAAGTATCTGGAATCGCGGGGTCTGCACTCCTCCGAGATGATCGACCGCTTCCGGCTGGGCTTCGCCAACCGGACGCTGGGCTATGGCCTGCCCAGGGCGAACCGCGCCGCCGGTGCGGCGGTGCGCGGGCGGTTGCAGCAGCTCGGCATCTACCGGGAGAGCGGGCACGAGCACTTCAACGGCTCGCTGGTTATCCCGGTGATCGATCCTGCAGGCGACGTGCTGGAGATGTACGGGCGCAAGATCACGGCGAATCTGCGCGAGGGGACGCCGCTGCACCTGTACCTGAAGGGCGAGCACCGGGGCGTATGGAACGAGGAAGCGGTCGCCGCTTCCAAAGAGATCGTGCTGTGCGAGTCGCTGATCGACGCCCTGACCTTCTGGTCGGCGGGCATCCGTCAGGTGACGGCCAGTTACGGCGTGAACGGCTTCACGACGGACCACCGCGCCGCCTTCGAGCGGCACGGCACCGAGCGGGTAACCATCGCCTATGACAACGACGAGGCCGGAAACAAAGCCGCCGCGAAACTGGCCGAAGAGTTGATCGGGATGGGCATCGAATGCTTCCGCGTGGAGTTCCCGAAAGGCATGGACGCCAATGAATACGCGCTGAAGGTGACACCGGCGGCGAAGAGCCTGAGCGTTCTTGTGAACCGTGCGGCGTGGCTGGGAAAAGGGCAGAGGCCTGCGCAGTACGCCATCGCCGCCGCGCTGCCTGCGGTTGCGGCGCCGGCAGCCGAAGAACCGGCGGCTAAAGAAAAATGGATCGAGGAAGCCGCGCCGGAACCGGCGTCCATCGTGGCGGAAGCGCGGAGCGAAGAGGTTTTTCCCTTAGCCGCTGCTTCTGTGCCGGTGGCTTCCGTGCTTGCCGCGCCCGCCGTCGATGTGCCGGTCGAGATGCGGGGCGAGGATGTGGTTCTCAAGTACGGCGACCGGGAGTATCGGGCGCGGGGCCTGAAGAAGAACACGAGCGCGGAGCTGTTGCGCGTGAATCTTCGCGTCGTGGGCGTCAATGCCCACGGGGACATGGCCCTGCACGTGGACACGCTGGAGCTGACGGCATCGCGGCAGCGGATGGCGTTTGCGAAGCAAGCCGCCGAGGAGCTGGGCATCAAAGAAGAGATCGTGCGGCACGACCTGGGCCGGGTGCTGATGGCGCTGGAGGAGTTGCGGGACGCGCAGTTGGCGGCGGCTCTCGCGCCGAAGGAGCCGGAAATCCGGCTGACGGAGGAAGAACAGAGCGCGGCGCTGGGCCTCTTGCGCGATCCCAATCTGTTGACCCGGATCGTCGAGGACTTCGCCCGGTGCGGAGTCGTGGGCGAGGAGACCAACAAGCTGGTCGGCTATCTGGGCGCGGTCTCGCGCCACCTGGACGCGCCCCTGGCGGTGATCGTGCAATCGAGTTCGGCGGCGGGCAAGAGTTCGCTGATGGATGCGGTTCTGGCCTTCGTGCCGGAGGAGCAGCGGGTGCAATACTCCGCCATGACCGGGCAATCGCTGTTTTACATGGGCGAGACCGATCTTCAGCACAAGGTGCTGGCAATCGTGGAAGAAGCGGGCGCGCAGCGCGCCTCCTACGCGCTGAAGCTGTTGCAGAGCGAAGGCGAGCTGACCATCGCCTCGACCGGCAAAGACCCGGCGACGGGCCGCTTGCTGACGCATCAATACCGGGTCAAGGGGCCAGTGATGATCTTCTTGACCACGACGGCGATCGACATCGACGAGGAACTGCTGAACCGCTGTCTGGTCCTGACGGTGAATGAAGAGCGGGCGCAGACGCAGGCGATCCACCGCATACAGCGCGAGTCGCAGACCATCGAAGGGCTGCTGCGGAAGCGCGACCGCGACGACCTGTTGCGGCTGCACCGCAACGCGCAGCGCCTGTTGAAGCCTGTTCCGGTCGTCAATCCTTACGCGCGGGAGCTGACCTTCCTGGACGCGCAGACGCGGACCCGGCGGGACCACACCAAGTATCTGACTCTCATCCGCAGCATCGCTCTTCTTCATCAGCATCAGCGGCCCCGGAAGACGGTCGAGCATCACGGCAGGGTCATCGAATATATCGAGGTCACGCTCGCCGACATCGCCGTCGCCAACCGGCTGACGGCGGAGGTGCTGGGCCGTTCGCTCGACGAGCTGCCGCCGCAGACGCGGCGCTTGCTGTTGCTGGTCGATGCGATGGTCACGGCGGAGTGCAAGCGGCAGCGAATCGAGCGGACCGACTACCGCTTCTCGCGGCGCGATGTGCGCGAAGTGACGGGCTGGGGAGACACGCAGTTGCGCCTGCACCTGGGCCGTCTGGAGGAGCTTGAGTACCTGTTGGCCCATCGCGGCGGGCGCGGCCAGAGCTTCGTTTACGAGCTTGTCTTCGCCATCGATGGCGACGGCTCGAAGCCGATGCTGCCGGGGCTGATCGCGGTCGAGAAACTGGGCGGGTCGAAGTACGACGGCAACCTCGCGGGGGTAAAGGTGGGGTTCGCGGGACAGGCGAGCGAGAACGCGGGGCCAACGCGGGGTCAAAGCGCCGGGGTAGCGGGGGGATCGCGGGGCGGCTCATCGCCAGTATCCATCGGGGTCTCAGGGCCTTTTCGCGGGAAATCCTCAAAAAACACTATTAAGGATGAAGCAGAAGAACGCGCCGTCGTAATCGTAACGCCACGGCAGACAGCGGAGGCCGCGCAATGGCCCGCGTAGAGAAGCGCCGGGCAGCGGCTCCGCCGCAGACCCCGCTTGAATCCCTGATGCGCGAACACCTGAAGGCCTTGCAGGTCCAGAACTACTCCGAGTTCACCGTGCGGGGCCGCGCCGGTCATATCCAGTTCTTCCTCGACTGGCTCCGGGAGCGCGGCATCACGGAGCCGGTGGAAGTCACGCGGCCCGTGCTGGAGCGGTATCAGCGGCACCTGTTCCACTACCGCAAGGCCAACGGCGATCCCTTGAGCTTCCGTTCGCAGCACGCGCGGCTTGTGCCCTTGCGGGTGTGGTTCCGCTGGATGACGCGGCAGAACTACATCCTGCATAATCCGGCTTCCGAGATCGAGCTGCCGCGCCTCGGCCGCGCCCTGCCCAAAAACATCTTCTCGGCCGCCGAAGTCGAGCGGATCATGATGCAGCCGGACATCGAAGAGCCTATCGGCCTGCGCGACCGGGCGCTGCTCGAAGTCCTGTACTCGACCGGAATGCGCCGCCTGGAGCTGGTCCGGTTGAAGCTCTACGAGCTTCAACTTGATCGCGGCCTCGTCCTCATCAACCAGGGCAAGGGCCACAAGGACCGCTATGTGCCCATCGGCGAACGGGCCGTCCGCTGGCTGGAGAAGTACATCCGGGAAGGCCGTCCCGAGCTGGCCATCGAGCCGGACGACAAAACCGTCTTCCTCACGGCGCAGGGCGAGCCGTTCAGCCGCGATCATCTGAGCTTCACGGTCAAAGAGCACATCGACGCCGCCAGTCTGGGCAAGACCGGCTCCTGCCACCTGCTCCGGCACACGATGGCGACCCTGATGCACGAGAACGGGGCCGACATCCGCTATATCCAGGCGATGCTGGGCCACGAGGATCTGAAGACCACGCAAATCTATACCCAGGTCGCCATCCGCGCTCTTCAACAGGTCCATGCCTCGACGCATCCGGCGGAGCTGCACTCGGCCTCCCAGGCCGAAGAGTAGTTTTTCTTTTAGCCGCTGTTTCAGCGGCTGATCGGACAGGCGGCTAAGGGAAAAACCTCCACCAAAGAGGCCGCGCCCGCCCCGCTCCGGTCCCGGACCGCGCCAAAGAACGAGCGAGAGCGAGACAAACGGGGCCCCCGCGAACAGGTCTTCGTTCGTGGGGTGTTGACGCACCGGGGGCCCCACGGATCAAAATCCAGGTCCGTCCGTGGGGTGGCGAACCGGGGCCCGTGGTTCGCTGATGGTCCCCCTACAGGAGCGCCGACCGCGCACGGCACGTGCGCCCAATCTACGGCGCGGGAGAGGGGTCTCTCCCGTCCCTGGGGATTCGATAGACAAGGGGGTGCCCGGAAGAGGGGGGTCCAGGGGGGAGAGACCGTGGCGGGGGAAGGCAGGGCGTACAAAAAAGATCGGTCCGGGGACGGGGCGGGGCGGGCGCTTACAATGGTCCCGTGCTTGCGCGGACCCAAAACAGAGAGGTTTTTCCCTTAGCCGCCTGTCCGCGGTTAGCGGAAAACTCGCGTCTGGGCTTCCGGCCTGTTGCCGGCACTTCGCGGTGGGCTTCCGGCTTCGCTATCTCCAGCAGCACGTTGGGCTTATCGGCATCGTTGTACGACGGTCGCATCGGGTCACGTACTACCGGCAAAGAACGGGACACCGAATCCGGCAATGACTACTTCGGGGCTAGGTACTACGCAAGCTCAATGGGAAGATGGTTGTCGCCCGATTGGTCAGCGAAGTACGAACCAGTACCGTATGCGAAGTTGGACAATCCTCAGACGCTCAATCTGTATGCCTATGTAATGAATAATCCCCTTACCCACTTCGACCCCGACGGACATGCCTGCGATAGCCTTTGGCACTGTGCGCAAGGCTTCCTTAACGCGGTAGAAGTGAAGGTTTCAGCGAGCTTGGGAACGCAGGGGTCCGTTCAGTGGGGCGTTGCAAAGGCTGAATACCACGCAACAGTTGCAGGCGTGGAAGGAAAATCGGGTCTAGGCGGCGGCAATAAGGATGCTACGGTTTCGACGGGCGTTGGTGCCTCGGCCTCTGCTTCAGGTGGTCCGGCAAAAGCCTCTGTTGCTGTCAATGCTGGGGCACAAGTTTCAACAACGGACGGTGCAAGCGCCAGCATCAGCGCGAGTGGTAAGGTTGCGCTTGGTCCGGCATCTGCATCTGCTTCCGCGACCATGGATCAGGACGGCTCGCATACTTCGGTAGGACCAGGAGCAGGAACAAGTGCAGATACTGATTGGAAGGTTGGGGGGTCATTCACGGCTGGAGTTGGAGCAGGCGTGGATATAAATTTCAGCCAGTTGGGGCGAGCCTTTAGCGATATGGGAGATTCCCTCTCAAACTTGGGTGGATATTTGAAAGACAAATATATGCCAAGCGGCGCTCCTTCTTCATCGGGTGGCGCACCGGGAATTCCAGACCCGCAGCACCCGTTCTAATGATGTTGTTTTTGGGTCTGTGCCACCACCGAACTACTTGGAGATTAGTGTGAGCGAAGAAACGGTAACCAAATCGAAGTGGACAGCAAGACGGAAGATTCTAGTGTCGTTCCTAATCCTGGTTGGCATCTCCCTGGTAGTGATTATGCCGACACTGTTTTGGGAGCTTCACGAAGCGAATAAAGCGTTGCATGGCTTCTGTGATGCGCTGATTGCGAAGCAATACAAATCGGCTTACGACTTGACGTCCAAGGAATTCCAAGCATCTGTAGACTTCCAGAGATTTACGAAGGTTCATGATGACCTAACCGTCAGAATGGGCGATCTCAAGAGCGTTGAGATCACTCATAGCGAAGTCAAAGACCAAGATGGATGGCACGGAACCGCAGAGACCACCATGAACTTCGCTCATGGAAGCCTGAATTTTACTTACATCCTGAAAAAGAACGATGGCCATTGGAAAGTCTATAGCTACCACGAAGACTGACCGCCGTTCCCGCAAGCCGTCCTCCGGGGCGGCTTGCTGCTTTTACGGCTCCATCGGGCAGCATGGGCGCGGCGAGCGAAAAGCGCCATGCTTGCGCATGGGCAGGGGTAGGGTAGGGTAGGGTAGGGTAGGGTAGGACACCCCACCCATAGGATGGTTGCTGTGTGAGTTTTCGGCAGGCGTGCGTGACGCCATTTAGCTCACCTTGTTAAGTTCAGTCAGCCACCGAGGTCGGCTGATATTGGACAGCAAGAGCACATCACCCATCCCCGAGCCCATCGCTCAGCTTCAACGCAAGCTTGAGCAGTTTCGAAGCACCCGGCCACATCGGACACGGCTGCCTGATGAGCTATGGGAGGCTGCCGTAGAACTGGCTCGGCGCGGGGATGCAGCATGCGCGCGTAGGACAGTCCCTGAGCCACGTCCGCCGGAGTGAGGCTGTGGCCAGGCCTTTTCAGTTCAAGGACCGCGAGAGCGCGTTCACCGTGGTTCAGTAAGATATCCGCTCTTGCCTCGTGTCGGGATACACTGAGGCCGTCGACTTCAACACTGGTCCGCCCGAAGGTAAAGCTGAATTTAGTCTGGTGATGAACTGAACCGGGGCCGAGCCACGGAAATACGCGGCCTACGGTCTCGCTGATCTTCGCTTCCAGATCGGCCTCGGTCTGCATAGTCGTTTGTTGTGTAATTGGCACGCGCTTGTTCCTCTCAGTAGATAATACTCAGTTCTGAGCCGAGGATGGATACCCTGGGAAGAGCAGGTCCATTTGCAAGACTTCCATGGAATTTTACTAGGCGGCCAAATAAAGCCACCACGCATCGATGCTGGAGCAATTCGACGAGGCGATTCGCAGGATCACCGGCGCGGTTGCCTGCCTGGGATGCAAGCACACGCACATCGCCGTGGCCCCGGCCTCGAACAAAGGCGGCGAGTTATGACGGTTGCCATCAAAGTGGGTAAGCCGGACTGGAGGCCTCTTGAGCGAGCCTTGCCGTCAGAGTTCTGTGAAGAATTCATGTTCATGGGCAAGGCTGGCGACATCGTGCTCTACAAGCACCGCATCACGCGGCGCTATTTGAACATCGACGCGGTGACGGGGAAGTTCTACCGCTACACCAATGGTGAGTACGCCGAGATTGACCGGCGGCAGGCCTTCGATTCTGTCTACGCCACCGATCAATAAGAAGGGAAAGAAGCACATGGGCAAGAGCGTCAACAAGGTCATTCTTCTGGGCAGGGCCGGCAAGGACCCGACGGTCCACATCCTGCGCACAGGCACGGTAGTCAATCTGTCGCTCGCCACCAGCGAACGCTACCGCGACATTCACGGCGACTGGCAGGAGCACACGGAGTGGCACAACCTGGTAGGCTTCCAGCGCACGGCCGAGATGGCTATTTTTGCCCAACCCCTCGAAACTGCTTAATTGAGGAAAGCCGCTACTCTGGGCTATCATCGTCTCCTTCGGTCATGGAGCGGCGCCAGAAGTCTTCATCTTGGTAGCGCGCAGCCAAGGCTTCGATGTCGACCGGTGTCGAACTGGTCGAGAAGTCAAAGTTGCCGATCAGATTGACGTCGCGCCAGGCGACGGGCGAGGTGCCTTTTAGAACCTTGATGGCTTCCAGGTCGCCTGCTGCCAGCTTTTGCTCATATACCCGCGAGAGAAGAAGGGTGTTGTAGTAGATGATCGCGTTGGCGATCAGCCGGGAGCATTCGTTCCAGATTTGCTGCTCCGCTTCGGTCTTCACGCGGAATTTGCCGGAGTTGACGTAGGAGATCGCGCGCCGCATCCGGTGGTAAGCCTCTCCGCGGTTGAGCGCTTTCTGCACGCTCTGCCTCAGGGTGGAATCATCAATGAAGTCGAGGATATAGAGGCTTCTGCAGATGTTGTCCAACTCCCAGAGCGCCTTCTTGGTCTGATTTTGGCGGGCATAGGAACTCAGTTTGCGCACGACCGTCGCTTGGGTCACATCCTTTTGCGCAAGAGATGCCAGGATCCGCTGGATGTTCGGCCATTCCTTGACGATCAATGCATCAAAGGTCTTCCGCGCCGGCTTGATCAGGAAATGGTCATAGTGGCTCGGACGCTGGAAACCGACCAAGCTGGCCATTCTTTTGTGCAGATCGCGGTAACGCGGCGCGAACTGGTAGCCGTCGAAGAGCAGCAGGAAAAAGTTAACCTGATTTGCGCCGTGCGTGTCGGTGGAATGCCGTTCCGGCTGGATGTCGGTCGTATTGTTGTGCAGGATGTCGAAGACGAAGTGCGACTCGTGCTCGTGCGTACCGATGATGCGCGCGTTGCACGGAACATGGTTGGCGACCAGCGTGTAGGCGCTCACGCCCTTCTTCAGACCAAAGTATTTGCTGCCATGCCGGGCATTGATGGTGGGGATCTGGGTTTCGATACGCTGACCGTCGCTGCTGGAGTGCTTCAGTTCATCGATGTCGTACTGGTCGAACATCGCCAAAGCCGCCGTGGCATTCGCGATTGCATCGTTACCGGCGTGCAGCGTTTCCGCCCGCAGGAAATTGCGCGCCGTCGTCACAAGCGCCGAATAGCCGAGGCCGGAGACCTCCGCCATTTTCCAAAAGCCCATGTTGGTTCCCATGGCGACGACGCAGGCAAGAACATGGCGCGGGTCGGCCTCCTGTTTCACGTAGCGGCTCAGGACATGGGTAAAGGCACTCAGGAAGCTGGTCTTTTCGGCAACGAATCGCAAAAGGTCAGCAATGCCGACGCCCGGCAAATGGCCATAAAACGGACTATTGAGGGGCTCCTCTTCCGTGGGATAGATCAGCGACCAACGGCGCTTGTCGCCGGCGCCGACGATCTTGATATGTTGGTTATCGCCGTTTTCGATGCGCCGGTTGACGCACTCGAACTTGGCTTCCAACTCGGCGTGGAAAGCGGCGATCGTCTCCTCGATCGGCGCCAGTAGAACAGGAGAGCCAATCTCGCGTAGCACGGCATCCTTGTCCTTCCAGCGCTCGGGGCGGATCAGGTCGTCCTCGAAGCTGCGAAACTCGTTGCTATCCCGGACATAGATATTGCCGGCCTCAAGGGCATTGCGCAATAAGCGATAGAGCAGAAACTCGTATCGGTCTACATCGAGACGCTTGTCCTTGCGCTTCTCGGCCGCGGTGTACATATAGCGCTGTATCCCTTTGGCAAGGATGCCAGTGGGGAAGTCGGCCTCCTTGGCCTGACGAGGCGATTTGCCCTGACGCAAGAGTTCCTGCAAGAACGCTACGGCTTCCAGGAGTGGCGCATCCTCGACCAGCCCGGCGAAGTCCAGGTTGCAGAAAAGATGGCGCAGGTTCAGCTTGAATGTGGAGTGCAGCTTGCCGTAGTAGGCCCACTCACACGCGGTCTTGTCGAACTCGATGTTCCGCATGTAATCGGAGACCAGAGCAAACCGTTCGGGGGCGAGCAGAGAGAAAGCCTTTTGCCTGACCTTCGAAAACGGCGTTCCGTCCGCGATTGACTGGTCGAAAAACATATTCAGTACCTGCCCCGCCGCTTTCAGGTTGGTGCTCGCTTCCGCCATGGCCTCTGAAGCCGCGATCTCGGACGCGATCTTGGCTTGTTGCTCGTATTGATTGACGAGATGGATAAACGCCTCGACCAGGTTGTCGTTGATCTGGCGGAAGCGATGATAGGCAAAACACAGCAGATACAAGCGGGCCGTCTGGGCGGCCATCCGCTGCAGCTTATAGACGGTGTAGAACTGGACCAGCGAGGCATAATACTTCACGCTCTCATTGGACAGGCTGGCCGACGCCAAAAATGTCTGACCGAACTCGTACAATTGCTGGAAAAACGTGCGGCGTCCAACCTCCTGG
>Ga0326728_10017190_pt1 | contig 14551 bp, 11 predicted proteins | sample MB3enrmetagenome_FD_207602 | JGI IMG/M metagenome (GOLD analysis project Ga0326728, IMG submission 207602) | Lab enriched peat soil microbial communities from McLean, Ithaca, NY, United States - MB31MN | ecosystem: Environmental > Terrestrial > Soil > Wetlands > Peat | place: USA: New York...
AGGCCTTTGCAAGTGCCCGAAATGCGGTGCCCCTATGATCGTGGTTTTGAGAGTATATGCTCCAAAGTGGCGACCGCGCCCGCCACCTGTTCCGCTCGTTTTGGGACCCGATTCCAAACCTTAATCCGGTAGGTAAGGGTACCCGTGTATCTTCAGCAAGGAATAATCAGCTTTTATGCAGCGATTATGGGATCATGTCAGATGAAAAAACATCCCGAGAGCCTCCGTATCCGTTCCTTCCGGCGGCGGCTCGATTCAGTTTGCCACCCTGCAAGTCGCTTGCCGAATATTGAAAGTACATACCCACAGCTGACCTAGCTCTTAGTTTCGCCGCCGCTCCTCGGCTCCCTTCAAGTCGTTTTATCGAAAGCGCACCCTGATATTGGGATGGTTATGCTATTTTGTGCTCGTGGTGCGCTTCCGATAAAACCTAAGACTTCGGGGGAGTTGCTTCTCATCAGTAGTCTTAAACGCGTGACGCCGGGAATGTGCGCAATGGGCTTCGTTGGTAGACTCTGAGAGGATGAATGGACCGAACCACTTCCCCGAAGAGGAAAGCGACTACGGCTTCTTGGCTGCGGCGCAAATCCATCCCTTCACAGGCTCGACAAAAATTTGAACATCCGAGTAGCCCGCATTCGCGAGCAACTCGCGATGCTCGTCTTCGCTCAGGAGTTTCATGCCTGGCAGATACTTCTCAGCAAGCTGCACGGTTTTCGTCTTAGCGCCTTTATAGATTTCCGCGATGAGAATCAGCGTGCCCCCGGGTTTCAGGACTCGCAGCACTTCCCGCACATCACCCGGCAAATCGGGCCACCAGAAGTGCGTTTCGACCGTCGTCACGAGATCGAACGAGTCATTCGAAAATGACAATTCAGATACCGACGCTTCCCAAGTCTGGACGCCACCTGATTCAATAGACCAGCGGTTCACTTTCGACGCCACGCCCACGCTGTCCTTTGAAAAATCGACTCCGCAGACCTTTCCCTCGCTCGCCCTCGTAGCAAGCTTGCTGATCGTCTTGCCTCCACCACAACCCACATCGAGAATCACGTCTCGCTTCCCCACTGAAACGTGCGACAAGCCCCAGTCCGTTACCCTGGAATGCCGCGCGTTCATATTCCGCAGCATCAGGCGGCCCAGCCATCCATGAGGCTTTTGGCATTGAGTTACGTGCGGACCGCCGGTGGTGACCGCCGTCTTCGTCATGGATCTTGCCCACTCAATGGCAGAACTTTACTACTTTGCGGTCTCAAAGTCCTGCCCTCCTACCCCCCAACCGGAATCTCAAGGAGCCCGAACAGGTCAATTCCCAAGATACGGCCATCTTATAGGTAAGCTTCAAAATCAGCATTGGAACTGGCAGTTAACATTTTGGCGCAGTTTCCGACAATGCGCTATAGACGGGGGAGTTAGGAGTGATTTACTTCTCCAGGTGGCGGGTTTTTGAGTGTGCGAGAGTTCCCTAGGCGCTCTATAGAACCAGCGGGCACGCCCAAGGCATACATATCCTGGCTAGGGTTTTCTGGCCACCATCTGGATGATATCCAAGATGAGGCGACCCTCCCAATCCGACTTCTCCCGCAAAATCTCATAGTGTTCGATTACAAGAGGATCCCATGTGTGGAGGATCGAGTTCTGACTGGGGTTAAATTGCATTCCGCATACTATGACGACAATTCCGCCGGGTTTGAGTGAATCGACTACCTTCTGGATGGGAACGAGCGGCATTGTCCAACTAAACAGAACAAGATCAAACCGTTCCTTGCCAAAATCGAATTCGCTGTCGCGAACAGCAGAAGCCTGTAAAGTTAGCCCGAGTTCTTTTGCCTGTTTCTGGGCGATTGCAACGCCCGCCTCGGCAGGATCGAACCCCCATACCTGCCATCCGAGGCTTGCGAGATATATAGAGTTCCGGCCTTGACCCATTCCATAATCCAGTGCAACACCCGGCTGCCGCCCTTTCACCACATCCTCAAGGAAATGGTTTGGAGCATGGTTGAAATCGGAATTATCGTCGAGGTAAAGGCGACTGTAGAAGTCGGCCTCCAAGGCAGCATGTCTCGTCCGAAGCAATCCTAGTCTTCGGTCGATCTCGGATTCGTCGATTCCTTCAGTTTTGAGTTTAGCAGCATATTTTTCAAAAACCTGCTCTTGCGTCAGCGAAAAGTGGTTCTCCTCCTGCAATGTTTGGGAGAAATCTTTCCGAAATTCGAAGTAGAACTCGTACTCCGGTCTCTGGCAGATTGCGAGAACGGGGCACAAAAACAACGCAAGCACGAAAATGAAAACAGCAGCACGAATCCTCATAACCATTCTCCGGGACATTTTGTCGGCCGCTTATTATTCTGACGTGATTCTCTTGGCAAACTGTTCAACAAAACCGTATGCCGACCTGCAAAAGGAGGCCCACCGAAACGCCATGCGGGACATGGTTTGCCTGCGTGGGAGAGTTTCCTACATTGCGACTTCTGGACAATTGGACAATTGAAACCCGCTCGAGTAGCGGACTCTGGGTTATCCTTGAATCTGCTTTGCGCGCACAAGTTGCTACAAGTTTTCCGGTTTTTATGATCGGCGATACCGATTATGAAGTAGAATTTGGGCATTTCCAATGCAGTTATAAAACGAGAGGCGCCACGTTGCGATCTATCCTGATTTTGGGTCTTTTCATCCTCTTTGGTTTTGTGCCTGCGCTCGCACAGGAAGAGAAACCCATCACGGTAAGTGTTTGCGACCTTAAAAATAATCCAGACGCCTACAATCACAAGCTAGTTCAGCTCCAAGGCGGGATCAGCCATGAGTTTGAAGATTTCTCTATTCGCAATGCTGGATGCCCTGATTTCAAGAACACGCCTTGTTTGATGTATGGCGGCAACGCTCAAAATGATGTGACGTATTGCTGTGGTGTCACCACCGGAAGCAAAGATCGAGTAAATATCGAAGGCATCGAGGTGCCACTCAGACGTGAACCCCTATACGAGCGTTTCAGAAAACTGTTGAGTTCGTATCGATTCGATCAAAAGGCTAAAGTCCACCACATTGAATCTGATCCTTCATACTCGGTCACGGCTACTGTAGTCGGCCGATTTTTTGCGGGTAAGCAGGGAGCGATTGGCAGAGGATTCGGCCACATGGGATGCTGCACTCTACTGGCGATTGAACAGGTCGTTTCCATCGACAAAGTCAGCTCGAACCTAAAGCCGGGAGAATTGAGTTGTTACACCGAGGGGTGGAAGGAACGCGCTGGTGACGAAAACGTACTGGCATCGAAACTGAATGAACTCCACAAATCTGATGAGCCGTGGCGGAAGAGAGACGCACGCAGGGTTGCGACGGAAGCACTGAAATCCTACTTGAAAGGAACGAAGCCGAGGCTGGAATTCAAAGGCTGTAAGACTAAGCACCTTGCCTATGATGAAAAGAAGAATGATCAGTATCTTACCGCTTGCCGGTGGACCTCAGCGCCATTGGATTCGTATGCCGTGGAAGTGATGAAGTATCACTTTCTGAAGAATCCATTGAACACTTGGAACGGAATATCTTGGATGCCCTACAAACTATCGCATCAGCACTGTTCAGAGAGTTCAGATCCTGAATGAACCTCGCTGAAACCATGCATTTCCGGGGAGTGCCTAATCATTCATTGGCAACAGATCCGAAGGGTACGGATAATAGAAACTTCCGTGGAATCCATGCCATATAAGGGCTGGACAAACGGCGATCCGCGACATCAGCGAGCACCGCCCAGAGGGCGGACTCTTCCGGACTCGGAAGAGTTCCCAAAATGTGACTTCGCTGGAGCGCGGCCCTCAGTTACCGGCAAACGCGCTAGACGGTGCCAAGCTTAATTCCCGTTCAGCGCGGAACCAGTCTTCTTCAGGAGAACCGCCTTGGCAGCCCCGTTGCATCCAATAAGTATAGGCCAGCAACGCAACCTTTTCTCGTCTTGAAACTGCCGAGGAGAGAGCGTCCTGATTGGTCCCAGGCGATCCGGACGTCTCTATTTTGGATGAAAGTCCCAAGGTCTTTTTTGCCGATACAAGCTTTTCAGGTTGAGGAGTCGACGCCACAGCCTCGGCTCCCTTTCCGGTTCGTTTCTTGGCCATTGTCATGCCTTCTCCCTGTCGATCAAAAAGTGTTATCAATGCAGCTCGCTTACTAATTAGGGAATTCAAATTCGGCGCTTGATTTCGCCTACACCATCCGCAGCGTAAGTAGATCAGCTTTTCCACTCTCCGAGCCTAAGCGGCTCCAACCTCAGAATGACAGTTCCGAGGCCGCCAGGCAGGCACAAGGTTCATTTGCTTATAGGCACGCTCGATTGATTCGCGCGTACCCCAATCACTCCAGCATACATCTGGTGCTTCGAGAACGATGAGTTCTTCCGCAATACGGGCAAGGATGTGGCTCGAGAAATTCCACGGAGAGATGGTTCGATATATCGCAGGAGCCTCCGCGGGGCAATCCCGCAATTCGAAAAGCCTTTGGGAATCCTCCGGTGCCATTTCTCTCAGCAGCCCCAGCATGTGTTTCAGCTGAAAAACCATTACGAAGGTGTTCCAAAGCCCTCCCTGGGAAATTAATTCTCTGGCCATGATTGGATTTGGTTTTTCATTGAAAGCTTTTACGTGGAAAACCCTCCAGGGCGTCAAGGTTGTGTGCAAAGGCCGACCGGGCACAATGTATCCATATCCGGTTTCGGGATTACTGGGTGTAACACCAAGGATCGCTATCTTTTGGGGGAACTGATGAACCAATTTTGTCGCCCTCAGAACATGGGCCATAAAGGGCTTTTCATTGTCGATGAAATGGTCCGTGGGAAAAACAGCGACGATAGCGTCGGGACTGGTTCGTGCGATTTTCATGAGTGCGAAGACTATTCCCGGGCCAGTGCCGCGGTTTTCGGGCTGGACAAAAATGCTACTCTCAGGCAACGCCCGCAGTTGACCTCTGGCCAATTCGAGATGGTTTTGATTAATGATCACCCTTGTGTTTTCAATCTGAACAAAGTAATGAGTTCTAAAAAGGGTTAGTTCCAGCAACGAGCGGCCACGCATCAGGGGACAATATTGCTTGGGAATGGGGGCTCCCGTTAATTGCGCTGTGAGTTCCTGCAGCCGTGTTCCGTCGCCTCCTGCAAGCAATAACGCCAAGCGTTGCTTTGGCGCTGCTGCCGCCAGACTGTCGATGCTATCCACGCGTTTCTCAAGGTGTTGCGCTAAGTTAAACATGGCAACTAGGCCTCTATCTCAAACTGTTCAATAAGGTGCGAAGGATTTGCTCCTCAAGGCCGTCGCAGCATACGTGCAACGCCAAGGATCTCTGCAAATCGTGCTTTAGCCTCCCTTTGATCGATGGCTCTTGAATGGGGATAAACGCTGAGCTACCAGTCGTGCAGGTACACCGTCAGATATGTGCTACGTCCTCTTTCTTCCAAACCCTTCGCGGCGGAGAGCAATTTCTCATAACCTATCCCCACAATGTGGTGTCTCATTCTAATTTAAAATAGATCTTTGTCAAAGAGAAATAAACTGACAGTTCTAATCAAGGATATTAGTTTCTGTAATATACCTTCCTATTAATGATCGTGATTGAAGTCAAACTTTTTGCAGCGAGGTTTGACGATTCCGATTTCGCCTAATTGCAGGCTTCGATAGGTCGATTGTGATACCGCAATTCATGAGCATGAAGAGACTTTCCGGTAAACAAAGCGGAATTCATACAGATTCGGCGTCACTTGGGAAATGCTGACGGCTCAATTGTAGGGCGTTTCTCCTCGTAAACTTGCATGCGGGCCGTAGGACAGCCATGTGGAAAACTTCCCACAATGCGACTTGAACGAGATTACAACTTTCCGTTAAGCGTTACGCGACCAAGTGAAACGAAGGATTAGGGTTAGCGGTAACCGGCATCGGCGTTTAGCAATTTTGAGTGACCAAGTATCTCGCGGATCTCATTCGCATTTCGAGTATGGAGAACCTTATGGTCTCCGCACTCGTTATCCGAGGTCGATTAGTATGCCTCTACAAAATCCGTAACTTCCGGATATTCAGCACTCTTCCGAACACTGCTCTTCACATCAATCGCACCGAAGGCAGTTGTCCCCTTAATCGACCATAGCCGTGCTTTGGGTACCTGCTCGACTTTAACACCAAAAGCTTCGAGGTCTTTTCGAAATTGAAGGTTATAGGCGCCTTCCGGGATTAGTTGCCTTTTCCAGGTATAGGTTTCGCCAGCCTGGGGCGCTTCGAAGTTATAAAGAAGAGGAGGCGCCGCCAGGATGCTCAGGCAATCAGTCTCGTTGCCTAGCATTCCCAGCAGAATACGTGTGGTTTCAAAAACTTCCGATGAGCCGACACTCACGGTCGCGAGAATCGGTTTTGTCTCACGCAATACAATCGTGGGCGCCATGTCATCAGGAATACGATTCCCCGGCTTGACGGCTGCGAGACGAAGCTGTTGAAACCCGGCTGCATCTGAAATCGGAATGCCCCCGACCACAATTCCCGTAGAACCCCAAGGGCCCGAATTAATCGAATGCACAATTGCAGCTACGTTTCCCCACCGATCAATGACGACAACCGCTGCGGTATGGCGGGGATTTTGCGGCACGGTTCCTTCTGTTTGTCCCCCTTGAATCATCGGAGCCATAGCTCTGGCATATGCCTTTGTTATCCTTTCATCAGAGGAAAAAGTGAGTTTATTTCTATTCTGATATTCAACAACCTCCGGCGTTAGGTGAGGACCGATTGCCACAAATTGCAAAATTCGCGTCAGAACACTGAACACGCTTGCATCCTTCCAATAAAGCCCCGCCCGATCCAATTTCAATTCTTCTGCCAGGTTGAGTGCCTCTAGAACTTGATGCCCGGCCTCATTGCTTTTGCCAGGTACAAAAATAGAGTTGCCGGCGAATGTGGTAGAAAGTGGCTCTTCCCAGAGAGGCTGATAATTTTTCATGTCCTCCAGAGTTGCTTTGCCTCCCTCGCGCTTCACGGCCTCGACAAATTTCGTTCCCCAATCTCCGGAATACATGTACGCGGATCCCTTTTGGGCCACCTGACGAAGGGTTTTCGCGAGCTCCAGCTGAACGAACCGATCCCCGATCTTCCGCGACGCGCTGCCGCTTTGGTTTATGAATTCCCGGCCCTCGCCCGTCCGGGACAGAAATTTCCCTTGCATCTCAAAATAGCTGGAAAGAAGAGGACTGATTGCGACTCCATGCTCTGCATACCAAACGGCAGGCTGGAAGAGTTGTGAAAACGGCAGCCTTCCGAATCGTTTGTGCATGGCTTCCATACCGGCCATGAATCCTGGAACCAGGGTCTTACGGCCTTCAGCCCCGCCAGCCGCTTTCTGGCCATTGAGAAATGCCAGGTCTGCAGAGGGAATACTCTTGGGATCATCTTCGCCCCGATAGGAATTCCATCCCGCTCCGATTGAATAGATTTTTCCCGATTTTGCCTCGTAGTAAAGGATCTGTGCGATTCCTGCATAGGAAATATAGGAACCCAGGGCAGTTGTAATGTGCGTTAATGCGACGGTAGCCGCAGCGTCCGCGGCGTTCCCGCCCTGTTTCAATGCTTCGATGCCGGCGTGCACAGCAATTGGAGAGCTCGTATTTGAGATTAATGCAGATCGACCTTCAACTGTCCGGGCTTCAGGAGCGAACGGGCTCATCTCCAGCTGCTCTATTTTGGTTTTCTCAGCTGGATTCCATTTCCCCGGCGAGAGGTCCGCCACAAAACTCTGCTGCAGACAAACAATGGAACATATAACGACTATAAAACTCCTTAAACACTTCATATCTTCCCCGGCTCTCATTTGCTTTCTGCGCTCATCGCTTCTTGTTTTTCCCGATGGCGTCATCGCCAAAAATGTCTTCGACTGCTTTCCCGAACAGTTTGGCAATGGCCATTGCCAGCGGCAGGCTGGGATCGTAGCGTTCGGTTTCGATCGCATGGATTGTCTGGCGTGATACGCCCAGGCGATCGCCGAGATCCACCTTTGTCCACCCACGCTCCTCGCGGAGTTCTCCCACGCGGTTTTTCATCGCCTGAACACTCCTTTTCCGAAAAGCCACAAGTTCATCACGACGGTCATACTGCCCCATACCCACCAAATCGATATTCGGGGAAAACCTGCAATTTCACAGACTCCATAGCACGTGGCCCACAGATACGTAAAAGCGGCCGCCACGGCCAAGGACTGCGACATTTCCCTGCGCAAGAATTCGTCAATGCGCCGATAATGTCGAAGGATCACAATTGCCATTAATAGAACCGCGATGACGGGTGGAATCATCAGAAGCATCTTGCGAGCCGCAGCGGCCTGAGCTGCCCGAATGCATAACGCACTAGTGCCCAGGAGAAGGATCAGTGCTACAAGGTACTCAAATAGATATCGTTTGTTCCACTTTCTTAAAAGCCCACCCTTTTCATTCATAATTCCTCCAACGTAAAGTATGCTTTACGCTAACATGACGAGAATCATGCGTCAAGCATGCTTTACGCGTGCGCTTTCTGCACGCATCGAATTTTGGAGAAGAGGTCCGCTATGTTTAGGGGTTAAACAATCCCGGTTACATGGACGTCTTGTCACGATCTCGGACAATTGACCCGGATTCAAACTCCCGAGAAACGGGAACGTGAGAAACCGGCGCCCTGGACGGGAATCGCACAGCTTGTGCCCGGGATTTTTTCCCACATCGCCGTTTATAGACAATGTGGCGGCTTGGGTGTGCACAATATCCCAACAAGCGCTGTGGATTCAGCTATTCAGCGACAGGTCGGCCGAATATAATGGCGCCAAACAAGGTAGCTGTCATTGCAGTGGGCGAATTGCCAGCGTAGGAATGCTCTATGATCGGCAAGAGGCTCGGCCACTATAGGATCTGTGAAGAATGGGGCCGGGGGGGTATGGGCGAGGTATCCCTGGCCAAGGACTATATTCAAGATGCCGCCATGCTCCAAACTGATCTCACTCAAATTCGGTACTCACAACTGATTGCCACTGAGGCCACGCTGATTGATACGGCCCGACGCAATCAGCGTTCGTCGGCGGCCATCGGCATTCGTCAGCGTCAGCCAGATATGTTCGCTCCCCACACTGAACATATATCCTATGATCGACATCTAAGATGGGAAAGACACCTGTTAAGGAGAATTAAGACAGTGCCGGACGTCAGACACCGCACCGGATTTATTCTGATGTTGTTTTTATTCTTCTGTTGCTCCTATCTTCTTCCTCAAAGCAAGGACGCGAAAAAGGGAACTTTGCACAAGATCCAGCCCAATTATGGCGTAAAGGTCAACTCTGTCGTAATTAACGCGACAGTTGTGGATAAATCAGGGAATCCGGTGACGAATCTGACCGCAGGAGACTTCAAATTGTATGACGATGGAAAGCCGCAAAATATTCAGACCTTCGCGCTGGAATCCATTGATCCCCCTGAATTGGAAAATGCGCAGGTCCCCGCCGCTTCATCTCAATCAAAACGCGAGGCTCAGGTAAAACGCGAGGCGCCAAAACAGAATGCCGCACGACCTCCCGAACGTCCGGTTAGAATGATCTCGATTGTGATCGATGATCTTACAATGGAGTCTGCAACGGGCGCCAACAGGCGTCCCGGTTCTATTCTGGATTTTCCCCGGATGGTTGCGGCCGTAAGAAGGTTTGTAACAACGGACTTAAGCCCTACCGACCAGGTTGCCATATTGTCAGGTTCGCGTAACGTTCAGTTCCCTTTTACTGACGATAAAACACGCCTGCTAGAAGAATTGGATGCTGTTCCAAGAAAATTGAACACCATCCCGGCCCTCCGGGATGAAGTTAAGACTGCTATTTTTGATTACGAAGCCTGGATGATTGCCAACGACTTGATCATCCCGGAGCCGGAGGAATTGAAAAGAGGTCTCGCTCTCCGGCAGAACGCCGACGTTCAATCCCGGACCCGCAATCTACTGTATACAATCCGGCTGCATCTTCGGGTTTTGTCCCACTTTGAAGGCCCCAAAATGGTCGTGCTGTTCTCGGATGGCTTCATTACCGAAATCGGTAGGCTGACCGGGGCGGCCGAAGCGCACGAACTCCAGGAACTCATCGATATGGCGTTACGTTCCGGGATTGTCCTGAACGCCGTAAGCATTCGAGGCATCACTGCGGAAGGTGCTATATCGACTCAGGAGTTCCCCGACACACCGCTTTCTGCGTTCGCCATCAACGCGAAACAGCGACAGCGGGAACTGGCACAAGAACAGAAAGACCAAGAGGAAGCGCAACGACCAGCGGCAGTGCCGGACGAAATGGACAGGATGATGCAGGAAAAGCCGATGGCTCAGATGGCGTCTGAGACGGGAGGCGAGTTTTTCCCCCGCAGCAATGACATTTATCACGGGCTTCAGCCGATCGCCCATCGCCGGCATTCCTATTACGTTCTAACCTACACCATGCCTCCGCACAAGCCGGATGGGTCTTATCATCACATCAAATTGGAAGTTACGCGTCCGGGACTTGAAGTTTCGCACCGAAAGGGATACTACAGCCCCACGGAAGAACTGACTTTTGAAAACAACAACAAAGAAGACCTCATGGCGGCTCTGCACGGCCCCGGCAGCATGAACGAGATTCCAATCACCCTTTCATACCGCAGTTCCCAGGAGGACGATTCTACCTGTGCGGTTTCGTTTATAACCAACGTCAATGTTCGCAAACTGCGATTCCCTGAAGAGGACAACAGGCGCAAAAATCAGATCAGCCTTGTCCTGGCGGCTTTTGACGAAACCGATCATTTCATCAACGGCCTGGAGAAATCAATCGACTTTCAATTGCTGGAAAGCAGTTACACCGACCTGCGCGAGCACGGGCTCACATCCAGGGTCGAACTCAAACTCCCGATCGGCCGCTACATCATCAAAGCGGTCGTGCGCGAAAACAGCCAGGGCAAAATGGGCTCAATCGTCAAGTCCGTGGAAATCCCCTAAGTGTTCAATTTCGAATCTCGAATTTCGAGTCACAAGGAGATCCATGAAATTAAAAACATCGTTCCCGTTGATTCTTTCCTGTTTTTCTATCGTTTTTGCGCTCAACTCATCCCTATCCGGCGTGGAAGCACAATCCGGCGACTCCTTCAAGATTCGTGCCGAGGTGAACCTGGTGACTGTTGAAGTAACGGTCCTGGACAAAAAGGGGAATCCGGTGCGCAACCTCAAAAAAGAAGACTTCCAGCTTTATGAGGATGGGAAAAAGCAGGAAATCCTCAGTATCGACGAGGTGAGTGCGGCATCCGAGGCCTCTCCGTCGGGAGTGAATCCTATCGCAGGGACGACGTCGCATCGCGGCAAGACTGTCTTGATTGTTTTTGCGGATAGTTTTATCCGATCCCAGGACATTAAAACGTCGCGTGATTCTGCGGAGAGATTTGTGCGGGAGCACATGCGGCCGCAGGACCTCTTTGCCGTGGCGAAATTCGACATTTCGATGAAAATTCTTCAAAACTTCACCAGCGACCGGAAAGATGTCCTGGAAGCGATTAGAAACGCCGCCGGGATGAGCGGCGCAAAACCGTATGTCAATGATCTGCTGCTGGCCATCGATAGGATCAATTACTCCCTCGCACAAATCAAAGGACAAAAATCGATTTTGATGTATGGACCGCCAATTTTCTCCTTTCCCCCTTCCTCGTCTGGTCGCACCTCCTCCTCGCGCGGCGCAGCATCTTCCCCCCGTGATTTATTAACATTACCCGACATAGTGCCGCCCATGGTGGCGACTGTCTCGCCTTCACAGGTTTTGGAATTTTGGAATAGCCAGAGTACCTGGGGGGACACGTTAAAGTCGGCCTTAAAATCCAATGTCGTATATTACACTGCGGGCCCCTCAACTGCGGATGCCGAACTTGACAAGCTGGATCAGAAAATCAGCAACTATTACATTCTGGGTTTTACCTCCAGCAACATGAGACACGACGGGGCTATTCGCCGGCTGGAGGTCAAAACGCCATTAAACGGCCTGACATTGAAATATCAGCCCGCATACCGGGACCGGCGCCCTGTGGATGCCCTGGCAAATACAAAGCAGGAAACCACTCTTCTGACCGCTCTTGCGACCTCCGGCACGGCGACACAACTGCCGATCATTTTTCGTGCTGCGTATTTTTATGATTCCCCTCACTCGGCAAATGTGCTCGTTGAGAGCAGGATTCGCCTGGAAAGGACAACATTCAAGAAAAAAGGCGAACAACTCGGCACTGATCTCGACATCATGGGGGTGGCCTATGGTGAGGATGGCAGCATCGCAGCCAGAATCAGCGAAAGGTTGCCGGTCAGCTTTGAAAAGGAAAAGGAAGCCGAGTTCAGGAAAAGGGATTTTGCTTATCGAAGCTACTTCAAACTGCGTCCAGGCAAATACCGCCTAAAACTTGCCGTTTCGGACGAATCAGGCAATCTGGGCTCCATGGAGCGGTTGCTGGAAATTCCGGCCCTTCCGGATCGGGGATTCGCGGGCAGTAGCCTCCTGATAGTCGAGCAGGCGTCACGGCTACCCGATTTGATCAGCAATTTGCAGAGCCAAATGCTGGACGAGAGCAATCCCTTGCTCTATGCGGGTTTTCAGATCGAGCCCAGAGTCGAGAATAAACTGCCAGCGAATGCTACCCTCCCGGTCGTGTTCAGGCTATACAAAGTGCCTGGCGCACCGGATCAATGGAATCTGACGGCCAAAGCGCGGATTATAGATGAAAAAGGGAAAGAATATTCTCTGGGGCCGTTTCCTTTGAAAAATACGATGTCTGCTGAAGGCAATGCGGAAGCGGCCGTCGCGCTCAGGTTGCCGTTCAAGGATGTGCCTCCCGGCAAGTATCGGTTGATCGTTGAAACGAGTGAAGCCGCATCCGCTAAAACTGCAACACTCGAAACCGATCTCGAATTGACTTCCCCAAACTGAATTGGGTGCAGATAGACAGGAATCACATTACTCCTGAGAACCGGCCATCCGGGAAACTGGGAATCTACGGTGGATCGTCCCCCCGAACACACTTTAGAGGCGCACGCACCGTCGATCCGTAGCGGCCCAACGCCAGTGTTCAGCGGCGCGAGTCTTCGAGCATCGGCTGGAACACATTGTTGGGCTCGTCTCTCGCGGGGGCTTGGCCGGGAACCACATATCGTTCATACCACTGCTCCACGATGGAACGATGAAGCGCCATCCATGCCTCGTACACCGAAACAACATACTGGCTGCGCGTGATCGGAGTGACAACTCCCCCACCGGGGGACAGATGCCGGATCGTCAACGCACTCCCGAGCGCTTGAGGATCGAGTTTGTGGAAAACGCCGCGCGTGCGAAGCGCACGACCAATCGGCCATCCAGGACGTGTCGTTTTGCCACTGATGATCCCATATAGATTCAAGAGATGAACTGCCACAGACTGAATTGCCTGCGGTGAGTCGTCCCCGTGATGCTGCACGCCATACGCATCACCAAGGAGCGGGTCGAGCGGTAGTGCATCGCTGTGCGCTGGGACGGGCACGAGGTTTTCGAGAATCCTCGACTGTTCGACCAGACCAGTAGCGTCAGGCCCTTCGGTTGTTACCGACCAAGTAAGCAGCGCCCAGCAGCTGGCGGACGCACCGATATACCGATGTGTGGGCCCCTCGAAAGGAGGAAACAGAGCACCACAACCGGGGCAGGGTGTAGCACGGCGAATTTCCTAAGCCCAATAAGAATTAGATAGTCTGTATAAATCAGTAAAAGAAGCCGATCTATTTCTGTATCAGAACTCAGCTTTTCTTTCCATTTTGTTCATTATATTAAACATTTCTGTGATTTATCAGCATTAATGCTATTGATTGCCTCTAGTTTATGCAGACAAAATAAGCCAGCTACGGTTGTCAATGGGGCTGCGAACGCCACACCCGCCAGCAGGCCCTTTTCGTGGATTTTCATTGCTATCGATCAGTCACTTGGCTGGTTAAGCGCGTAATAGGTCCAAGTGACGTTAGCAGCTTTGCAGGTTTAGCCGATAATACCTCCGAGCGGTGAAGCAGCGAATGTGACAAGGGCGCAAGCAAGCTTACGCACTCCAAGTCCCCCTTCAGAAACCTCAATACAGAAAGCGTCCGGCACTGGTTGTGTTTTGAAAATGACCGATGGCGCCAGTCGAGGCAGGATTGAGGACAGAGTGCATCAGGATTTCCTTCACAAGTTCAGAGTGCGTCGGCTCGACAATTTGGACACGCCTGGAAATATCAAACTCCACAAAAATTCTCTGATTATCGAGATATTTTACGGCCACATTTGAAAAGACATAAGGAGAACTATCCGCATTCTTCAGGCTCTCGCTCAAGAAAGCCTTGTCGGATATATCTTTTGCTTTGAACAAGGAACGATCGTCGAACCGTGATACGATAAAACCGAGGACGAAAACAATCGCGAAGAGTGCGGCAGTGGTCAGCGGCGGCAGTATAAGAGGAGAGGACGCGGCTCGCATTCTTCCGGATCGGGATCGATGTCTGTCCTTCTCTGCAATCTCCTGTATAACCAGCGCGCG
>Ga0326728_10017191_pt1 | contig 14549 bp, 15 predicted proteins | sample MB3enrmetagenome_FD_207602 | JGI IMG/M metagenome (GOLD analysis project Ga0326728, IMG submission 207602) | Lab enriched peat soil microbial communities from McLean, Ithaca, NY, United States - MB31MN | ecosystem: Environmental > Terrestrial > Soil > Wetlands > Peat | place: USA: New York...
GGTAGGACTTACATATCGCCCCCCGGCCAGGACCTTGCGGATGGCTTTCACCAATTCCTCGGGAGCAGTGTCCTTCGTCAGGTAGCCTTCCGCGCCCGCCTTGAGGGCCCGAAGGGCAAATTGGTCTTCCGGGTGAGCACTCAGGACCAGGACGGGAAGCTTGGGGCGTGCGGCCTTTAATTCCTTGAGAAGATCCAAGCCGCTTTTTCCCGGCAGGGTGATGTCGAGCAGCGCGACATCCCATTTTTCTCTCCGCAGTTCCTTCAGCGCCTGCTGGGCATGGGAGGCTTCTCCAAATGTGGCCCCAGGGAGCTCATCGGAAAGCAGCGCCTTCAAGCCACGCCGAACAATAGCGTGGTCGTCGACGATAAGGACTCGTATCATGCTTTGACCCCAGCTCCCTCCGGCGATGGGAAGGGAATCCAGGCGGCGACGGTAGTCCCCTTCCCCGGAGCACTGGAAATTTTCACCTGGCCGCCCAGAATGGCGGCGCGTTCCCGCATACCCAGCAGACCCAGGGATTTGGAGAGGGAAGAGTCCGCCTGATCAAAACCCCGGCCGTTATCGCGGATCCACAGAACCAGCCGGTCCCCTTGCTTCTGTAAGACCACCTCGGCCCGCGTGGCCTTGGCATGGCGCGCGACATTGGTCAAGCTCTCCTGAAGAATACGAAACAGGGCGGTCGAAACGTCGGGGGGAAACACTTCACGGGTGAGCAACCGCCGGCTGCACTGGATGCCGGTTCGGGCCTGAAATTCCTGGACCTGCCATTCCACGGCGGCCGCCAAACCCATATCCAAAATACCCGGCCTTAGCTCGGTCGAGATTCTGCGCACATCCTGGATCAAGCTCTCGGCTAACTGCCGCGTGGACCGGATCCTCTCGAGCATCTCGCCGCTTTTCGGGGGAAGCCGCCTCGCCAGCCAGGCGAGGTCCATTTTCACCGCGGTCAGCGACTGGCCCAGTTCATCGTGGACTGCGCGGGAGATTCTGGCTTGCTCCTCCTCCCGCACGGTCAGCAGGTGCGCTGCGAGACTTCGCAACTGCTCGCTGGAAGCACGCAGCTCCTGCTCGGCGCGCTTCGTCTCAGACAGGTCCGAAGCAATCAAACAGACAGCCCGCGTGCCTTCCAGGCGGAGAGGATTCAAGGAGAGATGGACGGGCAAAGGGGGGCCTTTTCGCGATTTCAAACGGACCTCGCCCCGGCAGCTCCTTTGGGCCGCGCACTGGAGTAAGGCATCCAGCGTGACATGGTCGTCGGGCCAAACCAAGTCCGGCAGGGAAGAACCGATGACGCTCTGGAGCCCCGCTCCCAGGAACCGGGCAAAACGGCGGTTGCAGTGCACCACGGTGTGGTCGCCGCTGAGAACCGCGGCGCCTTCGTTCATCCTCTCCACAAAAACACGGTAGGTGTGATCGGCCCCTTGCAGCGTGAACACTTTTTCCCCACCGGGGCCGTTCACCACAATGGCATCCACTTCGCCGGAACGAATGGCGCGGAGGGTTTCCTCGGCTTCGCTCAGGCGTGCGACCAATTCACGGCGCGGCAGGGCCGGCAGTTTTTGCGGGGAGCGGTTTTTCTTTCGCTTCGCCAACCGCTTTCCTCCTTCCACCTGCTATACAGAGGGACATAAATTCTTGCGCATGGCCCTGTAGCGGCGCTCTCTGACCGCCGGTCGGCGCTCAGAGAGCGCCGCTACAATTCATGCCCTCTGTATATTACTCCCGCACCCTCAGGTCCAGTCCGAAGAGCACTTTTTCCTGGTTCGACATGTCCCCAATGAGCCTTCGCAGCGGGAGCGGGAGCCGCTTGATGAGCGTGGGCACCGCCACAATCTGCTGGTCTCTGGCCAGCTTCGCCTGCTGGTAAATGTCGATGACTTCCAAGTCATACCGATTCTTTAGGTGCTTCTCACAAACCCGCTTGATGTTTTCTACGGCCCGCGACGATTTGAGCGTGGATCCGCTTACGTACAAACGCAAGAGGTACTTTGCCTGGCGAGCACGGGAGTCGGCCTGCTCCACTTTCCCTGCCCATCCGCGTTTCTGCTTTCCTGCCGGGTGGCTCTTTTTGGGGGGCTTTTTCATGGGGGCCTTGTTGCATCTCGCGCAGGGCCGAGCGCCGTTCGGCCCTACATCTGAAGTGGGTCAGTCTTCCTTTCGCACGTCCAGGCCCACCAATACCCGCATGCTGTCGGAAAGGTCTCCGATAATCTTTCGGACAGGTTGCGGAAGTTTTCTGATCAGGGTCGGAACGGCTATGATCTGGTCACCCCGCGCCAGTTGCGGATTCTCCATCAGGTCGATCACTTCGATGCGATAGCGGCCCTTCAAGTGCTTCTCACACAGCACCTTGAGGTTGGCAAAGGCACGAATCGACTTGGGAGTCTGACCCGCCACGTAGAGACGCAGTTTCCAAATCTCCGGTTTTCGGGGGGCCGGTTTGCGTGGTCGCGCCCGAGTTTTTTTCTTGTTTGCCGACATTTAGTGTTTAAGCGCGGCTTTCGCGCCCCCTTCCTTCTTGTAGGCTGAGGCGTCTGCTTTCCGGCTCCGCACCATCTGCCCGCGGGCCTTCGACGCTTCCTTGCCGAGTGATTCCGATTCCGAGATGGTCTGTTGAATTCTTTCTTCCTTTGCTTCATGCTCCGTCTGGAGGGTAGCCATGCGGGCCTCAAAGGTCCGGCGCTCGCGCTCCAGTTCGCGTTGGCGGCTCTCCAGTTCTTGCCGGCGCGATGTGCCCGCTGTTCTCTCGCGCTCTTCCTGCGACATCCGGGCGGAACCGGTCAACACGCCCTCGGGTCCAAGGTAAACGTCCAGCAATCGGAGGCCGTTGTCAGTGAGCAGGAATTCGCGAATCTGGTTGGAATGGTCCATGCCTCGCGATTTCAGCACGTAGAGCGCACGGTTCCGTTCCCCTCCGATCTCGATGCTTTCCAGCACCAGCCAAGTGTCCATGAGAGAGGAGACGTCCGCCTCGCTGGCTTCCAAGGGGCCGCCTCCCGCCGTCAAACTGGTGAAAATCGAGGTGATCCCCTGGGTCTTCAGAAAATCGACCAGCCGCGTGAGCATAGACCGCACTTCGTTCGCGGTGCTGACCATGATCAGATTGGTAACCGGGTCCACCACGACAACGCTGGGCTGGAAGCTGGAGATGCGTTTGTGGGTCACTAACAGGTGCTCTTCGATCCCCCCGTAGGTGGGACGCGCCGCTTGGAAGAGCAGCAGCCCCTTGCGGACCCAGGGCTGGAGGTTGATGCCGATCGAGCGCATATTGCGGACGATCTGCCGGGGCGATTCCTCGAAAGCGAAAAACAAGCAGCGCTCGCCGCGGCGGCAGGCCGCATCCACGAAATGCGCCGCAACGCTGGTTTTACCGGTTCCCGAGGTGCCGGAGATCAAAATGCTGCTCCCTCGGTAAAAGCCCTTGCCGCCCAGCATGCCATCCAACCGGGCAATGCCGCTGGAGATTCGTTCGGCGGGCGCAGCGTGGTCCAGACCCAACGAGGAGATCGGCAGGACGGAAATGCCTTGTTCATCGATCAGGAAGGGATACTCGTTCGTACCGTGGGTGGAACCCCGGTACTTGACGATGCGCAGGCGCCGGGTCGAGATCTCCTCCCGGATACGATGGTCCAGCACGATCACGCAATCGGAAACGAACTCCTCGATGCCGTGCCGAGTCAGCCGGTCGGGCCGGTCCCGCTCGGCGGTAATGACCGTGGTCAATCCTTTATCCTTGAGCCAGCCGAACAGGCGACGGATTTCGGCGCGCAGGATGCCTGGATTGGGCAACTCGCTGAAGAGCGATTCAATCGTGTCCAGGACGACTCGCCGCGCCCCGACCCTCTGGACGGCGTCGGCAATACGAATGAAGAGGCCATCGAGATCATACTCGCCGCTTTCCGAGATCTCGCTCCGGGTGATGAGCACGTGATCCAGAAACAGCTTCTTATCCGCCGCCAGCCGGGGGAGGTCGAAACCCAGCGAAGCGGCATTCTTGGTGAGGTCCGGGATCGATTCCTCGAACGACATGAACACGCCGGGTTCGTTGTATTGCGCGGCGCCCCGAACCAGGAACTCCAGTCCGAACAGTGTCTTTCCGGAACCGGCGCCTCCGCTGATGAGAGTCGGACGTCCGCGCGGCAGTCCTCCCAACGTGATTTCGTCCAACCCCTGGATGCCGGTAGCTGCTTTCGGCAGCGTCTTGGAAGATGGCTGGCTGGCTTTCTTCTTTTGTGCCATTGGCTTCATCCTTGCCCCGGGCGATCTACGCCGGGTTGGCAGTAGTGGCGTCATCGCCCGGCCTCGGGGGTCGCCCTTTTTCGAGGGGGCCGCTCGGTTCCTTCAACACCGACTGCCTCTCTAAGAATATAGCTCCGCATTTTATCAGGATACATGCAGTCGAGTATAAATTTTCGAGGCGTGGCGGCGCTAAGGTGGTCAATTTTGAACAGACAGGTCAAAACCCGATTTGCTAGGGTATAACCCTTGAATCGCCATCGTTGATGCACAACGGCCGCTGAGCCGGGAAAGGAGCGACACGTTGCTAAGAGTCGTCAAGACGATGACGCTCACGTCCTTTTGTGTTCCAGCTCTTTTCCCATGTCCATCTTCACAACTCCTGTGCCCGCTGAATAGGACCTTTCCACCTTGTTGACGCAAAGACGCCGCGGGTAGCTAAACGCCTCCCGCTCGCTATGGCCGGCCGGCGACACCTCGCGCCGGTCGATGGCTCTTTTTTTCTCGCGTGGCGGGAACATGCGAATTGTCGTGCCGCCCCAAGACAACGCCACTAAGGCAAACATGGAGGATTCCGATGACGCTAGCCAATGACAAGCCACATCTCCCTCCGTCTCAGCCTTGCCTTCCCCGTGGAAGGGTCCTGCTGGTTGATGAGGATGCGAAAGATTTGAAGTATTTCACCACGCTGTTGGGGCGAATGGGTTACTCGGTCCGAGCTTTTACGAATTACCAGGAGGCGGAGGGATGCCTGCAACACGAGCACTTCGATTTCGTCATCGTGAGCCAAGGTAGCCCGGCCTTTGAAGCGCGACCCCTGGTGGAGCATACTTTGGCACGCAACCGGCACACACCGGTGGTGGTGCTGACGCGTTGCCTGGAAATGAACTGTTATCTCGAGGCCATGCAACTTGGCGCTGCGGATTATCTCGAAAAACCCCTGGCGCCGGCGGAGTTCGAACACCTGGTCACGACGCATTGCCAGCCACGGCAAGGTGAAATCTCCACCGACGCATCGTGAAGGTTGGACGCGTGGCGCGGCTTAGGCCGGGGTGAATGAAGCGAGCGCTGGGGCAGGGTGGACACCGCATGGCATAGCTTAAGACCGGCCCCGACGATGCCTTAATAGTTGCCTGGAGCTCAAAAATGGAGACCCCGGGTGTAGCGTCAGCCACGCGGAGCCCCAAAGGGGAAATGCCGATTAAGTTTGGATTCCCAGAACAAAGTTATGGAAAAGTGTGCAATTTTGAACAGACAGGCCAGACAGTGGAATGGTAGACATATTGTCCGACCGCGTTCATCCATAGGAAGGTGCTTTTCGCGGGGCGGCCTTTTTTAGGGCGGATTTGATTGCGCTCGGAGGTCTTGTGATGACTGGCGTGGATAACCCTCCTTCCCACAAGGGTACTATGGACCAAGCCACTTCACCGAATCAGAGGCGCTTCCGGCGATACGGCGTGAAGCTTCCCGGTCGTGTTAAACCCTGGGCATCGCGCGGGAGCGCCGGACTCCCAGAACTTGAAGGCGAAACTCTGGACGTCAGCAGTGGCGGGATGTTCTTCTTGGCATCAGCAGGGTGGACTGTCGGAACAACTATCGAGATTGAACTCGATCTCCCTGCTCATGTCGTACGAAGCCCGGCAAGGATTCGATGCCGGGGCACAATCACCCGCGTTGTCCTGCAAGCAGGGGGGCGCATGGGTATTGGGGCTACCATCAACCACTACAAAATCTCCCCATTGAGGAAGGCAAGCGAGCGGTGAAGTTGACACGGCTGAGTTACCAGCATTCTCGGTGCAATTCCCACAGAACAGGCCCATCTCCCATACTGGGGTCGCCCCCGCCAAGGAAGCCTTCACACAAACCGTCTATTGAATTCGATTTATTGGACATCATTACCCCCCTTCGTCCCCAAACCTCTTGGCATTTATAGCCTACAATATATGATCTAAAATCGAGGCTACGTTTTTGCACCCTGGGGCGAAGCACGAGACTAGGCTTCACCACCGCAAGCGCCCCATCCCCGCACGCATGGAGGCCCGCATGTCCCGGAGGAAGAAATCGGCGGAGGCCGAGGAGAGTGTTGCCGCCAGTCGGGCGAACGGGAGGCGCTCCCCTGGCCCCGCCACTCCTGAGGGGCGCGAGCGGATTCGCAACCCCAACACGGGCCACGGGTTTTGCTCGCGGCGGAGCGGGTGGGGTTGGTTTGCCTGGACGAGAACCCGGACGATTTGGGCAACGTGCGGCAGGGGCTCCACCGCCTGCAAAGTCGGAAGGTGGAAAGGCGGAAAGCGTCGACGGCAAAACCCCAAGCGTGACACACTAGCCCGCATCGGATATCGCTAGTATCAGGCGAAAAGATGAATCCATTTGCTGCACCGGAAGGTTTTCATTGGCCCGATGAGCCGATGGCCCGAGGGATCAATCCTCCGATGGTCCCCCCCAGGAATTGGGGTGAGCATTATTGACCAGCCAGGTGAGCAGTAAGGGGCTGACACGCAGTTTACCCCAAGCTATAACAACTGTGCCTCTAGCTTCCATCAGGATCCGCCTGGAGAGGGTGTTAGGGGGGAGGATCAACATGGTTTGGACTATTTTCGCGATTCTATTGATCATGTGGATGTTGGGCTTTGGCTTTCACGTGGGCGGAAGCCTCATCCATTTGTTGCTCGTGGTTGCAGTGATTGTGTTGCTGTGGAACCTGCTCACCGGTCGCAGATCTTATTCTTGAGGCGGCCGAACACGCCAAATCGTGAAGGCCGGCAATACTAGCCCTGCTGGTGTTCTTAATCCGAGTGTGCTGGTTTTCGCAGTAGTTTTGGTCAGGGTTATTCAGTGCCCGGGACCCAGCGAACGATCGCGGGGGGTGCGCCTTTGCAGCAAGACTCGTGGATCAAAATTCGCGAAGCGGGACGAAGGTCTTTCTGCGTGGTGGCGCGGCAGCAGACCGGGTGGTTGCTATTCCTCTATCTGGCCGCAGGAATGGCATCCGCATCGGGTCAGACCAGAGATTCGATCCCAACGGCGGAAACTATCATCGCCCGCATGGCGCAGGCCCGGGCTGAGAACCGCGCCCGCCTTCGGCCTTACATCGTCACGCGGAACTACAAATTGTTTGACAAGGACAAAAACAAGGCCAAGTCCGAGGTGATTGCCGAGGTAGCCTTCGTTCCTCCGGACTCCAAGAAATACACCATTCAGGTGACGAATGGGAGTGGACTGGGACAAATCCTTGTTCGCCGCATGCTGGCAAATGAAGCAGAGGTCACGAAAGATTACGTCTCCACCGACATCTCGGCGGACAATTATGATTTCCGCTTCATCCGCGAGGCAGACGTCAGCGGCCAGCGTTGCTACGTGCTGGAGTTGCTTCCCCGGCGCAAAGAAAAGCATCTGCTCCATGGCGACATTTGGGTTGATGCAGGCACCTACTTGCTTCGCCGCTTCGAGGGCGAGCTGGCAAAGCCCCCGTCTTGGTGGGTGCGGGACGTGAGCGTCACGTTTGTCTATGGCGAGGTCGGCGGAATGTGGCTGCAGACAGCCACCGAGGCCGCGGCCGACGTCCGGATACTCGGACGCACCACGATGGTTTCGCGCGACGTGAAATATAAGATCACCGAACTCGTTGCTAGCGCGTCTTCGGCGCAAACAAATGTCTTGGAATTGATGTCTGGAGGACCTTTTCGCCACGGCGCGGTTCCAAGGCCACCGAAGTGATTGGTTCGTGAGGGAGACTCAATATGGAATTGGACAAGGCCCTTGAGTTTGCAGTGATTCTGGGCTGGGACGACTTGAAGAAAGTCACTGACTCATGTTCAGCACGGGTTGAATACCGAAGTGCGCCTGGAACCGCGGTGGATTACCTGAGCATCTGGTCAGTCAATGCCGAGGGTAAGCAGAATATGGTCTGCGACTACTGGACGTGGACGTCTCCGGCTCACCCCAGTGGAATATGTTTCAACAACAAATTCCATTCTCATCCGTTGGCTCTGGCCCTTGACTTCATCCTGATGAACCAGGATCAGTTCACGCGTCCAGCCGACGCTTGCGATGAGGGACTGGCGCTAATCTACCCGCCCACCGGAAATGAACTTACAGAAGCCGCCGCTTGGATGAGCGGTGTCCATGGCGCCGCTACGAACGTCAGCCGCGCTGAGGATGAAAAGGTTGCAACTCTCTAGCCGGGATTTCTCGCCACAGGTTTGGAAGGGCGGGGCTTTACAGGTTGCGGAAAGACCTGTAGGCGCTGTCATTCTGAGCCCGCATCTTGGGCGAAGAACCGCCGTAGTTCACTCCGCTCATCGGCCCTCGCGAGCTGCCGGGGCCGTTCGCTTCGCTCAGGATGACAGCTTGAGGCGTTTTTCCGCAGCCTGTTCAGCCGTGCCGAAATCGCCACTCCTGCCCTCTATTTCTCCCGAACCCCGGGCAGAGTGGCGGAAGGAGCAGAATCTTGCTGGGTCTTGATCGCAACGCCGCGCGTTACACCTGGACAGCGGTTTTGGTTCTCCTCCTGGTGGGGCTGCTGTATCTCATCCGCGAGACTTTGTTTGTTTTTGTCGTGGCGCTGCTTTTCGCCTACCTGCTCTGGCCACTGGTGAAGCTTCTCGATCGGCGGCTACCGGGGCGGTCCAAGGTGCCGGCGCTCACCCTCGTCTACCTCTCGCTGGTCGGGATTCTGATTGTCATTGGAATTGCGATCGGCTCTCGTGTAGTCCAGCAGGCGAACGCACTGGCAGCCAGGCTTCCAGACCTCCTTTCGGGACTCCAGCCTCCGACCGCGCCCGCCGCTTCACATTACGTCATGCCGCTGAAGATGACTGTCATTTCGACGGTGCAACAGCAACTGGCCAATCATTCGCGAGATATCCTGGCACTGCTTTCGAATGCCGCCTTGGGGGTCATCGAGCGCGCCGGAAGCCTCATCTTTATCGTCCTGGTTCCGATTGTCAGTTTCTTCTTCTTGAAAGATGGGCGGGGGATGCTCAATTCCATGGTGGGCATTCTTGCCGCAGGGGTCCGCCGTGACATGGTGGAGAGAATTGCCGCTGACCTGCACGTGCTGCTTGCCCTGTACATGCGGGCATTGGTGTTGTTGGGAGTTGTGGCCTCATTGACTTATGGACTCTTCTTCACAATAATCGGCGTTCCGTACGGGATTCTGTTGGCAGCTGTGGCCTTTCCTCTCGAGTTTATTCCCATGGTAGGTCCTCTGGCGGGAGCCGTCATCGTCTTGCTGGTTGCCGGCTTGAGCGGTTCCCACCACCTGCTCGCCATATTCGTATTCCTTGCCGCATTCCGCTTTTTCCAAGATTATGTTGTCTCACCGCACTTGCTCAGCGCCGGCATGAAGCTCCATCCTTTGCTGGTCATCTTCGGAGTCCTGGCGGGGGCCTCGATCGCCGGTGTAGGCGGCTGCTTTCTCTCCGTTCCGGTGCTCGCTACATTGCGAATCGTTTACCGGCAGTTGTTACCCCAGGCCCCTCCCGTGGTGGCAGCGCCTGACGTTGCTGCCCCTCTGTGAGGAACTTGACTTCCGCTGAGCTTGTTCATCAGCCTTTTGCTCAGAACTTCACCTCGCGTTGCACCGCGATTCCCGCTATGCCGGTCCAATGGACAATTCAGATGTGCTGAAGATGCACAGGAGTTCCTTCGGCCCGCGAACCGTGTTGGTGGGAGTAGACGTGCGTGAGTTCCGCGCCAAAAAGGATAATCTGCGCTGAGTAGTAAACCCAGGTAAGAATAATGATGAGGGATGATGCTGCCCCGTATGCTGACGCAACGGTGGACCTGGCGAGATACAACCCAATCAGCGCTTTGCCGGTTGTCAGGAGTAGTGACGCAACGGCCGCACCCATCCACACGTTACTCCAGGCAATATCCGCGTTTGGTAGGTACTTGAAGATCATCGCGAGGAGCAGCGCGATCACCCCCAACGAGAGGAGAAAGTTGACTGATTCCAGCATGAATACGGGCCACGGAAGCAGCGGTGCTATGAAAGTTCCCACCGCCCCCAGCGCGGCGCTTACCACCAGTGACACGATGAGCAGGAAGCCCAAACCCAGGACCAGGCCAAACGACAAAAAGCGCTGTCGAATCACGAGCAACCAGACACTTTGAGATGTGCGCTGAACTTTCCAGATCTTATTGAGCGCGTCTTGGAGCTCAACAAATGCGCCTGACGCACCGACCAACAGTGTCCCGAGGCCAATGGCGCTTGCAATGATGCCCAGCGCGGGCCGATTTGCGCTCTGGAGGATCGCTTGAATAGCTCTTGCACCCGTTTCGCCCACCAAGCTCTGGAGTTGCCGTGAGAATTCACCCTCTGCCGCCCTTTGCCCGAACGCCAGACCCGCCACCGATATCGCGACGATCAGGACCGGAGCGAGCGAAAAGACCGTGTAAAACGCCAGCGCGGCGCCCAAGCTCGGGGCATTGTCGTCGACCCATGCCGAGCCTGATTCTCTGAGCAGAGCGTAAGTGACTTTCAGATTTATTAAAATGCCCTTGATTCTCACAAAAGGTCCAGATCCATCCAACGAATTACCCCCGGGCAGGCTCATACGAAGCGCTCGAGGGCCTGGCCTCATAGTGCAACAAATTCTGCGTCAGGAGTCTGCTCAAAATTGCTCAACCCTACGGTCACGCGGTGGCACCGAATTACCCCTTTCCCGGCTGCCCCAAAATTGCACTCGGTCCAGTATCCATGTCGAACCATCGGTGATTTCCACTGGCCCCACACTGTAGTTCCCCGTCAAAAACCGAGGTGTTCATTTTTAAACAGATAGGTGTTTTATTTTGAACAGACAGGGCAAAATCCGGTTTGTTAATGTGTCGCGAATGCAAGGTCTTTGTTAATACCCAACGGCTACTGCGCCGGGAAGGAAACGCCATGTCACCGAAAAAAGAGAGGCCGCGAATGGGCACACGAAAAGTTAGCAAGATGTGGTTTATGGCACTCCTACTGGTCGTTTTTGTGGCCGGATGTGGTCGACAGCAGGGAGTCATCTTCCCCACGCTGGCCTCGATCAATCCGAATGGGGGCACCCAGGGACAGACCGAGGCTGTCACCCTAACGGGAACGAGTTTCACAACCGGAGCCACGATCAACGTGAGCGGGGCCTTGATCACCGTCACCAACACGACGGTGACAAGCAGCACCCAGATCACCGCGACGTTTACCATCGCCGCGAATGCTACCCTCGGCGCTGTGAACATCAGTGTGACCAGTTCGGGCGTGACCACCAATGCGGTGACGTTCACAATCGGGCCCCCACTTGCAGTGAGTTCCGTAATCCCCGCGAATGGCGCAACAGGCGTGCTTACCGATCAGGTCCTCACGGTAACCTTCAATCAGGCGGTGAACTGTTCAACGATCAGCACATCAAGCTTTACCCTGGCAGGGCCTGCTGGAGCCGTAGCAGGAACAGTCGCCTGCTCCGGCACCACCGCGACGAGCGCGACTTTTACACCGACAAGCCATCTCGCCATCAACTCCAACTTTACTGCCACGATTACCACCGGGGTTACCACTCCGGACGGCGCAGCACTGGCGAGCAACTTTGTGTGGAGCTTTAGAACCGGTGCAAACGCGAGCACTACGCCACCCACGGTGACCGCCGTAACCCCTCTCAATAACGCTACGGGTGTTGCGCTCAACACGGCAATCACCGCGGCGTTCGACGAGGCGATGAACCCTGCCACGATGACGGCCGCAACATTTACGTTAACAGGACCCGGCACAACCTCCGTGGGCGGGGCAGTTACCTATAATTCGACAAGCAACATTGTGACTCTAACACCCGCAAGCAATCTCGCACCCCTTACCTTATTTACCGCCACCGTCACAATCGGGGTCACAAACCTGTCAGGCATTGCCATGGCAGCTAACTTTGTATGGACGTTTACAACCGGTGCGGCCCCAGACACCACCCCACCCACGGTGATTTCCACAGATCCTTCGAATCTTGCCACCGGTGTGCCCCTCAACCAGGCGATCACCGCGACCTTCAGTAAGGCGATGAACCCTGCGACGATCAGCCAAACAACCTTTACCCTAATGCAAGGAACAACGCCGATAACAGGCGCGGTGACCTATGCTGCGGTGGGCACCACCGCAACCTTTACGCCCACCATCAGTCTCACCGCCGATACACTTTACACGGCCACGATTACTACCGGGGTGACCGACTTGGCGGGCAACCATTTGGCAAGTAACTATGTTTGGACCTTTACGACCGGTACGGCCCTGACCACCCCGCCCACCGTGCTTTCCACGAACCCTGTGAGTAATGCCACCGGGGTGTGTACCAACGGGATCAACGCAACCTTCAGTACGGCAATGAACCCAACAACGATTAACACCGCGACCTTCTTGGTGACAACCGCCGGTTTGCCCGTAACCGGAACCGTCTCCCTGGACGTAACCGGCATCATCGCCACCTTCACGCCCTTGAACACTCTCACAGCCAGTACCACCTATACGGCCACGATCACCACCGGGGTCACCGACTTGGCCGGCAATGCCCTGGCAGTTGACTATATATGGAGCTTCACAACCGGGACGGCGGCGGCATGTGCACCGGCCGTAGCCCTTGGAGCGGCCGCGCCTTTCGGAGCTTTTGGAGGTGGCGCCGGGGTAACCAACCAGGGGATTCTTACCGTGATTAACGGGGATATCGGCACTACCGGTGCTTCTACTCTGGTGACGGGATTCCACGATAACACCGTCACGTACCTCCCGCCAGCAGGATGCATATACACCGAAACTCCGCTGAATATAGGAAACGTCACGGGAGAGATATATACTGCTCCCCCGCCTCCCACGGTTACGTGTCCTAATGAAGGAACGGGTCCCGCAGCTACCCCTGGCACCACCTTCTATGTCGCAACCCAGGCCGCAGCCGCCGCGCTTACCGCGTATAACGCCCTCGCTGCGCTACCAGGAGGTCCAGACCCAGGCGCCGGCCAGCTCGGCGGGCTCACCCTCGCTCCTGGTACCTATACCTCCGCCGGGGGCACTTTCCTGTTAACGGGATCGGATCTCACGCTCGACGCCAAGGGGAACGCCAATGCGGTTTGGGTCTTCCAGATGGCGAGCTCACTCACCGTGGGTGCCGCGGGGGCCCCTCGCAACGTGATTCTGATCAACGGCGCCCAGGCGGCAAACGTCTTTTGGCAGGTCGGCAGCGCCGCCACGATCAATGCGGCAGGGGGCGATACCTTTGTGGGAACTGTCATCGCTTACTCAGGAGCTTCGGTCTCGACGGCCGGCAACCTCGCGATTACGACGATAAATGGCCGATTGTTGGGATTGAACGCTTCGGTGACCTTGGTGAACACCGTCATTAATGTGCCAGGGCAGTAGTATGACGGGTAAGAACCACGGGTGGGACCGCCTTCCGGGGCGGTCTCATCCCCAGTAAGAACGTGCGGCGCTGAGTGTGAAGCAAGTTGAGTTGAGTAGTACTAAATGGCTGAGAAGCGAGACTCTTTATGCCCTGCTTCTGAGTGAGTAGGCACAATTCAGGAGGCAACAATGAGATTAGGAACTCGGATTATTACCACGATGGCGGTTGCTTTCTTGCTGGCGCCTACCCTCTTACTCTGTGCGGACGACACAGCAAAGTCGGCAGCCACAGCTAAGAAGGATGGAGCTGTCAAATCCCAAGGCGCACCCAGCGCTGTGGTCAAACCCAAGACGGCTGCGGCGGCGCCAAAGTCCGTGCCGGGGACGGCCAAGCCGGACAGCTATACTCCCCGATATGAACTTTTTCTGGGCTACTCGAATTTCCGTGAGGCGAGCAGTACGGCAAACCGCATCGCTTGGCTCACGGGCGGCAGCACATCCCTTGCTATCAACGTGAATCGTTACCTGGGGTTGGTTGGCGACTTTGGCGGCTATCATTCCGAAAAGTTCGGCCCGAACGCGCCTCCGACCGGCGGCACGGTGGACGCAAGTGCGAACGCGTTCACATACATGTTTGGTCCGCGCCTATCCTTTCGACACGATAGGGTCACTCCTTTTGTCCAAGCTCTGTTTGGAGGCGTGCACGCTGGCGCCGTGATGCTCACCAGTTGTTCAGGGATTGGATGTACGCCCCTCCCATCCGAGAACTCGTTTGCCATGACCGCCGGCGGCGGGCTCGACATCACGCTAACCCACCACGTCGTACTGCGTCTGTTCCAAGCCGAATACGCGATGACCGATTTCATGAATCCTTACGTCAGCACGGGGGGAACGCAGAGACAGAACGACCTGCGCCTCTCGGCGGGACTCCTCTTCCGCTTCGGTGGGAAACGCCCATCTCCGC
>Ga0326728_10017192_pt1 | contig 14549 bp, 10 predicted proteins | sample MB3enrmetagenome_FD_207602 | JGI IMG/M metagenome (GOLD analysis project Ga0326728, IMG submission 207602) | Lab enriched peat soil microbial communities from McLean, Ithaca, NY, United States - MB31MN | ecosystem: Environmental > Terrestrial > Soil > Wetlands > Peat | place: USA: New York...
ATTCAGGTGTGCCAGCGCCAATCCGTCGTTATAAACCGCCATGGGGAAATCCGGGACCGCCGCCAGGGCCTTGGTTATCTCGTCGTGGGCACGTTCGAATAGCTCATCCTTGTGCCTGCTGCGCCCCTCATCCACCAGGAGGATGCCGAACTCGTAATGAGCCATGGCGAGGTCTCTGGCGCCCTGAGCCTCCTCGACCATCTCCTCCGCCGCGTTTTCAGCGGCCTTCCAGTCCCCAAGTTCAATCCCGTACTTGATGATTCGCTTCTGGCAGGCGTGGCAGCGCCCACCATCCTGCTTGTCGGCTTTCATGAAGCTTTCGAAGGCCGCCAGCACCATGTGCTGGTCTAGATAACTCATGCCTTGCTTGTATGATTTCTGTGCCTTTTCATTGGTGGGGCCCGCCATCTTTTCTTGCGCCAGCAGCGGGGTCACGGCAAATGCGAGTAGCAATACCATGCTGATAGGCCGCATGTAGACCCTCCATCCTGCTCCCTAAATGCGCGCCATTATAACGCCGTGGAGTTCCGCGCGGTCACTTTTATCGCCGATTAGTGCTGTCCTAATTTCGGATGTACCGGGGGCTTCCAGCCGGCATTGAGCCGCCAAGATGGCGGCGCAACGTTCAAATCAGGACAGCACCCGCAGATAGGTAGTGGGTCAACCGGCCTTTGGCAATCGCGCGGGGAGAAATCCGCTGTCTTCCCCGGAAAACGAAATCGCTGAAATGTGGCTGTTGGGTCAGCCGGCAAAGGTGATCGGGCTGGCCGCCGACCGATATGTCAAAATGAGGGTTCACCCGGCTTTGTTGATGAAAACAAGGCGTGACAAAAATTGTCCAACGACACAATGTCAGCACTTCCACCCGTGCGAAGTCAGCTTTTCCGTTTGACTCCCACTCTCGGTCTCGCCTTCCCGGTCACACGATGATCCGATCACCGGATCACCCGATAGCTTATCTTGGCCCGCAGCTTGCAGAGAGTCGCAAAGGTGAGCTAATGTCCACTGAAGGACAAAATGTCGCTAAAAACGGACCCTCCGCGCTTGCGCCGCACTCTCTCGGACCTTCAGGGACCCCTAGAGCACTCAATCCCTGCGAACTGGAAATTGACCTTTTTTGTCAGGGCATGCGCATCAATCCGTCCTGTGCGCTCGAAAACGACGCCCGGTTCATTTCCCGCACGCGCGCCGGACTGGGCAGCGGGCTGGAGTTGATCATCCCCGGTCCCATCAAAGATGTGTGGGTGAACGTGCCGGTGGAGGAAGACTTCGCGCAGCAGTCGCGCTATGAGCTTGTCCGCGAGCAGGGTGAGTACTGGGTGAAGGACGCGCGCCTCGGCCATCGCTACGCGGTGCGCATTCCGCCGGAGCCGGCTTGGTACACGCGCCAAACACGGCGCGGTACTCCCATGCACAAAGTTGGGGTGCTGCAAGGAACTTACCTCGGCATCTACATTTCGAACTCGTGCGGGTTCTGGTACCACTCCCCGGCGGTGAACTGCAAGTTCTGCGCCACCGGGCTGAATGTGGGCGTGAACGAGGTGGCGCGCAAGGACATCGATGACGTGGTGGAAGTGGTGCGCGCGGCCAAGCAGGAGTCCGGCGCCACGTTTGTGCATTTCAATTCCGGCTATCAGACCGACCGCGATTTGGATGAGGCGGCGCCCTACGTGAAAGCGGTCAAGTCGCGCGTGGGCACGCTGGTGGGATTGCAATTGATTCCCACGCTGGATTTCTGGAAGTACGATCGCTTGATCGATCTCGGCGCGGACCACTTCAGCTTCTGCTACGAGTTCCACAACCCGGAGTATTTCGCGCGCTTTCTCCCCGGCAAGCAGCAACTGGTGGGCCAGCAGACCTTTTTCCGCGCGCTCGAATACACGGCGAAGAAGCTGGGCAAGGGATCGTGCTCCGGCGAGATCATTGCCGGCGTCGAGCCCCTCGAAGATACGTTGCGCGCCATCGATTACATCACCGGCATCGGGGCGTTCCCCACCGTTTGCATTTTCCGCCCCACCATCGGCTCCGACATGGAACAGTGGCCGTCGCCGCGTTACGAAGACATGCTGGTGGTCTTTCGTCACATGTACGAAGCCTGCCGCCGCAACCATATTCCCATCGATGTGACGCCCAACATTGAGGTGAGCCTGATCGTGCAGCCGGGCGACACGCGGTATCTGGCGCCGCGTAACGTGGCGTCATCTCTTTACCACGCCGAAATGGCCATGGCGCGCTGGCTGGCACGCCCTTATTTTGCGTGGAAGATGCGGCCGAAGAAAATCACCGCTTCGGAAGTCCTCGCGCCGCCGGTCAGCGGGGCAGCAGCGGCATGATCCAAAATCAGAACCAACCCGCCGTCACCGCGAAGCTGCGTGGGGAAGCTGAGGCCAACCCCCTTGCCGGCTCTGTCGCCGATGCATTGAAATCTTCGGGGGATCCTTTCGAAATCGAAACGAACGGGGTGGGCCTGGAAGTTGTGGCGCGGGCGCCGCTGCCCAATGGCATTCCCAATCGCGCGCGGATGAAAATCTTCTCGCCCAAGCCCGGTCACACGCTGGTGTTCTTCTTCAAAAAGAGCTTGGTTCCTTACAGCCGCGATCGCTACAGCTACGGCGGTCTCGATTTGCGCACGCCCTCCGTGGAGGCGCCGGAAATCGCCGCGTGGCTCGCCTTTCTGATTTCCGGCTTCCATCCGGACAAGCGTCCGGAAAATTTGCGCCGCGCGTTTCCTTACGAGATTCCCGAGTAGGGGTGGGCACTGAGCGCAGCTTTGTGCCAGCCCGCGGACAGCGGCTCAAGCTCGAACCTCAAAGGACGCCACGGCCCTGCCGAAAACCGCATTACCCTGCATTTAGCGCTCTTTGAGTGTTCGCATGAAGCTGATTATGGCGTCCACCGACTCAGGATAGAGGTTGTGCTGTAGCGTGGCTTGCCCCGTCCGGACAGGGTCCATCTTACTTCTGGCATGGCTGATAATGTCCCTCAGCTCTTCGTCCGATTTTGCCTTTACAGTCTTGGAATTAAGCCGGGGAATCTCGATCTGGAAGAACATATCAGCCTCGGTTCTGCCCTCGCCCTGCGCCCCGTGGCACCGGGCACAGGTGCGGGCGAAGGCCTCCTTCCCCGACATTTTGGGCCCCACGCCGGAGACCACCGCCATTACCATTTCAGGAGAGTGTTCTACTGGCGTAGCGTTCACCAGCACTCCTGCTTCATCGAGCCAAATCTCTGTGAGCACATGGCGGCCGTCCCGGGTATCGAAGACCAAACCGGTGTCCTTAAAGAGGGAGGCCCCGAAGAGCTGGGAGATGATGGGCAGTTTGGTCTCCTTGCCCTTGGCGTCGGTAATCAACACGGATTGATCCGTGACTTGAATTTTGAACTGATAGGTCCCCGCCGGAAGCGACGCGCCGCCGGTCTCGAAGGCGAACGGAACATTCGCGTTGAGGACGTTCGCAGTCTGCCCGTGAGCAGACGCCGCCACCAGCAGGAAGAGGACGCTGATGGTGGCGAGAACTCTGGCCATCATCTGTGGGGTCTTCATGGGAGTTTCTCCTCGGTTAGGTTTGGGGGATGCGGTGGGCGAGGCCGCAGCTTGTGCACTGGCGGCAACTGTGGGCGCTGCCAGCGCGGTGGTTACGGTGTTGGGACCACGCGTGAAGTTGCCGCGGCGTTTTGTCTGATCGGTCACCAGAGAGCGTCCTTCGCGCGCCGTTCGTGCTGTTGGCCGCCCAGCATTCCCCTACTCTATTTTGGAACCCTATTTATACACCCAACCGCCTCCTTGGGTGAGCTTTTTTCATCTGGACATTCTCTGGCGGTCCCGGTTTGTGGCGAGGGAGAGCAGCAGTTTCGCCAGGCGGCGGGAGTCGTGGCGGGCGACATGGTCTTCGAGCAGCAGGTTGGCGCAGAGGGGCTTAACGCCCAGCTTGCGCACGGCTTCGAGGTCCAACTCGACGGGCTCGGCCCGCTCGGCGGCGTAGCGTTTCAAAAGCGTGGATGAAAGCGGGGTGGTGTTGAGCACGATGTGGTCAAACAGTTTGCGCCCCGCGTGTTGGTGGAGTGCCTGGACATGGTCGGCGGCGGAGTAACCGCGCGATTCGCCCGGCTGGGTCATGAGGTTGCACACCAGCACTTTCACGGCGCGCGAGCGGGCAATTTCAGCGGCGATACCCTGCACGAGCAGGTTAGGAACCAGCGAAGTGTAAAGCGAGCCGGGCCCCAGCGTAATGAGGTCGGCTTGATGGATCGCCTCCAGGGTTTCCGGCAGCGGACGGCAGCGGCTGGGGACGATGTGCAGGCGCTGGATGGGCACGCGAGTTTTGGTGATGCTGCGCTCCCCGCGAATCGCCACCCCGTCCGTCCGCGTGGCCTTCAGGTGAACATCGGAGAGCGTGGCGGGGAAGATTTCGCCGCGAATGGCCAGCACTTCGCTCGACAGCCGCACGGCTTTGGCGAAGTCGTGGGTAAGATGCGTGAGCGCGGTGAGAAAGAGATTGCCGAGACTGTGGCCGCGCAGTCCGTGCCCGCTGGAGAAGCGGTAATTGAAAAGCTGGGTGAGGAGTTGTTCGTCCTCGGCGAGCGCCACCAGGCAGTTGCGGATGTCGCCGGGGGGAAGGATGCGGAAATCCCTCCGCAGGCGGCCGGAACTGCCGCCCTCGTCCGTGACCGTGACAATGGCGGTGAGCCGCGTGATTTCAGGCCGAAACTGGGCGGGGCGGGCGGGTTCGGTAACGTGGTGTTTGAGTCCACGCAGAACCGTCGACAAACCCGTGCCCCCACCGATGGCGACAACTTTCATTAATGGGTACGAATCCTTGCGACGAACTGGAGTGAATTGCCGATTGCCGATGGTCGATTGAGAATCGAACAGCAGGGAAATCATCAAGCGTCAATCGACCATCGCAATCCTACTGGCTTCCTGCCGGATAAATCAGGCGCCGGAAGCGGGGGTCAGCGCTGAGCCCCTGGAAATCTTCGTCGCGGCGCGCGTGGATACGGTTTTCGGGACGCAAGGCAAAAGACGCTTCCAGATGAGCGAAGGCCTGGTCCGGGTTCCCTCCGAGGGCGTGCGACACTGCCAGAGCGTAGTGGATGTGATCCTGATGAGGTTTCAACTTGTCGGCCTTGCTCAAATGCTCGACCGCCAGTCCGAACTCGCGCGCATTCAAACAGGCAACACCCAGCGTGTAATATTCGTCGGCCGATTTGGGAAGCGGCGCGGGGCGGCCCGTCCTCTGCCGGCAAAGACGCAAGTGCATGTGGGCACGCTCGGCCACGTCGCGAGCATTGCTCTCGACCAGCTTTTCAAAAATCTCTGCAGCCTTGTTGTAATTCTGTTTTTGAAAAGCTCGCACACCCGTTTCGAAATTCTTGATGGCAGCTTGATATTGAAGGTCGGCGGGTCGCCTTTCGAGAGTTGGAGATGGCCGGTCCGTGTGCCGGGTTTTGGCCCGGGCGTGGGATGCAGTCCTGACCGCCTCGCTATGACGGGCTCGTACCTTCGCCCGCGAAATGCTTCGTTCTCGGTCAAGGGCTCGGCTCACACGGGTTGCAGACTTCCGGGGCCTTGCCATGGCCTGTCGTTTTGTTGATTTAAGTGTTTTCATTTCAATATCTTAGGCAATCAGCCGGGGTAAATAACCAACCTGCCGCGAAGATTGCTACATCTATCTATAACAAATTTCGGTAGTTGGAGTCAAATCGTCATTTTGTGCGGCGATTACGACCGAAATGTCCTCTTTCATTATGAAATTTCGGAACAGACTACAGTCTGTTATAGGATGGCGCATCGAATGTTCCACCGTGGTGTTCATTCGAGCTTTCTGTTGACGACGTCTTCGTATTAACTCACAACCAAAAACCCTCACAATCATAGACATCACAACCAAAGTGTGTTGCCAATTTGTCGATGACATGATAAAAAGACAATTGGTATTAAAATGATTTCACATATATCTGCGCAAAACACCCTCCCTGGGCGAGGCTGCGCCTGTGGTTGTAGCCACCGCAATTAATTTGTTCCGCCCCCCCTTTAGCGCGGGGAAGTGCGACGACAAATTTCAAGTTTCAAGAGGAGGTCTTCCCGAATGACCGATTACAAACACCCCGAAGTTTTGGTGAGCACGGAATGGGTTGCCGCTCACACCGATGATCCGCAGGTCCGGCTTGTGGAAGTGGACGTCGATACCAGTGCTTACGAAAAAGGGCACATCAAGAACGCTACGGGGTGGAATTGGACCACGCAGCTCAATGACAACGTCCGCCGCGACATCCCCAACCCCAAGCATTTTGAGGGGCTTTGCAGCTCGTCGGGGATCGCCAACGATCATACCGTGGTCCTTTACGGTGACAACCAAAACTGGTTCGCCGCCTTCGCATTTTGGCAGTTCAAGATCTATGGCCACAAGGACTTACGCCTGATGAACGGTGGCCGCAAAAAGTGGGAACTGGAGGGAAGGCCTTTCACCACCGAGGCAACCACGGTTACGCCCACGCAGTATCACTCCGGCGTGGCGGACATGAGCCTGCGCGCCCGACGCGACAACATCTTCCAGATTCTCTCTGGCAGGCAAGCATCTCTTGTGGACGTGCGCTCGCCCGACGAGTTCACCGGCAAGGTCATCGCACCTCCCGGCATGACGGAGACCGCGCAGCGCGGCGGGCACATCCCCGGCGCCGCGAATGTTCCCTGGTCCAAAGCCGTGAACGAGGACGGAACGTTCAAGGCCTACGACGATCTCCTTGCCCTTTACGAGGCGCAGGGCCTGCGCCCCGACAAAGAAGCTGTGGCCTACTGCCGCATTGGCGAGCGGAGTTCGCACACCTGGTTTGTCCTCAAATACCTTCTCGGCTTCGAAAAGGTCCGCAACTACGACGGAAGCTGGACGGAATGGGGCAACCTGATTGAAGCCCCCATCGAAAAAGGCGAAGCGAAACCCCCTGCCGCCTAAGCGGAAACCACGGAATCCCACCTGCATCCCCTGCGCTTCCCGGATGCAACCCCATTTGGCAAAGGATGGGGAGGAATCATCATGGACCGGCGCAAATTTCTGGAAACCACGCTGCTAGGTACGGGCGCGGCTCTGTCGGGAGTTCCGGCCCGCGCCGTGACCTCCCCGGCGCTGGAAAGCCGCGACGGCTACGTCCGGCATGAGCAGGGCCGCTGGGTTATCGGAACATCGTTCGTGGAAAAAGCCATCACGCTGGGTGATGGTCGGCTGGCACTCACCTCATTCAAAAACAAGATCTCAAGCCGCGAATACATCCAGGCAGGCACATCGTCGGAGGAGATTCGCCTCACCGCCGACGGGCAAGAATTCACCGGCTCGAGCGGTGGCTGGGAACTAGTTGGAGAGGGCTCTCACCGCCTATCGCAGGGCGAACTCCAACTCGACTTGAACCTGCGACATGGACCTCTGCGCATATCCAAGCATTACGTCATCTTTCCCGGGAGCCCGGTCATCCGCGAGTGGCTCAGCATCTCCAACGATTCCACAAAACCCCTCACCCTCAGCGACCCCGGCTTTCTCGAGTCCCGTGTCCTCGCCGCCGACGTGGAGAATCTTGATCTCTATTACCTGACCGGCGGGGGTGCTTTCAACGGTTCGCAGTTGCTGAAGAAAGAAAAGATGGGCGCCGCCTATTCCCGCACCTTCGACTCGTACGATCCTTCCGACACGGGCTCGCGGGGTCTGAGCTACAGCGCCCACCTCCCGCTACTGGTCCTGCACAACGCGCAAGCGAAAGATGGAATCATGGTGGGGTGGGACTACCTTGGACATTGGCGGTTCCGGGCTGGTAACTTCGCCGACAGCCCGGTTAATCTCTCCCTCCAAGTGGCGGGTTACAACAAGGAATTGAAGCCGGGCGAAAGCATTGAAACGCCCAAAGCCTTTGCGGGAACTTTCACCGGCGATCTGGACGCCATGGGAAACCTGCTTCTCGACTGGCAATACGAGTACCTGTGGGACCTGACTAATCCCGCCTACTTTGCCAAGGCAAGGTGGGCGGTGGACTGGCCTATGCCGTGGGTGGGAAGGGGCGGGACACCCAGCGCCGACAATTGGGGAAGGCGCTTGGCTCTGGACCTTCGCTATGTGGACTTGCTCCGGGAAACGGGCGGCGACATTCTGTGGGATGACGCCGGCTGGTATGACAAGTGGGGAAGCTGGAACGGTCCGGATTGGCGCCTCACCAACGAATATCTGGCCAAGCACGGTATGAAGTGGGCGCTCTGGTATCCCACTTTTTTCGCCACACCCGATTCGGAAGTTGGACAACAGCACCCGGAGTGGCTCATCGCCAAACAGGACGTATTGGAGCAATCCATCAAGGCCACCGCCGACTGGCAGCGGATGATTCTCGACAAAAGCGTGGAGGCGTGGGGGGATTTTCAGTGGCGCTTTGATGGCCCCGAGGGGACCAGCGCCACCGACACCGGCTACCTCGACTCTGACCAGAACTTTCGTGAGCTCGCACGGGGTTTTAAGAAATCCCACCCAGCCAGTGGAATCGACGCCTGCGCGGGCGGAGGCCGCTGGATCAGCTACGATATGGCCCGCCTCGCCGAATCCGGAGAGTATACGGATGGCGGCGTCGGACCTTACAGCAATTACTACACGTCGCTGCTGGTCCCTCCCGACAAGTGCCACAACGTCGTGGACTTCGACCACACTTTCTACAACCCCGCGAGCGACCGCACGCATCTTTGCATGGACCCCTGCTGGTATCGCGATCCGGGCGACGGGCCCGATCTGGAGGCCATCCGCCAGGACTGGGAAATCTACCATGACTGGGTCGCGCAAGGTGTGGCTGGGCGCTGGAGTCATGTCTTCCGACCGGGCGTCGAGGGCGACGCCGCCGTGTGGTATTTCCAGCGCATGGACCGCACAGGCTCTAAGGGCGTCATCATCACTAAACATGCCAAGCTCGGCCCCACCTGCTATCTCATCTCGAAACCGAAGGAACGCACGCAATCCGATTTCTATTTCGGCGAGAGGGGAATTATGTGCAGGCTGACGACCACGGAGGTGGCCCGCGCCGACACGGCCATCTATGAAGACCGGGTTGACCATGAATACCGTTTTTATGGTGTTCCCGGCGAAGCCTTCGGCCCTCTGAATTTTCAATATGCATCGGATGTGGGACCGAAGTCCTACGTCACATCCATTGCCAAGCTCGGCCACCGGCAGGTGGTAAAAGACCAGTATTTTGGAATGGCGATTCAACTCGGTAGCGAGCCCCTTACCATCACGCATCTCGGGCAATATGCCGAAGCGGGCGCCCAAGGTGTCTACACCCTCATGCTGGTTTGCGCGGAAGACGGCGCGGTTCTGGCCTCGGCGGATCTCGATACGAGCCAGGGCCATGCCGACGCCGCAGGATTCAAATACGCTGCGCTTGACGAACCGCTGCGGCTCGATGCGGTGCCCCGCCGACCCATCGTCGTCAAGCCCCGTGGGCTGAATCCCGAAGTGGTCTACCACCTTCGTTGCGCCAAATCGAATTATCAGGCGTCGAGGTTGGGAAGGGACCTGATGCAGGCGGGCGTCGTGTTCGCACGTCTCGAGCCCGGCGAGCTAATCTTCCTCAATCTCCCCAGCGATCCCGGTTCCGACGCGGGCAAGGCGCCTCCCCCGCGCCCACAGCACGTCACCAAGCGGCTGGGAACCAACCTGGGGATCCAGGGCGTTGAGGTTGCCTGGAAAGGAGGCGCGGGCAACCACGGGGTTTCTTATTGCGAGATCTTGAAAGATGGGGCCGTGGTTGCCAAAGCAGCGAAGGGCTCCTTCTTCTTCGATTACCACGGCCATCCCCTGGACGATCTCAAAGCTCGTTATGAAGTTCGCGCGGTGGATGGCGCCGGTAACCGAAGCTCATTGGTGGCGGCCGACTTGATTTCGGGTGACCCGGAAACCTACACGGCGCTGGGCGGCTTCAGCGCGACGCAAGGAGCAAATCAATGGAAATATGAAGAAGCATTGGAAGAAGGTGCCTTCCGCGAGATGCAATGGGATCGCGGAGGGTACGAAGGACGATGGACGGGCGCAGGCCCAGCCGCCATTGGGCGCCTCTGGATGCAGCCCGGCGCGGAGGCGGATGTCTCCCGCACTTTCGTAGCGCCTGCCGATGCCACGCTGACCATTTCCGGGTCAATTCGTAAGGACCCGAGCGCCCAAAATGGCCACACCATCCTCGCGCGCATTCTGCATAACTACCAGCAAATTTGGCCGGCCAACGGCTGGGCGGAAGTCCTCCCTGACTTTTCGAAATCCCTCCCGTTCCTGTTGGAAAACATTGCGGTGGCCAAAGGCGATTCCATGCGTTTTGTCCTCAAGCGCTCGGGATACACCGACCAGGACACCGTGATTTGGAATCCCACAGTAGTTGTGAGACGGCGGGATTAGAAGGCTGGTCCGCGTGGCCGGCAACTGGACAATGGGCGTTTAACTGTTGGGAGCCTTGGCTATCCTTTTCTGATATCCTGCATCTCACTTGAGACAGAGAAGTCTGGTCGCTGCCCTGGAAATTATTATGCAATTTCCCCTGCCGAAAGCGTTCTTCTCTCGTATGCGCCGATGGACCCTACGGGCCGCCTTTTTAGCAATTCCTGCTGCCCTCGTCCTGGTCTTCGCGTCTCACCGCCAAAAGGCAACCGTCGCCGCCGCTGATTTGCGCACGGCGGCCGTCAAGCGCGGGGACTTCCGGCGCACCATTCGCATCTCGGGTTCCACCGAGGCCGTGCGGGCATTTTCCGTGCAATCGCCCCGCATGGCCGGGGGTGGATCACAAATGGTCCTGGTGGGCATCGCCAAGGCCGGGACGCGCGTTCATCAGGGCGATGTTCTCGCGGAATTCGACCCCCAGGATCAACTCAAGCAATTCCGGGACAGCCAGGCGGATTACCTGGGCTTCCTGGACAAAATCAAAAAGCAGAGGGCTGACAACGCCACCGAACTTGCCAAGGACCAGACAGCCCTCAAGGCAGCCGAGGACGATTACGCCAAAGCCAAGCTGGAAATGTCCCGCAACGAGGTGGTGTCACGCATTGACGCGGACAAGAACCGCCTGAATCTCCAGCAGACCGAAGCCACCTTAAAGCAGCTTCGCCAAACGTTCGACCTTAAGGAGCAAGCCCGCCAGTCGCTGGTGAAGGATTTGGAAGTCCAGCGCGACAAGTCTCACGGGCAGATGCTTTATGCGCAGATGAACTCGCAGCGTCTGGTGATTCACTCGCCTTTGGACGGCTTGGTGGTGCTGAACCCCATTTGGAAGGGCAGCGGGATGGGCGATCCGCAGGAAGGCGACCAGGTGTGGCCGGGCTCGGCCTTCATGCAAGTAGTGGATCCTGCATCCATGCAGGTGACGGCACGCGTCAACCAGGTGGATTATCCCTACCTGCACGTTGGGCAGCCTGTGGAAGTGCGCCTGGATGCTTATTCCGACCTCGTACTGAAAGGTTCCATCGAGCACCTTGCCGCCATTGGCACGGCCAGCACCTTGTCCCAATCGGTCCACAATTTCAATGCGACCTTTTCCATTCAAGGATCGGACCCACGGCTGCTGCCCGACCTTTCCGCCTCCGTGGACGTGGAGCTCGAACGCGTGCCGGATGTGCTGACGGCGCCGCGCGATGCCTTCGCAACGGAAAGCGGCAAGGCTTATGCCTGGGTGAAGAGCGGAACCACTTTTGAGAAACGCGCCGTAGTGTTGGGCAAGACCAATGATGTCGATGCGGTCGTAACCTCCGGCCTGGTGGCGGGGGATATGATCAAACGGAATCCGGAAGAAACCCCACGCGGAAAGTGAAATGCCAGGTACAGTTAAGAAAATTTGGCGGCGGCATCGAATCCCGGTCATTGTGTTGGGACTGGTCGTGGTGTCGGGAATCACCTACGGCGCCGCCCGCTTTACCCGCGCAGTGCCCACCATCCCCACGGCCATCGTGCAGCGGGGAGAATTCCTTGAAAGCGTGAAATTCCACGGCCGGGTCATCGCCGAGAAATCTGTCCAGATCAAAGCGCCGGCGATTACTGGCGACATTCAGATTACCTTCCTGGCGAGAACCGGCACCGCCGTCAAGAAGGGGGATGTGATCGTCAAGTTTGATACCGCCAAACTCCAGGACACGCTCAATCAGCGGCGCTCCGACATGAAGCAGGCCGAGGCGGGAATCGGGGAGGAGCGCGCCAAGGCCCGCTTGCTCGATGAACAGGACCGCACCGACCTTCTCAAGGCCCGTTATGACGTGGAACGCGCCAAATTGGACGTGAGTCAGGAGTCGATCCTTTCCCAAATCGACGGCGCGGAGAAGAAACTGGCGCTGGCCGATGCCGAGCAGAAACTTCGCGAGGTGGAGGCGCGGGAGAAAGCCGACCAAGCCAGTTCGCAGGCCACCATCAACGGGAAAGTGCAGGACCGCGCCAAGGCGGAAGCCGACGTGCGCCGGGCGGAAACCGATATTGCCGCAATGACCTTGCGCGCCCCCACGGACGGCGTGGTAACGCTCTTTCCCAACTGGCGCGCCGGAGGGTGGTTCAGCGATAACCCGCCGGAATTCCGCCCCGGCGACCGCGCGTGGAATGGCGCTGCCATCGCCGAATTGCCGGATTTCTCCACCCTGCAAGTGAGCACGCGGATTGACGAGGTGGACCGCGGCCGCCTGGCGTTGGGGCAGACCGCTACGGTGCGCGTGGACGCCGTTCCCGACCGCGAATTCCAGGCCCACATCGCCCAAATCAGCGCGCTGGCCAAGACGGACTTTACCACTTGGCCTCCCCCGCGCAATTTTGACGTGTCCCTGCAACTGGACAGCAAAGATACCCGCCTGCGCCCCGGCATGAGCAGTACGGGGCGAATCACCGTCAATCGCGTCCCCGGCTCAATCTTGATTCCGGTCGGTGCGATGTTCACCCAAAACGGATCGAGCATTGTTTATGTTCTGGCAGGCACGAAGTTTGTGCCCAGGCCTGTGGCCGTGGGGCTCCGCAACGATGAGCAACTGGCCATCGCGTCCGGATTGAAGGAAGGGGACAAAGTGGCTCTGAAGGATCCCACGCTGGCGGCGGAGAAGAAATGAGTGCGCGCAAGATAACCCGAATTTCGCTCGTGGTATTCCTCCTGGCCGCGGCCGCGGCCGGAACCACGATAGGACTGAAGCGCCTCAATAAACCCCAACGAGCTGTGCCTACCACCCGCGTGGCGCGTGGGGACATTGACGTGAAGATCTATACGTCGGGAGAACTGCGGGCGGGCAAGACCGCCATGCTGACGGCCCCATCGGTGGGAAGCTCGCTCCATTTGATCTACCTGGCCGCCACTGGCACCCGCGTTAAATCCGGGGATTTGGTGGCCGATTTTGATCCCAGCGACCAGGAGCATAACCTGGAAATGGCGACCTCTGACCTGAAAGAGGCCGAGCAATCCATCGCCAAAGCCAAATCCGACGCGGCCGTGCAAGATGCGCAGGACAAAGTCGATCTTTTGAAGGCGCAATTCGACGTCACGCGGGCGGAAATGGATGTGAGCAAGAAAGACCTGGTCAGCGCTATCGACGGTCAAAAGAATGTGCTGGCGCTCGACGAAGCGCAGCGTCACCTCGCCCAGTTGCAGCAGGATATTCCCTCGCACGCGGTTTCCAACCAGGCAGAGATTGATGTCGCCCAGGAAAAACTCGCCAAGGCCAAGCTCAGCATGGACCTCGCACAGAAGAACATTCAGAGCATGCATTTGAAGGCTCCCATGGACGGGCTGGTGGCGGTGCAGGATAACCGCAATGTCAACTTTGGGTATCCCGGAATGCGCTTCACCGAATACCACCAGGGCGACGAAGTCCAGCCCGGCGCCTTCGTAGTACAAATTGTGGACATGGGGGAAATGGAGCTGCAGGGTAAAGTCCTCGAAATCGACCGCGCCAATCTGTCGGCTGGTGAGCCTGCTGATATCCAAATCTATGCGTTGCCGCACTTGAAGATTTCGGGAAAGGTCAAGGACGTTGCCGGCACAGCTTTGCAGAACTTCTTCTTTAGTGATAGCACCACGAGCAAGTTTGGGGTGGTGATTGCACTGAATCACCCTGACCCACAATTGCGCCCGGGGCTGACCGGGGTGGTGGAGATTTCCGCGGGCATCGTAAAGGATGTGCTCTATCTGCCCCGCCAGGCCATCTTTGCCAAAGACGACAATCCCGTGGTTTATGTCCGCAAGGGGAGTGACTTTGCGGCACAGAAAATAAAAATTACCCGCCGGTCGGAAACGCGCGTGGCGATTGAGGGCCTCGCCGAGGGCACGGAAGTCGCCTTGGTGAATCCCGAACTCCAGCCGGAAAAGACTGCGACCACTGCCTCTCCCCCACTGGGAGGTGGCGGCAAATGAGCGCCCCGGTCACTCTCGTTGCCCCATCTGCCCCCAAGGCTCCGCATGCCCCGCAGCGCTGGTGGAATATCCTGCCGGAATTCCGCCAGGGCCTGGACACGCTCGTTGTCCATAAGATGCGCACTTTCCTGACCATGCTCGGCATGATTTTCGGCGTGGCGGCGGTGGTTTCC
>Ga0326728_10017193_pt1 | contig 14549 bp, 9 predicted proteins | sample MB3enrmetagenome_FD_207602 | JGI IMG/M metagenome (GOLD analysis project Ga0326728, IMG submission 207602) | Lab enriched peat soil microbial communities from McLean, Ithaca, NY, United States - MB31MN | ecosystem: Environmental > Terrestrial > Soil > Wetlands > Peat | place: USA: New York...
GTTGCGTTGCATGGGCCTGCCGGCACGGCATCCGCAAGCGCTGCGGGCGTGCCGGGTGCTGCTCGATGCAGGCTTCTGGACGGACGGCGGCATCAATTTCTATGCGCGCCGGATGGACCGCAGCGAAACGTGTATTTCGAGCATGGTGCTGGCGCTGCTTGGCTGGTTTCAACTGGAAGACGAACGCGTCGACCGCTTGGCGGACCACGTCCTTGGCCGGCAGATGGCGGATGGCGGGTGGAATTGCCGTTTCACCGGGGGCTACGAAAGCGCCACTCACGGATCGTTTCACACCACCATTTTGGCGCTGGAGGCATTGCTGGAGTATGAGCGATTGCGCCCCGATCGCGCGCCGGCCGCGCGCGAGGCCCAGGCTCGCGGACGGGAATTTCTGCTGGTGCACCGGCTGTTTAGGTCCCACCGCACCGCGGAAGTGGTGAAGACGGCGATGACGCGGCTGGCTTTCCCTCCGCAATGGCACTTCGACATTCTGCGAGGGCTCGACTATTTTCGCTTGAGCGGTGCGCCATGGGACGAACGCCTGTCGGACGCGCTGGAGCTGATCGGGAAGAAGCGGACGGCGGAGGGCTTGTGGCGGCTGGAAAGCGTCTACCCGGGCAAGACGTTCTTTGCGATGGAGACCAAAGGGCGCGAGAGCCGCTGGAATACGCTGCGGGCGCTGCGGGTGCTCAAGTGGGCAAAACATTATTGGCCGCCGATGAACGCCGATGAACACGGATAAGATAGGGCTGGGGGTTATCGGTGTTCATCGGTGTTTATCGGCGGCTAAATTTGTTTTTTTGCGAAACGTCACTCCGCCCGTAACGCGTCCACCGGATCGACTCGGGTAGCGCGGAGCGCGGGCAGGAAACTGGCCATAGCGGCGGAAGAGATGAGGGCGCCGGCGACTCCGATATAGGTGAGCGGATCGAGCGGGCTCACGTGGAACAGCAGCGAGGACATCAGTCTGGTGGACGCTGCCGCGGCGGCCAACCCGCACGCGACGCCGATGGCGGAGAGCCGCAATCCGTCCCACAGGAACAGCCGCGTGACATCGGACTGCGGCGAGCCGAGCGCCATGCGGATACCGATTTCGCGCCTCCGCTGCGAGACCGAATAGGAAATCACGCCATAGATGCCCACCAGCCCGAGCAGCAGCGCCATCGCCCCGGCGAGCGCCAGCATGACGAGGGCAAACGACGTGCGCGCCAGCGATTTGTCGTAGACTTCGCGCATGGTGCGCACATAGGCCAGCGGCAGATCGGGATTGATCGACCAGACAGCCCTGCCAATGTCCTCGACAAAGCCGCGCGACCCGGTGCGGCTGCTGCGGATCATGATTGTGCCGCCGCGCTGCACGAAAGGCTTGTTGGCGGAGAATTCGTCCATCATCAGCGGCCAATAGGCGACTTTGGGCGCTTCCTGATTCACGCCATTGTCGCGCTCGTCGCTCACCACGCCGACGATTTCGCGGAACTTTCCCTTGCCGTTCTCGTGGATCCGCTTGCCGATGGCGACGGCCGGGTCGTGCCACAATTCGCGCGCCAGGTTCTCGGAAACCATCGCCACCGGCCGCATATCGTAGATGTCGGTCCAGGTGAAGTCGCGGCCGGCAACCAGGGTGTTGCCCATGGTCTTCAGGAGGCCGGGCGAAACCATGCGGAAGCGGCGTAACGGAGGGATTTTCTGGTCGGAATAGACGTGGTCTTCGGCGTAGATGGGATCCTGCCAGCTGGAGCCACCCATTGGCAGGTAGCTGCTGAGCGCCACCGATTGCACCCCCGGCACGGCGGCGATTTTATCGAGAATGTTCTGCTCCATATGGACGGCCTGTACCGCATCCTTCACCCGGTTATCGGGGATGTAGACGGCCATCGTCAGAATCTGCTCCGGAGCGGTGAACCCAGGCTGTACGTTGCGCAAAGACCGGAAGGTTCGGATCATCAGTCCGGAACCGATCATCAACAGCATCGCCAATCCCACCTGGACCACCACCAGCGTGCTGCGCGCGCGATGCCGTTCCTTACTGTGACTCAAGCTGCGGCCTCCGGCGCGCAGCGTGACGGCCACCCGCGGACCGGCATATTTCAGCACGGGGATGGCGCCGAATAACAGCCCTGCCAATAGCGATGCGGCCAGTGCGAAGAGCAGCACGGGCGCATCGATGGCGATTTCAGACAATCTGGGAAGATTGGCCGGCGCCAGTGCGATCAGCCACCGGATGGCGCCGTACGCCAGCCCCACCCCGAGCACTCCGCCGGCTAGTCCGAGCATCAGGCTTTCGGCGAACAGTTCGCGCGCGATCCGTCCCCACCCAGCGCCCAGCGCGGCGCGAATGGCCAATTCCTGCTGGCGGCCTTCGGTGCGGACGAGCAGGAGGTTGGCGACATTGGCGCAGGCGATCACCAGCACGATCCCGATGGTGGCCATCAAAATCCAAAGCACGCTGCCGACATCGCCCACAATGCTGTCTTTCAGCGGCACGAAGTTGGGGGCGAGCCCAGCCTGTTTCAACATCTCGGAGCTATACCCGGGGAAGGGTGGGAAGCTGTCGATGGCGACGGGGATTAATCGGGCGGCGTCGGCGCTGGCTTGCGCCAGGGTGACTCCAGGCTTCAGCCGCGCCAGCGCCTGGAAGCTGAAATTACCGAGGTTGACCTTGGCGCGGTCCTGCTGCATGGGGAAGAACAGCGCCGGATGCAGGTCGAGAAAGCGGAATCCCTCCGGCAGCACGCCGATAATTTGCCGCGCTTCGCTGTCGGCGATTATCGTCCGTCCGATTGCCGACCGGTCGCCGCCGAAGTGGGATCGCCAATAGCCATAACTCAGCATCGCGGTCTGGGGAGCGCCGGCGGAATCGTCGGCTTGGGAGAACAAACGGCCGAGGTGCGCCTGCGCGCCGAGAATGGGCAGAACGCCCTGCGTAATGGAAACTACGTCCACCCGCTGCGGCTCGGCGGAGCCGGTAATGGTGACCGAATAATCGGTCCACATGCCGACATCCTGCAGGGTCCGATTCTGCTCGCGTTCGATGAAATAGAGGAACGGCGCTTCCCCGGCGTGCTCGATGTTGACGCCGGGCGCCCGATGATCGATGGCGATCAATTGTTCGGCGTGGGGGTAGGGGAGCGGCTTTAACAACACACCATCGAGCACGCTGAAGATGGCGGTGTTGGCTCCGATGCCGATGGCCAGCGTGAGCAGCGTTACCACTGCGAACATGGGCGACCGCCGGAGGCGGCGCCAGAGATGAGTCAGCCCCATGCCGGTATTACGCCGCGGGGCGGGCCAGAGTTCGCAGATTTTTCTCTCACTGTTACGGCGCCTGGTGCGGTTGGCCCGCGGATCAGGGCCGAATCGGGGATAACATTTCTTCTTCAATGCCAGTCCACGGCTGGTTTAGATCGAGAGTGCGCAGGCTGACCCGGTGACCGTGCATTTGGTACGACTGATCAATCGAGTGCCCCGCGACCGGATAGAGCAGGATTCCTTCTGCCACCGAATCTGCCTCGCCGTTGACTCAATGTTGCGAAGATAGGTGCACAGTTGATACAAGTGCGACGATCTCAGTTTTCCGCAAGGAAGCGACTCTGGAGACCCGGTGTAGGTGTTCCAGATCGCACAGCACAACTGCTGCTCGAGGCTGGGCCGAAGGGTCAGCCCGGTACTCGCGTTTTGAAATTCGAATCTAACCGGGCGGGTCAGGAATCGACCGCCGGCGGCAGATCTTTCTCGCCAGCAAATTGGCAATCTCGGTGTGCCCCGGAACAGCCTCGGTGTGCCCTGTTTGCGGATTCTCCCAAAGTGCGTGCTCCTTGCCTTTGCGGCAGCCTTACCGGCGGAGGTGCCGAAGGAGTCCCTCGCGTTTCATCCAACGATCACTGGTTCCTGGCTGGCGCCGGGCGGCAGGGCACGCAGAGATTCCTCTCGCCTGTACTCAAGAACCAGGGCAATGGCCTCGCGGAGGTTCGCCAGGCATTCCTCACGCGTCTTGCCCTGACCATTGGCGCCCGGGACCTCGGCGCAGTATCCCACAAACCAGGGACCGTCCGGCTCGACGATCGCGGTGAACTCATTGCGCATGATCACATTTTACCGTGATGAGGTGAGATCGAAACGACCAAGGCGAACGGCGCTTCATTCCCTCGGAAGAGACCGCCCGCCCGGCGCCAGAGTTCGCAGTTTCTTGAGAATCTCTTCCGCTGCCTCGCCGGCGCGCTTGAGATCGTGCCCCGAGCGCTCAATCTTTGACAATTCGGTAGGCGCGGGAATCAGCTTCAGAGCAGCACTCAATTCCGCCAGGGAACCGAATGGATCGTCGCTGCCATGCACGAACAGCGCCGGAATTTGCAGGTTCGGGAAGAAGTTGGTGCGCAGCTGTTCGGGCTTGGCCGGGGGATGGAGCGGGTACGAGAGCAGCAGCAGCGCGTCGGCCATCCGGGGGCGCTCCGCGGCCGCCATGGCAGTCTGACGGCCGCCGTAGGAATGGCCGCCCGCGAAAATTCGCCCGGTGGCAATCTGCCGCAATAGATCGACGGCCTGCGCCACGCCTTCGCGATCGCGCGCCGCCGCGGCCGGAAACGGCGGACCCTTGGGACGCTGCTGACGGAATGGCAGATCGTACCGCAGCACGACGACTCCGGCGCCCGCGAAGCTGCGCGCCAGGCGCGCCAGCAGCGGGGCGTGGCAATTCGATCCGGCGCCGTGAGTAAGCGCGATGGCGTCGCCGCCCGGATTTTCGGGCTGGTGCAGAACGCCGCGAACGCCGCCGGAATCGAACGCCTGTTCCCCGCTCATTTGCCCCAATTCAGCTTACGCGTCTGCGCCGCCGCGAAACTGCGCGGTACCAATCGCGTGCCGCGGATCATCCAGCGATTGAGCGCCCCGGCGACTACCGACGATTTGCCGGCCATCATGGCGCGGTAGCCTATGTGCGCCACTTCGGCGGCGCCCATGGTGGGACCGTGGAAGAGATCGCTGTCGGCGATTCCCGCGGCTTGCGCGAACTCCGTGCGGGTAGGGCCGGGGCACAGCACCGTCACGGTCACGCCGGTGCCTCGCACTTCGTTGGCAAGGGCTTCCGAAAACGACAGTACGAACGCTTTGCTGGCGTAGTACAGGGCCATGAACGGTCCCGGCACGAAGGCGGCGGTGGAAGCGACGTTCAGAATGCGGCCGGTACGGCGGCGAATCATTTCAGGTAGGAACAGCTTGGTGAGATGGGCCAGCGCGACCATGTTGACCTGCATCAGGCTCGACTCCCGCGCCCAATCGGTCTCGGCGTACGGGCCGCGTATGCCGAAGCCGGCATTATTGATCAGGATATCGACGGGCTTGCCACTCAGTTGGGCAAAGATCGCGGGGGGCGCCGCGGGGTCGGCCAGATCGGCCGGCAGGGAGCGGGCATTGACCCCATAAGTCTTCACGAGGTCCGCCGCCAGATGGTCCAGGCGCGAGGCGCTGCGCGCCAGCAATACCACGTCGTATCCGCCCGCCGCGCAGAGCTTCGCGAATTCGGCCCCGAGGCCGGCGGATGCGCCGGTCACCAGAGCCGTTGCCTGCGCCACGAGTTATTCCTTCTTTTTGAGGGAAGAGTCGTTGTCCTTGATGAACTGGCGGATGGAGTCCGCCATCCCCAACAGCTTTTCCCACTGCTCGCGATACAGTGTGACGGGGAATCGGCCTAATCCATATACGGACAGGGCTCCCTTCTCGCTCACCTTCAGGGACATTTGTCCCCGGGTGGGTTTCTTCAGCGCTTCATTCTCGGCTCGCAGCCGTTCAAGTTCCGCTTGCAGTTCGGCTTCTGATGGCATAGTCCAGTCTCTGTGATACCACAACACAACATGTTACGCTGAGATTTTCCCTTCCATGCCCGCGTTCGATTCCATCCTTTTCGATTTTGACGGCGTTCTTGCGGATAGCGAGCCCGTGCATTGCGCGTGCTGGGCGGAAGTGCTTGCGCCTCAAGGGATTGCGCTCGAATGGGAGGTCTACCGCGAGCGTTTCATGGGAATCGACGACCGGGAGATGCTGCGCATATTGGCCGCGGGAGCGGGCCCGCAGGTCGCCTGGGAGGATCTCTGGAAGCTCTATCCGGCGAAAAAGGAGCGTTTTCGCGCGCGAGTGACCACAGCGCCGCCGTTCGATCCGTCGTTGCGCGCGTTCCTGAGCGATCTGGATGGGCGCTACGCGATGGCCGTAGTCAGCTCCAGTTCCTGCTCGGAAATCGAGCCCATGCTGGAGGCCGGGGGATTGCGGCATTTCTTCCGGACGGTGGTGGGCGGCGAGAACGTCAAGCGCCACAAGCCGGCGCCTGACCCTTACCTGCTCGCGGCGGAACGGCTGGGAGTGCTCGTTCCGCTGGTGGTGGAAGATTCCGAAGCGGGGTTGGCCAGCGGGCGCGCGGCGGGCTTCGAGGTGCTGGCCGTGAAACATCCCGCGGAGGTTCCCGTTCTGGTGGGGCGGCGGCTGGGCAAACGCATTTGGGCCACAGATGAACGCAGATGAACACAGATAAGAAACCGATGTATTTTTATCTGTGTTTATCTGTGTTCATCTGTGGCTAATTCGTCTTTGAGGAACGGGTACGGCCGTCCCCTGGCCGAAAGGCTAGTTAGAATCGCCGGCGGGAGCAGTGTAAGCTGAAGGAAGTGCATCCTCACGGAAGGGGCCCCGGTCCCACAAAGAAGAAAGCTTCCGAGACGTTCCGCAGCGTGCGGCCCATGCTCAAAGAGCTGGTGATGCCGCGGCGCGGCAAGATCGCCCTGGGCTTCCTGCTGATGCTGATCAACATCGGCATGAGCATGATTCTTCCGTACGCACCCAAGATCGTGCTCGACAACATCATCGGGCGGAAACAGTACAACCTTCTTACTCCGCTGGTGGTCGTGGTGTTCAGCGCGACCGTCATCCAGGCGCTTACTTCGTTCTCACTCACCCAGCTCCTATCGAAGGAAGGGCAGCGGTTGATCGCGCAATTGCGCCGCCAGGTGCAGGAGCACGTTGGCCGATTGCCGGTGGCTTACTACGACGCCACCAAGAGCGGCGCGCTGGTTTCGCGCATCATGAGCGACGTGGAGGGCGTGCGCAATCTGATCGGCACGGGGTTGACGGAATTTGCGGGCGGCATTCTGAAGGCGCTGGTGGCATTTGTGATCCTATTGAAGATCAGCGCCCTGATGACGGGATTTGCGCTGCTGTTTATCGCCATTTTCGCCGGAGTGCTCAGCCAGGCCTTCAAGAAGATCCGGCCGATTTTCCGCGAGCGCGGCAAGATCAACGCGGAAGTGCAGGGGCGGCTCACGGAATCGCTGGCGGGGGTCCGCGTAGTGAAGGGATACCACGCTGAAGCCGAAGAGGCGCGCGTTTTTTCGGGCGGCGTGCAGCGCCTGCTCGACAACGTGCTGAAGTCGCTCACCGCCATCTCGCTGATGAGCCTCTCGGCGACATCGCTCCTCGGGGTAGTGGGCGGCGCGGTGATGTACATCGGAACGCGGCAGATGATTGCCCACACGCTGACGCCCGGCGGATTCATGACGTTCACCATGTTCCTGGCCATGCTGGTGGCGCCCATGTTCCAGGTGGTGGGGATCGGCACGCAATTGACGGAAGCGCTCGCCGGGCTCGACCGCACGCAGGAAGTGCTCCACGAGCGGCCCGAGAATGAGGACCCGCGGCGTACTCTGCCCATCGGACCGGTGACTGGGTACGTGAGTTTCGAAAATGTGAACTTCGAATACGAACCTGGCAAGCCGGTGCTGCACGACGTCAGCTTCGAATCGCAGCCGGGCACGGTGACCGCGCTGGTGGGTCCGTCGGGCTCGGGGAAATCGACCATCATCAGCCTGATTTCGGCGTTTCACGATCCCACCAGCGGCACCATCCGGGTGGATGGCACCGATCTTTCGAAGGCGCAACTTTACTCCTACCGCACGCAATTGGGCGTGGTGCTGCAGGATACTTTCCTGTTCGATGGCAGCATTCGCGAGAACGTGGGGTTCGCGCGCCCCAGCGCCACCGAGGAACAGATTCTGGAAGCCTGCCGCATCGCGCGGGTGGACGAGTTCGCGGAGAAGTTCGAGAAAAAGTACGATACCATCGTCGGCGAGCGCGGCGTGAAGCTGTCCGGCGGGCAGCGGCAGCGCGTCTCGATCGCGCGGGCGATCCTGGCGAACCCGCGCATCCTCATTCTGGACGAGGCGACTTCGAGCCTCGATTCGGAGTCGGAGGCCGCAATTCAAGAGGGATTGCAATACCTGATGAAGGGCCGGACCACTTTTGTGATCGCCCACCGCCTGTCGACCATCCGGCGCGCGGACCAGATTCTGGTGGTGGAGGGAGGCCGCATCCTGGAGCGCGGCACACACCAATCGCTTTACGACCTGCACGGCAGGTATTGGGACTTATACACGCGGCAGCACGGTGTGGATTCGAACCTGTTTCTGGCGCCGGGCGAAGGCGATAAGATCCCCGAAGCGGAAGAGACGGTCCGCGTGCGCGGCGCGGCTCCGCCTACCGCGGCATCGCTGCTACGGGGCGGCGCGGCGTAAGGAAGACTTCCGCTCAAACCGATTCCCACTTCGTTTGTTGCGAGGAGGGGATTTGGCGAATTCTCCCGCTCAATTTGAGCGAGGTGGGGCGGACGCGCTTCGCTCTCCTCCGGAGTTTGGTCTTTTTCGTGGGACATGCTTCAGCTTGTCAGGCGAGCGGAGCTCGCCCACCGGGTTGGGCAAGCTGAAGCATGCCCCACCTCAGAACCGCTTCTTGTAGAAGAAGTCGATTCCGAAAAGCCCGTTGTCCTCGCGCAGGGCCACTACCGACCACTGCTTGGCGAAGGACCACTCCACTCGCAGAACTTCCGGATTGCTGTTGTTCAAATCCGCGATGTAAGTGAAGGTAATATCGTTCGTCACCTGCTGCTGGAGCGTCAGGCGCGCCTGCGGGTTGTTTTCCACGCCGGGCAGCGAGGGATCGATGCGCAATTGACTCACGCCGAAGAACCGTTGCAATCGCCCCGACACCGGGCTGGTCAGCGCCTGGCCGAGCAGCGCCGATGCGCCCATCTGCTGCCACGATTGCGGCGATGTGCTCTCCTGGGCGAGACGCGTGGGGTCGGAGGTAGGACTGCGGCCGGTTGCCAGCAGGGCGACGATTTCGTTGAACTGCAGCGGGGGGTCGGAGCGCGGCGTCAGATTCAGTTTCGTGAATGGCCCGGAGACGGTCAGCGTCACGTCGATGCCATTCACTTTCGTCTCGAGGTCGATATCCAGGATGGGATCGATGCGCACCGGGTTGAAGAACTGCACACTCCCCTGCGTGACGGTGTACTTCGTCCCGAAGAAAATCACGCGGCCCTGCGCGACGCTGATGCGGCCGAGCACGGCGGGATTGCTGAAGGTGCCGCGCAGGCGCAAATTGGCCTCCATCTGCACATCCTGGGTGAGCTCGCTTTGAAATTGCACGTCGGGCGCGGTGTTGATCTGAATGTCGAAGTTCAACCCGCCCAGCAGTCCGGTGCGGGCAGCGGGGGTTTCGACGGGCTGCGCGGATCGGCCCACCAGCGAGCTGAAGTCCGACTGCGGATTGAATCCCGTGCGGACGATGGTGATGGTGCCGTCCAGATTGCTGCGGTCGGGAGTGCCGGTGAGATTCAAGCCGGCGTCCACCACCGTACTGACACCCTCGGGATAGCGGATGCGGACTTGCGAAGCGCGGGCATGCACGCGGAAAATCGTTTGCCCGCCGTTGTACCCGGCGAATCCCGTGAGTTCGACCTTGCCACCGCCGGTTTCGCCGGTGAAGCTCTGGATGGTGGCGCGGGTGCCGTTGGTTCTGTCGCCCACGAACACGAGCACTCCATTGGCGTTGGAAATACCGTTGGGAACGCCCTCGATGCTGAAGGATGCCTTCTGAAATTCGGTGCGGCCGTTGATTTGGGGCGAATCCAGCGGACCGCGGGCCGTCACGTCCACGGCGACTGAGCCGGCGGAAGTGAAATCGCGATTGAAATCGTGCACCAGCGCGAGATCCACGTGGCCCGTGCCGTGCAGTTCGAGCGGATTCTTCTGCTGCAGGGCGATTTTGCCGGTGATGGAGAAATCGGTGGCGGCGCCGGTGAGCCGCGCGCTGTCGACGGTGATGACTTTATTTTCCAAGCTGGCCACGATCGGCCCGGCATTGTGCAGCATGAGCTTGGCGGCGGGGACATTGGAATCGGGCGGCGGCCCGAATTCGAACTGAGGAATGGTGAGCTGCGCTTTGAGCGCCTGCGGTTGGAGCAGTGGTCCGTCGACGCGTAGCCGGCCCTCGGCGGATCCCACGAATGGACTCGGCGCGGCGGCGGCGGAGGGCTCCAACCAGGAATGCAGTCTGGCCAGATCGAGCTTGGCGAACGTGATGGTGGCGGTTCCAGGATAGTCGCCTTCCAGACGCCACTCGCCATCGCCGTTAAGTTGGGAACTGGCGGCATTGGAATCCACGTGCGCGCGGACCGTGTTGCCTTGCGAAGCCACCGTCAGATGGGTCTCCCCCACTGCCTGGTCGGAGAAATGCAGGCTGTGGGCGGTGATATCGGCATTCACGGCCGTGACGCGGAACTGGGGAATATCGCTGCCGGCGCGCGCCGGAAGGACGTCGGCTTCTCCATCCCCGTTTATGGTCACGGTGCCTTTTAAATCGGGATACTCCTTTTGGATCGTCCGGATTTGCTCCAGCGGCCGCGCGTTGGTGCTCACGCGCAGTTGCAGATGACCGGTATCGAAATGGCCCGCTGCATGACGATAGGCGGCGTTGACGCTGGCCTGGCCATTGCCGGCGTTCAGTTGCCCGGCGGTGACTTCGATGAAGCTGGCGTTGTAGTTCAGGTGGCCGGTGAGGCGGTCGAACGGCTCGTCGAACAGCGCTCCATGAGTGAGTTGGAAGTCGCTCGAGACATGGGGATCGCCGATCGTGCCGGAGATTTGCGCACTGCCGGCGGCGGCGCCGATGATCGGGATGTTCTTGAGTTCCAACAATTGCACCAGGGCGTCCACCGTGCCGCCGCGCAGTGTGCCGCTTCCGGAAAGGGGGCTGGCGTCGTCCCATTTCCAATCGTGCATGCCGAGCGAAATCTGAAATTGCGTACGCATCTGGCCCTGCACCACGGTGCCGTTGCGCATGCGGACGCCGGCGGGCGACACATTGGCATCGCCTTCCAGCGAATCGAAGTTTTCACCCTCAAAGACAATCCCGGTGATGCGCGTATGGCCGGCGATCTGGGGATTGTCGATGGTGCCGCTGACCGTACCATCGAAATTAGCCGTGCCGGTGAGCCTGGCGGGAAGATTCGCGGCCTTTTCTCCGATGGCCGGCAGCAGGTCGTCGAGATCGCGGGTGGTGAGGTGCACGCGCAGTTGGCGGCCGAGTGTGCCGGACAAATCCACCTGCGACGAGGGCAGCGTCACGGTGGAGCGGCCCAGGGCGACGGTGCGATCGGCAGCCCGATAGCTGGCTTCGATCTCCCCATGGACGGGCGCGCTATCGCTCGCCGGCGTGAGGGTCAGGGTGGCGTTGGCGCGCACAGTGGTGGAATCTCCGAAGGAGCCCTCCACCGCCACGGGTCCGGACGCCAGCGCGTTCCATGGCAGATGTCCGGGGTCGTACATGGCCACCACCGGTCGAGTTTCGATGTCTGCGATGGTGCCGGTAGCGGAATAGCGAACCAGATCGAGCACTTTGGCATCGCCCTGGAAATGGCCTCCGAATACCACGAGGGACATGCCGTGCAACTGCAGATTCTTGCCGCGGAGAGCCGCCGTTTGAATGACGCCTTCCACCGGCGCAGTCCCCAAATCGGTGACGTAGTTGCCATTCAGCCGGAGGCCGTGAGCGTCCACTCCGGCCGGATTGGCCGTCAGCGCGCCATCCGCGCGGAAGTCCTCCAGACGGACGGAAGGATCGCGGTAGGCGAGCCCGGTACCATGCAGTGCGCTGGCCACCAGGAAATCGGACCCTCCGTGCCAGGTGGCTTTGCCGCGCAATTCCAGCGTGCCGCGGCGCAGTTCCGGAATGCGCAGAATGGGCGTGGCTTCCTCGACGGAAACGCTCGAGTTGAACTGGAATTCGCCATGCGGCGACGCGAGGTTCTCGATTGCGCCCGATAGCGCGATGTTCGACGCGCCGGACGTGAACTTCGCCGAGTTGACGTCAACGCGGTTGGCTTCGATGGTGAGCGCGGTGGCGATGCCCACAGGCAAGGGCCGGTAGCTGCCCAACTCGAGATGGAGCGGTTGAATGGAGATTTCGCCGCGATAGCGCGGACCGGTGAGGTCGTAGAGGAACTGCGCGGTTAGATTGGTGCCGCTGGCGGAAAAAGGAGTGGCGCCGCGGGATGCCACCTCAAATCGACCGCGCTCGAGGGAAAAGCGGCCGATGGCGAGATCGAGAATGGTTTGGATAGCCGGTTTGCCCGGTTTTTTCGCCACCTTCGGCTGGGGGATGTTGGTGCTTCCATCGGGCCGGACCATGAAGTACACCTGGGGAGCGGTCACCTGGAGATACGCGATGTCCACCTGGCGTTTGAGAAGAGAGACCAGCTTCAGCCCAACGGCCACCGATTCGGCGCGCAAAAGCGGCGGTTTGTCCGCGGGTTCGGTGCCATGCAGCGTGAAGGCGCGGACTTCGGCGCGCAGGCTATGCCAGTCGAATTGGAACGACGCGATCTCCACGCGTCCGCCGGTGGCCGTCTCGACGGTCTCGATAATGGAGTGGCGCACGCGGCCGTAGAACCACTGGCTGCGCACGACAACCACCACGGTGAGAGCGAATGCCAGCAGCGCGACTGCTCCGCCGCCGAAAATCCAGGCCGCCCATTTGCATCCGCGGCTCATTGGAACGCCTCCGGATGGAAGACCACTTCAGAGCGCTGCCGCGCATTCTTGAGCCACGCGGACATCTGTTTGTCCACCTGGTCGCCGGTGAGCTTCTCCTGAATCCGGTCGCGATATTCGTCGAGCGTGACCGGCTGGCCGGGATGGGCGGCTTCGGCGGCCGGCTCCACAGTCTTGTGGAAGTAGTCCTCGATGTCCTGTTCGCTCACCTGCGCGGAAGGACGGAAGCGAACATCGATAAAGAGCAGCAGGCGGCGCTGCCAGAGCAGTTCGTCGCGAATCTGTTGATCGTCGATGCCGGCGCCGGCGAGCGCGTGGAAGTAGTCTTCCTCGCCCGCGAAATTGTCTTTCTTGAATTTCTCGAGGATGGGATCGATTTCGGAAGCCGGTGGCACGGGATAGCGGCTGTTTTCGAGTTCGCGCAGAATGAGGCGCTGTTCCACCATGCGATCGGCGGTCGCGCGGCGGGCCACGGGACCGAAATCGGGTTGGCTGCGATTGAGGAATGCGGTGACGCGGATTTCGCGCTCCAGGTCGCTGGTAGTGATCGCCTGGTTGCCTACGGAGACGGCGATGCGGTCGATGATCTCGGCGTGCAGGCCGGCAGCCACGAAGAGCAGCGAAATGGAATGGGTGAGCCTCAAAACGTCTGTCCGATCGAGAAGAAATATTGAAAATGGCTCACGTTCTGCACGTTGCACTGGTAGGGCGCGCCGGCGGGGGCGGGGCAAGGCGTCACGCCGGCGTTGAGCAACTGCTGCAGTGTCCCATTGAAGCCGTTAAAGTAGGGCGGATTGATGCTGTACGCTAAGTCGACGCGGAGCGGTCCCACCGGTGTGCGGTAGCGGATGCCGAAACCGACGGCGTGCACCATGTAATTAAAGTCCTGGAGGTTGTCCTGGTGCACGCGGAAAGAAAAATGGTCGAAGCTGGAATAGATGTTGCCCATGTCGTGGAACAGCACGCCGGCGATGTTGTCGCCGATCAACGGGAAACGGAATTCGGTCTGATTGAAGAACAAGGCGTCCCCACCCAGCGGGAATCCCGTAAGATCGTCGCGCGGGCCCGCCTGGTATTCCGGAAAGCCGCGGTGCGAATCGCCGCCGCCGAAGAAGCGTTCGGGAAGCGGGAGGGCGGCGGCCGGGTCTCCGTAGTAGTGAAAAACGGAAATGTTGCCGATTTCGGTGCTGCGCGCCAGCACCATTCTCTTGCCGATGGGATAGTAGCTGGCATTGCGGACCAGCACGCGCGTGAAGTCGCGCTGCGAGCCGAGGATGTGTTCGGCCACTCCGAAATCGACCGTATTATAGACGCCGCGGTGAGGATCGAGCGGGTCGTCGCGCCGGTCCTGCACCAGGCTGATGGACGCGATTCCCACATGGTCGGGTTGGGAAAGCGGCGACACCAGAAATCGAGTCACCTTGAGATCGTTCACCGTTACTCGCCGGTACGCCAGGCGATAGAGCAGCGTGGTGGCGCGGGTTAGGCGTTGAGAAAGTTGGGCTGCCCCTTCGAGCCGCGTGTAGTTGTAGGTGCGGATGTCCTTGGAGTTGTCGAAAAGTCCGGTGAACGACAGAGTGAGCTTGTTGTTGTCCTCGAAATGCGGCCAGGAGTAGTTCAGCAGCGCGCGCTGTTCGAGCGTGGAGACCTGGGTGCGAAGGCTGATGCTGTGGGCCAGGC
>Ga0326728_10017196_pt1 | contig 14548 bp, 15 predicted proteins | sample MB3enrmetagenome_FD_207602 | JGI IMG/M metagenome (GOLD analysis project Ga0326728, IMG submission 207602) | Lab enriched peat soil microbial communities from McLean, Ithaca, NY, United States - MB31MN | ecosystem: Environmental > Terrestrial > Soil > Wetlands > Peat | place: USA: New York...
GTGGCGCAGGCGCTGCAGGCGGGCCGGCCAGTCGGCTTCGACGAGGCCGCGCTCGAACGCGCGCGTCGGCAAGGCCGGCAGAATCGCGCGCAACGCCGCGATCGCCGTGGCGGCGTTGCCATGCTGATGCCGGCCGGGGAGGCGCGGCAGCGGCAGGTCGAGCAGCCCGTCGCGGTCTTCGAAAACGAGGCGGCCGTTTTCGACGCGCGCGAAGAAATCGCGCCCAGCGACGATGCGCGGCGCGCCGACGCGCAATGCCTCGCGTTCGATGACGCGAAGCGCGCCCTGCTCCTGCTCGGCGATGATCGCCGGCGCGCCGGACCGCAAGATTCCGGCCTTCTCGTAGGCGATTTGCTCCACCGTGTCGCCGAGAAACTCGGGATGGTCGAACGAGACCGGCGTGACGATCGTAGCGGCCGGCGCCTCGATGACGTTGGTGGCGTCGAAGCGGCCCCCTAGGCCCACTTCCAGCAGCAGGAAATCGGCCGGCGTCTCGCTGAACAGCAGCAGCGCCGCGGCGGTGGTGATCTCGAACACGGAAATCGACTGGCCGGCGTTGACCGTCTCGCAGCGATCGAGCGCCTCGGCGAGGCGCTGGTCGTCGACCAGCGCGCCGTCGAGGCGGATGCGCTCGTTGAAGCGCGCCAGATGGGGCGAAGTGTAGACGTGGACCCGCTTTGCCGCCGCCTCGAGCGCGGCGCGCATGAAGGCGATGGTCGAGCCCTTGCCGTTGGTTCCCGCGACATGGATAACCGGCGGCAAGCGCCGGTGCGGCGCGCCGAGATCGCCGAGCAGGCGCTCGATGCGGCCGAGCGAGAGATCGATGCGCTTGGGATGCAGCGGCGCGAAGCGCGCGAAGATCGCATCGGCCTGGCTCATGGGGGCGCTCCGAGGTCGGCCCGTCACGCCGCCGCCGGCTCGTTCGGCGTCTTGGTCAGCAGCTTCAACAGCCGCGCCAGCGTGGCGCGCATCTGAGGCCGCGGCACCACCATGTCGACCATGCCGTGATCCTGAAGGAATTCGGCGCGCTGGAAGCCCTCGGGCAGGCGTTCGCGAACGGTCTGTTCGATGACGCGCGCGCCGGCGAACCCGATCACCGCGCCGGGCTCGGCGATGTGCACGTCGCCGAGCATCGCATAGGAAGCGGTGACGCCGCCGGTGGTGGGATTGGTCAGCACGACGATGTAAGGCAGTCTCGCCGCGCGCAGGCGCTGGACCGCCACCGTGGTGCGCGGCATCTGCATCAGCGCGAACATGCCCTCTTGCATGCGCGCGCCGCCCGAGGCGGTGAAGATGACGAACGGCGTGCGCTGCGCGACCGCTTCGCTCATCCCGGCGACGATCGTCTCGCCTGCGGCGATGCCGAGCGTGCCGCCCTGAAAGGCGAAATCGTGCACCGCCGCCGTCGTCGCCAGGCCCTCGATCCGGCCGCGCGCCAGCGTGACCGCGTCGGCGGATCCGGTCCTGGCGCGGTGCTCCTTGAGCCGGTCGGCGTAGCGCTTGACGTCGCGAAATTTCAGCGGGTCGCTCAGCGTCTCCGGAACCGGCAGCTCCTCGAATTGGCCGCCGTCGAACAGCGAAGCGAGGCGCGCCCTGGGGTCGATCTTCATGTGATAGCCGGAGTTCGGCACCACCATCAGATTGGCCTCGAGGTCCTTGTGGAAGACGAGCTGACCGCTTTCCGGGCACTTGACCCACAAGTTCTCCGGCGTGTCGCGCCGCAGGAACGAGCGGATCTTCGGCGGGACGACGTTGGAGATCCAGGTCATCGGCTTTCCCTCGACAGCGCCGGCGGCGCCTTGACGACGCCGCGCACGCCGGCGGCGATTCGCTCGATCGCCGCGGCGACGGCGCCGACCGTCCCCGGCCCGGCCTTGCCCTCGACCAACGAGGCGCGCACGGCCTCGACCAGCGCCGATCCGATGACGACGCCGTCCGCCTTGGCGGCGACGCCGGCCGCGGTCGCGGCGTCCTTGACGCCGAACCCCACCGCGACCGGCAAATGGGTATGGCGTTTGATGCGCGCGACCGCCTCGCCGACTTTCGCCGCGTCGGGCGCCGCCGAGCCGGTGACGCCGGTGATGGAGACGTAATAGACGAAGCCCGAAGTGTTGGCGAGCACGGCGGGAAGGCGCTTGTCGTCGGTGGTCGGCGTCGCCAGGCGGATGAAATTGAGCCCGGCCTTCAGCGCCGGCAGGCACAATTCCTCGTCCTCTTCCGGCGGCAGATCGACGACGATCAGCCCGTCGACCCCGGCCGCCTTGGCGTCGCCGAGGAACGCTTCGACGCCGTAGACGTAGATCGGATTGTAATAGCCCATCAGCACGACGGGCGTGTCCGCGTCGCCGCTGCGAAAGTCGCCGACCAGCGCCAACGTCTTGCGCAGGGTCTGCCCGCCGCGGAGCGCGCGCAGGCCCGCGGCCTGGATCGCCGGGCCGTCGGCCATCGGATCGGTGAACGGCATGCCGATCTCGATCACGTCGGCGCCGGCCTTCGGCGCCGCCTTGACGATCGCCAGCGAAGTCGCCGCGTCCGGATCGCCCGCCATGACGAAGGCGACGAGCGCGGCGCGGCGCTCGGCGGCAAGGGCGGCGAAACGGCGGTCGATGCGCGTGGTCATGGGCGGGTCGTTAGCATGAGGGGCGCGGAAGGGAAACCTCGACGGTCCCGAGGGCGAGCCGTCCCGCGCTAAAACTCCGCGGCCCCGCCGGGATCGGCGAGGCGGTGCAGCCGGTCGGCGGCGGCCTGGGCGAAGCGCAGCAGCACCGCGCGGCGGGTCGCGGGGGCGACGACGCGCGGCGCCGCTTCGCGCAGGATTTCCGCGCCATAGGGGTCGGCGACGATCAGGCCGGCGTCCTCGGGCATGATCTCGACCGGAATCTGCGCGCCAATGGCGAAATAGAGCCGGTCGCAATAAGCGGCGTAGTCGCGCCATTTGTGGTCGGCGCGAAAATCGGCGACCGACGACTTGATCTCGACGATCAGCAGCGCGCCCTCGCCGTTGAGCGCCACCACGTCGGCGCGGCGGCCGTCGACAAGCGGCAGTTCCGTCACCGTGGAAAAGCCCCGCGCGCGCAGCAGCCGTCGCACCCCGCGGGCGATCCCCAGCGCGGTCTCGGACTGGCGGCCGTCGGCATAGTCGTGAGATTCGCTGGCGGTCATGGCGTCGCCCCCCGGCCGGCGACGTCGCGCCCGCGCTGGCGCAGACCATCGAAGCGCGTTTTCGCCGCCGGCGCAACGCCCGCGGCCGGGCGGTAGTGTCTCAGTTTGAAAATGTGCCGGATTGACAAGCGCTCGCGTCGCTCCGATCTCCCTGCTATGCTTGGCGCAAAGCAGGTGCAGTGATAGTGATGCAGCAAGAACTCGACACTGAGGCTCTAAAGGCGGAACTGGCTAGCCTGGAAGCGATGCTCGCCGACCTCGAATCTGGCAAGATTCCTGAGGGCCTTGGCAACCCTTTCGAGAATCGCCAAGCCGACATTCGGCGTCGGATCGATCAAATCAAATCGAAAATTCGAGGTAAGAATGCCCCGCGGTCCTAAAGGCGAGAAGCGCCCCGCCGACGTGATCGGCAACGCCGTCAAGGTCATGCGCATTCTGACGAGCGAGATTGACGATGCCATTCCCGATGACGGCAAAGACCCGGCTGCGAAGGCGCTCGGCAAGAAGGGCGGCGCAGCGCGCGCTAAAAGCCTCACACCGGAACAACGGGTCGAGATAGCGAGAAAGGGAGCCGCTTCTAGGTGGAAGAGGTAGGCTTTGGCAACGTTTTTGGAATTCCAAGGCGCTTTTTCACATTCTTGATAGGCTCTTCAAGTTTCAAAGTCTCGGGAAGTGTTCCGCCGCTATTCTTGATCGTCGAACGGACATGCTCGCCCACTTTCCGATTTGTGGCGATCGCGCGTTGTTCGCCCTTGACATTTTCCTTCGCTAGAACATTGGCCGCTAGATTCATCTGAAATTCATGCGCGGATAGTTCCAATGCTCCGGCAAAATCAAAGAGATTGTCTGTCTCACCAAGACCTTTGAGCCGCTTAACCTCCCTCGTGCCGCGGCCACCATACAGGCCTTGATATCGCGCATCATGAAATAGGGCGTGCCGCTGCACTCCGACATCTTTAGCGACGCCGCTTACACGGCGAAAGGACTGGGTAACTCGCTCGCGGGCCGCGACGCGGCGCCGGTCGGGAGATTCATCCTGTTCAAGAATTTCCATTTGACGGGTCTTAATAGCGAAATAAGCCTGTGCAGCCGCAATCTGCGCCTTCGAGGGATCGCCATTCATGGCGATAAGATAGCAAGCGGCTCGGCTAAGGAAATAATCGTCCCCTTGGCGCTGAGCGCCCTTCCCGACTTCCATCATTTTGTGCGTGAGCACAATTTGATGAGACGGTTCTATTCCGTTCTGGACGAATGAGGCGCGCGCGCGCTCGATCACGCTCTCAAATTCACGCCAAGTTGGATAACCAAGTAAGTCATTGATTTCCCTAGCCAACCAATATTCCTCGGCCGTCGAGCTGACTCTCTTGACGCGCTCCAGCTGATCCATTGTGGACCGATATTCCGGCAAATCCTTCAATTCCTGTGCCATGTGTGACTCCGGCCTTGCTGATTCTGATCACATCACATATCATGCGGCACACACGGAGTCGATGGGGTGACCGATGGAAGACCGCAAGAGAATCGAAGAAAGGCTACGGAAAAAACAACACGAAGTGGAGGCTCTTGAAGAGAAGCTGAATTCTGCGCGCATCTATGTCCAAGCGCTCCAAGAGATTCTCAACCTCCTGGCCAATGACGATGGCGACGGAACGCCTTCCGTGTTGCGGGCTGGAAGCGCAGTCGCGCAGGCGCGTCAAATCATACTTGACCGAGGCAAGCCAGTCCATGTCACGGCGATTCTAGAGGCCATGGGCAAGACTGCAAGTCGAGAAACTCGTGCATCGCTCACGAGTGCACTCGCTGCCTACGTCCGGCGTCACGAAATGTTTACGCGCCCGGCACCGAATACATTTGGTTTGGTGGAACTTGGTCACACGACGATAGATGGAGTAAGTGAGCCGCCTGCGGGATTCGGCCGCGTAGCCAGTGGGCAGACGACAAAACCGCCAACTGCACGACCAGCTTTGGCTCCTGCGCCTCCAGCCGATATTCCATTCTGAAGTAAATTGCTTGACATTAAGAATGAAAGTTCATATAATGTCGAGCTTGAACAAGCTCGATATCGCCACGCGCGCCCAAATCCTGTCGATGCTCTGCGAGGGCGCTTCGATGCGCTCTGTCTCGCGCCTCGCGGACGTTTCGATCAACACCGTATCGAAGCTCTTGGAAGACGCGGGCCGTTTCTGCGCCGGTTTCCATGACGCCAAGGTTCGCAATGTGAAGGCGAAACAGGTCCAGGTCGACAAAATCTGGAGCTTCACGGCGGCGAAGGCCAAGAACGTCCCGACGATGAAAAGCCCGGTTGACGGTACCGCCGACACTTGGACGTGGACTGCGATCGAAGCGCAAACGAAATTGATCATTTGTCATTTCGTCGGCGGCCGCGACGGCGAGAGCGCAGCTTGGTTCATGAACGACGTTGCCGAGCGCGTCACCTCTCGCATCCAACTGACCTCAGACGGCCACAAGGCTTATCTCGATGCCGTTGAGGGCGCGTTCGGCACCGATGTCGACTACGCCATACTGAACAAGATTTGCGGCGCGTCGCCGGAAGCCGCGAAGGGCAGCTACAGCCCCGCCGAATGCATCGGCGCGAGGAAGGAGCGGATCGAAGGCAAGCCGGATATGGCGCATGTCAGCACGTCCTACGCCGAGCGCGCGAACTTGACGATGCGCATGCACAATCGCCGTTTCACTCCGCTTACAAACGCGTTCTCCAAAAAATTCGAGAACCATGCGCATATGGTCGCGATCTGGAGCGTCTGGTACAACTTCATTCGCATTCACACGACGCTTCGCGTGACGCCCGCGATGGCTGCGGGCCTGTCGGCAATTGTCATGGCATGGGAGGATTTGATCGCCCTTATGGACGCCGAAGCGCAGAAGCCCGGACCGCGCTGGCTGTATAGGAAAGCGTCATCGGATGGAAATAGTCCCGCGAAATTTCATTTGCCCTGAAACCGGCAAGCCTTGTGTTGATAGGCGATGCTCGACAGAACATTGCTGCAAACGCGTTCGGGCCGAAACCGAGTCGAGACGATTGGCGGCCGAAAGAGCCGAACGCATCACTCATGCGAAGATTTGGGCGATCATCGGTCCGCTCATCGAGAAAATGAAGCGAAATTCAAACTGAGACACTACCGGCCGGCCCGGCCTACAGCCGCGCGATGAACCCGCGCGCCGTCAACTCCGCGACGACGCGCTCGGCGAGCGCCTCCGGCGTCGAATCGGCGGTGTGAAGCACGAGTTCGGCCGCCTCCGGGGCTTCGTAGGGCTGATCGACGCCGGTGAAATTCTTGATCTGCCCGGCCAGCGCCCGCTTGTAGAGGCCCTTGGGGTCGCGCGCGATCACCGTCTCCAGCGGCGCCTCGACGTAAATTTCGACGAACTCGCCCGCCGCCGCGATTTCGCGGGCCAGCCGACGCTCGGCGCGGAACGGCGAAATGAACGAGGCGAGGACGATCAGCCCCGCGTCGGTCATCAGCCGCGCGACTTCGGCGATGCGGCGGATGTTCTCGACGCGGTCGGCGGCGGTGAAGCCGAGATCCTTGTTGAGGCCGTGGCGGACGTTGTCGCCGTCGAGCAGGGCGGTGTGCACGCCGTGCGCCAGCAGCTTGCTCTCGACCAGATTGGCGATGGTCGATTTGCCGGCGCCGGAAAGGCCGGTGAACCAGAGGATCGCCGGGCGCTGATGCTTGACCGCGGCGTGGGCCTCGCGCGTCACCGTCAGGCCCTGGCGGTGAATGTTGGTGGCGCGGCGCAGGCCGTGCGCGATCATGCCCGCCGCGGCGGTTTCGTTGGTCCGGCGGTCGATCAAAATGAAGGCGCCGGTCTCGCGATTTTCGACGTAAGGGTCGTAGGCGACCGGCATGGTCGTCGCGACATTGGCGAAGCCAACTTCGTTGAGCGCCAGCGTCTTGGCGGCGAGCTTGTCGAGATTGTCGACGTCGATGCGATGTTTGAGTTCGGTCACCGTCGCCGGCGTCGTGCGCGCGCCGATTTTCAACAGGTAGGAGCGGCCGGGCAGCAGCGGCTCGGCGCTCATCCAGATGAGATGCGCGGTGAACTGATCGGCGACCTCGGGCCGGGCGTCGGGGCGCGCCAGCACGTCGCCGCGCGCGATGTCGATTTCGTCGGCGAGCGTCAGCGTCACCGCTTCGCCCGCGCCCGCTTCCTCCGCCTCGCGGTCGGCGGCGAGAATGCGCGCGACCGCGCTCCGCTGGCCCGAGGCGGCGACGACGATGGCGTCGCCGCGGCGGATGACGCCGCTGGCGATCGTTCCGGCATAGCCGCGAAAATCAAGATTCGGCCGGTTGACCCATTGCACCGGCAGACGGAACGGCGCGTGCCGGCGGTCCTCCTCGACTTCGACGCGTTCGAGATGATCGACGAGAGCCGGCCCGCCATACCAGGGGGTTTGCGGGCTCAGCGAGGAAACATTGTCGCCGTAGCGGGCCGACACCGGAATCGCGACCGTCGAGCGGAAGCCGAGCGGCTTGGCGAAGTCCGCGAACGCCGCGACGATGCGGCGGAACGCCGCCTCGTCGTAGCCGACGAGGTCGATCTTGTTGACCGCCAGCACGACGTGCCGGATGCCGAGCAGCGAAGCGATGATCGCGTGGCGGTGAGTCTGGGTCAGCAGGCCCTTGCGGGCGTCGACCAGCAGGATCGCCAGATCGGCGTTCGAGGCGCCGGTGGCCATGTTGCGGGTGTATTGCTCGTGTCCGGGCGCGTCGGCGACGATGAACGAACGCCGCGGCGTGGCGAAATAGCGGTAGGCGACGTCGATGGTGATGCCTTGTTCGCGCTCGGCCTCGAGACCGTCGACCAGCAGCGCGAAATCGATATCCGCGCCGACCGTGCCGAACTTTTTCGAGTCGCGCGCGAGCGCCGAAAGCTGATCGTCGAAAATCAGCTTCTGTTCATAGAGCAGCCGTCCGATCAGCGTCGACTTGCCGTCGTCGACCGAGCCGCAGGTCAGCAGCCGCAAGGGGGAGGGCGCGCCGTTCGGCGACGAGGCGGCCATCAGAAATACCCCTCGCGCTTCTTCTTTTCCATCGAAGCCGACTCGTCGGAATCGATCAGCCGGTCCTGACGCTCGGAAGTGGTCGCGGCGCGCATTTCGGCGATGATCGCGTCGAGCGTGTCGGCGTCCGATTCGATGGCTCCGGTCAGAGGATAGCACCCGAGGGTGCGGAAGCGCACGCGGCGCATCCGAGGCTTTTCGCCGGGCTCGAGCGGCAGGCGGTCGTCGTCGACCATGATCAGCGTTCCCTCGCGCTCGACGACCGGGCGCTCCTTGGCGAAATAGAGCGGAACGACGGCAATGGCTTCGGCGCGCACGTATTCCCAGACGTCGAGCTCGGTCCAGTTCGACAGGGGGAAGACGCGCATCGATTCCCCCTCGCGGATGCGGGTGTTGTAGAGGCGCCAGAGTTCGGGCCGCTGGTTGCGCGGGTCCCAGCCGTGCGCGGCGGAGCGGTGCGAGAACACGCGCTCCTTGGCGCGGCTCTTCTCCTCGTCGCGCCGCGCGCCGCCGAACGCCGCGTCGAAGCGGCCTTGGTCGAGCGCCTGGAGCAGCGCCTCGGTCTTCATCACCTGGGTATGGACCTGGCTGCCCGAAGCGACCGGGGAAACGCCGCGCGCGAGGCCCTCTTGGTTGACGTGGACGCGCAGATCGAGCCCGAGCCGGCGCGCCGTCTCGTCGCGGAACGCGATCATTTCGCGGAACTTCCAGGTGGTGTCGACGTGCAGCAGCGGAAACGGGAGCGGCGCGGGATGAAACGCCTTCATCGCGACGTGCAGCATCGCGCTGGAGTCCTTGCCGATCGAATACAGCATTACCGGATTGCTAAATTCAGCGACGACCTCACGCATGATGTGAATCGCCTCGGCTTCGAGGCGCTTCAGGTGCGGGGGCAACGCATGGGGCATCGGCGAGAGGTCTCGGGGAGGATCGGTCGGCTTAGCCGATAGAGAGATTGAGCCGACTAGGCAAGCGAGGGGGCGCGCCGCCCGCCTCGCCGGCGGGCTGGGCCCGTCGACCGCGGCCGCTTCACAATCGCTTGCGAAACCAATGATGGGCGTAAGGGTTGGCGTTGAACCGGGCGACGTCCTCGAAGCCGAGCTTGCGATAGAGCGCCTGGGCCTCCTTCAGCGCTCGATGGGTGTCGAGGCGAAGCGTCGTCAAGCCCGCGCCTCGCGCCGTCGCCTCGATCGTCGCGATGATCCGGCGCGCGACGCCGAGACGGCGCGCGGCGGGGGCGGTCCACATCCGCTTGATCTCGCCGGTCGCCTCGTCGATCCGTCGCAGCGCGCCGCATCCGACGGGCCGGCCGTCGAGCCGGGCGACGAAGAAGAACCCCGTCGGCGGCGTCATGTCCTCGTCGCGGAGGGGATGGGCCGCGGCGGGATCGAAGCCGGTCTCGAAACGCTCGGCGAGTTCGCGGAAATATTCGCCGAGGCATAAACGCGCGTCGGCCGTATCGGGCGGTTCGAGCCGCACGTCGACGGCGACGAGCGCGGGCGCCGCACGGCTGCTCTCTGCGCGCGCGCGGCTCACGGCTTTTCTTTGGGCGAGCGCCCGAGCGGCGCAACGGCGTCGCCATCGCCGCCTTGCAGGCTGAGGCTGCCGCCCGGCTGCATTTCGAGACAGATCAGCAACTCGACGTAACTCAGCGTGATTCCGCCGCTTGCCCCGCAAGCGTCCTGCGCGGCCGCGGAATAATGCGTCCATTTCGCGCGCAATTGGTCCAATGCGCCCTGTTCGTCGCGTAAGCAGCTTTGGTAAGCCAACGCCCGGTCCTCCGGAAGCGCCGCCATTTGCGCGCTTCGGCATATGCTCGCCAGATCGACGGCCGGCGGGGCGCCCGCCAGCGCAATCAGCAGAACAATCGCGTTCATCGCCAATCTCCGCGTCCGCGCGCCGTCTCGACGCGCGCCTTCGATGACGCGCCACTATGCCTTTGCCGGCGGCGATGTTCCAGCCCTTGCGGAGCGAAATCGCGGCGTCCGGCGCCTTCTCGCCAAACGGCACACGAGCCGGGACGGGGAGCGCGCCCGTTTTCCTCGGCCCGCGCTAGAGGCTGCTGCGCAGCGCCGCCTGCGCCCCCCCGCCGCGCGGACCCAAGCCGAAAGAGCGGGGTTCGGCGGAAGGAGCGAGTTATATGCACTGTAACCGTAGCCGCGTAGCCGCATTGGGCGATTGCGCGTTTACGCGCGCCCGCGAGATTTCATTAAAACGACGACCTTCGGTGGATTTGTCGGAAGATCGAGGACGCGCTAAAACGACCTTGGTTCCTAGGCGGAGCAAAACATGGAAATCAAAGGCGCAATCTTTTTGTACACCTTGGCTGGCCTGATGATCACGTTCGCGGGATTCTCGGCGCTCTTGTTGACGCTCCGACAGGCCGCGGGAGCGAAGGTGTCGCTGCTTGACAGATACCTTGCAAAAACGGTCATGACGTACATTTTCGTATTGACCGCGGGCGCGCTGCTGCCGGCGCTATTGGCGCTCTACGACATTCCGGAAAAGTGGATTTGGCGAGGCTCTGGCGTGCTTTTCGCGCTGCCGATGCTGTCTCTTCAGGTCACCTATCCGCGCCGACGCCGCAAGGCGATCGGCAAGGGACCGCCGCCCGCCATATTCGCGGTCTTCGTTGTGTTCGGTTCCGCTGTGACGCTGGCGCTGCTGGTCTACATTTTAGTAGGCCTCCCATACAGCGCCGCAGCCGCCTACAGCGCCGCAGCCTACATCACGGCGTTGACGATCGACTTCTTTACCGTCATCTTCGGCTACTTGTCCGCGCTCGATATCGTTATGCAACAACCAATGGAAGCGCCGGAGCGGCCGGCGCCGCCCTAGCTGCGAGTCCTGGCGCTACTTTGGCGGATAGACGATTTATTAACTCGAAGGCCGCTCATGGCAAGGTCTTCATCGTCACGCGCTGCTGACCATGATCGCCTACGCCTTATAGCCGGCGGCGAACAGTTTTTCGGGATTGGCGCCGTCGCCGCCCAGTTCCTTCGGCGTCGTCGGGCTAAAAACTGCCGTCCAGGGTGGCGAAGCGGCCATCGCGGCCGCCCGTGGCGCGGGCGGAGGTCTGGTAGAGAGCGTTCACGGACATGGGGACCCCTTATCAATCGCGTTGGATGGAAGGGTTATTGGGCGGACGCCTTTGCCGCCCGTTCGATCAAACGCGCCACTTCTTTTGGCTTGGACTGATAGACCGCGTGGCTGCCGGGAACCTCGATCGTTTCGCTGCCGGCCCGCTTGGCCATGGTGCGCTCGAGATCGGGATTGATGTTGTGGTCGAGAGTGGCGACCAGCGCCCAGCTCTTCTTCTGACGCCAGGCGGCCGCCGTCGCCGGCGCGCCGCCGGCGGCCTTGGCCAGCATCGGCTGGGAATGCGCCATGAAGTTCGCCTGGGCGGGCGGGACGTCGGCGGCGAAATCGGCGGGGAAGGCGGCAGGCTCGATGTACAAGAAATCGTCCTTCGTGGCGCGCAGGTCCTCGTTGGCGGCCGGGGCCTGCGAGAGCAGGCCGACGGCGCTCTCGCCCACGTCGGGGATGAAAGCGGCGATGTAGACGAGGCCGACGACATTCGGCGCATTGCCCGCTTCGGTGATGACCACCCCGCCATAGCTGTGGCCGACCAGAAGGGTGGGGCCCTGTTGCAGATCCAGCGCCCTTTTGGTCGCCGCGACGTCGTCGGCGAGCGATGTCAGCGGGACCTGCACCACGCTGACCGCGTAGCCGTCTTTGACAAGAATGTCGAAGACGTCCCGCCATCCGGAACCGTCGGCGAAGGCCCCGTGGACGATGACGACGTTCTTTGTAGGCATCGAACCCTCCTTCATTTTCGAACCAGCTCAACCGGGTGGTTGAATAAAACGGCGACTTGACAAATTGTCAACCGTTAGGTGGAATATTTTTTGGAATCGAGAACCGAACGGGCAGGCGGATCGCCATGATTGAGGTCGAAGCGCGGAAGGAAGCCGCTTCGCGCGCGGCGCGCCTCGACGCGGTCTTCGCCGCGTTAGCCGATCCGACGCGGCGGGCGATTATCGAACGGCTTTCACGCAGCGAAGCGCGCGTGACCGACGTCGCCGAGCCCTTCCCGATGTCTTTGAACGCGGTGTCGAAACACATCCGCGTGCTGGAAGCGAGCGGCGTGGTCGAGCGGCGCAGGAAAGGGCGCGACCACATTCTCTCCATCAACGCGCGTTCGCTGGACGAGGTCGAGGGCTGGATCGAGCGGACGCGCCGCTATTGGGAGAAGCGGCTAGACGCCATGGAGCGCCTGCTGCTCGAGCTCAAGAAGGACCACAAGTTGGCAAAGGATCGCAGGCATGGATCGCGGTGACACGACGGGCCCGATCGTGCAGGTGCGCCGGCGCCTGAGGGCCGGGGCGGAGCAGATCTTCGACCTGTGGACCAAGCCCGATTTGATGATTCGGTGGATGAGCCCCTTTCCGGGCGCGGTCGTTTGCCAGGCGAGCTGCGACCCCCGCCCTGGCGGCGCCTTCAGCCTGGTCATGTCGTCGGCGGAATCACGCCGCGAAGTATCCGGCGTCTATGTGCAGGTCGACCGGCCGCGCAAGCTCGTGTTCACGTGGATTGGCCCGCTGACGAACAATGTGAATACGTTGGTGACCGTCGAACTCAATGCGCTCGGCGATGAAACCGACCTCCTGCTGACCCACGAGCGTCTGCCGACGACGGCAATTCATGAAGGTCATACGAAGGGCTGGGGAAATATTCTGGACCATCTGGCGGACGCGGTTTTGAAAGACTTTTAGCGCGAAATTTCGGTTACGCGGTTACGATGATGGGGCGCCGTCCACCCCATCGCCGTAACCGCGGCGTCTTGCGAAGACGCCTTACCGGACCGAGCCGCCGATCGCGCGCCGCCGGCTGACGCAAAGAAAACTCCGGAGAGGAGGCGCGCGGCTGCGCGAGAGCTTCCGACGGACGAAACCGACATCGGACCGTCGAACGCCTACTGAGCCCGAACCCGCCGTCGGGCGTTGTCGAGACCGCCCACGCGGTGTGATGCGGTCTCCGTCGTTTCCTCGGCCATCGTCGCGTTGTGCTGGGTCATTTGATTCAACCGGCGGATCGCCACGTCGACTCCCTCAAGCCCGGTCGCCTGTTCCTTGGCGGTCGCGGCGATGTCGACGATGACCGCGTTGGCCTTGGCGACCTGCGCCATGATTCGCTCGAGCGCCTTGCCGGTTTCGTTCACGAGCTTGACGCCGAGATTGACCTGCGTGGTCGAGGACGAAATCAGTCCCTTGATTTCCTTGGCCGCCTCGGCCGCGCGCTGCGCGAGCGCGCGCACTTCGGCGGCGACGACGGCGAAGCCGCGGCCGGCGTCGCCCGCCCGCGCCGCCTCGACGCCGGCGTTGAGAGCGAGCAGATTGGTCTGGAACGCAATTTCGTCGATGACGCCGATGATCTGGGCGATTTGCCGCGCGGAGTCGGCGATATCGCCCATCGCCGCGACCGCCTGACGCACCACCTGCGCGCCCTGCTGGGCGTCGCCGTCGGCCGCGGCGACAACCTCGCGCGCCTGGTTCGCGCCCTCGGCGGCCTGCTTCACCGTCGCGCTGATCTCGACGAGCGTCGAAGCGGTCTCCTTCAGGGTCGCCCCCTGCTGCTCGGCGCGACGCGACAGATCGTTGGCCATGTCCTCGTTGCGGTCTTCGGCGAGTTTGCGCGCGATCGCGATGCCGGCGATGCGGGTGACGACGTGAGTCAGGCCCGTCTCGGCCTCGGTCGGTTCGCGCGCCGACGTCGAGTACAGCGCGAACACGCCCAGCACTTGTCCTTGATGCGAAAAGATCGGCGTCGACCAGCACGAGCGATAGCCGTAAGGGGCGGCCAAGCGGCGATAGCGCCCCCAAAGCGGGTCCCGCGCAATGTCGGCGACGATGACGCTGTCGCGCCGATGGACGGCGGTCCCGCAAGACCCCGCGTTCGCGCCGACGGGAATGTCGTCGACGGCGTTCGAAAAGGCCTCGGGCAAGCTTGGCGCCGCGACGTGGCGCAGGTGGAGACCGTCGCCGTCGAGCAGCAGAATGGAGCCGAGGACCCCCGACAACCGAGTCTCGACGAGATGCACGAGATTTTCGAGCACGGCCTCCAGCGACTCGTTGCTCGCGATCATTTTGAGGATCTCGGCCTGCCCGTCGAGCAGCGCGTCGGCCTGCCTGCGCTCGGTGATGTCGCGGGAAAAGCCGACCAGGCCGATGAGCTCGCCGTCTTCGCCGCGCAATGGCACTTTGCTCGTCAGAATCCATCTCTTTTCGCCGCCCGCGCCGATGACGTATTCCTCCTTGTCGATCAACGGTTGTCCGGACTTGATGACCTTCTGTTCGTCGG
>Ga0326728_10017197_pt1 | contig 14547 bp, 9 predicted proteins | sample MB3enrmetagenome_FD_207602 | JGI IMG/M metagenome (GOLD analysis project Ga0326728, IMG submission 207602) | Lab enriched peat soil microbial communities from McLean, Ithaca, NY, United States - MB31MN | ecosystem: Environmental > Terrestrial > Soil > Wetlands > Peat | place: USA: New York...
TCCGCCGCGACAAGACCTTCTTCTTCGGTTCCTATGAGGGATTGCGCCTGCGCCAGGCCAGCACGCGCGAGGCCACCGTGCCTTCCCAGACGCAGATCCAGGAAGTTGAGGGCGGGCTGGCTGCCGCGGGGGTACCGGTGAACCCGGCCGGCCAGGCGGTGCTGAATCTCCTGCCGGCGGCCAATGTGGGAACGGACCTGGCCAACTCCAACACCTTCGTCTCCGCCCCCGTCATTCGCAACACGGAGAACCTGGGCACGGTCAAGGTGGATCAGTACTTCGGCGCCACAAACACGCTAACGGCGCACTACTCGGTATTCGACGAGAACCGCTTTAATCCCTTCGATCCCGTGAATTCGTTCACCAGCCTGCCCGGCTATGGCAGTTACACGCTGAACAACGGTCAGAATGCGGGCCTCTCCTGGACCCACATTTTCGCGTCGTCGACGGTCAACGAATTCCGCCTGGGCCTGAACCGGATGAGGGCGGGCGCGCTGCAGCAGAACTACGGCACCGACATAAACTCTCAACTCGGGTTCCCCGACGTGCTGACCAACCCGGTGGACCTGGGAGCGCCCAACGTGAGTATCCTCGGTTTCGATGGGATCGGCGAGCCGGTTAACTACCCGCAGGACCGCCACGACACCACTGTGCACCTTTCCGACAATTTGGCTTGGATTTCCGGACGAAATCAGTTTAAATTTGGGGCGGATATCCGCGATATTCAGGTTAACGATTACCTCGACTTCGTGGCGCGCGGCGAATGGTTCTTCGAAGGCGGCGAAAGCGGAAATCCCCTGGTGGCGCTCGGGGAACTTGCGGCGGGCGCGCCCGACTACGCCATCGCCGCGAGCGGGACCACCGCAAACAGCCTGCGCAGTTGGGGATTGAATTTCTACGGCCAGGACGACATTCACGTCATTCCCCGGCTGCTGCTCAACGTCGGCCTTCGCTATGAGTTCAACAGCCCGCCGGTGGAGGCGCACAATCAATTCAGCGTTCCCGATCTCAGCCCCGGCGCGGCAACGTGTTCGCCGGTTCCCGATTGCCAGTTCATCCTGGCCGGCACGGACGGGGTTCCCCGGGCCACCTATAACTCCACGCTGACCGACTTTGCTCCGCGCATCGGCGTGGCCTGGCGGCCGCTGAAAAGCGAACGATTCGTGGTGCGGTCGGCCTACGGCATCTTCTACGACGAGGGCATCTTCAACATGAACGTCCTGCCCCGCTTCAACCCGCCGTTTTACGATCTGGCCTTGTATCCCAACAATCCCACGAGTCCGCTGGTGATCCAGAACATGTTCAGCAGTCAGGCGATTCCCGAGCCCGAGGCGAACATGATCGCCCGCAACTTCCGCGACGGTTATATGCAGCAGTGGAACGCCGACCTGCAGTACGAGGTGGGACCGAACTGGATGATCGATCTGGCTTACGTCGGCTCGAAGGGCACGCATCTGCCGGACGCGATCAACCTGGACCAGCCCAACCCCGTCACCGGCGCCGCGCCTTACCCGTGGTTCCCCTCCTCCACCATTCTCGATATCGAATCGGCGGCCAGCAGCTCGTATAACGCCTTGCAGTTCCGGTCGGAGAAACGCGTGGGCCACGACCTCGCCTTCCTGGCTGCCTACACCTTCTCCAAGTCGATCGACGATGTTTCGTCGGTTTTTGGCGGCAGCGTCGGCGGCGGTCTGCCACAGAATTCGCAGGACCCGAGCGCCGACCGCGCGCTTTCCGATTTCGACGCCCGGCAACGCTTCGTGCTCAGCTCCGTGTACGACCTGCCCTTCGGGCGTAAGTGGATCACGCAGGCGGGCATCGCCAAAGCGCTGCTGCGCGACTGGCAGATGTCCGGAATCTTCAGCGCGCAGACCGGCTCCCCGTTTACGGTCAATCTCTCCAGCCCTTCGGCAGCCTGCTTCTCCGGCTCCGCCTTCAGCAACCCGTGCCGGCCCGACCTCATTTCCAACCCTATGGTCGCGGGCCCGGTGATGGCCAATCCCGACCCCGGCTGCCATACCACTATCTCCCAGGGAGGCGAGGCCGCCGACGTCGTGGGCCAGCCGGGAAGCTGGTTTAACACCTGTGCTTTCGCCACGCCGGCGAGCGGCGGGTTCGGGACCGCCGGGCGAAATATCCTGACCGGGCCGGGTTTCACCAATCTCGATTTCGCGCTTTCGCGCAGCATTCCGTTGCGAACCGAGGGCCACCGTTTGCAGATTCGCGGCGAATTCTTCAATCTGCTGAATCACCCGAATTTCGACCTTCCGAACCACAGCTTCGGGTCGGCGACATTCGGCGAAGTGTTATCGGCCAACGCCTACGGAAACAGGCCGCCGCGGCAGATCCAGCTTGGACTGAAGTACGTGTTCTAGGGAAGCGTGCGATCACGGCCCACCGGCTGAAGCCGGTGCCACCTCTTTTCGAAGCGCTTTACTGCGTCCGAGACACTCTGCACCTCCGTGGAGAGCGTGCTGATTGCGCGCGGGTGGGCTCGGCCCGCAGCAGGCGGAGACCCAGATCCTCAATCTGGTCGATTCGGCGATGGTCGCGGACGGCTTCGGGATCGCGCGCCATGCTTTGATCGCCCTACGGCGCGTCCCACTCGAGCGAGAAGATTTCGCGGGTGCCCGTGTCCTGCAAAGCGAGAATGCAGTCGTCCGGCGCCAGGCCGGTCCACGTGCTGGTATCGCGCACCAGCCGATGTTCGCCGTTCTCGGCGAAGAGCTCCTCGAGCTTGCTGTCCGCGACTCGAACCCGGTACCAGGTCCTCCGGCCCGCGACCGCCACAAAGTGCACCCATTGCCCGTCGCGCGACCACGAAGGATACCCGGCTTGCATGGGCGCGAGTTCGGTCTGTTGATGAGTAGTCAGGTTGTACAGGCGCAGTTTCCACCCGACGGCCGATAACCCGACAATGAACTTGCCGTCCGGGGACCATCGGGGCGACCACATCTCTTCGGAGCCCGGCAGAACGGTTATCGCACGCGTCTTCACATCCAGCACGCGAAGAACCATCAGTTTCGGGTTGTTCGCGGTTCTCCGATCGTCCGGAGAGTCGCCGAATACCAGGGAGCTGCCGTCGGGAGACCAGTTCGGATCGCCGTCGCCGGCCGGGCCGGCCTCGCCATTGGTGATCTGTTGCGGGTCGCCACCATCGGCGGGCACCAGGTCAATACGCCGTGGGTTGCCTGCGGTTTGCGCCACGAACGCGATCAGTTTGCCGTCGGGCGACCAGCGCGGCAATTGCACACGGAGCGGCGGAAAGGTGAGCTGCACCGGCGATTCCCCTTCGACCGCGCTTCGCCAGAGAGTGTTATCAGGCAAAGAAACGTAAGCGGCCTGCTTGCCGTCCCGCGAGAAGCTCACATCCTGGGCGGTGATTCCTCCCAGGTAGGACTGGAAGCGCCGGCTGACGTTATTGAGGATCACCAGCTCATGACGCGTTTGCGAACCGACGACAAAGATCCGCTTGCCGTCGGCACTGACCATCGGGTACTGGAGATTCAGGGGCCCGGCGGTGAGTTGCACAGGCGGCATGCTGGATCGGCGAAGGAGGCCGGTTCTTTCGCGGGCGGCCCAGACATTCATCGTGTCGCCGTTGAATACCGAGAACACGAAGTACTTCCCGTCGGCGCTCCACACCCCGCAACAGTGCGGGTCGTGCAATCCGGGGAACAGGCGGTGAAGGTTGGAGCCATCGGCGCCTACTTCCCAGATGGTGTCGGGATCGCTGGTGCTGGGCAAGCCGAAAGTGAAGCGCACTGTGCGGCCGTCGGGCGACCAGCGTGGCAGGTAAGCGCGGCCCTTTATCTTCGCCAGAAGTCCCAGATCGGCGCCGTCGTTCTTTGCCAAACGGACTTCGTCCTCGCGCGTGTAGACCAGTTTCTGGCCGTCAGGCGACCAGGCTCCTCCGCCGTTCGAGTTGAGATTGCCGAGGCGCCGCGGTGAACCGCCCAGAAGAGGAAGAGCCCATAACGTTGCCGGGTTGTTCAGGCTGGTTGGGTGCAGAACCAGCAGCTCGGAGTGATCGGGAGATACGTCCACGACGATCGTATTCTTCAAAGGCGTCGGTATGGGAACCGAAGGGCCGGGCTTCGCGGCTACCTGCCAGGGTTCATTGACGCCATCGACGTTGTGAGAACTGAAGTAGAGTCGGGAGCCATCGGTGACCACCGGGTCGTCACTCGCGCGCCGGTCGTTGGTGATTGCGACTGTTCGAAGTATGCGCGGCGGGGCCGGGGGCCGGCTGGCAAAGAAGATGCCGGCGACGAGTCCGGCGGCCGCGATAATGGCGACGACGATCGGCGTGTGCGAGCGGCTTTGCCGGCCGGATCCCGCGACCGGCGCGGCCGAGGCGTGCAAGCCCGAGATCACCGCGGTGGAGCGGCTGGAATCGGTGTCGCGCTTCAGGCGCTTCAAATCCGCGCGCATCTCGGCGGCGCTCTGGTAACGGATGTCGGGGTCTTTTTCCAGAGCCTTCAGAACGATGTGATCCAGCGCCGGAGGGACGGCGGGATTCAGATGGCCGGGAGGTTCCGGCTGGCTGTGGAGGATGGCCGCCATGACCACCGCGGACGTCTTGCCTTCGAAGGGCAGCCGGCCAGTGGCCATCTCGTAGAGCACCACGCCGAGGCTGAACAGATCGGTACGCGCGTCGAGGTCGTCGCCCTTGGCCTGTTCGGGCGACATGTAGCCGGGGGTGCCAGCGGTGGAGCCGGGCGTGGTGAGCAGATCCACGGCGATGGTAGCGGTCCGATCGGCCACCGGCGCCGAGTGCCGCGCACCGGCGGGACGAGCGAGGCCGAAATCAAGAACCTTCACCTGACCCTGCCGGACAACGAACAGATTGGCGGGCTTGATGTCGCGATGCACGATGCCGCGTGCGTGGGCCGCGTCCAGCGCGTCGGCGATCTGGATGGCCCAGCTCAGCAGCGTGTCGAGGGGCACCGGCCGGCCCGCCATTTTCTCCTTCAGCGTGGCCCCTTCCAGAAGCTCCATCACCAGGAAGGGATGGCCGTCGTGCTCGCCGAATTCGTACAGCGTGCAGATGTTCGGGTGATTGATGGCCGCCGCGGCGCGCGCTTCCCGTTCGAAGCGTTCCAGCGAAACCGGGTCGGCCGCCACCTCATCGGGCAGAAACTTCAGCGCCACCTGCCGGCCGAGCTTCAGATCCTCGGCGCGATACACGACGCCCATGCCCCCGCCGCCCACTTTCTCGATGATGCGGTAGTGCGAAACGGTTTCGTTTACCATGGCGGTTACAACTTCAGAAGTGCACGCAGCCGCTTCGTTTGAACGCGGCTGACGGGGATTTCAGTGTGTTTACGGTCGTCCATGCGCAGCTGGAAGCTCGACTTGAACCAGGGGATGACTTCGCGAATGCGGTTGATGTTGACCAGAAACGAGCGGTGCACGCGCCAGAAAACGTCCGGGTCGAGGTTCGACTGCAGTTCTTCGATGGTGCGGTAATTGGATTCGCCTTCGATGTTCGAGGCCACCAGCGTGATGACGCCGTCGTCGATGGTGGCGTAGATCACGTCCTGGGCGTCCACGATGAGATTCCGCCCGGAGCTCTTCACCAGCAGCTTGGTCCGTTGCGGCGCGCGAGTGGAGGATTCGGAAGCCGCAACCGGCGGCGCGGAGATTCCCGCCGCCGAGGCTTTGTCGGCGATCGCCTTGCGGGCGCGTTCCAGGGTGACGGCCAGGCGATCCTGTTCCACCGGCTTGAGCAGGTAGTCCATGGCCCCCCATTTGAAGGCCTCCACGGCGTATTGATCGTAGGCTGTCGCGAGGATGAAATGCGGCAGCGGGATTTCCTTCTCGGTGAGCTTCTGGATCACGCCGAGGCCATCGAGCCCGGGCATCTGGACGTCCAGAAAAACCACGTCGGGGTCGAGGTCCTCGATCAGCTTCACGGCTTCCAGACCGTTGTGCGCGGTGGCCAGCACCTCGATGTCCTCGAACTGCTTCAGCAGGTAAACAAGCTCGTCGCAGGCGGGCCGCTCGTCGTCCACCACGATCGCGGAGATGGCGCTGATCGCGCGATTCTGCGTCATGAAGTGTTAGTATAACTTGGGAAACAGTAAAGGAGATTGTTGTGGCTACAAACGATAACGTCCGCATTGCGCCTGCGGACGGCAAACTGGGAGTCCTCATACCTGGAATCGGCGCAGTCAGCACCACCTTCATGGCGGGCATCGAGGCGGTGAAACGAGGGCTGGGCCTTCCTGTCGGCTCGCTCACGCAGCTCGCCACCGTGCGGCTCGGTAAACGAACGGAAGGCCGCTCGCCGATGATCAAGGACTTCGTGCCCCTGGCCGGGATTGACGACCTGGTGTTCGGCGGCTGGGATATCTACGAAGACAACGCGTACCAGGCAGCGGCGAAAGCGCAGGTCCTGGAGCCGACGTTGCTGGAGAAAGTGCGCGAGCCGCTGGAGAAGATCCAGCCGATGAAGGCGGTGTTCGATCACGAATACATCCGCCGCATCAACGGGCCGAACGTCAAGCAGGGCGGCACGAAGATGGACAAGGCGGAGATGCTGATGGAGGACATCCGGAGATTCCAGGAGTCCACCGGAGTCGCGCGGACCATCATGATCTGGTGCGCTTCCACGGAGGTGTTTCACCGGCCGTCTCAGGTTCATCAGACGCTGCAGGAGTTCGAGTGCGGGCTAATGAAGGACGACCCGGAGATCGCGCCGAGTCAGATCTACGCGTATGCCGCGCTGAAGATGGGCGTCCCGTTCGCCAACGGCGCGCCGAACCTGACCACCGACGCACCGGCGCTGACGGCGCTGGCGCGCGACAAGAACATCCCGATTTGCGGGAAAGATTTCAAAACCGGCCAGACCTTCATGAAGACGCTGCTGGCGCCGGGATTCAAGGCGCGCATGCTGGGCATGCACGGATGGTTTTCGACGAACATTCTGGGCAACCGTGACGGCGAGGTGCTGGAGGATCCCGGCTCGTTCAAGAGCAAGGAAGAGACCAAGCTCTCGGTGCTGGATCAGATCCTGCAGCCGAAGCTGTACCCGCAGCTTTACGGCGACCTGTATCACGCGGTGCGCATCAACTACTATCCGCCGCGCGGGGATCAGAAGGAAGGCTGGGACAACATCGACATTTTCGGGTGGCTGGGCTATCCGATGCAGATCAAGGTCGATTTCCTGTGCCGCGATTCCATTCTGGCGGCGCCGCTGGTGCTGGATCTGGTGCTGTTTCTCGATCTGGCGCAGCGCTGCGGCATGCGCGGGATTCAGGAGTGGCTGTCGTTCTACTTCAAGGCTCCCATGCACGCCCCGGAGATCTATCCCGAGCATGACATTTTCATCCAGTTGATGAAGCTGAAGAACACGCTGCGCTGGATGCGGGGCGAGGATCTGATCACGCACCTCGGGCTGGAATACTACGACTGATCCACGGCCCATACTCCCATACTGATTAAGCTGGTAGTATGGGAGCATGAAGACCACAGTCGAGATCGCGGACTCCCTTTTCGAAGAGGCCAGGGCATGTGCCGACTCCAGAGGTGTTTCCTTCCGCAACCTGGTTGAGGAAGGGCTTCGCACGGTCGTCGGTGGACGGCAGAAGCGGGGGCGCAGGTTCCGGCTGCGTGATTGCTCGTTTGGACCCGCTGGCGCGGCGAAGCACGTCTCCTGGGACGAGATGCGCACGGCGATCTACGAAGGCCGCGGCGAATGATCGCGGTTGACACGAACATCCTCGTGCACGCCCATCGCCGCGATTCCGAGTGGCACGAGCGCGCATATCGTGCGGTATTGGAGCTGGCCGAAGGGTCGTCGCCGTGGTGCGTGCCCTGGCCATGCATTCACGAATTCCTCGCGGTTGTTACCAATCCTCGCCTCTTTCGCCCACCGACGCCGTTGTCCAGGGCGATTGCACAGGTGGAAACCTGGATCGAGTCGCCGTCTCTGCAGGCTATCGGGGAACTCAGGGGACATTGGAAGGAGTTGCGCGCCCTGCTGACCTCCGGCCGCATCGTTGGAGGCGCTGTACACGACGCGCGCATTGCTGCGATATGCCGTGAGAACGGCGTGCGCGAACTGTGGACGGCCGATCGCGACTTCGGTCGACTGACTGGCATCACCGTTCGCAATCCGCTGATCGGATAGTCCCACCCCGCTGGCGCACGCACCCCGTCTGCGCATATTATGATTGCGAGCCTGCGCGCATGAACGTACTGGTCATCGGGGGAACGATGTTCATCGGCCGGCTGCTGGTGCACGAACTGCTCAGGGCCGGGCACGAGGTCACCGTTCTGCACCGCAAGCCGAAGCACGATTTCGGTCGTCGCGTCGGCAACCTGAAGGCCGACCGCAACGACGCCGCGTCGCTCAAAGCCGCCCTCGACGGCAGACGTTTTGATGTCGTTTTCGACAACGTCTACGACTGGGAGCGCGGCACTACGGGCGCCCAGGTGGAAGCCACCGCGCGGTTGCTGGCCGGCGACTGGCTGCATCGCTACGTCTACCTCTCCAGCGTGGCCGCCTACGGCGACGGCCTGAATCATCACGAAGGCGACGCCTTGGCGCCCGACGATCATGCGGATTCCTACGTGCGGAACAAGGCCATGGCCGAGCGCGCGCTGTTTCGCATGCACCAGCGCGACAGATTTCCGGCCGTGACCCTGCGGCCGCCGTTCCTCTACGGCCCCGGCAACAACTTCTATCGCGAGGCGTTCTTCTGGGATCGCCTGCGGGACAGACGGCCGATCATCGTCCCCGGAGATGGCCGGCGGCTCATGCAGTTTGTGCACGTGCGGGATCTGGTGGGGGCGATGCTGCGGGCCGTTGAGATACCCGAAGCGACCGGACAGGCGTTCAACATTGCGAACCCCCGGCCCATTTCACAAATCGACATGCTGGAAAGCATCGCCCGCGCGGCCGGGCGGCCTCTTCATCTGGTACGCATTCCGCGCGAACAAATTCGCCGTGCAGGCGGCACCGCGCTAGGCCCACGTTTGTACTTCGCCTTCTATTTCGACCTGCCGCCCATCACCATGGTTGTGAACAAGGCGCAGCGCGTGCTGAAGTGCAAGCCGATCGATTTCGATGAGGGCATGAAAGAGACGTATCACTGGTGGCAGCGGCACAATCTGTTTCCCAGACCCGACTACGCGTTCGAGGATTCGCTTGTGGCGCTGGCGGCAACCCTGCCGCCGCATCCGGCCGAGGGCTAAGCTCTACAATCAATCATGCGGTTGCTGGTGTTTTCCGACATCCACGGCGACCGGCGGGCGCTCGAAAAACTGGTGGCTACCGAAGCGGACCACTACTTCGCCGCGGGTGACCTGGCCACGTGGGGGCGCGGCCTGGACGAGGCAGGGCCCATCCTGCGGCAACGCGCCGAACGCATGCACGTTCTGCCCGGCAATCATGAATCGCTGGCCGACACCGAGAGGCTGTGCGCGAAATACGGGCTCGATTCATTTCACGAACGCGCCATGCAGCTCGACGGATACTGGATCGCCGGTCTCGGCTACTCGAATCCCACGCCATTCAACACACCGGGCGAATACAGCGAAGAAGAGCTGGCGGAGCGGCTGGCGAAGTTCGCGGCACTGGACCCGCTCATCCTGATTTGTCATGCGCCGCCGAAGGGCACCGCGCTCGATGAGATTCGTCACGGGCTGCACGCCGGATCGACCGCAGTGCGTGAATTCATCGACCAGCACCAACCGCGCTGGTTCTTCTGCGGCCACATTCACGAAGCTGCCGGGCGCGCCATTGAGATAGGCGCCACGCAGGCGGTGAACGCAGGCCGCAAAGGGTATCTGCTGGAGCTGTAGCGACGCGCCCCTACCAGATGTAATCTTTCGCGTCCCTGCGCCGCTCGTAGCTGTCGAGCACATGCACTACGCGCAGCTTCTTTAGCTTCGTCGGCGAAAGCGCGCCCAGCGGGATGTACATAATGTTGCGTCCGACGTGCGCGGCTATCGAGCGAAAAATTGAGCGCGGCGGCTTCGGTCCGACGTACACGACGTGGCGCTCCATCGAGTAGTCGAGCGCGGCGAGCAGGAGTCGTTCCGGTTTTGTCCGGGCGAGATCGTAATCCGGATCGGACCACACGTCGTACATACGGCGTGGCGGCAGAGTCATCAGCAGTCCGCCGTATTCGGCGCGGCCGATGCCGGGTCCGACGATGTGCTCGAAGGGCACGGTCGAATAGAACGCCATGTCCGACTCGTTCTGGTGCTCGCCGAGCCAGGTGGTGAGGTACTGATAGCGGTCGTCGTGATCCTCGTCGAAGATGACCACCACGGCGCCGACGTTGCCGGCGATCCGGTCGAGCTGGCGGACATAGATCTTTCCGTCGTGCCAGTTGCGGATGGTCTCGCGCAGGTCGATGCCGTCGAGAATCGACGTCGTGAACGGCTCGATGCGCATACGCTCTTCCGACACCATGCTCTTCGCCTTGTGCTTGAGGAAGCGGCCGTAATCCTCGATGACGATGTCCTCGGGCGGATAGGAACAGATGGCGTCGCCGGTGGTTTGCCGAGCCCACTCGCCCGCGGTCTTCTCCTTTTTGCGCTTTTTGAGGCCCAGCGGCATCAGGCGCTGTTTCATCCGCGGCAGTCGCCGGCGAAGGCGCAGCTTCCGTGTGGCCAGCCAGATCTCTTCGCCCGACAGGTTGACCGTTTCCAGCATCTCGCTGGTGTCCTTCTGAGCCGGATAGCGGTTGGCCATCTGCCAGACTTCCCACGCGTAGTTGTCGTCCACAACGGAACGCGCGGCCACGGTGAGATCGAAGATGCCGGCCGTGAGGTCGCTTCCAATCTGCGCGAGATTGCGCGTGAAACGTGCCAGCATGCGCCGCTGCCAGTGCTCGATCTTATCGCCGGTGTTCGCCGCGTACTCTTTTTCGGCTTCCCGGTAAAGGTCGAACTGCGCCTGGGGACGGTCGATGAGGGCCTCCGGCTCCATCTCCGTGCGGAAGCGCTCGTAGCGCTCCTGCAGGAACGGATACTCGGCGGTGATCTCAGTGAGGCAATCCGGGTGCGGATTGATCAGGCGTGGCTCGAACGCATGCCGCGTGTAGGATGGCGGATCCTGCGGGCGCTCCATGGCGTCGAGCAGAGGGTCGAGCATGTTCAGCGCGACCACCACCAGCACGTTGGCCAGCGGATCGGTCCCCTGCAGCTTCCAGGCCATGGCCGCGGCGTGCGCGTCGATCTCCTCGGTGCGCTGGACGGGCCATAGCCGATAGGCTTCGATGTACCGATCGAGCCCGATGCGGCGGATGGCGTAGGTGTCCGGGTAGGTGTCGGGCACGTGGGGGCGGTCGGCCACATCCGGTTCGATGAAGACGATCTCGGCCGCGGCGTCGATGCCGGTGCGAACCGCTTCGGTGAACGGATCGCACGGCTCCACGGGCACGTAGACCGCGCGCTCATCGTCCTTCGCGTCGGGATACACGATGACCGACATCTGCGGCATGCGCGCGAGCGCCTGGAGATAGACATCCTCCAGCGCGCCTGGCAACTCCACCGCCACCACTCGCGGACGCTCGGCGAGAATCAGCCGGCGCACTTCGATGGCGAACTCGAGCCGTCCCGGCACCACCGGGAAATAGGTGAAGTTGCCGCGGCGCAGACTGCCGGGATCAGAGGCGAGGGACATAGCGGAGCGCCTCTTCTCCGAGCGTTTCGAGGATGGCGGTGCGCAACAGATTGTCGATGCTGCCGCGGCCATCGTAAGCGCTGTGCAGCTTCATGGCGAAGCGGCCGATGTTGATGCCGTCGCGCACGCTGTAGCGCTCGTCGGCGGCGTGGGCCTGCTGCAGGAAATCGGTGACGTAGTTCAGGATGTGCTCGTCGCCGAAAGGCAGGTTCTCGCGCAGGATGGCATACTCTTCGTGGCGCTCGGGAAAATCGATAGTGATCATCGGCTGCAGGCGCGAGTGGATGTACTCGGGTAGGTCGAAGGTGGAGGAGTCGTCATTCATGGTGGCGACGAAGCGGAACAACGGATGCGCCTTGATCTTGATGCCGGCGACGATGGACTCCACGTAGCGGCGATTGTCGAGCAGGGGCGCCAGCGACGCCCAGCTTTTCTCGCTCATGCGATTGCCTTCGTCGAGCACTACGATGCCACCGCGAAGCATGGCCGTGACCAGCGGCGACGCAACGTAGCGGAGTTTCTTCTCGCCCTCGATGACCGGGGTGACCAGCAGGTCTTCGGGGCGCGTGTCGACGGTGGCCTGCAGGATGTAGACATCACGGCCGAGGCGTTTGGCGGCGGTGTAGGCGAGCGTGGTCTTGCCGACGCCGGGCTTGCCCAGCAGGCGCGGGTTCATGGGCAGGTCCTGCGGATCGATCACCAGCCACGCGGCCAGCAACTGCCGCATGACATCGTCCTGGCCCACCCAGGTGACGCTCAGCTCGTCCGGGTGAGCGAGATGCAACGACACGCCATCGATCTCAACGACCATACAGAACAGAATATCGGAATGTACGTGCGAAGGAGCGAGGCCCTACGGCAGCGCGAACGCCACGATGGTACCGCCCGAGGGATCCGGCGACTTCCCGCCTCCCGCCGCGATGACCACGTACTGGCGGCCATTGACTTCGTATGTGGCTGGCGTCGCGTTGCCCGCGGCTGGCAGCGTTGTCTCCCAGAGCAGCTTACCGGTGGCCTTGTCGAAGGCGTGGAACCTGCGGTCGTAGCTGGTCGCGCCGATGAACACGAGGCCACCGGCGGTGACCACGGGTCCGCCGTAGTTCTCGCTGCCCGTGTGCCTCATGCCGGCCGCCGCCAGCCTCGGATATTCGCCGAGCGGAATGGTCCACGCGAATCTGCCCGTGCTGACATCGATGGCGTTGAGCGTGCCCCATGGCGGCTTCACGGCGGGGTAACCGTCGGGGTCGAGGAATTTCTGATAGCCGTTGTTCAGGTACTTCATGAACAGCGTGGGATTGGTCTCGACGTGAACGCTGGTATCCTGGCCGTTCAGCACATAGTCTGCGATGGCGTTGAGTGCGCTGCCGCCCAGCCTCGCGAAGCCGGGCATGCGGCCGGTGCCCTGAGCGAGCAACGTGGTCAGCTCCCAGGAGGAATAGCGCTCGCTCAGTTTGTGCAGCGAAGGAAACTCGGGCGGCGCGCCGCCGAGGTCGGTACGGTGGCAGGCCGAGCAGTTGGTGACGTAGAGTTCGTGGCCAGTGGTGTTCGGTCCCGCTGGATGCTGCTCGATGAGACGCAGAATCCACGCCATCTCGTTGGCGTTCACGTAGAGCAGACCGGTCTCCGGATCCCACGCGCTGCCGCCCCACTCCGCCCCGCCATCGAAGCCGGGGAAAATGATGGTGCCCTCACGCGATCCCGGCACGAACTGACCGGCGCTGCGCAGCTTGCGAAACTCGGCCAGAACCGCCGCGTGCGTCTGGGGAGTGCGCGTCGTGAGCATGTCTTCGGTGAGACGCTGGCGCGCGAACGGCGCGGGCGCGAGCGGAAACGGCTGGGTTTTCGCGGCGATCTCTCCATCGATATCCGAAGGTGGCACGGGCCGCTCCTCGATGGGGAACAGCGGACGCCCCGTCTCGCGATCGAAAACGTAGAGGAAGCCCTGCTTGCTTGTTTGCGCGACGGCGTCGATCTCGCGCCCATCGCGATGAACCGTGACCAGCGCGGGCGGCGAAGGGAAGTCGCGATCCCAGATGTCGTGATGGACCCCCTGGAAATGCCAGACGCGCTCGCCGGTGTCGGCCCGCAGCGCGATCAGGCAATTCGCGAACAGGTCGTCGCCGGTGCGATCGGCTCCATAGAAATCGAACGCGGCCGATCCGGTGGGGACGAACACCAGGCCGCGCGCGGCATCCACCGCCATGCCCGCCCAGTTGTTTGCCGAGCCGATGTACGTCCAGGCGTCCTTCGGCCATGTGTCGTAGCCGTACTCGCCGGGATGCGGAATGGTATGGAAGATCCAGCGCATTTTGCCGCTGTGGACGTCGTAGGCGCGGATGTCGCCGGGCGAGGCCGGGAGCGTTTCGCTGATCAGACTGCCGACGATGAGCAGGTCCTTGTAGACGACGCCAGGAGTCGTGAGCGAGACCATGTTGCGCGGCTCGCGGCCGAGGTTGTCGCGCAGATCGATGCGGCCGTTGTCGCCGAAGCGCGGGTCGGGCCGGCCGGTGCGCGCATCGAGCGAGTAGAGATACTGGCGCCAGGCGGTGAAGATGCGCGCCTGTGCACCGTCGGACCACCAGGTCAGGCCGCGGTTGCGGATCTTGAACAGCGGCTTGTGCGCGGGGTCGGGGTTGAATCGCCACTTCAGCTTGCCGATGGCGGCCTCGAGAGCGACCACATTGGCTGCGGGCGTGGAGGCGTAAAGCACGCCGCCGACGATCAGCGGGTTGCACTGGAACTCGGACCCAGGGAACGTGTCGCCGGTATCGAAGGTCCAGGCCACGCGCAGGCGGCGAACGTTCGCGCGGTCGATCTGCTTCAGCGGCGAGTAGCGAATCTGCGCCGGGCTTCCGCCGTAGACGGGCCAGTCGGCGGATTGAGCGTAGGCAAACGGCGCATTT
>Ga0326728_10017198_pt1 | contig 14544 bp, 14 predicted proteins | sample MB3enrmetagenome_FD_207602 | JGI IMG/M metagenome (GOLD analysis project Ga0326728, IMG submission 207602) | Lab enriched peat soil microbial communities from McLean, Ithaca, NY, United States - MB31MN | ecosystem: Environmental > Terrestrial > Soil > Wetlands > Peat | place: USA: New York...
GCTAGCGGCGACATCTGTCCGGCGTTGCATCGGTCGACGGACGGTCCTAATCCAGATGCCGCCCCTGCCGAGGCTGGGGAGGTTTCAGGGTGAGTATTCCAATCCCACGGCTTCGCCGTGGGCCAGAGGACGTCGCCGCTACCGCGGCTTGCGCCCTGGGCTACATTATTCAGCCCGCTCCGCGGGCTGGCTTCTTTAACAAACCTCGGACTCGGGACACCTAGTGACGCATACCCGCAAACCAATGTAAGCGCCACCCGCTGTGGGCAGGTTCTGCTTTCCTGTTTGGCCGACTGGAGGTGCGCGCTGTGAAGGAATTCCCGTACGGGCACGCCATGGCGCGCCCCTACCTAAAATCTTGTTGGCTCAAGTTTCCATTTGCTAGCGCTAAAGTTTGCGCAGCATCAAGGCCTTTTTCACTTCGCCGATGGCGCGGGTTACGTTGATGCCGCGCGGGCAAGCCTCGACGCAGTTGAACACGGTGCGGCAGCGCCAGACTCCGTCCACGGAGTTCAGGATTTGCATTCTCTCCGCCGCCCCTTCGTCGCGGCTGTCGAAGATGAAGCGGTGCGCATTGACGATGGCCGCAGGGCCGACGTAATCCTGGTTCGCCCAGAACGAGGGGCAACTGGTGGTGCAGGCGCCGCAGAGGATGCACTTGGTGGTGTCGTCGAACCGCTCCCGGTCTTCCGGTGATTGCAATCTCTCCTTTTCGGGCTCGGGCGTATAAGTGATAAGGTAAGGTTTCACGCTGCGGTACTTGGCCAAGAAGGCCTCCATATCCACCAGCAGGTCCTTGAGCACACGGAAGCCTCGCATGGGCTCGATGGTGATCTGCCGGCCCAGGTCTTTCAGCAAAACCTTACAGGCCAGGCGATTCGACCCGTTAATTACCATGGCGTCCGACCCGCAGATGCCGTGCGCGCAAGAGCGGCGATAGGTCAGCGACCCGTCGTGGCGCCACTTGACCAGATTTAGGGCGTCCAGAAGCCGGTCCGTGGGCTCGGCATCAACCGTGTATTCGCCCCACCACGGCTCTTTGTCCTTCTCGGGATTGAAGCGCTTGATTCTTAGCGTAACTTGCATGCGTGAACTCCGGGCCCTAGGGACTGGGAACTCGGGGCTGGGGAAGAAGTGACACGGTCCGGCTCTCGACCCCCTCACCCGTCCCGCGCCGGCTGATGACAACGCCGGTGCGGGCCACCCTCTCCCCCAAGGGGGGAGAGGGCTAGCAATACGTACCCTTCAGCTTTCAGCCTTCAGCCTTCAACCAGCCTTCTTCCTTTAACCTTCAACCCTCGACCTTCGACTCTCGACTTCTCGGCCTGTTGACTTCTCGACTCCCCTAGTACTTTCTCTCCTTCGGTTCAAATCTAGTAATAGTCACCGGCTTATATCTAAATTCGATATTCTTTTCACCCTTATAGGCCAGCGTGTGTTTCAGCCAGTTGGGATCGTCGCGTTTGGGGAAGTCTTCGCGGAAATGCGCGCCGCGGCTCTCCTGGCGGGCCAGCGCGCTTTCTACCAGTACCTCAGCGAGGTCCAGCAAGCCGCCCAATTCGATGGCTTCCAGCAATTCGGTGTTGTAGCAAGCGCTCTGGTCTTCGACCTTCGCTTGTCCGAACCGGACGCGAAGCTCGCGCAGCTTTTCGCGCACGGCCGTCAGGCCCTTGGCCTCGCGGAAGACAGAGGCTTTATCCATCATTTCGTCCTGGAGCGCGTCCCGGATGTCGGCCGGGCGCTCCTTGCCGTGGGAATTCTTCAGTTCGCTGACCAGCGCCCTGGCCGGGCCGTCGGCATCGGGAGGCAAAGGCGCCCAATCGTTCTCCTTGATGAACTTTGCCGCGTGCCGCCCACCGCGCCGTCCGAAAACCAGAATATCCACCAGGGAATTGGTGCCCAAGCGGTTTGCGCCGTGGACGGAAACGCACGCTACTTCACCCGCCGCGTAGAAGCCGGGCAGCGGCGTGTTTTTCTCATCGACCACTACGCGCCCGTCCACGTCGGTGGGTATCCCGCCCATCGCGTAGTGCGCGGTCGGCTGAATGGGCACAGGCTCCTCGAGTGGTTCGAGACCCAGATAAGTGCGCACGAACTCGGTAATGTCCGGCAGCTTCTTATCCAGCACCTCTTTTCCGAGATGGGTCAGGTCGAGATGGACGTAATTCTTCCCCTCGATGCCGCGTCCCTCGCGGATTTCCTGGTAAATGGCGCGCGAGGTCATATCGCGAGGCGCCAAGTCCTTCAGCGTGGGAGCGTAGCGCTCCATGAAACGCTCGCCCGAACGGTTCCGGAGGATGGCGCCTTCACCGCGCGCCGCCTCGCTCAGCAGAATACCCATTTTGTAAATGCCTGTGGGGTGAAACTGGAAGAATTCCATGTCCTCGAGCGGGATCCCGCGGCGGTAGGCTACCGCCATGCCGTCGCCGGTGAGCGAATGGGCGTTCGAGGTTACGCGGAACATCTTCCCGCACCCACCGGTGGCAAACAAAACCACCTTGGCGTGGAAGGTGCGAATTTCGCCCGTGGCCATGCAGATCGCCACCACGCCCGCGCAGCGTCCCTGTTCGATCAACAGGTCCAGGACGTGATACTCGTCGTAGAAATGCACCTGGTTCTTGATGCACCGCTGGTAGCAGGTTTGGAGAATCATGTGCCCGGTGCGGTCCGCAGCGTAACAGGAGCGGCGTACGGCCGCCTTGCCATATTCCTTGGTGTGGCCGCCGAAAGGCCGTTGCGCGATCTTGCCCTCTGGGGTGCGGCTGAAAGGCAAGCCCCAGTGCTCGAGGTCGTACACGGTTTCAATCGCCTCGCGGCACAGGATCTCCGCCGCATCCTGGTCGACCAGGTAGTCGCCGCCCTTGACCGTATCGAACATGTGCCATTCCCAGTGGTCTTCCTCGAGGTTCCCCAGCGCCGCTCCAATCCCCCCCTGGGCCGTTCCCGTGTGCGAGCGGGTGGGATACAGCTTGCTCAACACAGCCACCTGGCCGTGCCCCGCGAACTGCAACGCCGCCATCAGGCCCGCGCCCCCAGCCCCCACTATTACCGCGTCGTAACGTTGAACCATTTCAGTTGTCAGTCATCAGTTGTCAGTTCTCAGTCCAAAACTGTGAACCGGCACTGATCTGATGACTTCCTTCCTCTCAGTCTTCCGTCATCAGTTTCCAGCCCTTAGCTTTCACTGAAAACTGAGGACTGATAACTGATGACTTCTTTACCCGTGCGGCTGGAAGGTCAAGATGGTAAGCGACCCCAAAGCCAGAAGAACAAATCCGAAAACGTACAGGGATGCCAGCGTGGCCACCTGCCAGCCCTTCGACCGCACATAATCTCCCACCAGGGTCCGGATGCCATTCAGCCCGTGGATGAGAGCCAGCCAGAGCATCACCAGGTCGTAAGTTCTCCAAAACGGGGTCGCATAACGGCGCGCCACGAATTGAAAATCGATGTTAGCCACGTTGTTGATAATGTGCATGATCAACAAGTGTCCCAAGGCCAGAAAAAGCAGCACTACGCCCGACACGCGCATGAACATCCAGGCATAAAGTTCCAGCCCGCTTTCAGGTCTTGGTCTGCCTGCCCCGTTCATCGGCTCCCCCTACTTTAAGATCGCGCTGAGCATGTAGAATGCCGTGGGAATGAAGACCACGGCGAACACGACGCCCACCGCGTAAACGAGCTTGCGATGAATCACAGTCGCTTCCGGCCAGAAATCAATGACGCAGATCCGAAGCCCGTTCAGAGCGTGATAAAGCACCGCTCCGGCCAGTACGATTTCACCCACACGAAAGGGCGGATAACGGTAAAGAAAAAGCAGCTTGTTGAAAAGCTCCGGCCCCCAGCCCACCAAAGCGATGTCCACGATGTGGACCAGCAAGAACAGAAATACGCCCACACCAGTCAACCGGTGCAGAATCCAGGACCAATGTCCCGGCCCTCCTCGATAGGTCAGATATTCTCGAAATTTAACCATATTTTTGCGCTTCCAGTCGTGGCACGGGTGTCGCGCCTGTGGCCCAGCAAGGCCGGTCGAACCGAGTGCATATGTACCGTCTTTCTACAGGCACAGCCCCAAAACATAATTCTACTGGAACAGGGTGTCAGATTTCAAACGGCGGGAGAATCTCCGCGAGCGGGATGGAGAATCCGGGCAGCATCCCAGGTTCCTCAAACGTATGGCCCGCATCCGCGCTGCGGACTTCCGGTTCGAGCTTGTTGGGAACGTAGCGGTAGGCGAGACGTGTGCTCGCGTAGAGGAGCCAGACAGCTCTAGTCCCGGCGGCGAGGTATTGCGTCACTTTGAGGATCAAGTCGTCGGCGCGGTCATTTTCCGAAACGATTTCGATTACGAGATCCGGGGAAAGCGGTACAGGCACCTTATGGCGATTGATGTCGCGGAGGCGCTCAGCACTAATGAAGGCCACGTCCGGACGGCGCACCACATCGTCGGCGAGCTTCATGTCGGTCTCACTAGTGACGAGGCCCAGCTTGTGGCTCTTAACAAACGCCCTGAGCCGGCCATTCAACTCATCCCGGAGTTCGTTGTGGAACATGTTTGCGGAAGGCGTCACTATGAGCTCCCCCTCGCTTAATTCGTACCGCACGCCCTCGGGTTCCTGGAGCGCAGCATATTCTTCGATGGTAAGCAACGTCTTTGTAGCCATTCCCAACCTCTATTGATCTCACAATATCACAGGCGCGAACATTTTTCAGGTCTACCGAGCAATTCGGCGGCGGCCGGCGAATTCCCTCAGACCGTCTTGGACGGTGCGGCGGGGACGTTGGGAAGTGGCTTGCCTTGGCCAGGCCCGTGAAGCTTCTGGCACGGCTTTTTTCGCCTGGCGAGGTGGAGATAATTCAGCACTAACTGGCGCTTGAGATGTTGGATGGCCTTGGCCGGATCCACGCCTTTGGGACAGGCGCGCGAGCACTCGCCGGCGTAGTGGCAGCGGAAAGCGCCGTGCGCGCTGCCCGTCAGCTTACTGCGCTCGCGCCGGCCGTCGTCGCGCGTGTCGCGGTTGTAGCGCTGCGCTGCCGCCAAAGGCATGGGCCCCAAGTACCGGGCGTCGGTGGCCAAGGTCGGGCAAGCGGCCATGCAGCAGCCGCACTTAATGCAATAGGTGAATTGCAGGTAGGCCTCAAGTTCCTGTGGAGACTGGTAGAACTCCCCTGCCGGGTCATTGATCTCGCCTTCATCTGCGCGCAAGACGTAGGGCTTCAGGGCGCGGTGCTTGTCGAACATTGTGAGGAGATCGGGGACCAAGTCGCGGATGATGTCGAAATTAGGCAACGGCGCCACGGTGAGATCTGTGTTGGCGATGTGCAGAATCTGGGTGTTGCAGGCAAGCGTGGGCCGCCCGTTCAGGAGCATGCCGCACGAGCCGCAGACGCCCATGCGGCACGAATAGCGCCAGGCCAGCGACGCGTCCAAGTTGTCCTTGATATAGTGCAGGCCGTCGAGCACCGTCATGCCTTCGCGCACCGGTATGGTGTAAGTCTTCACGCAGGGCGCGCGATCACTTTCTGGATTGTAGCGCGTGACGTGAAAATTGATCTGTCGTACGGTTTTGCTGGCTTCCGGCATTGTTACCCCCTAGCTCCTGCGATGGCGAGGGCATGCGTGACGATGGCCGCCCACGCGCCCAGGCCAAACAGCCCCAGGCCCACAACCAGAAGGACGAAGCTCGTGATCTTTTCAACGGCAGGCTTCAGCGTCAGCTCGAACAGGATGGTCCGCAGACCGTACAGACCGTGGTAGAGCGCCACGCCGAGAAGCAGGATGTAAGTGAAGGTGAAAAACAGCTTGCCGTCCCGAAACACGCTGTTGGCCCTTGAGACTGCTTCGCCGCCGTGCGGGGCAAACAGATGCGTGGTCCCGCCCAGGTGCATGATGAGCATGTGAAGGCCGAGAAGGAAGAGGATCACCACTCCCGACGCCATGTGCCAGGTCCAGTATTTGGTTTCGCGCATCTCTCCTCCTACTTTGCCAACCTCGTAGCGCTGACCCCGCCCTGTGGGGTCAGCACGTGCCGACCTAAAGGTCGGCGCTACTTTGCCAATCCCAGGAACTCGTAACTCCCTGCCGCAAGAAACACCGCCGCCAAAATCATCATGGCGATAAGCAGCGGCCGTTGGACGTTCAGCGACGTCTTGTAGGGATAAACGGGTTCGATAGGCTTGCCCACCGCGAATCCAAGTTCGACGAGCACCAGACGAATGCCGTTGCAGGCGTGGTAGGCGAAAGCCGTGAAAACCAGGAACTCCCCGAACTTGAAAAGCGGCTGATGAAGAACGCCCCCTTCGACCCACAAGTAGATGCCTTTGGCGCGCAGGCTCGTAACCACAACGTGCATCAAAAAGTAGCAGAGAATGCCCAGGCCGGTGAGGCGATGCAGGATGTAGGCGTAGCGCTCGACACCCCAACGCCCGCCCCCGAGCCATCCCCAGATTCCGAGTCGATTGTCGTGCCGTGCGATTGCGGCCATGCAAGTCTCCTTCGAGGATTGCCGATTTTCGATTGTCGATTGGAAGAGCTGTCAGCCGTCAGCGTTCAGCCAGAAATACAATCCGGCGGTGACCGCTGAATCCTCATCTGACCTGCTTCAGGAATTCCGCGATGTCGATGTCCGCGTCCCCAAGCGCGCCTTTGAGTGTATAACGATCGATTTCGTTGTGAAAGGGAAACACAATCCTTCTTCCGTCCGGATGCTCCATTTTGACGTGGCTCCCCTTGCGGTGAATCTCCACGAAGCCGAGGCGCTGCAGGGCGGTGAGCACTTCCCTACCGGAGAGCAGAGGTAACTTCATAGGGACAGCTCTACGACTTCCTTCGTGTCGTCTTCGGCAAGTTCGCCGGGCTGGGGCTCCAGAAACAGGGCGATCGCCTCTCGGATATTCGCTAGCGCTTCTTCTCGGGTTTTTCCCTGAGACCAGCAGCTTTTCAGTGATGGACAGTTGGCCACAAAATAGCCATCCTCCCCGCGTTTCACTAACACCTTAAGATTCATTTCGCCTCCATCTCTCAGATTCTACCATCGAGAAAACCAAACAGCCACGGGTCAAAAACTGCACCTGTCGTGGTACGGGCACGCCACGCGTGAACGCAAAGACACGACGAAGATGACTGTGCTAACAGCTCAGTACTTCCGTTCCACCGGCCTCCAATTCGTAATAGTCACGGGCTTGTAGCCGAGCCTCGGCTTTCCGCCGGTCGAGTAAACCATCGAGTGGCCCAGAAACTTCTCGTCGTCGCGTTTGGAGAAGTCCGTGCGAGCGTGAGCCCCGCGAGATTCCTCGCGCGCCAGGCCAGCGAAGAGCAGCGCCTCGGCCAACTCGAGCATATTTTCGGTCTCGAGTGCCCGAATTAGGTTGGTGTTGTAAATGCGGCTCTTGTCTTGAAGCGCGATCTGGCGGAAGCGTTGCTTCAGCTCAGCGATCTTCGCGAGGCCTTCCTTCATGGATGCGCCTGTGCGGTAGACGCCAGCGTGCTTGTCCATCAGCGCCCGCAGCTCGCGGCGGATGTGCGCGGGGTTCTCCGTTCCGTTCTGTTTGAGCAGCCCGTCGAAGATGCGTTTCTCTTCTTCTCGCGCCTGGCCTTCCGGCATATCGCTCAGCTTGGGGCTTTGGGCCAGGTACTTCGCGATCTCGCCGCCCGTGATGCCTCCCCACACGAGGCATTCGGCGGTGGAGTTGCACCCCAGGCGGTTAGCGCCGTGCATCGAGTGGCACGCCACCTCACCGGCTGCCCAGATATTCTCAACTTTCGTCCGGCCATCGATATCAGCCTCGATCCCGCCCATCGAGTAGTGAGCCACGGGCCGGATGGGAATGGGAGTGGTGATCGGATCGATGCCGAGAAACTTCATGCAGACTTCGCGGATCAAGGGCAGGCGCTTGTTGATTCGCTCGGCGCCGAGGTGGGTCAAATCGAGGTTGATGTAATCGAGGCCATCAGGTCCCGGGAAACCGCGCCCTTCGAGGATTTCCGTCATCTCAGAACGGGAAACGATGTCACGCGGCGCCAGCTCCATCATCTTGGGCGCGTATTTCTCCATGAAACGCTCGTCCCTGTTGTTGCGCAAGTAGCCGCCTTCGCCGCGGCAGCCTTCCGTCATCAGGATGCCGGAGGGCACCAGGCCAGTCGGGTGAAACTGGAGAAACTCCGGATCCTCGATGGCCAGACCGGCGCGATAGGCAATCGCCTGTCCATCGCCTGTGACAGTTTGAGAGTAGGTGGTGAATCCGTAAAGGTTCCCCAACCCCCCGGAAGCAATCAGGAGAGCCTTGGCGCGCAAGACGTAAAACTCCCCCGTCGGCAGATCGTAGAGCGTGAGACCGGCGAAGCGTCCGCCTTCGAGGAGCAATGAGGTGACAAAACATTCGTCGTATCGTTTGAAGTTGTTGTATTTGACGAGCGTATCGTAGAGGGCTTGCATCTCGAAGAAGCCCGTCTTGTCAGCCGCCATACAGGCCCGTGGAAAAGAATGCCCGCCAAACGGCCTCTGCATGATTCGCCCGTCCTCGCGACGAGACCACGGGCACCCCCAGTGCTCAAGCAGGCGGATTTCGTCCGGGGCGGCCTTCACAAAACGATCCACCACATCCTGGTCCGCCAGGAAATCGGCGCCTTTCACGGTGTCCCAGGCGTGCAACTCGGGGCTGTCGCCTTCCTCCGGGCGCATCACCGCGGCGGTGCCGCCCTCTGCGCACACGGAATGCGAGCGCATGACCTGCACTTTCGACACGATACCGATGTCAGCGCTGCCCCGCGTTTTGATACAGAGCTCGACTGCGGCGCGCAGCCCGGCAAGTCCAGTCCCGAAAATCAAGACATCATGAGATATCTGCTGCATGCTTCATGTGCTCCTTCGAGCTGTCTGCGGAGTGGATTCCCGCTTTCGCGGGAACGACTGGCGTTTCGAAGAGGTCCCGTCCCAAACGACACAACCACCTCGCCGGAAGTATTTCGGAGGCTCGCCATTGTGTCACCCACCTGAGTTGTTGTCGAGAGACACAAAGTCGGACCTCCTGCACAAAGCACATGCGGCTTCCCGATGACGCGACAGGGGATTATAGTGTTTCACTATAGCTTCCGATAGATTGCTGAGCATTGGGGAAGGGAGCATATGTCGAAACTCGTTTTGCTGGTTACGCGAGAAGGTCTGGGCCAAGTCGGTCCCGCGGACAGGCAGTTTGGCCTGGAGATGTTCGATCGGTTCCTGCACGCCTTCGAGAGCCAACCCGTCAAGCCGCACTCAATCTGTTTTTACACCGACGGCGTCAAGCTGGTCTGTGACGGGTCGCCCGCACTGTTGGGCCTCAGGATACTCCAGGGACAGGGTGTCCGCTTGGTTGCCTGCCGGACATGTTTGGAGCACTTCGGCCTGAGCGCCAAAGTTGCGGTGGGCGAAGTGGGCGGAATGAACGACATCGGCGGAATCTTGACAGAGGCAGACAGCGTGGTGACGGTCTGAGGGGTGAGTCTGGGCAAGAAAATTATGCAATTTCTCGCCATTTCTTAGCTTAGATTGGCGTTTTTTGCACTCAAAACCGAGTTCGTTTTTTGCTCCTGAAACAGATAACCCCTTTATTGTCAACGAATCTTTGAGTTCGGTCCCTCTATTTAGTATCTTTTTTGCTCCTCCGGCCATTTTCGGGGGGAGGCGAGGCGACATGCATTCACTTTCCCGGGGGGTATTATGGCCTTGTCCACAAATCACCTCGATAAGAGTAGCACATATGTAGGCTCTTGTCAAGGGAAAAAATAGAGGATTCGCGAAGTTCTACTGGCCGCTGGCCTGCTGGACGAGAAGTCGCTCGCCCTCGTGATCCAATCGTTTGAGCGCCTCCTGAGGTGCCAACCAGTGGACGGACATCACTTCTTCCGAACTTTCAAACTGCGACTCGCCGATAGGCCGCATATTCCAGAAGCGAACCACCTTGGTGATTTCTCCTGTGTCATAACACACCCAACCCGCATGGCTCTCAACTTCCACATCGAAACCCGTCTCTTCCCGAACTTCCCGGATCGCGCATTGTATCCAAGATTCACCCGGCTGCACCTTGCCTTTGGGGAGCGCCCAGTCCTTATGGCGTCTTCTATAAATAACTATCAGCTCGCGTCCCCCGCTGGCCTGCCGCCAGATGAGGCCGCCGGACGCCGCTACGATTCTTACGGGTTGGTCGGGGAACTTCATGTGGGCCGGAGTCCTCCTAGGTTCTTACCCGCAGCAGCAAGTACGACCCTGCCAGCCCAAAGAGAACGTCTGGGGACCAGGCGGCGACCAGGGGAGGCAATTGGCTGAGGTTACCCATGGCTTCGAACAGGCTGGAGATTGACCAGTAGAGAATAGCGATGCCGATGCTGAGGGCGACTCCGGAGAGTGCGCCCTTGCTGCCCGTAGTGAAAGAGAAGGGGATGCCAATCAGGGTCACGACGAAGGCAATCAGGGGGTAGGAAAACTTCCGATATAACTGGATCGAGAGGCGGACTACGTCAAACCCACTCTGGCTTAACTCGCGGATGTAACGTCGCAATTCGAGCGCACTCATCTGTTCGGAAGGTCTCACCTCTTTTTTAAAGTAGGCGGGTTCCTCGGTTATCTCGGTGAAGGTGGCCACCGAAAACGGCAGGTATTTATCAACCCGGTCCCCCTCGAGGTCCCGCACCCAGCCGTTCTCGAGTACCCACCCGCGGATGGGTGGTTCCCAGAATGCCCGGGCGGCGTAAATGCGGCGGGTAAGACGAAAGGATTTGGGATCGAACTCGAAGCAAGCGAGGTCGGCAAAAACGTTCTTATCAGGGTCAAAAAACCTGTAGTTGTAGATGCGATTCGATTCCCCAAAAATCCATTGCCGCTCAGGGCGGTAGAAAGTTTGCGGGGGTTTCCCCTTGATCTGATTGCGCAAGGCATCCTGCTGCTGGTTGGTCTGCGGCAAGAAATCATCCGAAAGGAAAAACATACCGATGCTCAGAAGGGTGGCAACGAGCAGCACGGGAGCGGAAATCCGGTAGAGGCTCACACCCGCGGCTTTGATAGCGGTAATCTGGTTGGATTTGGTGAGCAGGCCGAAATTGACCAGGGTGGCAACAAGGATGCTGAGCGGCAGCATCAAATAGATGACTTGGGGCAGAAGAAAACGGTAATAATTGAGGACCACGCCTGCCGAAGCGTGATTGCGAACCATATCGCCCAGGAGCTGGAAGAAGTCGAAAATAATGTAAATGCCTATAAACGTAACCAGCAGCATGAAAAAGTAGAAAACCCAGCCCTGGATAATGTAAACGTCGAGAATCTGAAAGATTCGGCTGCCGGGAGCGCGGGGCGTCAAGGACGGCTCGGAAAATCGCCCGTGGCGCTTGCGGACTTGCCGGGCTTCCCACCTGCGCACCAAATCGTCCATCCAGTCCTGGAGAAACTGGAGATGGGTGCGGACGCTGCGAAGCTGAGCCAGCATCAGAACGCCGACGACAGCGAATATGACGTTGGCAAGCCAGAGCCCGATAAGGGGAGGGAGGCGGCCTTGCTTGGCGAAGCTTAGACCGATGACCATGATGATGTAATAGATGAAGACCAGCACCATGGTCAGTATCAACCCCACGGCCTTGCCGCCCTTGCGGGTGGAGAGGCCAACTGGTATTCCCACCAGCGCCAGAACCAAGCTGGCGACCGGCAGGGCGAACCGATAATGGAGCTCCACGAGGGCGGCTTGGTGTTCGCGGGGGCTGTGGGTCTGCTTAATCAATTGCTGGAGGGAAAGCAGGGGAGGGGAGAGGCTTTCGGCGGTGGAGGCCGACCCCGTGTCAAGCGGCACGGGAATGTCCGTATCGGTGAAGGAGACCACAGAATACTGCACGGGATTCTGCGGGTCGATTTCGTGGGTCATCCCCTGAGCCAGGTGAATCACCAGCCGGTCGTTGGCGGCTTCGTTGACAAGCAACCCACTTTCCGCTAAGGTTACCTTGACTTGGTCACGCTGAGTGGTGTCCACAATGAAGACGCCCCGCCACCGGGAACGAGACCCGGTTACATCCTCCAAGTAAAGAAGCAGATTGGGGAATTGCTCGATAAACACGCGGGGTTGGATCTCATACGGCACTTGGCTGGCTTTGAGCCCGGCTTCCATGCGATTGAGCTTGCGGCCGGCCTGGGGCGAGAGGAAGAGGCTCATGCCCAGGGTGAGGGCCCACCCGACAAATGCGAAGAGCAGCACGGGCTTGATGAACTGGGAGAGGCCGATCCCCGAGGCTCGGGCGGCGATAACCTCGCCGTCCGCCGCCATGCGGCTGAGGCCAATCAGCGTTCCTACCAGGACGGCCATGGGAACCGTGAGCACGAGGATGCTTGGGATGGGCAGCGTGAACAGCGTCATCATCTGGGATAGCGGCAGGCTGTGGCGAACCACCAGCTCGAGTAGGTGTCCCAGGTGGCGAATGAAAATTACGAAAGTAAAGACCACCAGTCCCAATAGCGAGTGAGAAGAGATTTCTTTGAGAATATAGCGGGTAAGTATCCGCATAGGTTCCGGCGCGGGCGGAACGTGGCCCTGAAATGGAGTCCTGACCCCGCCCTCGCTTCATGCTAACACACCGATTTCAGCGCCGCAAAGGGACTGTTCCTTAATTCCATGCCCCAGACCTATTTGATGTTGCTTTGGCACATGCACCAGCCCTTTTATAAGGACTTGGCGGAGGGCCGCTACACCATGCCTTGGACGCGCCTGCACGCGTTGAAGGATTATTTCGGGATGGTGGCGATGCTGCGGGATTTCCCGACCGTCCACATGACTTTCAACCTGGTTCCTTCGCTGGTGGTGCAGATCCAGGACTACGCGCAGCAGACGGCCGTGGAGCGCCCGTATGAAGTGGCTTTCAAGCCGGTCGAAAAGCTCAACGAAGATGACCGCCGGTTTCTCCTGCAAAGCGCCTTCCAGCTTAATTATCAAAACTTGCTCAGTCGTTATCCACGATTCCGGGAGCTATGGGACAAGTCACGAACCACTGACCCCTCGGCGGCTGCGCGCCTTTTTTCCGCGCACGACTTGCTCGACTTGCAAGTGCTTTCGCAGCTCGCTTGGTTTGACGAAATCTACCTTGCCGGTGACCCGCAGATCAGCAAGCTCGTGGCGCAGGAACGGGGCTATGGCGAAGACGATAAGTCTCTGCTTCGCAGGAAAGAAGTGGAGCTATTCCAGAAAGTTCTCGAGGAGTACAGGTCCGCCAGCGAGCGCGGGCAGATTGAGATTTCGACTTCGCCTTTCTACCATCCGATCCTTCCTCTCCTTTGCGACACCAACATCGCCGGGGAATCTCACCCCGGAGTCCGTTTGCCGCGCCACCACTTCCAGCACCCGGAGGATGCGCGCGACCAACTCCGCGCTGCGATCAGGCTGCACCAGCAGGTTTTCGGCAGCAAGCCGCGCGGGCTTTGGCCCAGCGAGGGAAGTGTCTCGGACGAGGTCCTACGCTTGGCCGCCGACGAAGGTTTCGCGTGGGCGGCCACTGACGAGGGGGTGCTGGGGCGCTCGCGTCAGATGGGTTTCAGCCGGCGAAGCAATGGCACCGTGGAAGGAGGTTCGGAGCTCTATCGGCCACATGTTTTCTCCGCTGAAGGACGCCGCATCTCCATCTTTTTTCGCGACCACCAGCTCTCTGATTTGGTGGGCTTCGTCTACTCCCGCATGGACCCGCAGGGCGCGGCGGCGGACCTGTACCAGCGAATCAAAGCGACAGGCCGAAGCACCGGGAGTAAACCCGCTGTGGTATCGGTGATTCTGGACGGCGAAAACGCCTGGGAGTACTACCCGGGGAATGGCAGGGAATTCCTCAAGAGCTTCTACAGCCGGCTGGCTTCTGACCCCGATCTGAAGGCTGTGACCGCCACGGAGGCCCTGGGGGTTACAGACCCTGGGCTTTTGACCCATGTTTATCCCGGGTCTTGGATCAACGCCAATTTTGACGTTTGGATTGGAGCGGACGAAGACAATCGCGCCTGGGACCTGCTTTCGGAAGCGCGCGATTTCTACGCTCAAAACAACAGCAAAGCCCAGAAAGACAATGCCCAGCTCGCGCGACAGGAGTTGTGGGTTGCCGAGGGCAGTGATTGGTGCTGGTGGTACGGTCCGGAACACTCCTCTGCGAACGACGAAGAGTTCGACCTGCTTTTCCGCAAACACCTCAGCAACCTCTACAATATGCTGGGAGGTGTTCCCGCCGACGAGTTGGCTGAACCTATCAAGCGCCCGCGCACCGCTGCCTTCAGCGTTCCACCCACAGGGCTCATCCAGCCGCAAATCGATGGCGCCGTCACCAATTACTTCGAGTGGTTAGGCGCCGGCCTTTATCTGCCCGATCCGCGCTCCGGTTCCATGCACGGGGCCGCAAGGGTTTGGGAGGCGCTCTACTACGGGTTCAGTCCGGAGGCCCTTTTCCTTCGCCTGGATCTGGCCGAGGCATTTCCCAAAGCGCAACCGGAGTTTGAAGTTCGCGTGAATGTGGTGGACAACAGCCGCGTTCGTATCCACGCTCCGATCGGCCCCACC
>Ga0326728_10017199_pt1 | contig 14543 bp, 11 predicted proteins | sample MB3enrmetagenome_FD_207602 | JGI IMG/M metagenome (GOLD analysis project Ga0326728, IMG submission 207602) | Lab enriched peat soil microbial communities from McLean, Ithaca, NY, United States - MB31MN | ecosystem: Environmental > Terrestrial > Soil > Wetlands > Peat | place: USA: New York...
TGGTGCTCGATGTGGGCTGCGGTATGGGTCGCTTCGCCGAGGTCGCTACGCGCTGGGGCGCGCGTGTGATCGGTGTGGACCTCAGCGCGGCCGCCGAGGTCGCGGCCATGAACCTTGCCGCTCGCGAGTTTGTCGCTTTTCAAGCGGACGCTTTTGCCTTGCCCTTTGCGCCCGAAAGCTTCGACATCATCTACAGCGTGGGCGTGCTTCATCACACGCCCGATTGTGAAGCTGCGGTCAAATCGCTGGAAAAATACTTGAAGCCCGGCGGGATTCTCGCCGTGTGGCTCTACAGCGGATACAGCAAGTGGTACCGCTTCAGCGATTTCTGGCGGGGCTATACCAGCAAAATGAAACCCGAGCGCCTGCACAGCATCCTGAAGATCGCCGTGCCTGTGCTGTACAACACGCAGCAGGCTTTGCGGAAGATCCCGCTCGTGGGTCCGCCGGCTGCTGGTCTGGTACACCATGTCTTCCCCGTGAACCGGCAGGCGGATCCGGAAGCTCGCATGCTCGACACGTTTGATTGGTATTCGCCGAAATACCAGTCCAAACATACCTACGAGGAGGTTTTTCGCTGGTATGAGGCAATGGGCATGGAAGACATGGGAATCGGTGAATCTGCCATTGCGGTGCGCGGCCGAAAACCACGGAAGTAGCGTGGCACGGGGCAAAGCACCTTATCGAGATTCCGGACATGACCGTTCCGCAAATTCCTCTTTTGCAGAAGTAGCCAAATCTCCGGACGATTCGAGCGCGGTTCCGGTGCGGATGAAGACGAAAGGGTAAAGAGCATGTGTGGAATTGCGGGAATGGTTAGCGCTTCGCGCGAGAGCGACGTTTCCGAAGCGCTCGTCCGCCACATGTGCAATCAGATCGTTTACCGCGGTCCGGACGACGAAGGCATCTACGTGGAAGACGGCGCGGGCCTGGGGATGCGCCGTCTTTCGATCATTGATCTCTCCGGCGGCCACCAGCCCGTTTTCAATGAAGATCGCAGCGCCTGGATCGTATTCAATGGCGAGATCTACAACTTTCCCGAACTGCGTCCCGAACTCGAAAGCCGCGGCCATCGCTTCTACACCAGGACCGACACCGAAGTCATCATTCATCTCTATGAAGAGATGGGCGCCGACTGCGTCAAAAAGCTGCGCGGCATGTTCGGCCTCGCCATCTATGACAAGACCAAGCGCAAGCTGATTCTCGCCCGCGATCGCCTCGGCAAAAAGCCCCTGCATTATGCGCTCCACAACGGCAAACTGTACTTCGCGTCGGAGATGAAGAGCATCCTGTCCGTGGCTCCGGAACTGGCGAATGTCAACGCGCAGGGCCTGCTCGAATACCTCTATTACGGCTATGTGCCCGAGCCGATTACGGCTTTCACCGGCATCCACAAGCTTCCCGCCGGGCACTTGCTGGAATTCGAAAACGGCCGCATACAAATTCGTCAGTACTGGGATCTTCCCGAATACGGCACTCACGCGCCGAAGAACGAAGAAGAATGCCTGGAGGAAATGGAGCAACGCCTGTTTGAAGCCACCAAGATCAGGCTGATCTCCGACGTTCCGCTGGGCGCGTTCCTGAGCGGCGGCACCGACTCTTCGATCATCGTCGCATTGATGGCCCGTGCCAGTTCCGGACCGGTTAAAACCTTTTCCATCGGTTTCAGCAAGGACGATTTCAACGAAGCCAGCTACGCGCGGATCGTGGCGCAGAAATTCGCCACCGACCATCACGAGCTCATCCTCGAACCCGATGTCGTCCATACCGTCGAGCATCTCACTTCGTCTCTCGAGGAACCGTTCGGCGATTCCTCCATGCTGCCCACTTACTATGTGTCAGAGATGGCGCGAAAGCATGTAACCGTCGCGCTCTCCGGAGACGGTGGAGACGAAGTTTTTGGCGGATACGATCGCTACCGGATTCATGCCGATCGCCGGGTCTTCGAGCACATCCCCGAATGGGCGCGCAGGTTCTATCGTGAGCAGGTCTTTAAGCGTTTGCCGCGCGGTATGCGGGGCCGCAAATTGAGCTATAACCTTTCGCTGCCGTGGCAGGAGCGCTATGTCGACAGCCTTTCGTTCCTTCCCTCCGTCGAGCGCGATACACCGGTACTGTCCGACGATTTTTGCGCCTTCCTCAGAAACGGCGACGATCCCAGCAACGTATTACGTCGCCGTTTTGCCGCCGCTCCCACCAAAGATCCCGTAAGTCAGATTCTCTATGTCGACACCAAAACCTATCTGGTCGACGACATCCTGACCAAGGTTGACCGGATGAGCATGCTGAATTCGCTCGAGGTTCGTGTTCCGATCCTGGATCACGTCTTCATCGAATGGGCCACTTCGCTGCCGTCCGAGTGGAAGCTGCGCGGAAAGAATCAGAAGTATATTTTCCGCAAGCTGGCCGCGCGCGTTGGCGTGCCCCATGAAGTGCTCCATCGCGAGAAGCAGGGATTCACGCTGCCGCTCGTGCACTGGATGCGCCACGAACTAAAGGATATGCTCATGCTGCTGCTCGAGCCCCGTTCGCTGGAGCGCGGCTACTTCGACCCCGCCGGCATTCGCGCCGTGATGGACGATTATCTGATCGCCGGTAGAAACACCAACATCGGACGCCTCTGGCGCCTGCTGATGTTCGAGCTCTGGCACCGGAACTTCCTCGAAAAGTACGTCAAGCCGGCCGGTCTGTTTTCCCTGCCTGTATCCGCCGACTCGCGACGTCAAGCGCCGCGCGCTTCCGCACTAGCTTCAGCGCCGGCGGGAGAATAGCGGGATGGCCGCTTCCGATGTCGCTTCCAGAGCGATGGTCCCGTCAGCTGCGCCGCCGATCAGCACCTTTCTCATGCTCAATACTTTCGAAACGGGTGGATCGGAGCGTCAGTTCGTGATGCTCGCCCAGAATCTTAGCCGCCCGAAATTTCAACTCCACCTCGGATGCATCGGTCACTTCGGCGCACTCGCTGGTCAATTTGACCATGTCCAGGAATTCCCGATGGGCGGAAGTTTGTATGGATGGCAGTCCTTGTGCGCCCGCCTCAACTTGCGCACTCATCTCCAGAACAAAGCCGTGCAGGTTGCGCATGCCTTCGATTTTTATGCCAATCTCACGCTAATCCCAGCTGCCTGGCTGGCGCGTGTGCCCGTGATTATCGGCAGCCAGCGCCAACTCGGCGACTTGCTGACCCCCGCTCAATTCCGCGCCCAGGCCGCCGCATTCCGTTTGTGTGACGCCGTGGTTTGCAATTCCGAAGCCGCTGCGGAGCGGCTGGCCGAAGCTGGCCTGCACCGCAAAAACCTCGTCGTAATCGGAAACTCCCTGTCCGCCGAAGCCTTCCAGCCCGCCGTTCCGGCAATTGCGCGCCAGCCCGGCGTCCTTCGGGTCGGCATGGTAGCCCGCATGAATCACGCCTACAAGAATCATGCTGGCTTCCTTCGCATCGCAGCAGCCATTCATGCGCAAATGGAGCAAGTGGAATTTGTTTTGGCTGGCGACGGCCCCTTGCGCGCAGAACTAGAGCAGCAAGCGGCGGCGCTCGGCCTCGGCAAGCATGTGCTCTTCCTCGGCGATCGCCGCGATATCCCGTCGGTTCTCGCCTCGGTCGATGTGGCCGTGCTCACTTCCGATTCCGAGAGTTTGTCGAATGCCATCCTCGAAGCGATGGCTTGCGGACTGCCGGTAGTTGCCTACAACGTCGGAGGAAACGCGGAACTGGTAAACGCGGAACGGGGAACTCTCGTCCCTGCTGGAAATGAGCAGGAATTCGCGGCCGCGCTCCTGCGCCTTCTTCGCGATTCGGGTCTGCGAGATCAACTAGGCGCGAACGCGCGCCGGTTTGCCGAAGAAAACTTCAGTCTTGATCGTGTGTGCCAGCGTTACGAGCAACTCTACACTGACCTGCTCGAACGTAAACGCGGGAGAAAAACCAAGGCATGACTGCTTCGGCAATGCCTGCAGTCAGACGCGCGCGCATCGCCGTCATTGCGCCCAGCCTGCGCTACGTTGGAGGACAATCCGTTCAGGCCGATTTGCTCTTGCGGCTATGGCAAGACGATCCTGAAATTGAAGCGACCCTCATTGCCGTCGACCCTCCGCTGCCGCCTCTGTTGTCGTGGGCCGAAAACATTCGCGGTTTGCGCACCGTGCTCCGCGAACCCATTTACCTGTGGCATCTCTGGCGCGGCCTCAAGAACGCCGATGTCGCTCACATTTTCTCCGCTTCCTATTGGTCGTTCCTCCTGGCGCCGGCGCCGGCATGGTTACTCGCAAGGTTGCGCGGCAAGAGAAACCTGATTAACTACCACAGCGGAGAAGCCCGCGATCACCTCCACAAATTCCGCTCCGGCACATTCGTCCTGTCGCGCGTCGATCAAATCGTCGTCCCCTCGGAATACCTCGTCGACGTTTTCTGCGAATTCGATCTGCGCGCCGTCGCCGCTTCCAACCTCGTCGATCTTTCGCAATTCCGTTATCGCGAGCGCAGCCCGCTTCGCCCGCATTTGGTCTGTACCCGCGGCTTCCATCCCTACTACAGTGTCGACAAGGTCGTGAAGGCTTTTGCGGAAGTCAAGAACGCATATCCGGAAGCGCAGTTAGATCTTGTCGGCAGCGGTCCCGCCGAAAGCGAGATTCGCCAGTTAGTCGCCGATCTCAAACTAACTGGCGTGACTTTTGCCGGTGTTGCCTCCCGCCAGGTGATCGGCAAGTGCTACGACGACGCCGACATCTTCATCAATGCCTCATGGCTCGACAACATGCCCGTCTCAGTGATCGAAGCTTTCGCCGCCGGCACTCCGGTAGTCACCACTTCTCCCGAGTGCATGCCCTATCTGGTGGAGCACGAGCGTACTGGCCTGCTCTCGCCGGTAGGCGATGAGAAAGCGCTGGCAGCCAACGTTCTGCGCCTGCTCCGAGAGCCTGCACTGGCCGCCAAACTGGCAACCAATGCCTTCCAAGAGTCCCAGAAATATCGCTGGGACGTCGTCCGAGCACAATGGCTCAACATCTATCGATCTCTGCTTGGAGATTCATGACACATTGTCCCGATGCCATAAGTCCATTCTCGGAATACCGGAGTACTACTACCAGCAGGCGGCCAGAGGCCGTGCGCCGCTATGCTATGATGCGGGCAAATCCGCCTGCTCACGTTGGAGTTCGAGTGCCGCTGTCCAAAGCTACACATGCGATTAAGAAAGCGATCTTAGGTAGTTCGATCTTGGACTTAGCGGGCCGGTTGGTTCCGACCCGTGCCGTTATCCTGTACTACCACTCCATCGTCGAAGACCCACGCCTTACCCAGCATCTCCTGGGCATTTCGCAGTCGCGGGCTACCTTCGATGCGCATATGGAAATCGTGGCGCGGCGCTACTCTCCAGTGACTGTCGAAGACATCGCACACTTCGCCAAATCTGGCCGGCAACTTCCCCGCCGGGCCGTCGCGGTGACTTTCGACGACGGTTTCCTGGACAACTATGAGATCGCGTTGCCAATCCTAAGCCGCTACGGCATTCCCGCCTCCTTTTACATCATGGTCGACGCAGTGGAGACCGGGTCCCTGCCGTGGTACTGCCGAATTCGCTTTGCCTTCAACTCTACGAAAGAGCCCAACTGGTGCAATCCGGAGACAAAGCGAATGCATAGCCTCGGGTCTCCGGAACCGCGCAACGCTGCCAGGCTTGAGGCGTGGGAAACCGCTGCCCGAATGACAGGTGCCGTGCAAGAGGAGTTTGTCATGCGCGCCGAGGAAGAGCTGAAGATCGAGCCGGTGAAACGACCGCCCTTTATGATGAACTGGGATCAGGTGCAAGCCGTAAGGAAGGCGGGACACATCATTGGCGCGCATACGCTTTCGCATCCCAATGTTGGACAGGTGACGCTAGCCGAGGCTCGTTCGGAGATTCTTGGATCCAAGAAGAAACTCGAGGAGAAAATGGGCGAGGAGATTTCTCATTTCTCCTATCCCCATCCCGCTCTCAATCCACAATGGTCTAAGGACACGTTGGCGATTACCAGAGAGGCGGGATTCAAGTCGGCTGTGTTGACCACTCGAGGGTCTGTGCGTGCTGGCGATGATCCCCTGGCTCTCAAACGGATCTACTCCTCCAACGAACCCGAGCAGTTTATGTGGAATCTCCAAACCACCTTCCTGGGTCGCTCGCTCTAGCCAAAAATAAGGCCGTTTCAGCGGTTACTCCAGATTGGCAGCCAAGCCTTTTGCCATAATTCTTGAATTGCGCCAGCCTCGTTTTTACGCGATACTTGTCTTAGCCCATCCCGTCGGATTTCTATGCCGAGTCAGCCTTTTCAGAATGTGATCTCCGTCGATGTGGAGGACTATTTCCACGCAGAGTCCTTCTCTGACGTCGTGGAGCGCTCACGCTGGGATTCCTACGAAAGCCGCGTGGAAGGGAATACCCGACGAATCTTGGATCTCTTTGCAGATCAAGGGATTAGGGCCACATTCTTCACCGTGGGCTGGGTGGCGGAGAAATTCCCCGGCTTGGTGCGGGATATTGTGACCGCCGGACATGAACTGGCCTGCCATTCCTACTGGCATCGCTTGATCTATAAGCTCGATCCCAATGAATTCAGGGAAGATACGCACCGCGCCAAGTCGGTCCTGGAGCAGATCAGCGGGCAGCCCGTCCGAGGCTATCGCGCCCCGACCTATTCCATCGTGCCCAGTTCCCTCTGGGCCCTCGAAATCCTCGCCGAACTGGGCTTTACTTACGACTCCAGCATCTTCCCCATCCACCACGACCGTTACGGCATTCCCGAAGCTCCGCGCGCGCCCTTTCGCATCGCCACTGCTTCCGGCCCGCTGATGGAATATCCAATCACGACCTTTAAGCTGCGCGGCCGCAACATGCCAGTCGGCGGAGGCGGCTACCTCAGGCTTCTGCCTGAGTGGTACACGCGCATTGGGCTGAAGCGCGTGCGCCAGGAAGGCCTGCCAATCATCGTCTACGTTCATCCCTGGGAGATCGACCCCGATCAGCCTCGCTTGCCCGGCCGATTAACCTCGCGGATACGCCATTACACAAATCTATCCAAGACCTACGATCGGTTAAGCCATATTCTTAAGGAAGGGAATTTCACCAGCTTCCGCGAAAGCGGGTTGGAAGGAATCGCACACGACTTTGACCTCTATGCCCACAGAAACTAAGCCAGACGAATCACGCCAGATCGCCGAATACTGGAATAACATCGCTCCCGATTTCGACGCCATTTACACCGGCCAGAACAAGAGCGCGCTAGCGCGCGGCCTCGACCATTGGCTGCGCCGCGATATCTATCAGCGCTTCGACTGGGTGATGCGCAAGGCCGATGAAACCAAGCCCGCGACGGCGTGCGACATCGGCTGCGGTTCCGGCCGCTTCGTGGTCCAGCTCGCCAAGAAGGGAGCAAAGGTCACAGGCCTCGATTTCGCCCCGCAGATGCTCACACTCGGCAAGCAACTCGCCCAGAAGGAAAACGTCGCCGACCGCTGCAATTGGGTGCTCAGCGATGTCATCGACTGGAAGACCAGCGAGCAGTTCGAGTTTGTCATCGCCATCGGCTTCTGGGATTACGTTGCCGATCCTTTGCCGCGGCTCAAAGTCATCCGCGGCCTCACGCAGAAAACGTTTCTTTCCGCCTGGCCGCGCCACGGAACCGCCAGAATGATGATTCGTTCGGTTCGTCTTAAACTCGCAGGATGTCCTTGCTACTTCTTCACCATGGACCAGGTCGAGGATTACCTCAACAAGGCTGGTTTCCGCATCAAGTCCACCGAGGTCCTCGGCCAACTGTTTTGCGTAGAGTCGGTTCCAGTCTGATCGCATGCTGAAGCTTCTCTTCTGGATTTCGGCCGCGTACGTTGTCTACATCTATTTCGGCTATGCGATCTTGCTGCGGCTGTTGCAGCCGCTGTTTCGCCGTTCCTATCGCGTCGAACCCATCGAGCCTTCAGTCTCGCTGCTGATTGCCGCTTACAACGAAGAGGCGGTGATCGCCAACAAACTGCGCAACGCGCTGGCTCTCGATTATCCAGCCGATCGTCTGGAAATCGTCGTCGCATCCGACGGTTCGAAAGACAACACTGCTGCCATCGTTCGTTCCTTCGCCGAGGGCGAAGGCCGCGGACGAATTCGTCTGCTCGACTTCTCTCCCAATCGCGGCAAAATCGCAGTCTTGAACGATGCGGTCCCAAAACTCTCCGGCGAAATTGTCGCCTTTTCCGACGCTTCCACCATGCTTGCTGCGGACTCGCTTCGTTGCCTGGCTAGGCACTTTGCCGATCCGCGAATTGGCGCGGTCAGCGGCGTCTATCGCGTGCTGAAAAAAGAATATTCGCAACTCGGCGTGCAGGAAGATTTTTACTGGAAGTACGAAACCTTCCTGAAAATACAGGAATCGCGCCTAGGCGCTTTCACCGGCGCTCATGGATCGCTCTACGCCATCCGCCGCCTGCTTTATCCCTTTCCTCCGCTCAACACCATCAACGACGATTTCGTCATCCCCATGCGCATTCAAGCCAAGGGCTACGGAATCGGCTACGAACCGGCTGCCGTAGCCTACGAAGAAGCCCACGAGATGGAAGGCTTCTCGCGCCGCGTGCGCATTTCCGCCGGCAACGTGGAACAGTTACGCGAAATCAAAGGACTAATTTGGCCGCTCCAGCCCTTAGCCCTGTTCTGCCTGCTATCGCATAAAGCCGGACGCTTGCTGGTTCCCGTGGCGATGGTGACAACCTTCTTAGCCAACGCTCTTCTCGTCGCTAAGCTACGGCCCCCGGCACAATCTCTTTATCCTTCGGGGCAAGATATTCCCGATCACCCTTATCTTTTCAATCCTTACCTCTGGCTCCTCATCGGCCAAATTTTGTTCTACGTTCTGGCGTTGTTAGGCAAGTTCTTCACCCTACGCCCAAAATTCCTTCGTCTGCCCTATTACTTCTGCATGATCAACTCAGCCCTGTTTGCCTGGATGTACTACGCCCTACGCATGCGCCGCGCCATCCCCTCCCGAGTAGAGTTAGATCAAATCACCCCCGGCCCCTCCGCGAGTTGATAGCTTGATCCCGCCTGCGCTGGCCGCGGCTAGCTAGCCGCACCTCGGCCTTTCGCTGCAATATTTGGCGGAATATTTACGGTTAGAGGAAGACATGATGATTGCTCCTAAGGCTATGATTCGATGATGGATGATTGCTTTTGGCGAGTAAGAAAATTGGAAAAATGGGGGGGTGCCCCCCCCCTACCAAAAATAGGTTATGTTGTTGATAGCAAGACGCTTAGAGGTAAAGTATCGAAAAGACTGTACTTAGGGGGAGACTTCGCGGATCGAATGTCAAAGAGCCGTGGAAAATGTTTGAGACCACAAGATGCGTTCGCCTCTGGAGACAGACGCAGTTGTCGATGGTGCACTGTCGAGGAAATCTTCGCACCGATTGTGGTGCAGGTCTGTGAGCGCGGTACGGGAAAAGTGTGATGAAAAAATGAGGGCCCCCGTCCGGTTCCAGTCGTCGCCCGCCAAAGGTATTCTACTTTGGCGCGGACACTCCTGTTCGCGGAGGGCTGCGGACTATTTTGTGGTAGGACGAATCTTGTGGAGACCGAAACGGAAAACACGCTCCCCCTTAACCTCGTCCGGCCGAGCACGCAACATATATCCATTTGCCAACGGAATTGCGAAGTTCCAGGGCGCAGATGTCTTGGGGCGAGGGTTTGCCTTTGCGGGCAGAGCCTTTTCGAAGTGTGCCTTCAGGATCAGTTCTTGCGCGGGGATGTCCTGCGGCCCATAACACAATCCTCTTTCACCGAGCACGAGAAATTTGCCGTCTTGGGAAGCTAGAACCAGCTTGCCCTTGACCGTGCCATCGACTCGCCACTCATATGCGGCAGCAATCTCGACTGGATTCGGTACGCGCTGTGGGTCGTGTGGCTTCATAGCGCCAGCGAGTAGTTCTCTCATATAGTCTTCTGTAGAAGATTCCAATGCCTCTGCGCTAATTCCCCTCCGTCTTGTGCATTCCCGAGTTAACTCGCTCAGTTCCTCATCAAGGTATTGGAACCGGAACATCATCCAGTTCAATTCCGTTATCATCTTGGCGCGACCCTCGCTAGAGCAGAACTGTGACACTCTATCCCAGAAGTACTGATGGGCTAGGTCATTCCTATCGTCAACTGCTTTTTCAAGCTGCTCAGTCAATCTCACATACTCTGGATCCGCGAGTTCCTTAAACCTTGTTACGAGAGCCCCGAAGGTGGATTGAAAGTTCTCCGCAAGTCGAGCGTCATAGTCCCAAGCCGTCATTAGCTCCGCTTCGCCGCGAACCGCGAGGAACATTGCTAGTCCTCGCTCTAAACACTGAGCTAGGTACATTGCCAATCCAAAGAGGGCATACACCTCTCGGATTTGCTCACTTTCAGGATCTAACATATCGGTAGATTTCTTTTCTTAGATTCGGGCTGGCTCACCCTTTCACGACCATTCTAACTCCTGAGGGTGTCCCGCTCTTGTCGCGCTTTCTGCGACAGGGCGGGTGGCGGTCCAATCACGAAGCGAAGGGTCCGTAAAATTCGGTTAGGCCTCTATTGAAACAGCGTGGAGAGTGCGCGGAAGAACTCCGCGGGGGTGGCGATACGCAGCGACGTCCGCTCCGAGACGGCCTTGGTGAAGTGCTTCGTATTGTGGGTTAGAAGCCAGTCAGGTTTGCTGGCCATTGCGGACAATAACACGGGAACGTCGGCGGCGTGGCGGATCAGGTGACGGCTTGAGCGAACCAGATCTTTATGGGGGTAAGGAACTATCTCGGGCTTAGTAAGTTTGATGAGACGGCGGTAGTCTTCGATCAGGCGCTCGGCATCGAGCGCGGGCAAACGCGCGGCGTGCAGGAGTAAGTTTTCTTCCACTTCATCGGTAACTGCCTCGGCCAGAACCAGCCTGCAAACCCTGGCGGCGCACAGCGACAATGTGGCCTTGTCGAGTCCCCAGGGTGAGACGAGTCCGGCGGTGAGGACGTTGGAATCGAGAAACAGCCGGATTCGGCGTGGAGTAGTCACTTACCGCGACGGGAGCGACGGAGCCGGGCAGCGGCGGCCGAGGATTTCGCGCCATAGACGCGTTCGTAGACGCGCGCGCGGGCCTTGGGAAGCGTTGCCAGGAGTCCGTCTGACGAGAGGCCAGCACCAGTGAGGCGAGCGCTCACCTGGGCGCAAAGCTGCTCGAAGCGCTGCTGTTCGGGTAAGAGTATGAGGCCATCGCCCAAACGCAGAACAGCAAAAGGCGAACCGTTGCCGAGTCCGAGGTCCTCGCGGAACTGCTTGGGAACGGTGAGTTGCCCCTTTTCGCCGATCTTCGTGGTCGTAAGGTATTCGAGAGTAGTGTTGTGGCTGGCCATCGGTAGGAAAATCCTACCACAGCAGAGGTTTCGAAACAAGGACTGTTCCGGACGTTATGAGAATTTGGGCAAACGAGAGTGCTATGTATCCTGCGTCTAAGATCTTAAAACGCAGAGTTTGCAGAGAAGCGCTGAGGACGCTAAGGAAACCTTCGTTGAAAATGGGCTCGCCGAAGGGTGATTTCGGTTTTCACCTGAACGGTTTATTAGGTGGAAGCCAACTTCAGCTCCGGTGCCTGGTTGCTTGCGGGGAGGTCGCCTTCCAGGCAGACGCGATGCCATAGCTCCAGATTGAGCAGACGCCAGATGCGATCGTAGTTGTCGCGATGCTTGGCGCGATGTTCGTCGAACAGGCGCTCGATCGGTTCGCGGCGGAAGTAGCCGCGATCGAGGCTGCGCGGCTCGAGGAGCATGGAGCGGATCGATTCCAGGCGCGAGCCGTTTAGCCAGCCGCTCCATGGAGTAGGGAAGCCGAGCTTGGGCCGGTAGATGATTTCGCGCGGCAGCAAATCTTCGATCGCCTTTTTTAAGATGTGTTTTCCCGAGAGGCCTTGAATCTGGACCTCGCGTGGGATGCGGGTGGCAAACTCGACCAGAACATGATCGAGGAAAGGCACGCGGCTTTCGATGGAAGCTGCCATGCTCATGTTGTCCTGCTTCATGAGCAGCTCGACCAGGTAGGTTTTGATATCCGTGTAGAGCAGGCGCTGGAGCATGACGCCGCCCGCCTTGGTGGCCGACTGCTCCCAGTAGGCGAGCACGTTCTTGTAGGCTGTGGCCGGAGCGAACTGGCTGGCAAATTCGGCGGTGAGCAGCCCTTCCTGTTCGGCTTCGTTGAAGGCGGAGAAGAAATTGTCGAAGTAGAAAGAATCCCAGTTGTCGCCGTCCTTGCCGACAAAAGTATGTTCGAGCTTGCGGCGCAGCCTGGCTCCGATAAGCGACGAACCGGCGACCGAATCGCGCACAGAGCGCCGCAGCGCGCCGGGAACGACCGAGCGATACGCGCGATGCATGGCCGCGTTTTTTAAAGTGAAAGCGTAGCGCGTGTAGCCGGCGAGAGTTTCGTCGGCGCCCTCGCCGGTGAGGACGACCGTTACCCGTTCGCGCGCCAGCTTGGCGACGAAATACAAAGCGATGCTCGACGGCCAGACGATCGGCTCATCTTCGTGCCAGATCATGTGCGGGAGCGCGGCGAAGAAGTCGCTTTCTCCGACCAATATTTCGCGGTGCTGCGAGTTGATGTGCTCGGCAACCATGTGCGCAAAGGGGAGCTCGCTGTAAGTCTGATCGGGATAGCCGACGGAAAAGGTCTCGATGGGCTCGCGGCGAATCCTGGTCATGAGCGCGGCGACAGCACTTGAATCCATGCCGCCGCTGAGAAACACGCCCAAAGGCACGTCGCTCATGAGATGGCTCTCGACGGCGCCTTCGAGAAGTTCGCGGTAGGTGCGGACGTAATAACTCTCATCGCGCGACTCATGCGGGTGGGAAGCGTCGAGATCCCAATACTGGCGGATTTCCGGCTTGCCGCCGGGTCCGATGGTCAGCGTGTGGCCGGGAAGAAGCTTCTGGATGCCGGAATAAAACGTGTCTTCGGCGGACAGGTAGCCAAAGGCCAGGTATTCGGGCAGCGCGCCGCGATTGAACTGGGGGCGAATGCCGCCGTGGGCGAGGATGACTTTGATTTCCGAGCCGAACAGCAAGCGCTCGGGCGTGAGCTGGTAATAGAGCGGCTTGATGCCGAGGCGGTCGCGGGCGATGAAGAGAGTTTTGGTGTTGCGGTTCCAGATGGCAAAAGCGAACATGCCGCGCAGGTGATTGACGCAGTCGGGGCCGTATTCTTCGAAGGCGTGAACGATGGTTTCGGTGTCGCTGTGGGTGCGGTATTGGTGGCCGCGGGCGACAAGCTGCTCGCGCAGGGCCTGGTGGTTGTAGATTTCGCCGTTGAAAACGATCCAAAGCGAGCCATCTTCATTCGAGAGCGGCTGGTGGCCGGTGGCGAGATCGACGATGCTGAGACGCCGCATGCCGATGCCGGCGCAGCCATCGATGTAAAAGCCCTCGTCGTCGGGCCCGCGATGGGCCATGATGTTGCACATTGTGCGGAGCGCCGAGTTGCTGGCTCGGGCGTCGCGTCCAAATTCGAGAATTCCGGCAATGCCGCACATTCAACGTTTCTCCGCGTAGGAAGACGTGGTGCTAGAAGAGTTGGATGAAGACGGGGGAAAATTGTCCGCGAGTTCATCGAGCAAGCCCGCCGAAAACGAAGAGGGCTTGCCAGCCAGCGTTCCATCCAGTTTACGCCATTCAAGATACTCAAACGGGCCGGCGGACGGGAGCAGCGAGCGGCCTTGCCACGAGAGTGATGTGGCGCCGATGACGATCAGCTGCACGAGCTTTTCGTTTGCAGTGCGGCAGTAGAGCAGTTCGGCGTCGGAGGACCAGGGGCCGAAAGTCCAGGGTTGGTTGACGCGTGGCTGGCTGCCACGCGCGTAAACGAACTGGTGGCTCGCCGCGCCGATACGGACTTCATAGAGTTGCGCGTCGGCCTGAGGTCTGGAGGACATGCTAACGTGCTCACCGATATTGGCTGCGGACGCTCCGACCAGAAAAGCTGTCGCGGTGTCGGTGGGGAGTTGAATGTGGGCTTCGGATCGAACGAGCGGCGCGGACTCAAAGCGACCGTAGGCTGGAGAGAGCTGACCGTCCGCGATATTGGTTTTCCATGGCGTCCCATCGGGCCAGATCATGCGAAGTGTGGGCTGGCTCGCCACGGGCTCACGGTCGTTGCTTGAGGCGAGCTTTGACGCGAGCAATTCGTTTGCGCCGGCCTCGCGCAAGGACACGTCGCCGGCGAAATGCCAGTTGAGTTCGAGGTCGTGCTCGGCGGCGCCGAGTACAACATCGCGAACGAGCCAAATGCCGTGGTCCAACAGGCGAGCATTGGAGTCGGGATCGTTCGATGGGCTGGCGCTCGACATACAATCGGTGGCACAAGCATTCACGCGGAGGATGGAACGCTTGTGAGTTACGGGGTCGGCCAGCCGCGTATAGCCGTCGTGGCTGCCGGAGAAGTAAGTGAAGGAGCGGCCTACGAGCCAGTTTTCGGCGCGAGTATTGGGGATGTTGGTCCAGGAAAATGGCTCGGCGGGAACAGCCTGAT
>Ga0326728_10017201_pt1 | contig 14543 bp, 11 predicted proteins | sample MB3enrmetagenome_FD_207602 | JGI IMG/M metagenome (GOLD analysis project Ga0326728, IMG submission 207602) | Lab enriched peat soil microbial communities from McLean, Ithaca, NY, United States - MB31MN | ecosystem: Environmental > Terrestrial > Soil > Wetlands > Peat | place: USA: New York...
TCGGTGCTATTCATCCCGTAAAGCTCCCATATCACCAGGGTGCCATGGCATGTGGCTCCCGCAACTCCCAAGGATGCGCAAATCTTTGCAGGGTATGCCAACCTGCGCTATTTGCTTCCTTAAGGGGACTTTGAATGCCCTTGCGGCGAGGGTGCATCTTCTTCGCAGAATTGGCGGTTTCGGGCACCGGCCTCAAAGCAAACTGTTCCTGGAACCGCCAGATGGGGCTTCTCGCCGATGCGTTTGCCCCACTTCATTTGACCCGACTGGCGGCAGAGCGTAAACTGTAACTGCGGGGTGGAGCAGCCCGGTAGCTCGTTGGGCTCATAACCCAAAGGTCGCTGGTTCAAATCCAGCCCCCGCAACCAATTAAATCAATAACTTACAAAATCTGGTTGCTCTCGGCAAGTCCCCATTATCCCCCAATAAGAACGGCTACTGTCTATTGAACGATTGCAGTGTCCGCATTTGCGGCTGAATCCTGCAAGTTTGGGCCGAACACCAACCCTACAACTTGGCTGTTTGCCCGGCGTTTGGTTTCCGTCATCGCTCGCCCATAGACATTCATGGTCGTTTGGATCGAGGCATGACGCATCAGTTCCTGTTGCACCTTCATCGGCGCGCCCGTCTCATCGAGCCAGGAGCGGTAGGAGTGGCGGAAGGTGTGCCACCCAATCTCCTCCCCAAGCCCAGCCAGCTTTGCAGCCCTCTTGATCTGCCTTTTCTGCAGGCTCTCCTGGTGATACGGCTTCCCCGTGGCGGGATTGGCAAAAACCCAATCCGTGTCACGCGGGAAAAACGTCTCCGAACGCCAGTGCAGCAGGACTTCAGCCAACCGTGGATCAAGCGGAACCTCATCCTTCGAGTATTCCGTCTTCACATCATCCACTCTGCCACCAACAACGCTTCTCTGAACCAGAACAGTGCGCTCTTCAAAATTGAAGTCGCCCCATTGCAGTCCGAGAATCTCGCTTACCCGAAGCCCCAGGCACTGTGCGACCAACACCATCGTGCGGTATGGCTCGCTCAAATGTTTGAGCAGTTCAAAGAATTGTCCGACTTCGAGAATCCGTGGCCGCTTTAGACGCTTGCTCGCGTTCTTCACGCGCACCAGAGAAACAGGGTTCTTGCCAAGTTCGATAATCCCCCACCGCTCCGCACACTTGAAGACCAGATGCATGATTCCTCGTATGTGAGTCTTTGACTTTGGAGCCAATGGCAAATCGCGCAACCATTGTTCCATCGCCATCGGCTTCAGCTTGTCTACGGGGTATTCTCCCCAACGCGGTCGAATATGAACGCGGATATTCGACAGATGCGACTTCCGGGTTGAATAGCGCTCCGAAAGCTCCTGCTCAATGTAACGGTCGAGCAAGGCCCCGAAGGACGCCGCCTCCACTTCCGCACGTGGAGACTCATCGTTGAGTCGAAGAAGAAGGGCTTGCGTGGCCTTTCGTGCTTGGGTCTCCGTTGTGTACAGATTGCGATCCCCAAGGATGACGCTCTGCCGCTTTCGTTGCCCCGTGGAGTCCGTTTCGTAATACCGGAACTCCCACACGTCAGGACCACGCTCACGCTTCCTCAGCCGTAAACTTCCGTATTGATACCGTGTCCGAACCAACAAGGTTTACCTCCTGTCTGGTTGCGGGCACGAGTGGTTGTGATTAGAGTAACGCTGCTCCGCTTCAGAGTCGATTCCTGTTTGCTCAGGGACGAAGGCACAATCGCGGAGATCGGAAGCGCGAAAACGCCACAACTTGCCCAGCCGGAGACCAGCGACAAGGCCGTTGCGGGCGTACCGCTGAAGGGTTTTGGGGTGGACTTTCACGAGGGCCGCAGCCTGCTCGCTGTTCAATAAAGGTTCGAATGCATAGGGGGAATCGAACATAGTTCGCACGCTCCTTGAATCCACGATGCGACGAATTCTATTTCTTGTCTAGCCCCTGTAAATTGAGGCACTTCCGCCTTATCAAAGTCTGCACTTGGAGCGAAGGTAATGGAGCGACGTTTAGAGAAATAGAGTGTAACGGAAGGTATTCTTAGGCATTCATGGGAATAGCCGTTTTTTTGATTTTATGAAAAGAGAATTGTGCGTTTCGCTAAAAAGAACTGACATTCCCCGGATAGACGGAGCATAGCCGAGGCGCGGGCGGTGTCAAGGGCGGCTACGCCGCCGCTTCGCGGTCAAGACCCTTGACACCGCCCTCTCCGCCTCGGCAAACAATCCAAATATCCGGGGAATGTCACTCGGTTACCTGCTTAGAGCACGCCGGGAGGCAACAGTCCGAGTTGCGGAGGCGCTCCTCGCCGCGGAAGGACTCTTCTTCCTCTCTAGGCGCAATACGCGGCGCGGCAGCGCCTGCAATCGCTCAATCGTATCGGGGTATTGAGTTACAAGCTCAACAAAAGTCGCAGCCAGTGGGCTTACCTGCCCGCCCTGCTCCCACTTTTCAACCGTGCGCGGGCTGACGCGCAGCATGTTCGCCCACACCGCGCGTGAGACATTGAACTTTTCCCGCGCTGCGACGAAGAACTCCGCGCCGGGCGCGGTCTCAATCTCCGGCGCAGCCACGCGATGCGTGCGAAGGGTCACCTTGCCCGCGCGCCGGGCTTTCATCGCGTCGACGCCTTCCATCAACTCCGCAAACAGATTCCTCTTCTTCATCTCTTCGTCCCAGCCTTTCGCACAGAGCGTTCCGCTTCCAGAGCCCGTCGCAGTTGCTCCCGTTCGTCTTTCGTCAGGTCCGCAGCCTCGTCTTTGTCGTAGAGCGTCAACAGCCAAATCTCCTCGTCGGACAAAAAGCAGTAGTAGATGACGCGCAATCCACCGCGCTTGCCTTTGCCACGTCGCGCATCCTTCCAGCGCAGCTTGCGAATGCCGCCAGCGCCGGGAACGATGTCGCCTGCTTCGGGGTTCGCCGCCAGATGCCTTTGCAGTTCGCGAAATCCTTCGTCATCGAGGTAGTCATCCCTGAAGCGCGCAAAAGCAGGCGCTTCGACAAACTCAAACCACCGCTCGGACGTGTGGCCGCCATTCATGCCTGCACCCCATTGTACCCATGATGGGTATAGTTTGCAAATCAATGTGCTGGTTAAAACCCTATTCCGAGGTCGATACCTGTCTCGCGATGCAGTTGCGACAAGTTGATCTCGTGAGCTGGTTGCGGCTGAATAATGCGCTCTTTGCTGATCATTTGATCTAGCTCCCGTGCCAATTCCATCGCCGATGGGCGCGCTGAAGAAATGCCAAGTGATTCGCGCAGCCGGTCAACATCGGAAGTGATAACCGTGATTCCTTCGCGGCCCCGCGAAGCAGCGACGTAGAACTGTTCCTGTTTCATTCCGTCACCGGAAATAACCACTGCGTCCACCGTCTTGCCCTGGCTGCGATGCGCGGTAACCGCGTAGCCGTGGTCGAACTGGTGATAGTTTGCGGGCAGAGTGCGGCCATCCTCAAGTTGAATGCGCCCCCCATCGACCCTGCTCACTTTTGCCAACTCTCCGTTAGTGGCGCGAAACCCTGCCTCCCGACGATTTCCCGTCAGCAGAAGCCGGTCTCCAGGAGCCACTTCGATTTGATGGCGTTCATGCACGGAGAAAGAACGAGCCTGTGTAGGACTCAACACGCGCTCTACGCCGTGCCGATCTCTGGCGACGATTTGCGATGCGCTTGCACTTTCGACGACGAGCGATTCATTCTTGGCGATCCCGTGCGAAGAGCGATGGAACTGCAATATCTGGCCTTCATGATAATTCGACAAATCCTTCTTTTGCGCCTCAGTCCATTGCAAAGGCGCATGGCGTTCGAAGATCATGCCGCCATTCAATTCGCCTTGTTGCGTCATATCATGACGAATCGCATGAGTGATCCTGGCAATCTCTTCGTGAGTGCCGGCAACGACCAGCACTTTACGGCTTGGATCATCCGCGAGTTCCCGGTAAGTCGCCGCCACAGTGTGCGCGGTATCCAGGTAAGGAACCTCACGAACAGCCCCGAGCTTTTCCAACTTTTCAAAACCCTGCTCAGGCGAATCGCGCAGCGTTTGAATCGCCTCCCGATACTCTGCCTGTGTCTGCCGTTGCACGCCGGTCAGCGAGACGCTTTTCATCTGCGATTCCCTTTCCAGGATGCGCAGGGCGTCCGACGCTTCGACGCTTTGAATCTGCCGCGTGTCCCCAGAGAACAGAAGCCGCACGTTTCCGCGCTCCGCCAGTTTGAGCAACTCATCCATTTGGCGGCCAGAGATCATGCCCGCCTCATCGACGATCAGAACTTTGCCGCGCACCGCACCCCGCTGAGTCTCATCCTCCAGCAATCGGGAAACCGTCATTGCATCTCGCATTCCAACCTTGTGCAACTCCTCGACCGCGCTGCGTGTCGGCGCAACCGCCACCACTTTCCGTCCGGCCTCGCGTAAACCACGCTCAATCTCTTGAAGCGTGGCCGTCTTGCCAGTACCAGCAGCGCCGCACAGATTGATGGCAAGATCGCGGGAAGCCAAAACCTCGTGAACCGCCCGCCGTTGCTCATCTCGCAGGCGCTCGGATGGCTGAAACTCGCGCTCTCCACCCAACCGCTCAAAGCATCCAGTGCCGCGCTCCACCGCCGCAATCATCCGCTGTTCGCGCTCAAGACTCTCGCGTGTAGCCAGATTGTTTCCGGCCCGGATGAGAGAACCCTCTGACTGCTCCAGTTCCAAAGCGCCGCGCAAATGGCCAGGATCAATCCGCCCGCGCCCATGACGCAGGGCTTCGGTCATCAGGTCTAAATCGCGCACAACGGAGTTACGCTCGAAGAGGTGCGCCTTGGCGTACTGAAGCGACTCCGATGCTTGAGAGAACTCCAGAGAAATGCGCGGACGCCGTTCGATGGAGTTGGTGCGGATACTTTGCAGCGTCTGTCTTTCCTCCGGCGCAAGGCGGGTTTGCTGTTGCTTCCTTACCCGTTCCGTGGAGATTTCCGCCAGCTTGTCCGCACGGGATTCGCGGACCAGCACGGCGACTTCATTATCGGTTGGCTTGCGGCCATGCTCCGCCGTGAATTCCTCAATAGCAGCGTCGCGCTGTGCGCTTCGCACGCTGTACCTTTCGAGCAATTCATTCGATACGCCGCGAATCTCGAATCCATGATCTCTACCCTTGGAATCGCGGCGCGACTCGATCTCATATCCCAGCCCGCGCACCTCACGCGCCAACGCGTTACGGTATACCTCCGTCAGATATGCGCGGCGCTCGTACAAACCCGACGCCTGCAATGCCTTCCAGCGGCCTTCCACGCCGTCATAGGTGAGATTGGCCGCGACAGCGTGCGTGTGCAGTTGCGGATCAAGTTCCCGGCTTGTGTCATGCCGGTACGCTGCGACGATCCAATTACCGGTTGCCCGATTCTCGTTCGCGCCATTCAACCGGACGCGCGTCGCTGCGTGGCTCTCGGCCTCTGATAGTGCTTCCCGGACAGCCTTGTCGTGAGCGGCTGCGAGGCGATCATCCCCGCCGACGAGCGCCTGAATGGAGACCGATTTTGGCGCGGAGAAGGTCAGATCGTACAGCGACCGCCCTTTGCTCTGCTCGCTTCCGTCTTCTTTCGCGCGGTCCGCACTGTGCCGCGGGCGGAGGAACTCGCCGGTTTCCGGATTCAGCCCCTCTCGGATGGCCTCGAATTGTTCCGGCGTCACAGTGCCGTTCAAACCGAGCAGCTCGGCCCCACGGCCATGCCATTCGCCTTGAACCCGGCGATACTCATCGTAGTAATCGCTGTGTTCGAGATGCCGTTGGGCATACCCGGCACCGCCCGACATGGCCCGTATTGTCAGCATAGCCCGACGCTAACGCTGTTCGAATTTGCAATGCAACAGCTTTTGCGTCCTTGCCGTCCTGATTGCTGCGCTGATACAGAAGCCGACATGAGCCAGTTCCGCACCCAGTCTGCCCGTATTGCAGTCAGCACGGCCAGAATGCGCAAGCGTCATTTCGGCTGAGCCCGGCGAAGAGCGTTCTCGCTGCGCTCGTTTTGAAGATAGACACCATCCCTAAGCCTGACGGCTTAGGGGCGCTAACCCAATACGCTTGCATCGAATGAAGCTCGAACGATCTCGAACCATATTCGAGGATGATCGATGGCCGTTCGTTCAGGTCGCCGAGTGTCTAGAAAACTGAGTCCACCGAATAGTCTCTTGAATGTTTATGCCCTGTCCTTGAGCCTCCTGTTGATACAGTCGACGGCTTCGACGGCGGGGCTGGGGGGGGGCAGCGAGAGAGGTACACCAAGAGGCGGGAGTTTGCTAACTCGCTTTCGATGCGTCGCCATCTCGCTCGTCGATGAAAGTGGAAAGGATACTCGGTCGAATATGAACTTTCATCAGGCTCAGATCGTAGGCTCGCGAGAGGTGTACGGGAGCTAAGATTCGAGGAGTTTTATAGCTTTGGCGACCGGCGCTTGCCCCGGCCCTTTGTTCGCGCTCATCGGAAACGGGGTTTCGGTGATGGCGGCGGCGGTGGCGAGTGCGCTCGTGGGCACCTAGGTTTACGGGTGGCTGAGGCCCCGGTTGCCGCATTGAGCGGCGTTGCAATCAGTTATTCGTTGCCGATCCGGTTCACTCCGGGAATGAACAGCAAAACGCTCGTAGCTAAAGACTGAAGGGCCGGCCGCGCAAGACTTCGCGCGACCGGCCTTTCACTTTCAATCTAAAACGTGATGCGCCCTCCAATCTGGATTTGCCGGGGCGAGTTGTAGTCGGAGGAGATCTGACCAAAGGTCGAGCTGCCCAGCGTGGTGTTGGGCAGATCGAACCAGGGGTGGTTGAAGATGTTCTGCGCCTCCGCGCGGAAGGCGAAGTTGACGTGATCTTTGACGGAGATGTTCTTGATCAGCGTAGCATCCCAGTTGCCTGTCCCGGACCCAGGCCCGCGCAGGGTGGTGTCAGCCTTGGGTTCGTTGCCAAACTGGAACTCGCCCACGGCTGTGAAGGCTTTTGGGTTGATGTATCCGCCGACCCGGCTGTAGAGGCTGCCGGATGTCTTCTGGCTGACGCCGGGATTGATATTCGGCCGCTGAACGGCTGCGCCGATCAGGCCATTCTGGTTGTTCTGCGTGATGTTCAACGGGAACCCATTCTGGTAATAGGTCACGGCGCTCAGTTGCCAATCGCCGAGGACGTAATTCCACCGTCCCGCGTTGCTCAGGAATCGCTTGCCCTTGCCGAACGGAAGCACATAAGAACCGGCCAGTGTAAAGCGATTCGGGACATCGATGAACGAGCGCCCCCACTCGGACTTTAGATCGTAGACGTTCTGCGGTCCGGGATTGGAGCCCCCCGAGGGACTGGATGTTTCATAGGAGCCGTCCAGGTTGCGCGACCAGGTGTATGTGCTGAGGAAGCTGATTCCGTTGGAGAAACGCCGCTCGACGCGCGCCGCAATCGAGTTATAGCTGGATGCGCTGTCGGTAGTGATTACGTTGACAGAGGCGAATTGTGGGAAGGGCAGGAGCGTCTGGTAGTAAGGAACCTGCGCCTGACCGATCAATCCCGGCCCTCCAGCTTGATAGAAGGGATTGGCGGTGGGGGCATTGAGCGCCGTCGCGCCGAGAGAATAGTAGGAAGGGTTGAGCTGGTCAATATTGGTTCGGCCGCCGCCGGCGGGCGAGGCGCTGCCTCCGCCCTGCGGCGAGGGAAGCAGGTGATGGCCGCGCGATCCCACGTAGTCCACTTCAAGAATCGTGTTGTGGGCCAACTGGCGTTGAATGCCAGTCGAGAACTGATAGATGACCGGAGATTTGATGTCCTGGCTATAAGCTGCGATAGGATCGCCAATGCCAGTCAGCAAGCCATTGGCATTTCCGGTGGGAGCTTGCGGCCCTCCGGGGAACGGGTTGCTGAGTGAAAAGCCCGACGCCGGAGTCAAGTCGCCATTGTTGCTTGAAGTGAGCGGCGTCTCGGTGGTGAATCCGGTTTGAAGGGCTGCCGTGGCGTCGTAGCGCAAAGGAGAATAGAAGACGCCAAAACCGCCGCGCACCGAAGTCTTGTCTCCGAATGCGTAGGCGTATCCCAAGCGGGGAGCGAACTTGGTCTTGGAAAGCTCTCCGGTCTCGTTGCGTCCACCCGTACCGGCAAACTCCAAGCCGCCGACGGTTCCAGGTACGACTTTTGCAAGCGGACTAGCCACAGTTGGGTTGAATCCGACGACGAGATTGTTGTTGGAGTCTTTCAGGCCAGTCTCATACTCGTACCGCAAGCCAAGGTCGAGGGTCAGCCTCTGTGTGATGCGGAATTCATCCGCGACATAGGCGCCCCAATAATGAATGTACTGGTAGAAACGCTGCGACTCCTCGATGTTTCCGCTGGTGGGAAGGCCAAGTAGCAGGTCGGCGATGGCGCTGCCCGAAGCGCCTCCATCAGGCGAGTTGGGAGTCTGTTCGGTGAAGTTTCCGGTGAAGTTGAAGTATCCGGGAGCGTGTTGGAAGTCGGTGAACGAAAGGTCGATAGAGCGGTAGTCGATGCCGGCTTTGATGCTGTGCTTGCCGGCCTCTTTCGCGATCTGGGTAAAGAGGTTCCTGGAGTACCAGAAGTCCCTGGTCGCCGTTGAATCGCTCAGAGAGGTGAAGTTGGTAATGTCGACCGGCGGAAAGAAATTCTGCTGATAGTTATAGGCGGGCAGTCCGAGAGTAGTGGGACTGAAGCCGGTGCTCAGCGGCAGAATGACGTTCGGGAAGCGGTTGAATCCGAAGCGGACGCTGAGGATAGTGGTGGGGTTGAGGGTGAAGATGTTATTCAGGTTAGTGGCGTCCACGTGCCGGTTATAGGTGATGGATTCCGATCCGGGCGCAGTCCCCAGCGCATTGCCAAAGGGGATCAGGCAGAAGTAGTGGAGATAGGAGACGTTGGCCGTCCACCACTTAAAGAACTGGTGATCGACCTTGCCGACGAATTCGTGGCCTTTATTGGCCGGGCCAGGGACGGCGGCGTTAAAGTTGTACGCTCCGGAGGGCACTCCCTGTACATTGGGGTGGGGGAAGTAACTGACGATGTTCTTGCCCACCGTGCTGACTGGGATGCTGGCGTTGGCAAGATTGTTTCCGGGGATCGGCTGCCGGGTTATCGGATCATAGATTGTGACGGGAATCTGCGCGCCAGTGGAATTCAGGACATAACTCTGCGAAAAATCGCCTGTACGTTCAAGGTCGGTCGGCACCTGGAAGCTTTGCCGCAGGAAGTTGGCTTCGCTGAATCCCTCCTCGGCGATGAAGAAGAAGGTCTTGTTGGTTCCGTTGTACAGATGAGGAACAATGACCGGGCCGCCAATGGAGCCGGCATAGCTGTAAAACGGCGCATCGGGACGCGGGACGCCGGCGCGCTTGGCGAAGAAATCGTTGGCGTTGTATACGGACTGGCTAGTCACGCCGTAGAGCGAGCCGTGCAGGATGTTGGTACCGGACTTGAGCAGCGTGTTATAGACGCCGCCGCCTGTTCTACCCACTTCGGCATCATAGGTGGTTACCTGGACCTTAAGTTCCTGCGTGGCCTCGGTAGCGGGAATGATGGTGGGCCGGTTGACAGTGTCGGTGATGGGCACGCCGTCGATCAGGTATTGATTGGTGGACTCCGGGCTGCCGGCAATGGACACGGTGGAGGTGTCGCTCTGGTCGATGAAGCCGGAACCTCTAATTACGGGCAGTACATTCTGTGAGATATTGATGACGGTGTACTGGTTTCGTCCGTCGCTGGTGGAGACTGGCAGATCGAGGAGTTTCTGCTCTTCCAATGCCGTAGACGTCGAACCGTTGGTGGTGTCGAGCAGCGGCGTGGAAGCCGATACTTCGACGGTTTGCGAGGTATCGCCCAATTGGAGCGCCACGTCCACAGTAATGGACTGTTGCGTGCCGACGTTGATGCCCCCGCGCTCGAAGCGCTTGAAGCCCGAGCTCTCGACCACCACGCGATAGATGGCCGGGTCAACCTGGTTGAAGGTGTAGAGTCCCGCCCCATCCGAGACGGCGACGCGAGTCACTTTTCTTGCTTCGTCGATGAGGGTGACCTTGGCTCCGGAGACGACTGCGTTGCCGGGGTCGGTGACCAGCCCGCGCACTTCGCCGTGGTATGACTGCGCGAGGAGCGGTACTGAGATGAACAGAAAGAGGGCGCTGAAGGCCTTGCGAATCGAAATCATTTGAATCCTCCTGAGAATGAAAAAAGTGAGGGAAGGTCCGCTGCTGCAAGCGGATCTTCAATAACGCCGGATACACCTCCGGCATACGAGGTTTACTGAATGAAGAGTTTTTGAGATTAAGCGCGCGGATGCGCGTCAGCTAGCGCTGGGGGCTACAACAGAGGAGGCGTGCGCTCCGCGGGACGAAGCGCACAGGCACAGAAGTTGAAGAAACGGATTGGATGTGAACGAAGGACATGGGATCAAGCTCCAAGAACCAGCGGAAGCCGGGATAACTCCTCGTCGGTGCTGTCATTGGGGACCGAGCAGCCGGGGGTCAGGATGAATTTGCTTCCCGCTGCGCTGCTGGCGCTCAGCCACTGTTCGCGGATCTGCGCCGGGGAAAGGTCTTTGTATTTGACCTCATCGATCCCGGTGGCGATGGTCTGCGAGAACTTGCTCCGCACGGTGCTGACCTGGACGCCACTGGTCTGCACCGACCAGTTGACGACCGGAGCCTTAAATCCAACGAACTGATCGACGTACTCGTTCTCCCAATGAAGATGCAGGAAGCTGAGCTTCGCGCTGGAGGTTGCGTCAAAGAAGCGCTTGTCGAAGGGCGCGCTGAAGCGGGCATAGTCGGATGGCGAGAGCTCCTCGCGCTTAGCGTTGGCGATCGAGAAGAGTATCCCCGAAGCGCCCGCCGCGAAGGCCCGCTTGGCGTGATGGATGCTCGACTGGGTGATGACATCGAGAGCGTCGAGCAGCCGCTGAGGATTCTCCTGCTGTAAGCGGAGAACCTCTTCCTTTGACGACAACTTGACGGCGACCTGCCAGGGGTTGAAGGCGGTCTCGAGAATATAGGCGTCGCCATTCAAGCCGGCGCGAATCAGCTCCAATGAACGAATCTGATCGGGGAAGGGGTTGTCGAGAACCTTCAGCTCATACCAGTTGCCTTCGGGCTTGGGATACGGAAAATCGCTCATCACCTTCACGATGTCCGTACGGTATTTCCAGTGGTAGTCGAGGGTTGCTTTGGCGTGAACCTCAGGCGTTTGCGGACCGAAGTGATGCCAATGCGTGAAGGGCGGACGATCCACCTCTCGACCAGCGAGTGCGCGGTCTACGCGCTCCTTGCGGGTCAGCGGCTTGCGGCCCGCAACTTGTCCAAGGATGGGCTGCGCCACCGCGGCGCCGGCGGCAACCGCGGCGGAAAAAAGAAAACTCCTTCGATTCATCATGAACTGCTCCATAAAGCGGATAGATACAAATGGATGGAGTCCATGCGCAGAGGAATTGCTTCTGTTCAGCCAAGAATTCGATTGTCAGGATGCAATCTCGCCCGCGCACGTACAAGTCATAGAGCCACTGAGAGGGTCAGCGACAACAGAGGGTGCGACAAACGAAATGAAGGTTGGAAATCAATGTTGTGTCTCGTTGAGAACGAACAGCTCCGCACGCACTTGCACGGATACCCAAGTTTCGCACGGATTCGAGTCGATGTCAAATCGAACTCTCTTCCAATACAAGATGAGCCTGAAGGAGTCTGAGCAGGGCAAGCTGAAGATGAATGATCAGCGTGCTTGGTGCGGAGAAGTTGAGTTTGATTGAGATCGAGGCATTTCTTTCTGCCTCGGAGAGTGTGCGGTTTGTCGGTTCAAGCCGCCTGGAGCTCTACAAATGGGTGGAGCGGTTGCTTTACGAACATCAGTACCGGTTCCGCCCTTCCCACAAACCTTGGAAATCGATAAAACCGATTCCCACATTCCCACCGCCGCGGCTACGACGAGCAAAGTATGAAAAAATCTCCAAAAGGAGCCTTCCGAAGCTGCCCAACCTACACAGGCCCTTCAGGCTCATTCCTGGATTGGAAAAGACTGTATTTTGCCTTCGCGGTCAGCCGGAACGGAAAGCGTTTGAATGCCTATAAAGTCATTCATTTCCTTCCAGATAGCCGCCCGTCATCGCCATTACCCGGTTCTACCGCCCCTGTCCAGCGTCGGGCTTAGCGCCGTGCTGGAAATGGTGCGGTTTCTGTGAGTTGCCGCCAGAACTGCCGCTTTGGTTCGGTTGCAGCGTTGGAGTAGGTTGCACCGTGGCCGGCGTCGGCGCTGTGGCTGCCTCGGAAGGCGAATCCCGGCAACCCTGAATCTCCATTCCGCAGAACATACCGACAAGAAGGGTTGCGCCGCAGGCAAGAGGAATCCAGATGCGCAGCAAATCGCCCTTCAGTTCATGTAGGAGAGCATCAATCGTCTTGGCCCGACTTTCGAGGGAATAGGTCAGACGGTTGTTGGCATATTCGACCTGGGCAGCGATGCCGCTTTGCGAATCCGATAACCTCCGCAGGACAGTGGAAAGTTCCTTTTGCGCGCTCGTCATCGCCGCGCCCGTGGCCTGTAACCCCTGCGCAGATTCCGTAATGCCAGACTGGAGGAAATACTGGCGGAGACTCTCCCCCAGCATCTTTGCGATGTGTTCCGGCGCAAGGCCAGACTCGACCTCATCCGGCAACTTGGCGATGCGCGCTTCCAACTCGCGGACATAGGCGAGCGTTTTCTGCTGCGTCTCCGCTGAAGTTTTCCGATGAAGTTCAAGCAACTCCTGAAAGCGTTCGCGCTCATCGGCAATATCCTTGGGCGTGTGGCGGGTGAGCAGGGCCAGAATGCCCATCGCTTCGAGAATGCGCAGCATTTCATCGTCCGGGCTGAGCGTCCGGGTATGCGCAAGAACGCGATAATACTCGGCCTGCAACTCTTCCGGCACCAGGCGGGCGAGAGAGTCGAAGAGCGTCGGCTCTCCCGCCGTGACAGTTGCGAGTTGGGAAGTGACCGGAGCCGTACTCATGGCAAGAACACCTGCCTTGCACGGTCGAATTCAGAGAAGAGCCGCCGCCGGTAACTCTGCGCACGCATAACAAGGGACGCCCGTTTCAGTTCGTCAATATCGGCCTTGCGGTCGGCAACCTGTCCCAGTTGTATTCCGTGTTGCCGGACTGGATTTTCAAGTTCAGCGAGCCTGAATTCCATCTGCAAGATTTCCGGCGAAAAGGCTTCGCGGAAACGACTCGCCTGTTCGGTAGACCGCCAGTACGTGAAATCCGCCAAGGCGCTGGTTGCGTTTTCAACGACGACGTATTCGACGCGATCCTGTAACCGGCTGGCCCAGGCCAGGACGCTTTCGACGCTGGCCGGGTCCGGTGTGACCACGCCGACCGCTGTGAAGCGGACGCCCATCGCGGCTACGTCCTCGTACATCGACTCGAACCAGTCGGCGGCAACCTGCCCGGCCCCCGCCCCCATGTCGGCAAGGATGATGGGAGTACCGCCGTCAAGGTGATCGACAAAGGCGTCGAGACCTGCCGGAGTGTGAATGTTGACCTTGGTCACCGTTCCGTTGAAAAAGTGCTTCAGCGAACCGCGCGCCTTATTCTCCGTATCGAGATCGAGCATGGTGACCGGAATTTCATTCGTGGCGAACCATTCGGCCAGGGCAACCATGACGCCGGTTTTGCCGACTCCGCCTTTTCCGCCCATCGTGAAGACAACTCGTTTTGAACTGGCCGTCATTGTTCACCTCCGTTGCTTGTCAAGGTCAAAGGTTCGTTCTCACGGAAAACAAAGCGGGCAGGCTTTGCAGTCCGCACGACTGACTTTGTTTTGAAGGCGCTAACGCGGTCGAGCACGGGTGACTCTGCCGTAGCAAGCTGGATTGGCGGCAGTTCGAACTGTGTGCGCTTGCGATGCTTGGCGCGAACCTTCACGAAGGAATGCAGAGTGCTCGGCGCAACATACAAGCCAAGGCGCTCCTCAAAGAGGTGCGCAACCTCGCGGTACGTCCGCCCCTTGCGTCGTAGCTCGCGGATCAGCTCACGATGGGGTTCGAGTTTGGAGCGTTGGGGTTTCGGCGGTAGATCGCCAAGCTCAGCAAGAGCCGTTTGGCAATCTGAATTCGGGGAGAGAAGAAGAGTCATGGCACACCCCATCGTGGCTGAATCGCCACAGCTGGCGACCTTGAGCAGGTCGTTGGGCGGATCGTTGGGCAGACCATTGGGCGACTGCGAAATCAGTCCCCATTAAGTCCCCAATACCCGGTTTCCAGCCGTTCCCAAGGGTTCCTCAGGGTTACCACTCGTGCCCTGTTTTCTGTTACTTACCGATAATTCGAGTCTCTCATAACCCAAAGGTCGCTGGTTCAAATCCAGCCCCCGCAACCATTTAGCCGATAGGCCAACCCCAATTAACCCCAAATAACAGCACCTCTCAAAATGGCGAGGGGTTTCTGGTGTGTTGCAGGGCACTTTGCAGGGCTATGCGCTCCTCAGTGCCATCCTGACCACCTTGCTGTTGGCCTCACGCTTGGCCGTCATCAAGGCGTTTCCGTATACATTCATCGTCGTC
>Ga0326728_10017203_pt1 | contig 14542 bp, 8 predicted proteins | sample MB3enrmetagenome_FD_207602 | JGI IMG/M metagenome (GOLD analysis project Ga0326728, IMG submission 207602) | Lab enriched peat soil microbial communities from McLean, Ithaca, NY, United States - MB31MN | ecosystem: Environmental > Terrestrial > Soil > Wetlands > Peat | place: USA: New York...
GCCCACGGACATCCTCGTCCCAATCCCAGCCGCCGGAAGAATCACAAAGACTCGCATAGCCAACGAAGTATAACAAGAGTGCCGCGACTTGAGCCGTAAATCTGCCGCCAACCACCCCCGCAGCGGCGTCGCGCAGTACCATTAGTCTCGATGGCAAACCCCGAGCCCACGCTGGAACGCAGCCACATCCGTCCCGGAGACCGCATCTGCGCCGCCGTCTCCGGAGGCGCGGACTCGGTGGCGCTGCTGCTGCTGCTGCACGCCGCCAACGCGCAGCCACGCAACGCGCTGGGCGTGGGGCTGTCGGCGGTCCACGTCCACCACGGCCTGCGTGGAGACGAGGCGGACGCCGACCTGGCCTTCGTCCAGTCCCTCTGTCTGCGCCTTGAAGTTCCGCTGCACATCCGCCACGCCAGCGTTCCCGGCCGCATCGCCCACGCGCGCAAGGCTGGCCAGTCCGAGACCGTCGAGGAGGCCGCGCGCAACCTGCGCTATGACCACTTCCGTCGGCTCATCGCCGAGGGCCACGCCGACTCAGTGCTCACCGCACATACGCTCGACGACCAGGCAGAGACCGTCCTGATGAAGCTGCTGCGCGGGGCCTGGACCGAGGGGCTGAGCGGCATCCATCCCTGCCTGCTGGTCGAATCCAGCCCAAGTTCTGGCTCAAAGCTCCCGCCTCAGGGCCCACAGATCACGCCTCAAGGCCCGCAGCCCGCAGATCACGGGCCCGAGCGCACCGGCAGAATTCTGCGCCCGCTGCTCGCCGTCCGCCGCGCCGACCTCATCGACTTCCTCGAATCCCGCAACCAGGGCTGGCGCACGGACTCCACGAACGCCGACGACGCCTTCACGCGCAACCGCATCCGCCACTCCGTCCTGCCGCTGCTGAGGGAGTTCAACCCCGCCATCGACCAGGCGCTGGCCAACCTGGCCGAGCTGGCGCGCGAGGACGAGGCGCGCTGGCAGACGGAACTCAGCCGAATCCTGCCGCAGCTCTTGCTGCCCGGCAAACCCGTCCGTGGAGGGGGCCGCGCCGTCAGCACCGCGCCCGGCGAATCCGGCGCCAGCTCCGTTTCCATTGAGATCGACCGCCTGCGCGCGCTCGCCCCTGCGCTGCGCCGCCGCGTGGTGCGCGCTGCCGCACGCCAGCTCGGCGCGCGCCTCAGCTTCGACGAGACTGCTCGGCTGCTGGCGCTGGCCGGCCTCCTGCCAGACTCGAACCCCGAAGACCGCCCTGTCGCCGGCTCCAGCCTCCACCTGCCGAGCCAGTTGCGCGCCGAGCGCTCTGCGCGCGAGCTTCGCCTCTTCCGCGAAGCGCCGCCAAAGGGCCCGAAGAACAGCTAACCACTCACACGCACCGCACTCGCGAAGGTTATCTTTTACGCGAAGCGTCGAGAACCCCACGAAGTGGCGCGTAGCGTGGGGAACGCTGCGAAGTAGTTACGCGAAGCGTTGAGAACACCGCGAAGTAGTCAAATTGGGACAGGCCTGGGGTGGATTCCCTCTGGTTTGTTACCGTTTCTCTGCATCATTCCGCCCGCTCAGAGTAGAATCTTTCTATCTGACGCGCACCGACGCCGGGCCGGGATGGCAACTCCTGCCGAAGACCTGGAACCCTACAGTCCATCGGAGCGTCTAACAAAGAGCAGGTTGGCGCACACGCGCCTGCCTGCCAGGTCGATGGCCGCACCGACGCGCCGCTGCAACCGGGCGCTGCAGGCCGGAAGAATGAGGAAACGCGATTGAACTCGACCGTCAAGCAACTCGTTATCTGGGTCTTCCTGATCACCGGCGTCGTCTGCCTGTGGACCTTTGTCGGCAAAAATATGGGCGCCGTGCATGAGACGGCTGTCACCTTCAGCGACCTGCTGGCCAAGGCAGACGAGGGCAAGGTGGCCGATGTCACCATCGACGGCACGACGCTGGTGGGCCACTACACCAACAAAGACCAGTTCCGCACCGTCATTCCGGCCAACTACCCGGACATGTACAAGATTCTGAACGACCACGGCGTCGCCATCACCATCAAGGACCCGAACTCCAACGCCTGGCTCTCCGCTCTGATCAACATCGCGCCCTTCGCACTTCTGTTCGGCCTGTGGTTCTTCCTGCTGCGCCAGATGCAGTCCGGCGGCAACAAGGCCATGAGCTTCGGCAAATCCCGCGCCCGACTGCTCTCCATGCAGCAGAAGAAGATCACCTTCAAGGACGTGGCCGGCGTTGACGAGGCCAAGGAAGAACTGAAGGAGATCATCGAGTTCCTGCGCGAGGCGCAGAAGTTCCAGCGCCTGGGCGGCCGCATCCCCAAGGGCGTTCTGCTGGTCGGACCTCCGGGCACCGGCAAGACACTGCTGGCCCGCGCGGTTGCCGGCGAGGCGAATGTACCGTTCTTCTCCATCTCCGGCTCGGACTTCGTCGAAATGTTCGTCGGTGTCGGCGCATCGCGCGTCCGCGACCTCTTCGAGCAGGGCAAGAAGAACGCGCCCTGCATTATCTTCATCGACGAGATCGACGCCGTGGGCCGTCACCGCGGCGCGGGCCTGGGCGGCGGACACGACGAGCGCGAGCAGACGCTCAACCAACTGCTGGTGGAGATGGACGGCTTCGAGTCCAACGATGGCGTCATCCTGATCGCCGCCACAAACCGTCCCGACGTACTCGACCCCGCCCTGCTTCGCCCCGGCCGCTTCGACCGCCGCGTCGTGGTCGATAGGCCCGACATTCGCGGACGCGAAGAGATCCTGCGCGTCCACTGCAAGAAGGTCCCCATGGCCGAGGACGTCAACCTGAACATCCTCGCGCGCGGAACACCGGGCTTCTCCGGGGCCGATCTCGCCAACATGGTCAACGAGGCCGCCCTCACCGCCGCGCGCTACAACCGCAAGTCCGTCCACATGTTCGACTTCGAGGTAGCCAAGGACAAGGTCCTGATGGGCGCAGAGCGCAAGTCCATGCTGCTCTCCGACGACGACAAGAAAGACACCGCCTACCACGAATCCGGCCACGTCCTGGTCGCCGCCAAGCGCGGGAACTCCGACCCGCTGCACAAGGTCACGATCATACCGCGCGGTATGGCGCTGGGCGTTACCATGCACCTGCCCGAAGAGGACAAGCACACTGTCACCAAGGACTATCTCGACACGCAGCTCGCCATCCTGATGGGCGGTCGCTGCGCCGAAGAGATCTTCATGAACCGCAAGACGACGGGAGCTGGCAACGACATCGTCCGCGCCACCGAGCTTGCCCGCAAGATGGTCTGCGAGTACGGCATGAGCGACCTCGGCCCGCTGACCTACGGCAAGAAGGAGCAGGAAGTTTTCCTGGGCCGCGACATCGCCCAGATGCGCGACTACTCCGACGACACCGCAAAGCAGATCGACGTGGCCGTGCGCGCCTTCGTCGACGAGGGCTACCGGTCGGCCTACAAGATCCTCGAGGAGAACGCCGACATCATGCACCGCATGGCGGCCGCGCTGCTGGAACGCGAGACCCTCGACCGGGCGGAGATCGACCTCATCATCGAAGGCAAGGAGCTGCCGCCCTTCAAGTCGCCGCTGGCCTACGCAGACCCCGGCCCAGGCGAGGGCCAGAAGGTCATCAAGCCCGAGACAGGCCGCAAGCCGGGCTACGGCGAAGGCCGACCCAGCCCCGCATAGACCTACACCAGTTCAGAAAAGCCATGAGGCGGCCTACGGGTCGCCTCATCTGCTTGCCCCGGAGACACCCGCCCCACATTGAATAATTGGGCACAATGCAAAGACGCCCACCTGAAACCCCTCCCCTCAGTGCGACAATAGAACCACCACGAATGCGCATCCTGTCCCCCACCGCGGCGCGCCGTCTCTCCTGCCTGGTCCCACTCGCCTTTGCGCTTCTGCTCACTGGCTGCGGCTACCACTCCGCCGGCTCGGCCACGCACATTCCGGCCAACGTCCGCACCATCGCCGTGCCTGTCTTCGCCACGCATTCCCAGGCCTACCACAGCGAGATGGCGCTCACCCAGGCGGTCGTCCGCGAACTGGACACGCGCACGCGCTACCGTGTACTCACCAGCGGATCGGCCGACGCCGACGCCGTTCTCAGCGGCACCATCCTCACCCAGACCTCGGTGCCGCTGACCTACGACTCCACCAGCGGCGAGACCTCCAGCTACCTGGTCACCCTGACGGTCAAAGTCGTGCTCACCGCGCGCGATGGCCGCGTCCTCTACCGGAACGATGCGCTCAGCTACCGCGAGCAGTACCAGTCCACGCAGGACCTCAGCGGTTTCCTGCGCGAGGACCCCGCCGCCGTCAACCGCCTGGCCCGCAGCTTCGCCCAGGCGCTGGTGGGCGATATGCTGGAGTCCTTCTGATGCCCGCGCCCTCCGCCAACCCGTCCCGCGCCGCCTCGCTCAAGAGCTTTGCATCGACGGACCGCTTTCTGGCGGAGATCAGTTCGTCCTCCACTCTGCGTCCCGGCTACGTCCTGCTGGGCGACGAGGCATTCCTCTACCAGCGCTGCCGCCAGGGCATCTTGGCCGCGCTCGCGCCGGAGGCAACCCGCGACTTCTCGCTGCACGACTTCGACCTCGCCGATACCCCCATCTTCGAGGTCCTCGACTGCGCGCAGACGCCGTCGCTGATGGCGCCCTTCCAGGTCCTCTTCGTGCGCAGCCTCAAGCTGCTCTACGGCCGCGGCTCCAAGAAGGCCGAATTCGCCGCCATCGATACCTACTTCCGCAGCCCCAACCCGCAGGCCGTCCTGCTCTTCGTTGCCGACCACCTGCGCATCCCCACCGACCTGCGCCGCATGGACTATCAGGACAAAGAGCGCTACGAGCGCATCCGCGAGACGCTGGGCGACGCCTGCGGCCTGGTCGAGCTGGCCCGTGTCTCTGAAGTCGACGCCATACGCTGGGTCACCTCCGAGGCCGAATCACGCGGCATCCGCTTCGACCCCGACGCCGCCCGCGAGCTGGTGGACGCACTCGGCGCGGACATGATGCTGGTCGCCGGCGAGATGGAAAAGCTCTGCCTCTATGTTGCCGCGCCCAACGAAGCCATCGCGCGCAACCACATCACGCTGGGCGACGTGGAGACGATGGTGCTGGCCGCCAAGCAGCGCTCGTTATATGAACTGACCGACGCCATCAGCCAGCGCGACCGCACCCGCGCGCTGCTTCTGCTGCACGGCCTGCTCAATGCCTCCGACGGCGGCGAGGACGCGGCCATCGGCCATCTCTACATGCTGGCCCGCACCTTCCGCCAGATGCTCATCATCCTGGAGAAGAACGTGCGCGACTCGCGCGACCTGTGGGCGGCGCTGTGGCAGGGATTCCGCATGCCGCCCTTCGCCGCCGAAGACCTCATCCGCCAAGCCCGCCGCTACAAGAGCCGCCGCGAGCTCACCCGCGCCCTGCGCCTGGTCGCCAAGGCCGACCTGGAACTGCGCAGCTCGCCGGCCAACAAGCTCCTCGTCCTGGAGCGCCTCATCCTGGCCCTGGCCACCGAACCCACCCCCGCGACCCACGCGACAACCCACCAGTTCGCCATGGAGCTGTAGAGCATTTCTCGAATTCACGTGGAGCTGGACGAAGTGTGCGAGGTGGCTTTTACTTCCACCCCAGCGACGAGAACCCGTCGCCGGGGACCCCGGTTGAGGAAAAAGCCACTCATATGCCGTGGTTTCCCTCTACACCAATTCGAGAAATGCTTTAACGGCCAACGGGGCATCTCTCATATTGAGAGATGCCCCGCTGGATTATGTCAGTCTAAGTGATTCAGCCCGGAACCGGAACCACTCCTAGAAGCGATAGCGCAACGCGAGTTCCATGATGCGCGGATCGTATGCAGCGGTTACCTTTCCGTAGTTCGAGTTGCCCAGTTGCGCATTCGGATTTTGGGGATTGGTATGGTTGAAGGCATTGAACGCCTCCGCGCGGAACTCGAAGTAGTTATTCTCCGTGATGTGGAACTCCTTGAAGAGCGCCATGTTGTAGATCTCCTGGCCCGGCCCGCGGATGGTGCCCGGCATGGCGTTGCCATATAAGCCGAAGTTACCGTGAGCTGCGGTCATGGTGCCACAATTGACCCCTACTTGAGCCCCTGTACTCCCCGGGCACGAGAAGGCTGCCGTGTTGAACCACTGCTGGGGTACGCCGGAGCTGGTCTTCCATGCCTTCGGTCCGTTGGTCGAGACACCCGGAACCACGTCCGGCCGGGACGCATTGCCCGAGAAGGATATGCTGCTCAGGCCCGCATCTATTGAACCTCCGCTGCGGAAGGTCGTGATGTCGTTGATGCTCCATCCGCCCATCGTCAGTTTTTCCAGTTGATTGCCGCTGTGCTGGAAGAACGGCAGTTGATAGAGCAACGTAATATTCAGCGAGTCGGGGAAGTTCAAGCCCGATGAGTTGCCGTGGTAGCGATTGTAGTTATGCACGTCGATGGTGCTGTTATTTGTGCTGTGCGACCAGGTGTAAGCCACCGAGACGTTCAGCGACTTCGTCACCGGATGCTTGATCTGGGCCTCCAGCCCGTTCCACTCCTGCCAGAGTGGCGTCATATAGTCCGTTATGCTGCCATAACCCTGATACGGCGCATAGTAATACTGATTGTCGCCGGCAGCACCGGAGTTTGCAGGATTGCTGTTGATCAGCGGATTGAAATCGTAGGTCACGCCAGTCGTCGGCGATGTGTAGTACGGCGGAACATTGATGTTGGGATTGGCCTCCTGATGCTGGATACGGCTTCCCGCTCCACCGATTGCGGCGGTGATATTTGCGGGGAATTGATGCTGGATTCCCAGCGAGTAGCTGGTAACCGGCGAGGCCTGGATGTTCGCCTCCGCCATGGTAACCGATTCGACCGATACCGGCTTCGCACCGACGCCAGTCCCCGTCGCCGCCGTTACAATGTTCCAGTTCGTCGGCGTGGCTAAGAAGTTCAGGTTGGTCAGGTTCTGGCTGGTAAAGACCGGAGGGTTCGCAATGCAGTTGAAAGAGCAGTCCTGGTTGGTGAAGATGCGCGTGTAGCTAATTCCAAAGCCGCCGCGCAGGCTGGTCCTGCCATCGCCGAAGACATCCAGGGCGAAGCCTGCATCGGGCGCAAAGTACCAGGTGTGGTTGTTGGAGAAGTTTCTCGGCAGGCCGGTCGATGTGCCGTCGTTGTATAGCAGGCCGTTGGCGTAGCCGGGGACATTGGGCGGGATGTTGGTGACACCGCTGCTCTCGTTTACGGTCGGCGCAAGAGCGGGATTGTAGGCCGAGGGCACAAAGTTGGTCTCGGAGCCGGGCACGCCGTAGGGCAGGGGCATGTGGTAGACCCGCAGGCCCAGGGTAAGGGTCAGGTTCTTATTGAACTTGTACTGGTCTTCGAAGTACGGCGACCAGGAGAAGGCATGCATATCGCCGTGAGGCGCTTGGCTGGTCTCGCTAAAGCTGGATAGATAGCCAAGCTCCATGTCCGCGATCCCGTAGTCCTCATTGCATTGGGCGGATGTATTATATGCAGGGGGGGCAGCGCATGCGTTCGCCGCGGTCTTTTGTGCCGCGGTGGCCGCGCTGAAGGTGTTGGTGAAGGAGAAAGCTCCGTTGGTCTGTTGGCCGGAAACCTGGCGCTTGGTGTTGAAGACGAAGGTGATGCCCGCCGTGAAGTAGTTCTTTCCCTTGAGCCAACTCCAGTTATCGGTGATCGTATTGTCCAGATCGGAGGCGTGGGGGATGGGCCGCGACGCCTGGATGCCCTGCGATGCCGCTCCGCCGCTGGCAAAATTCACCACAGGAGTGCGGGAGGCATACAAGGCGGTGGGATAGAAGAGGGTCTCAGCGAAACCCGGGAGCTGGCTGATGTCCGTGGTCCCCTCCAGTACCAGGTTCAGAAGGTAGTCATTCATGGCCACGCTGGTGCTGTTGACCATGTTGGGCGACAGGGTCTGGGTCAGCGCGACCTGCGCCAGCTTGTTGTTGGTAAGGGGATTCTCATAGCTGATCGGAGTCGTGCCTGGACTCTCCGTGTTCAGATCGTAATTCTGGTATTCCTGCAGGAATTCCGCCAACAGATGGTACTTGGGGGTAAAGAAGTGATCGATCTTGATCTCATCGTCCCGCTGATAGGTAGTCTGCGCCTGGAGGTTGACGTAGTTGCTAGTGGTGGCGGTGGATGAGAGGTTGGGCGCCGGATACAGGTCTTTCAGGTACGCCTCTGAGCTGGTGTTGATTCGACTGCTTGGGACCACATAATCGCCGACTGGGCATGTGCCGCCTGTAGACACCGGGAAGAGCGTGCCGGTCAACGGGTCCTTGGTCGGGGAGGCAAAGCAGCCGGCAATCTGATTGGGGGTAGGTATCCAGCTCTGGTTCTGGCTGGGTTGATGCAGAATCACATACGACTCGTCCCAGAAGAAGAAGGTCTTCTGACGATTGGTGTTGTAGTGATTCGGTATATATACCGGGCCGCCCACGTTGAAGCCGAAGATGTTCTGCTTATACGGCGGGATGAGCGGGGGAGTGACGGTGAAGTAGTTCTTTGAATTCAGATCGTCGTTGCGCACATACTCCCATAGGGTGCCGTGAAAGTTCGACGTGCCGCTCTTGGTTTGCTCCAGAATGACCGCGGAGCCCAGCAGCGAATACTGCGCGGAGAAGTCGTTCTGCAGTACGCGAACCTCTGCCAGCGAGTCGGGGTTGGGGGTGACCGCATTCTGGGTCATGTTGCCGGAGTTCTCGTTCCAGATTCCGTCCAGCGCATAGAAGGTGCGGGAGACCGACATGCCGTTGATCACCAGCGTGCTGCTAGTGGCGCGGCCGCCGGTGCCTAGCGGCGAGCCTTGTGCGGTATTGACCACGCCCGGCGCCAACGCCGCCACGCCCTCGAAGTTGCGGCCATTCATGGGCAGCGAGCTCACCTGCTCGGTGGAGATATAGGACGAAAGCTGTGGAGAGGCCAGCTCAACATCGGTGGAGGTTGCCGCAACCGTGACGGTCTCGCTGGCAGCGCCGACCGTGAGCGTTCCGTTCACCTGGACCGTCTCCGTCGGGTGCAGCTCGATGCCGGTCACGGTGTAGTTCTTGAAACCTTTCTTGGCAATGGTGATGGAGTAGGTCGCCACGTTCAGTTCAGGCGCCACAAAGACGCCTCGGCCGTTTGATTGGGTCTTCAAGGAGACATTGGTCGCATCGTTGGTGATGGTCACGGTCGCGCCCGGCACCACCGCACCGGAGGAATCCGTCACGGTTCCGGTGATGGTGGCCCTGGCGGAGAGCTGGGCAAACGCGCCAATGTTGCAGGTGAAGACAACCAAGGCTAAAACGAAGATTCCCCGGAAGATGCCGGACAACAGGGAGACGCGGCGCGCAGCTGCGATCATATAGATCCTCGATTCCAAATTAATGGGTTTTTAACAACCGAAGAGGATGCTAGTGGGCGCCAAGTCCTTTGTCAAGATGTAAAAAGCAATTGTATGGCCATTTGAACCAATTAATGGTCATACGGACGGGCCTCTGCCTGTCGCGCCGGGTGCATCACCCATCATGTTTGTGGGATGTGGGTCTCGTCCGTAGGACGACCGCATTTCTGCCATCGCCCAACCACATTCGCACCGCAGCCGCCCGGCCGCTCTGCGAGCAGTCTAGGACGAAGCGATCATCTTCAGGAACAGGCCAGGCAGTTCGGGACTGGCGCCGGAGTCGTCGTCTGCCCTGTGGCCCTTGCCGATCCGGAAGTGTTCAATCTGCTGCTCCAGGTCCAGCGCGGAGTTGCGCAAGGCCTCGGCGCCGGCCACCGAAAGGCTCATCGCGCTCAGGTTCTCGCTGCCCAACTGATAGATGGAACTCAGCGACGAACTCGACTCCTTCGCCGACTGGCTCTGCTGCTCCGACGCGATGGCAATTTGGGCGATCATCCGGTCCACCTGCTCGACCATGCCGATGATCTTCTCCAGCGCCTCTCCGGCGCTGCCCGTGGTGACCATGCCGGCGGCAACGGTTTCGGTGCCCTCGCTCATGCTGGCGACCGCCTGGCCAGTCCGCTCCTGGATGCCACGGATCATCTGCGAGATTTCGCCCGTGGCCTTGGCGGTGCTCTCCGCCAGGGAGCGCACCTCGGCGGCGACCACGGCAAACCCGCGGCCATGTTCTCCGGCGCGCGCGGCCTCGATGGCTGCGTTCAGCGCCAGCAGGTTTGTCTTGCGCGCGATCTCCTCGATCACATGAACGATGTGGCTGATCCGTCCCGAATCCTCGCCCAGCAGATGAATGGTCGATGAGGTCGAACGCACTGCCTCGGCGATCGAGTTCATGCTGGCAAGCATCTCGCGCACGATGTCGCCGCCCATCCGCGCCGTCTCCGCCGCGGCCCGCGCGCTCTTGGCGGCGCTGCCGGCGTGGCGCGAGACCTCGGCCACTGTGGCGCTCATCTCATGCATCGCCGTCACCGTCAACTCGGTCTGTTGGTTCTGCTCGTCCATCCTGCGTTGCATCTCCATGCCGGATTCACCGATGGAGACTGCATTGTCGGTCACGCTGGCGGCCGTGCGCGCAACCGCCCCGATGGTCTGTCGCAGGCTGCGCTGCATCTGTTGCGTGGCGTCGGCCAGTATTCCCACCTCGTCGCCGCTCTCGATGCCCAGCGGCGGCCCCGTCAGATCGCCCTCGGCAATGGCGGCGGCGCGTCCCACAACCGAGCGCAGGCCGCGGCTGATGCGCCGCGCGATCATCATGGCCAACAGTCCGCTCAGAATTGCACTCGCCAGGGTGGTGATCCACAGCGTCCAGACCATCAGATGAGAGGCGCGGATCACCTGCTGCGATTCGGAGTTCGCGACGCTGTTCTCGTAACCCACCATATCGAACAGGTTCTGGTAAAGAACTTTCTCCCGATCGGCCATCTCTCCCCGAATCAGATCACGGGCAGCCGCGATCTCCGCAGGCTTCTGCGATTCGATCAGGTCCGCAATATGATTCTGGAGTTCCTGCAACTGCGTCGTCTGCGCCTCGAAGCTGCGGATGCGGGCGTTGTCCTCGCCCAAGTCGAACCGGCTGTCCATATCGCGCAGTTCCGCCATATGGTTATCCGTGTCGGCCCGTTGGAATAGGTACGCTGCGCGGTATTTTGCGTTGCTGGCGGGGTCCCCACCGTAGAGCAGCCACTCTTCCAGCACGCGATCGCTCTTCCCCAGCGACACACGCGCACCGCGGTTGCTGTATACAACCGGAACCTGCTCCGTGATGAACTTGTTGGTAATGCGGTTCATCTCAGACATGCGGTAATAGGCCACGGCTGAAGTGGCCAGCATCGCCAGAATGAGTATCCCGTAGGTCGAACCTAACTTCGCTTCCAGCTTCATGGTTCTCCTCGATCCATCACCCTTCCATCCGCGGAGAGGGCGCACTCCACGGCGACAATGCCACACACTCCTGCTATCTCTTCCCATCGGCATTCCGCCAGAGACCTTGAGCCGAGGTCGTGTCTTGTGCAGCATGGGCTGGGCGGGAGGGCGTTCGTCGCAGCAGCTCCACCCTGTGCCGGGCGCCCCTCATCCGGGGTCCCCGGCGAGCGCATTTGCTCGCTGGGGTGGGCATCCGGGGTCCCCGGCGAGCGCATTTGCTCGCTGGGGTGGGCATCTCGATTCTGAGATAGAGGCCTCATCCCAGCCCAGCCGCAGCCCAGCCGCCGCTCGCCCTCCGCCCTGCTACCATTATCGTTGACTCAATCATGACCATCCCCGGCAATCCCGGCTCCGCACCCGTCCGCGTCCGCATCGCACCGTCGCCCACCGGCGACCCGCACGTCGGCACGGCCTACATCGGCCTGCTCAACTTCCTCTACGCCCGCCAGCGCGGCGGCAAGTTCGTGCTGCGCATCGAGGACACCGACCGCGCGCGCATCGTCGCCGGCTCCGAGCAGATGATCTTCGACTCCCTGCGCTGGCTCGGTCTGGAGTGGGACGAGGGCCCCGACGTAGGCGGGCCGTTCGGCCCATACCGGCAATCGGAACGCACCGATATCTACCGCGAGCACGTCGAACTGCTGCTCAAATCCGGCCACGCCTACCGCAGCTTCGAGACCCCCGAAGAGCTGGACGCCATGCGCCGCTCGCAGATCGCCGCCAAGCTGCCGCCACGCTACAACGGAGCGCACCGCGAGCTGACCCCCGCGCAGATCGCCGCCTTCGAGGCCGAGGGCCGCCCGGCGGTCGTCCGCCTCAAGGTCCCCGTCGAGGGCGAGACCACCTTCCACGACGAGCTGCGCGGCTCCATCACCTTCTCCCATAACAACGTGGACGACCAGGTGCTGCTCAAGTCCGACGGCTTCCCCACCTACCACCTGGCCAACGTCGTCGACGACCATCTGATGCAGATCAGCGACGTCATCCGCGCCGAGGAGTGGATCTCGTCCACGCCCAAGCACGTCCTGCTGTACAAGGCCTTCGGATGGGAGCTGCCGCGCTTCTGGCACATGCCCCTGCTGCGCAACCTCGACAAATCCAAGATATCCAAGCGCAAGAACCCCGTCTCGCTCATCTACTACCGCGAATCCGGCTTCCTGCCCCAGGCGCTGCTGAACTTCCTCGGCCTGATGGGCGGAGGCATGGCGCAGCCCACCGAAGAGGAGATCGTCTCCAAAGGCATCAGCGTCAAGCAGGGAGACATCTTCTCGCTCGCCGAGATGCTCGACAAGTTCAACTTCCAGCGCATCTCCCTCGGCGGCCCTGTCTTCGACCTCACCAAGCTCAAGTGGCTCAACGGAGAGTACCTCCGCGCGCTCGCGCCGGAGGCATTCTTCCAGGCCCTACGCTCCACGATCTTTTCGGACGACTACCTGCGCCGCATCGCACCGCTCGTCCAGACGCGCATCGAGACCCTCGCCCAGTTCGGCGAGATGACCGACTTCTTCTTCAAGGACGATGTGATGCCCCCGCCCGAGGTCTTCGTCCCCAAGACGCGCACCCTGGAAGAGACCCTCGCCTTCGCCGCCGAGCAGCTCGCCGTGCTGGAAGCCACGCCCTACACCCACGAAGAGCTGGAGGCCGCGCTCAAAAAGCTCGGCGAGGAAAAGCAGTGGCCGGTCAAGGACAACTTCATGCTGCTGCGCACGATTCTGACCGGCAAGACCGCCAGCCCACCCCTGATCGAGAGCCTCATCGTCTTCGGCAAGGCCCGCTCGCTGGACCGCCTCCGCCGCTGCCTCGAGACGCAAAAGAAACTCGCCGCTTCCGGAAAGTAAGCCGCGGGTCGCTTCCTGCAAGCCGTCCTGTAGCCGCTGCCTGCTGCCGGAGGCGTTATTCGTTATTGTTGCGGGAGTGCAGGGCCCGAAGTGGGATTCAGCTTTTCGGCTGCGGTCATGCCGGCCGCGCCCTTGGGGTCCTTGTCCTTCAGGCTCGCGTAGATCTTCCGGGCGGCATCGGTCTTGCCCTCCGACTGGTAGAGGTCGGCAAGCTGAAGCTGCGCGAGGCCATAAGGAACCGTAGCGGCTGGCTTGGCGCTGAGCTTGTTGTAGAGGTCGATGGCCTGGGGATCGCGCCCGGTGTTGCGGTAGAGCTGGGCAAGGGCGAACTTGGCCAGGGCGGCGAGATTGTTGTCCCATCCGCCGGCGACCTTCTTCAGCGTCTCTTCGGCCTGCTGGTTCTCGCCCGCCTCGATGTAGGTGAGGCCGGCGAAGTAGCGCGCGTTCTTGCCGTCGGGCGTCATGGGGTACTTGTCGGCGACGGCGAGGAAGAGCGCGCCCGCGGCCTTGGCCCGCTCCGCAGCGGAGGAGTAGGTTGTCATCCCCGGCGGCACAGCCTGGCCGGACTGCGCCAGCGGCGTCTGGTAGGCCTGCATGGCTGCGCCGAAGGCGACGGATGCGGCCTCCGACCGGCTGTTGTAGACCACCACGCTGACGATGGCGATGAGAATCACCGCCAGCAGAATCCCGCCGTTGACCATCACCGACTGGCGGTGCTCGCTGGCCCACTCGAGGCCGTGCGTGGTGGTAGTGACGAACTTGTCTTTCTTGAGGGCTGCCCTGGTCTTTTGGTCCACTGTCTCTGGTCTTCCTTTGTGCTCGGGCGGAACTTGCTCGCGAACGAATCCTGCACGCGAGCCGATCCTGCGCTCGAACGGAACTTGCTTCAGGCCTCACGCCGGTCTCCCTGTCGAGGGATTGCGGCGAGTGAGGAACTGCTGCGGCGCCGGTCTGCGGCGCAACCAACCAAGTCTATCAGCCCGCGCGCGCAAGGTGCTAGACTGCGCGCAGGATGAGGCGGAGGATTCGATTGCAGCGAACGATTCGTGCAGCAGCGAGCGTAGTGGCAATTGCGATCGCTTGCGTGTCCGCGATGGGCCAGACGGCTGCGGATGCGACGAAGCCGCCAGCAATTGACCAAAAGCCGTTAGCACTCGATCAGCAGGTTGCGGCGCTGGTGTCGCAGCCTGCGGTTGCGCGCGCGCATTGGGGCGTGATGGTGACCACGCTCGACGGCAGGCCGATCTATGCGCTCAACGAGGCCCAGCTCTTCCAGCCCGACAGCAACGCCAAGCTGTTTACGACCGCTGCCGCGATGGCGTTGCTGGGGCCTC
>Ga0326728_10017206_pt1 | contig 14540 bp, 13 predicted proteins | sample MB3enrmetagenome_FD_207602 | JGI IMG/M metagenome (GOLD analysis project Ga0326728, IMG submission 207602) | Lab enriched peat soil microbial communities from McLean, Ithaca, NY, United States - MB31MN | ecosystem: Environmental > Terrestrial > Soil > Wetlands > Peat | place: USA: New York...
TCATGACCGGCTCCTGACGCAGCTGGGCGAATTACAGCACAGTTACGAACTGGCGGGCGGGTATGATGTCCACCACGAAGCCCAGGCCATCCTCTCCGGCCTGGGGTTCAAACAGACCGATTATGAACGTTCTTTGAGCGAATTCAGCGGCGGCTGGCTGATGCGCGCCGAACTGGCCAAACTGCTGCTGACTAACCCCGATTTGCTGCTGCTGGACGAGCCCACCAACCACCTCGACCTGGAAGCCCAGATCTGGTTCGAAAAATACCTCTCAAACTACCGCGGAGCCGTAATGGTCACGTCCCATGACCGGGCTTTTTTAAACCGTGTCGTGGAAAAAGTGCTGGCCATCGAGCCGGGCGAAGTCGTGCTGCATCACGGTAATTACGACAGCTACGTTATCGCCAAGCAGAAAAAAATGGAACAGCTGGACGCTTCGGCCAAGCGGCAGGAAAGACAAATCGAGAAAGAAGAGCGCTTCATCGAGCGTTTCCGCTACAAAGCCCGCAAAGCTTCCCAGGTGCAGAGCCGCATTAAAAAACTAAAAAAAATACAGACAATCACCATTCCCCGCACTACCAAGAAAATACACTTCGCTTTCCCCGAACCGCCCCACAGCGGCCGGGAAGTTATCAGCCTGCGGCACATCAACAAGGCCTACGGCGATAAAGTGATTTACACCGATTTGAACCTCACGATTAACCGCGGCGACCGCGTAACGCTGGTGGGCCCCAACGGCGCCGGCAAAACCACGCTGCTGAAAATGCTGGCGGGCGTGCTGCCGTTTGAATCTGGAGAACGGGTGTTGGGGGCGAACGTCATCGTGGCTTATTACGCGCAGTATGTGCTCGATTTACTTAAAACGGAAAACACCGTGTTGGAGGAACTGGCTCGGTCGGCGCCGAACCAGCTGGAGCAGCACCTGCGGCAAATCCTCGGCGGCTTTTTATTCAGCGGCGACGACGTCCGCAAAACGGTCGCGGTCCTCTCCGGCGGCGAAAAGGCACGCGTCGCCCTCGCCAAAATTCTGATGCAGCCGAGTAATTTTCTCTTGATGGACGAGCCCACTAACCACCTCGATATTGCATCGCGGGAAATCCTGGCCGATGCGCTGGAAGCCTATAAAGGCACGATTTGCCTCATCACCCATGACCGCACATTGATTCAGCAGACCGCTAATAAAATCATTGAAATCCAGGCTGGGTTACCGGAAATTTTCCCCGGCGATTATGCGAGTTACCTTTACCGCAAAGAGCACGGCGCGCCGCTGCCGGTGGAAAAAGCAGAGCCCGAAAAGGAACCCGAACCGACCGCAGTTGAGTTGGAGGAATATGACGATGGACGCGGCTGGATAGCCGTGCGGCCGCCGCCCAGGAAAAAACCCAAGCTTCCTGCCGACCCTAAAGTCGCCCTGTTAAAGAAGCTGCAGCAGGCCAGTAAAGAAGTCGCTAAAAAGCTGGCGGATAACGAGGCGCAGTTAACGGCCTGTGAATCCCAACTGGTGGAAATCGAAACGGCTTTCGCCAGGCCGGATTTTTATAAAGACGGCGAAGCAGTGCAGGCCACGATGGAGAAATACCATCAGCTAAAAAACGACATTGTGCAGCTTACCGGAGAATGGGAAAAACTGACCCTGGAAGCCGAGCGGGTAAACGTGGAACTGGCGGCAATTGAAGATAAGGTGTAGGCTTCTTTCCGCCTGCATTTTGTTAAGGCCCGGTCCTTCTTTTTACGAAATTTCAAGAATGATTTGGCAGTTGACTTCAGGATAACTTTAAAGGGTGTGGGAGCTGACTCCCACACCCTTTTTTATAACCGTTAGTTATTGTTATTGAGTTCTAATTGTGCTGCAAAGGTTGGCCATTGTAAGTAATCGAGTTAACCTCAGCTTCGGCAATCGTTATCGCGGCAGCCGGTAGCTGCGGGTAAGTCAGCGCGGCATTAATTGTCTGCGCCCGTGTCAGAATCCACCAGAGTAAATTAACCAACTCCTGTCCTTTGACCTGATTGGTTTGATTTTGATATACCAGTAACCAGGTAAAGCCGACAATCGGATAAGCAGTAGGATTGCTGGAATTGGTGATCATTACCAGCATATTCGCCGGTAATGTTACCCCGTCTGCCGCTGCGCTGGCCGATGCTATTGACGGTGCGATGTAATTACCGGAAGAGTTTTGCATCAGGGCCACGGTGATATTATTCTGTACCGCATAAGCGAGTTCGACATAACCGATTGAGCCGCCGATTTGCTGCACGTCCGCCGCAACGCCTGCAGTCCCGGAACCGCCAACATCACCCGGCCAATTGACGCTTGTGGCGACTCCAACCTGGGTTGACCATTGCTGGCTCACCTGTGCCAGGTAGTTGGTGAAAATGTAGCTCGTGCCGGAAGAATCGGACCGGTGTACTACCGCGATTGCCGCATGTGGGAAATTGATACCGGGATTCAGCGCTTCAATTGCCGGGTCATCCCAGTAAGTAATATTTTTCAGATAGATGTTGGCAAGTACCGTACCGTTAAGTTTCAGCTGGTTCGACCCCATAGTATTGAGGTTATAAGCGATTGCCACCGCGCCCATTGTGGTAGGGATTGTCAGCAGCGGTCCGCCCGCAGCTTGTGCCGCCGCCACCTGGGCACTGGTCATAATAGCATCACTGGCGCCAAAATCAACAGTCTTGTTGGTGATGGCAGTGATACCGGCGCCAGAACCAACCGCCTGGTAGTTTACCTGTACACCGGTAATTGAGGCGTAGGTTGAAAACCATTGTGAGTATAACGGAGCCGGGAAAGTGCCTCCTGCGCCATTAAGCGCGACTGGCGGCGCGGAAGACGTGGTTGCAGTCGGAGCAGACGTAGTTGTCGTTCCTGTGGTAGCAGTAGTTGTAGTAGAAGCTGCGGCTGTTGTTGGGGTAGAGGTTGTTAATATTGGTTTGTTGGTCGTTGTTGTTAATACTGGTTGGGTTGTTGATACGGCTTGAGTAGTCGAAGCGGGCTGGGTTGTAGTAGTCTCCGAGGTAGTACTTGTGGCACTGCTGCAGGCAGTGAAAGTTATCGCGGTCACCAGCAGCAATGATGTTAGGGCGATAATCCATTTTTTGTTAAACCTTTTTAACAATTTTCTTTTCTCCTTATCTTATTCTTCCTTCATTATAAGGAGCATTCTTTAAGGAGAGTTTAAGGCGGTGTTAAGGGAATGTTAATTTTTAAAAACGGGTTTGAAAATGAAACATGCTAATCCGATTAATATTTCGAAGCGCCGATTTCTTCCATCTTCCCTGTGACTACATAAACTACTCGTTCACAAATATTGGTGACTCTATCTGCCGCTCTTTCTAGGTTATGAGCCGTCCACATCAAACGGGTCGCCCGGGTAATGGTCTTCGGGTCTTTGGCCATGATAATGAGCAGTTCCCGGAATACCTGGTCGTAAAGGTTATCTATCAGATCGTCCTCGGCGGCGATTTTCGCTGCCGCCGCGGCATCGCGATTGATAAAAGCATCCAGGCTGCGGCTCAGCATATCTACCGTTTTTTCTGCCATATGGGGAATATCGATTAGGGGCTTCAGCGGCGGTTCATCGCCGATTAAGATGACAATACGGGCGATGCCTACGCCATAATCCCCGATTCGTTCCAGCTCCGTAATAATATTGAGAATGGCGGTAATTGTCCGGAGATCGCTGGCCATCGGCTGCTGGGTGGCGATGAGTTCAATGCACTGCTCTTCAATCTCGAATCTTTTATTGTTTACCTTCTGGTCTTCGGCGATTATCTGGTTGGCTAACTCCAGGTTCCGGTTTTTCAGGGCTTCAATCGAACGGATGATGGCTTTACTGACCATGCTGCCCATGATCATAATTTCATACTGGATTTCGCGTAACTTCTTGTGATAAGCTGCCCGCATTTCCATTTGTTTTCTCCTCTGCCGAATTATCCGAACCGGCCGGTGATATAGTCTTCCGTTCGTTTGTCTTTAGGATTGGTAAAGAGCTGCGATGTTTTACCGTACTCAATTAATACGCCGGACCGGTCCTGGTCCGCTAGGAAGAATCCGGCCATGTCCGAAACACGCGCCGCCTGCTGCATGTTATGGGTGACAATAACGATGGAATATTCCGTCACCAGGCTGCGCATCAAGTCTTCAATCTTCAGCGTGGATGCCGGGTCGAGCGCGCTGCACGGCTCATCCAGCAGGATGATTTCCGGCTGCACGGCAATGGCGCGGGCAATGCACAACCGCTGCTGCTGTCCGCCGGAAAGCGAAGCCCCCGATTGGTGCAGTTTGTCTTTGACTTCATCCCAGAGCGCCGCCTGGCGCAGGCTGCGTTCCACCACTTCTTCCAGTTCCCAGTGCCGGCTCCAGAACTGCGTTAATTTCAGGCCGGCAGCCACGTTATCAAAAACCGACATCATCGGGAAAGGCGCCGGTTTTTGAAAAACCATGCCGATTCTGCGCCGGATTACCACCGGGTCCGCGTCCCGGGCATAGATATCCCGGCCGTCGAGCATGATGCACCCTTCCGCCCGCCCGCCGTGGGCAACCTCATGCATCCGGTTCAGGCAGCGGATAAAGGTGGATTTTCCGCAGCCCGAAGGCCCGATAATCGCGGTTATCGTTTTGGCCCGGATACTCATACTGATATTTTTAATCGCCAGTGTTTTACCGTACCAGGCGCTCAGGTTATTTACTTCCAGAATGCCTTTGGTATCTTCCGGATGTTCAAGACATGTCTGGTTTGGCATTTCCTCTTTGGCGGTATTTTGCATCATAATATTTGTTTTCTCTTCCATATTTTGCTCCGTTAGTTGTGTTTACGGTTACTGACCCAGCGCACGATGATACTGATGCCGAGCACCAGCAGCACCAGCAGAAAAGCTCCGGCCCAGGCATGCTGCTGGTCGGTGGGATAAGGCGACAAAGCGTCTTTGTAGATTATCAGTGACAAAGAACCAATCGGCTTTAAGAGACCCTGTACGCCAAACGAGCTGCCGAGCGCGGTAAAAAGCAGCGGGGCGGTTTCCCCGGCGATACGGGCTACTCCCAGCATGATGCCGGTGATAATTCCGGTCATCGCTCCGGGCATCACCACACCCACCACTGCCCGCCAGCGGGTAATGCCCAGCGCCAGCGCTGCTTCGCGCATCGAATCCGGCACCAGGCGCAGCGATTCTTCGGCCGTCCGGGCGACCACGGGGACCATAATTACGGCCAGTGCCACGCCGCCGGAAAGGGCCGAGAATGAATGCATCGGCATTACTATGATGGCATAAACGAACACGCCCACTACGATTGACGGCACCCCTGAAAGGATATCAGCCGTGAAACGGACGGTTGCGGCTACCCTGGGGTTCGCAAATTCGGCCAGGTAAATCCCGGCTAAAACACCGATCGGCAAAGCAAAGACACACCCCAGCAGCACCAGAATCAAGGTGCCGAGAATTTCGTTACGCATGCCGCCGCCGGATTGACCCATGGGTTTGGCCGCCTGAATCAGGATATTCAGATTAATATAGGAAATACCCTTGAACAGGGTGTAACCTAAAATCAATACCAGCACCAAAATCGCGATCGCCGCCGCCGTACCGCTCAGCACGAGCATTAGTTTGTTGATAAATTTACGGCGGGCTTGGCCGCGTTCCTGCAAATTCATCATTTTTTCGCCGCCTTCAGGGACGTCATCCGCCAGACCAGCGTCCGCGCAATCACATTCACGATTAGCGTCAGCCCAAAGAGTATCAGCGCCAGTTCAATCAGGCTGCCGGTGTAGACACCGGCCGTCGCTTCCCCGAACTGGCTGGCAATGGTACTGGCAATCGTCGCTCCCGGCGAAAAGAGGGAAGCCGTTAATTTATAGCCGTTGCCAATCACCATCGTGACGGCCATTGTTTCACCGAATGCACGACCCAAACCCAGTATGACCGCCCCGATCATACCGGTGCGGCAGTATGGCAGGACCGCTTTATTAATCGTTTCCCAGCGCGTGGCGCCCAGGGCAAACATCGCTTCGCGCTGCTCGTTAGGCACCGCTTTCATCGCGTCCCGGGTAACGGCGGTGATTATCGGGATTATCATAATCGCCAGCAGCAAGCCGGCAGACAGGAAACCCACTCCGAACGGCGGTCCCTGGAAAAGCGGCAGGACGCTCAGGTGGCTGCCCAGCCATTTTTCAATGTTACTGCGGACAACCGGCACCATCACGTAAAGCCCCCATAACCCGATAATGACACTGGGTATGGCTGCCAGCATTTCGATGATAAATGAGGCCGGGCCTTTCAGCCAGTTCGGGGCCAGTTCCACCAGGTAAATCGCCGCACCGATACTGATAGGCACCGCGATTAAAAGTCCGATGAGTGAAGTAACCAATGTCCCGTAGATTGCCGGCAGCGCGCCGAAGATATCCGTAACCGGGTTCCACACCCTGTTGGTAATAAAGGCAAACCCGAACTTGTTAATCGCCGGCAGCGCATCTTTTGTCAGAATGTACACCAGCGCCGCCAGAATGCCCACCATCACGATAGTGAAAAAGAGCATCAAATTCGAGAAAATCTTATCGCTGTAGCCGGAATGCCGGGCCGGCAGCCGGGTATTTGGCGGAACGGGAGACACTGTCTTTTCTCCATTACGACTGGTCAATAACGTTTACCTCTTTCTGCCGGCTTTGTAATCATTCATGCCTGTCCGCCATTTCTTCGAGGTACTGGGCGGCGAGATGCTGACCGCTCAAGGCTTCGGGATGTTTGCTCAATAAATGCAACACCGCTTCGGCAGTTATCAGATTCGTGGCAATCGGTACGTTATGGACGTCGCAGACCTTGAGTAAACCGGAGATTTCGGGCTCTTGCGAACGGGCGTTCAGCGGGTCGCGCAGGAAAATTACGGCGTTTACTTCTCCATTCGCTGCCAATGCCCCGATTTGCATTTCCCCGCCCAGCGGCCCGCTGAGCAGCAGGTTAACTGCAAGCCCGGTCCGCTCGCGGATACGCTGCCCGGTATCGAGCGTGGCAATCAACTCAATATCAGCCAGTTCCTCTTTATGCGCTTTGATAAGCTGAATCATGTCGTCTTTCTTGGCATCATGCGCAATCAGGGCTAAAACTTTTTTCATTTACCACCCCCTCATTTCCCGTTTCCAAAGGAAAAGGCCTTATACCGTTCTTTCATCTACCATCACAATAAGGGACAGAGTTTAAGAACCGTTTAAGGTATTGTTAAATTTTTGTTAAATTTTGGGGGTTATAAATTTAGGCCGGGGTTGAAAGGAAGAATGAAGCTAAAGGTAGAACCTTTGCCTTCTTCGCTTTTAACCGAGATGCTGCCGCCGTGGGCTTGAATTGTATGTTTGGCAATAGCCAGTCCGAGTCCGCTGCCGCCTTGAGAGCGGGCTTTATCGGCTTTGTAGAAACGTTCGAAAATATGCGGCAGGTCCTCTTTGGATATTCCCATTCCGGTATCGGACACACTACAGCTAACGGATTCGTTGTTAAAATCAGTAGAAATTATGACCTTTCCGCCGGGATAATTAAATTTGATGGCGTTATGCACCAGATTGGTAATGGTTTGGCGAATGCGGTCTTTATCAATTTTCATAACAGGCAGATTCGGATTCAGGTCCGTCGTGATGGTTACCGGCCTGCTTGCTGCCAGCGGATTCATTTGGACTGTAATTTCTTCGATGAGGTTGTTCAAGTTTGTCGGCACCCTTCTGAGTTCTGCTTTGCCGCTTTCGATATGCGATAACTCGGTGAGCTCCGTGACCATTTGTGTTAACCGGTTAACTTCGTGGTTAATCCGGCTTAAGAAATTCAAGGCCGCCTGTTTATCGTCAAGCGCCGAATCGTGTAAGGTTTCTACCATCGCTTTAATCCCCGCAATCGGGGTTCTTAGATCATGAGAAATATTGCCGATAAGCTCCCGCCGCATCGTTTGGAGGTTTCTCAATTCTGTTAAATCCTGGAACAAGACGAGGATGGAATAAGACCTGCTGGTTGTTATCGGTACCGCGATTACCCGGATAAACCGCCCGTTTGATTCCAGTTGGGCGGTCTGCTCATGTGTCGTACCCAAGCTTTTTTTAACTACTTCGTCAATCTCATAATCATGCACCGCTTCGATAAGCGGATGACCGGTGACAGCAACTTTGTTAAAATTAAAAAGACGCTCCGCTGCCGGATTGGCTAACGAAATTTTCTCTTCGGCATCGGTCATCACAACACCGTCCGTCAGATTGGCTAACACAATCGCCAGGTTGCTTCTTTCGTTGACTATCGCGGCCATCGTCGTTTTCAGGTTTTGTGACATTTCATTAAACGCATGGGCAAGCCGGCCAATTTCATCATTAGTCCTGATTTCTATCTGTTGACCCAGGTTGCCAGCGGCGATTTCTACGGCGGCTTTAGTGATTTGCCGCACCGGCCGCGTTATCATGCGGGCAATCAGCGCGGCAATCAGAATAAATAGTATTGCAGTGATTATTACGGCTGATATAATCGTAAGTAATTCACTGTTCACCGAATTTTCTACCGTAGTTATCGGAAGAGCGACTCTGGCAACGCCTATTACCTGCCCTTGGCTGATTACGGGCGCGGCGGCGTACATCATGTATTCGTGAAGCGTGGTGCTGTAGCGGGTATCTTGTCCTATACCACCGGCAAGCGCGGTTTCGACCTCAGGCCGGGTAGCGTGGTTTTCCATACTAGCAGCGGCCTGGTCGTTATCGCCTAGAACCGTGCCGTCAAGGGCAATAAACGTTATTCTGGTGTTGATTTCGGCCCCGATTGTCTGGGCCATGGCGTTGAGATTAGCTTGTTGATCAGGGTCTGCAAAACTTGACGTGCTGATACCGGCAACCAGCTTTGCTTCGTTAACCAGCTGGGATTTTAAATGATTAACCTGAGTATTCCTGGCAGAAATGGTAACATATACGCCCAGAAATCCCATGCCCAGTAAAACCAGGATAATCAGGGGAACAGTTATTTTCCAATAAATACTACGCGACAACTTTACCCCTCAAATTTATAGCCCACGCCCCTTACTGTTATCAGGCGCTTCGGCTCTTCAGAATTATTTTCTATTTTCTCCCGCAGCCACCTCATATGTACATCTACAGTTCGGGTGTCTCCCGCATATTCGTATCCCCATACTTTTTCCAGCAGCTGGTCGCGGCTGAATACAAGGCCTTTGTTACCGGCCAGGAACACCAGCAGGTCAAACTCCTTTGGTGAAAGGCTCAACGTAATCCCTGCTCTGGTAATCACGTGATGCATAATGTCAATTTCCAGGTCACCGGATTTGACCTGTGTTTCCGGAATCACCGTCTTGACTTCCATCCGCCTCAACAATGCGCGGATTCTGGCCATCAACTCCCTCATACTGAAAGGCTTGGTCACATAGTCGTCCGCGCCCATGTCCAGGCCGGTTACTTTATCAATTTCATCATCTCTGGCTGTCAGCATAATGATTGGCACCGCCATCTCGTTACGTAAAATGCGGCACACTTCGAAACCGCTCATCTGGGGTAACATTATGTCCAGTATAATCAGGTCTGGTTTGCTTGCCCGGGCGATTTCCAGAGCCTGAACGCCGTCAACCGCCGTGAGCGTATCATAACCTTCTTTAGCCAGATTATACTTGAGCGCTTCCATGATATTCGCATCGTCTTCAACGATTAAAATCTTATTTTTCATATACTTTCGAACTAAGTATAAAACTAAAATCAGAAGGTGGCAAATTGATTGGCGACTAACTAATATTGATTTTACAAAAGATTGGATTGTTGGGTCACAACAAGAATTATTGTGATACCCATAAAACAATCCATCTTTTTATATCCGGAACACAGTTGTGTTATACTGTTTCTTAATTTGTAAAATGAGGGTGTAAAGCATGAAATGCTACTTGTATGTTTCTCTTTTCCGCGAAGACAAAATCCTGATTTTCGCGACCGATTCGCAAACGGGAAAACTTCAGGCTCAAGGCGAAATAAAGGTATCCGGCTCCCCGGCAAACACGGCATTTGACCCGGGGCAGCAATATATTTATGTCGGGCGCAAGGGCGACCGGTCCATCTCCACGTACCGCAGAAATAGTGAAACCGGAGCGATGACGCTCGCCGGTACTGTGCCGGTCGGACTCGAACCGGACTATCTGGCGACCGACCGGAAGGGCAGATTTCTGTTTTCGACCTATATCGGTGAAGGCCGACTAGCCGTGCATCAAATCGGCGGCGGCGGTATCCTGCAAACTCCCGCGGTGGAATGGCTGACCACTTACCGGGGAATACATTCGATTCAGACTGACCCCTCCAACCGGTTTGCTTTTATTCCCCATATCGCCGGCAGCGACCCTAATTTAATCCTGCAATTCAAATTTAATGAAGCCAACGGTCATTTAACGCCAAATACTCCCGACAGAGTTATTCCGGAGAAAGATGCCGGTCCGCGCCTTTTCTGTTTTCACCCCAACCTGGACATGCTCTATTTCTGCAATCAGGAGGGGAGCAGCGTTACCGCCTATAAATTGGATACCACGGCCGGTACCTTGAGTGCCATTCAGTCAATTTCGACACTGCCGGACGGTTACCGGGAGAAAAGCAAATGCGCTGATATTCAAATTTCGCCGTCAGGCAATTTTCTCTATGTTAATAACCGGGGACATAACAGCATCGCCTGTTTTTCCGCCGATGTTAAAAACGGACGCCTGACACTTATAGGAAGAGTCCCCACGGAAGCGGAAGCACGGTCGTTATGCCTGGACCCTGAAGGCAATTTCCTCTATGTTGCCGGTTTGGCGTCCGGTCTGATCGCATCATACCGGATAAATCAAGATACCGGTGAATTGACCGGTCTTAAGACGTACGCTGCCGGTAATTCACCCTGGCATTTAGTAATCTCAAGGCCGGTTAAATAATTTTCTCAAAACTTAAAAACGGCTCAGCATGCCGTAATATTATTTCAAAAACATTCTGATCTGGCTTTCTTTCTTTTCGTCGGAAGGCGGGTATATCATATTGGGGAATAAATTGAACTTCCGGTTTAAAATGCCTTTCGTGTGCGAAAAAGTCTCAAAACTCCGGCGTCCGTGATAAGCGCCGATTCCCGAAGCCCCCACCCCGCCGAACGGCAGGTAGGGGTTGCCCACCTGAATGAAGGCATCGTTGGTGCAGCCGTTGCCGTATGAGATATTGTCGATTATCTTTTTTTCCGTGGCCTTGCTGGCAGTGAACAGATATAACGACAGCGATTTAGGCCGGCTGTTGATTTCCCGTATCAATGTTTCCAGGCTTTCATATTCCAGCAAAGGCAGGACCGGCCCGAAGATTTCACCGGCCATTACGGGGTCATCCCAGCCGACACGGTCTAAAACCGTGGGCGCAATATACTGATTCGCAATATCGTAATCTCCACCGATAACGACTTTGTCCCGGTCAATCAGCTGTGCCAGACTTTCGGTCTGCTGCACGTTCACGATTCGTCCGAAGTCCTTGTTTTCTTTAGGATTGGGGCCGTAGAAATGCAGGATGTATTTGCGCAGATTATCCAGTAGCTGATTTTTCACCTGTTTGTGCACATAAACATAATCCGGCGCGGCGCAGGTTTGCCCCGCGTTGGAGAATTTGGCCCAGGCCAGTTTTTTCGCGGCTAAATCCAGGTTGGCCGTTTCATCCACGATGCAGGGGCTTTTTCCGCCCAGTTCCAGCGTCACCGGCACCATATTTTTAGCGGCCGCGGTCATCACCATCTTGCCGGTGCTCAAGCTGCCTGTAAAAAAGATATAATCAAACGGTGCGTTAATCAGCTCCGCCGTCGCCTGACGGTCGCCCTCAATCACGCGGATGTAATCTTCCGCAAAATTTGCTCTGATGATTTTGGCGATGATTTTCGAGACAGTCGGTGTCATCTGCGCCGGTTTGATAATGGCACAATTGCCGCCGGCGATGGCTCCGATTAACGGTTCAAAAACCAGGTTCAACGGGTAATTGAACGGCCCAATAATCAATATCGTGCCATAAGGTTCGTGGTAGATATGGCTTTGTCCGCCGAAAAAAAGCAGCGGCGTGGGGACCCTTTGCGGTTTGGCCCATTTTTTCAGGTTTTTAGTCATAATCCTGATGCTGGTGTAAAGCAGCCCGATTTCCGTAGTAAACGCTTCATAGCGGGATTTGTGCAGGTCCTGATGCAGGGCGTCAATAATCGCTTCTTCGTTGTCAGTAATCGCTCGCCGGAGTTTGCGCAATTGCTCTATTCGGAAATCAATGTTTTTGGTTTTGCCGGTAGCGAAAAACTTTTTATGTTCATCAAGAATTTTCAGCACATCTTCACTGTTCAGCTGTATCATCCGGACGGCCCTCCCTGCACCTGATTATTTGAATGTTTGGATTTCACGCCCTTTTTCGTCTGGTAAGACCGGAATTTAAACATATTCGCCGTACGGAAAGCGAGGTACGACCTGGTGAAGTTCACCGCGGTCCGGGGGTCGAAATACGGATTTTTCGCGCCGCTGATGTCCGCCAGCAGCAACACCTGTTCCGCCACGCTTACCGGGCATCCCGGCAGGCGCAGATAGCTTTTCTTTTTCGAACGCAGCAGACGCAGTGTAACTGCCGCCATTTTCTGGTAAATATCCGAAGGGATGGCATAATGCGGGTCTTTTTTATCACGGGTGGACGGCAGCCGTTTGATGTCCACCGGTTCTCCCGCAATGGTGCCCTGCCATTCGGCGCAATTCCCCAGGAAAATAACTTTCTCCCCGGGTTTGGCATCAATCGGGCCTTTGTACGCCCCGAATACCAGGTGCAGCGGCGGCATCTTACGGTCGGTTTCGGGGTCGAACAGACGCAGGATTTCGATGGCTTCCTCCAGTGCGCCCGGGCAGCCGCCCCAGCAGTAATCACAGCCATCTTTTTCATCCGGCACGCCGGCGTAGGTTTTAATCTTTGTTTCCCGGAAATAGTCCTCCACCCGTATCAGCCCGGAATGGAAGCCGTGCGCCCGTTTTCTGGCAGCATCCAGTGATACGTCTCCGATGATATCGATTTGTGCAAGGTCAACCGGCCCGAATCCGCGTTCATAGGCCAGCCGGATATGTTCCACCGAAAGCGGGTCAACCCCGATGATTTGACAGCAAACAGCATCAAAAGCCACCTGGTTGTCGCCCATGATAATCAGCTTCATATCAAAAGGCAGCGGCGTTAGCATCCGGCCTTCGCCGGCAATGATGGCATCGGCGGCAATGAACTGCGGCTGGATAATGTACTGGAGGTCGGCCACTTTTTGATTCAGATGGGTATCATGGTCAATCAGGCGGTGCCGGTCGTCCTGCAGGCCGATGTAATTCTTCATCGAAAAAGTCACGGTGGTCCAGGGATGGGCTTTAAACTTGGGGCAGTTGATCAAAAATTCGGTTTTAGTCAGCACTTCCGGAACGAAAATGTAGTCGCGCAGCCTGCCTTCATGGCGCAGCTGATATTCCACCTGCTGCTCTTCGTCGAAGCAGTACCGTTTAACCTTCAGCCGCCGCAGCATTTTGTCGTAACCGGCGCCTCTGAAAGCATAGCGGGTGGGGATGGTAATGCCGCTGCGTTCGCCGACGGCTAATTCGGTCATCGCGTCGCCGCTGACATCGCGCAGGGCCAGTAAAACGCCTTCGGTGAACTCAGCGCGGGTAAAAGCATGGTCGAAGAGGTTGCCGCTGGAGACGAGGTTCGGTTTCAATAAGGTGCGTCCGGCCGGGCGCATCCGCAATTGCTGCAAGCCATCACGGATTATCGTCCTGATAGTGGGGACATGATAAGCATCGCAAGCCCGGATGATAACCCGGGGCCGTGTACCGTTTGTCGTCATCGAAAATTCCGCCCTTCTGATTTCCGCGCTTGTTTAGCGCCTGTGAGCGAAATTATATCTGCCTTACGGGGTAATTTGCAAATTAATTTTCTGCGGAAGGCAAGTCTCTATTCTTTATTCCCGATATATAAAATGTGGCTGGCCACGCCCAAAATGCCCGGGTCGGCCGCCGTTTTGAGAATGATATCGAGGACGGCCTGATAAGTCACTGGATCATTTTGTTCCAGTCCAAACAGTACCCGCTGCAGATCCCCGACGATTCCCTCCGCCGCCAATAAACTCAGCATAGTAAAACCACGCTGCGCAAAGAAAGCGGGGACTTCTTCGGGACGCACGCCGTAGCCGTTGGTAAAATGTCCGGGGACATCGTTAATGAATACACCCTGCTCCAGGACACGGGAGACAAATCCCAGCTGCGTCAGGTTGTGGCGCAAATCAGGCACTTCCAAAACATGCCGCAGGAAGCTGTAACGGGGTATCAGCGCGACAAAAGCGACGCCTTGCGGTTTCAAGACACGGCGCAGTTCAGCTAGGCCTTTTCCCGATCACCTGCCTCAGGCAGATGATAAAAAGGTCCCAAGCTCAATACGGCGTCAAACGAATTATCCTGCCAGTGAGAAAGGTCGCAGGCATCAGCCGCGATGATCTCTTCAACATTGGCGCTGACACCAGCCTCATCAATTTTAACGCGGGCAATTTTT
>Ga0326728_10017207_pt1 | contig 14540 bp, 13 predicted proteins | sample MB3enrmetagenome_FD_207602 | JGI IMG/M metagenome (GOLD analysis project Ga0326728, IMG submission 207602) | Lab enriched peat soil microbial communities from McLean, Ithaca, NY, United States - MB31MN | ecosystem: Environmental > Terrestrial > Soil > Wetlands > Peat | place: USA: New York...
AAACCGGCCAGTTGCTGCCGCTCCTCTGTAGTCAATTCCAGAGTAAGTAGAGGCCGTCCCATCGACATACTCTACCTTACCGCAAATCTATTATTTATGCAAGTTATTTATGGGACATAACACTAGGAAAGCAAGCCTTCAACTTTCCTTGCGGTAGAGCATGTCGCGGATGGTTCGACGGCGGGCTTCGTTCAGCTCGCTTTCGGCTTTGCGGGTTTCAGCATCGAGACGGTCCTTGGCGGTGGTTTCGGATGATTCAGGGACGCTGCACGCGGGGCAGCGGTTGGCGAAGCCGGGCTTGCCGGGGTAGAGCTCGAATTCCTCCCCGCAGACGACGCAGGTTTTAATGGGAAAGGCCATAGCATCCATGATAACGCGGAGGAAATTTCGGAAGCTCCCCCGTACCGCATCCTGACTGCATTGACCCGCCCAGCCCGGCTGGTTGAGGATATGAAGTGAGCCAGCTTGCTTTACTTCCCTGAAAGGAGCCGTCTCCATGCCCCAGGAAGTTGCCCATCCCTTTAACGGCCTGATGCCTGAACCGGATCCTGCCGGGCTGAAGGAGATCTTCGAGCTGGTAGCCGCCGGGCTCTACAGCTTGTCGTCGATGCTGGTGGGCGAAGGCGAGGAGAGCGCGCGGCTGGTGGAGGAGGCCATCGCCACTACGCAGGTATCTCCCTGCGCCGATCCGCAAGAGGCGCGCAGGAACTGCCGGCGGGCGCTGGCGATTGCGGCGCTAAAGCTGCTGGCTGAGCGATGCCCCGGATGCCTAGCCGCGCCACAGGGACTGGCGCCGGCCTCAACCTGCATCGAGGGCGACGACCTGGCTTCGGCGGGCATCTCCGCGGAGGAGCTGAATCGCATGATTCGCGGGCCGGAGCGCGGGCGTGTGCGGGAGTGGCTGGATAGCCTGCCTGCATGGATGCGGACTGTTTTTGTGTTGCGCGCGGTGGCTGGCTTCAATGCCGCAGAGACGGCCGAGTTGCTGCAAGCGTATGGCGGGGCAAGAGCCGCCGCATGGACCCCGGAAGTAGTGAGCGAGGTCTTCCGCCAGGGGTTGTGCTCGCTGGCTTCGCAAGTGCTTAGAAACATGGAATAGGGATTAGGGATTAGCCAAAGATACGATAAAAAATTATAGATAGGTGGATCTATCCCACCTTGTATGTTGCTTTTCGAGGCGTGAGGATGTAGTTACGTTTCGGCGGAGAGGCCGTTCCCACCGGATGCCGGCGTAGAGCAGAGCCTGAGCCTAAGAGCGGCCGCTGTCCCTCTTAGAGCGAAACCAGAGTAAACGTATCCTTGTCGAAAGTGTTCAAGGTGGCTTTTTCTTAAGGAAAAAGCCACTTGGCAAAGTTGCTTTCGGGGTACAGCTACTCTGGTTTCGCTATAAACGCAAAGACAAGAACGCGCCGAAGGTGGGGCACATGCCGCTAGGCCATGGGGCGCGGTGCGGCGGCCTCTTCGGCTTCCAGCTTGCTGCCCACATCGGCGGCGGCAGCGGCCAGAACGCGGTGGTGGATGGTGAACAGCGCCAGCTCCAGACGATCGCTTACGCCGGTCTTGTCGTAGACGGAGCGCAGGTAATTTTTAATGACCTGCTCGGTAGTTTTGAGGCGGGTGGCGATCTCGCGGTTCTTGCATCCCTGGACGATGAGCGCGACAATGCGCATCTCCTTGGGGGTGAGGCGGTCGCGTACCCGCGTGCCCACCATGTCTTCTTCGGGCGCTTCGGCCACCATGAGTTGGGGAGGCAGCCAGGTGCCGCCGCTAGCCACCGAATGCACGCATTCCACCAGAGCCGGCCCGGTGACGTTGCGGAAGACCACTCCGCGAAATCCTTGATGCAGGTAAGCGCCCGCGTTTTCGTTGTTCTCGGCAATCACGATGCCGCGGCAGCCGGTGGTCTCCAGCAGCGCATGCAGCCGATCCATATCCGGCCGCAGTGATGCGGCAAACAACACAATGGAGCCGGGAAAGGTGGTGATGGCGTGCTGCATACGGTCGAGATCAGTGCATTGCGCAATGATGCGAATGTCTTCGTCCATGGCCAACACTTTGGCTGTGCCAGCGCGAAATATAGCCTGCGAATCGGCCAGGATGATCTTGTTCATGTGTTCGCCTCATCCGCTGCATATTTTTGAAACCCGAGTTAAAGCTTGCCTGATCCGTGGCTGCCTCCACGCCGGAAATGCAGGTTCGGACTCAGACATAGACCTCTTCTCTTTGCAATCTATCGGCAGATTCCATGAAAACCATTGAACTGCTTCAATCTGCAACAAAAACGGACGGGACAAATTCCCATAGTGACCAGCCCATGATTTAACCGCACTGTCACTTGGATTACTCCTACGATTGAGAATAGCTTGTTGATGCCCTGGGTTACGAACATTTGCGATCGACAAGTATGGAATATGTTGACAATTGAGACCGTTGCTGATCGCGGAAGCGAGGAAAGTTCTGTTTCGACCATGGCTTGCTCCACGCGGGCGTTCTTTTCCCTTAGAAAAGTTTAATAATGTTCTCCACATTGCACGGCGTGAAGTCGGTGCGTGCCGTGCCGATGTAGGAGATGGAGAGGTATGAATGGCAGATCGCGCGGAACTGATTGAGGTCGCGCTGGACACTTATCCGGAGGGCATTGCGCTGCTTGGCGGCGAGGGCCAGATTATACTCTGGAACCGGGCAGCAGAGACAATCACCGGGTACGGATGCGCAGACCTGTTATCGCGGCAGGTGCCTGAGCCGCTGGAGCAGCTTTTGTTGGCCAGCGCGCGACTTGTGAATATGGAGCCGGACTCTGGAGGACAACTGGGCCACCGGACGCTGGTTCATGCGCCGCACAAGCTGGGCCACGCCGTGCCGGTGATGGCGCGCTATTTTATATTGCGCGACGAGATGGGCGGGCGCATGGGCATGTCAATCCTCTTTCATCCCGCCGACAGCCTGGATGCGCTGCCGCACGGAGAGAGTGAACAAGGTGGAGACCTGAAGGCCAGCCAGGCAGTCCTTGAGGACCGGCTGGCGACGATGTTTGGAGACTTTATTCGTGGCGGCCTGGCCCTCGGCGTGCTGTGGATTTCAGTTGATCAAGCCGCGGAGCTTCGTAAGACACACGGCGCCGGAGCCTGCGAAGCAATGCTGGAGAAGATTGGGCGGACGATGGCCAACGGACTTCGGCCAGCCGAAGAGATGGGCCGCTGGGGTGACGATGAGTTTCTGATTTTGTCGCATGAGCGCACGCCGGAGATGCTGGCGTCTCATGCGCAGGGGCTTGCCGGATTGGCCCGGACAGCAGATTTCCGGTGGTGGGGTGACCGCGCAACGCTGACCGTGAGCATCGGCGCGGCTCAAGCGGAACCGGAGGGAAGTTTGGTTGAGCTGCTGGAAAGGGCCAAAGCCGCAATGTTAACCAGCTTTCATGCGGGCGGCAATCAGATTTCGTCCGCGCCTGGGAGGCAAGTATGTTCGCCATCATAGGCATTATCGTAGTGTTCGGATCGATTCTTGCGGGATTCCTGATGGAAAAGGGCCATATCATGGTCCTGCTTCAGCCGGCTGAGTTGCTTATCATAGCGGGCGCGGCCACGGGCACACTGCTGGTGGCCAATCCGACCCATGTGATCAAAGCCATCATTGCCGGATTGATGGGAGTGCTGAAAGGTTCACCATTCGACAAGACGCGCTATTTGAACACGCTGAAGATGATGTACCAGTTTCTAAATAAAGTGCGTAAAGAGGGATTGCTGAGCGTGGAGATGGACGTGGAGAAGCCCACGGAGAGCACGATTTTCAAAAACTATCCCGAGTTTATTGCCGACCATCATGCCCGGGACTTTGTGTGCGACACGCTGCGCATGGCCATCACCGGAGGCGTGGAGCCGTTCGATATGGACCAGATGATGGAGCTGGACATGGAAGTAAATCACAACGGCGCGATGCTGCCGGTCACATCCTTAACCACGGTTGCAGACTCGCTGCCGGGATTGGGAATTGTGGCGGCGGTTCTGGGCGTGGTCATCACCATGGGTTCGCTGGGCGGCCCGCCTGAGGAGATCGGCGAAAAGGTCGCGGCGGCGCTGGTAGGAACGTTTCTGGGCATTCTGCTTTGTTACGGAGCGGTTGGCCCTCTGGCGTCGAACATGTCGAAGACGGCTGACGCGCACGACGAATATCTGCATGTGCTTCGCGTGCTGATCTTGTCGTTTCTGAAGGGCTCTGCTCCCATGATCGCGATCGAGATGGGGCGGCGGGCAATACCCGCGCATGTGCGTCCCAGCTTCGACGAGATGGAAAAGAATTGCAAGAGCCACGCAGTCAGCGCAGAACCGGCCGCGGCGGTCGCGGCCTAGGGTCCGGAAACCCCCTTGGGGAGAAATAGGGAATCATGGCGCCAGCCAAGCCTCAACCGATTATCGTCATCAAGAAAAAAGGCGGCCACGGGGGCGGACACAATGGCGGCGCGTGGAAGGTGGCCTATGCGGACTTTGTCACGGCCTTGATGTCGCTGTTCATCGTGCTTTGGCTGATGGGTTCGAGCGAGAAGATCAAGAAGGCAGTGGCAGGGTACTTCAATGACCCCAAGGGGACCGGCAGCCTGCTGGGCACCATGGTGAGCGGCACCGGCACCGGCGTATCCATCTCGCAGGTGTCCACCGACGAACTGCAAAAGCTGAAAAACAAACTCGAAGAAGAGATCAAGGCGCGCAAGGAGCTGGAGAAGCTCTCCAAACAGATCGAGATCACGATCACGCCCGAGGGTCTTCGCATTGAGCTAATCGAGGGCAAGGACGGCACCTTCTTCCAGAGCGGCAGCGCAAAACTGAGCGAAAGCGGCCAGGAGCTGCTGGCGCTGCTTGGCAAAGAGCTGAAGACGCTGCCTAATTCGCTGCTGATCGAGGGCCACACCGATGCGACGCCGTACTCCAGCGACTCGGGTTACAGCAATTGGGATTTGTCGGCAGATCGCGCCAATTCGGCGCGGCGGCTCTTGCAGCAAGACGGCGTACGCTCCGACCAGGTAACGCAGGTGCGCGGCTACGCCGACCAGATGTTGCGCATAAAAAACAGTCCCACCGATCCCTCCAACCGGCGCATTTCGATTCTGGTGAAGAACGATAATGAAAAGGTGCAGACGCTCTCGGCGGAGAGCGTAGTCAATGGCTCTACGCCGTTGCCGAAGACCGCGACAACGCCCGCTCCGGCACAGAACAGCGCCAAGCCGAAGTGAACCTCTAATCAAATGATTCTATTGAGCCATCCTTCCCTCAGGGGCTATTGACACCTGCATAAATAATGTCCTTGAACAAGGCATCGGCCAGTGGGCCAGGCAAGTAGGTCCGGCCATCAAAAATAGCGCGCCGGTGGCGGAAATGATATAGCCCGCGCTACCTCAAAAAACGCAGAAAGTGTCGTTTAAAGCACACTCAATTTGCTTTTTTCAGGCTTTGAATTGGGGGAAAGCGTGCGCATATAAGGACATGAAAATCTGCTATAAAGACGCTCTTTTCCCCTCAAAAGGCACATTTCTCCATATTTTCGCTTAATATGAAGTATCCTGTTTTTTATGTATAGGTTAAGGCAAATTATGTGCAGGAAATTCCGAAGACTTGACCTAGTCATGACCTAGGTCAAGCCGGGGGAATTGGAACAGGAAAGAGTGGTTACGATCTGAGAATATGTTCAACGTGTAACATATTCATTCTATTGAGATTATGTTGATGTTTGCTAGATAATTATCAGCAAGGTTTTGAAAATAAATCAGAGATCAGGGGTCAGAGTCGAGAAGGATTACGGGCTGGACGGGCACCCGGACTCTTAACCTTTTACCGACGACTCGACGATGGCGATTTCCTCTTCGGTCAGCCCATAGAGTTCGTAGACCAGCTTGTCAATCTGGCGGTCGGTTGCCTCGATCTGTCGCTGAAGTACAGTGCGTTCCTGGTCGGTCCGGGCGCTCTGGACTTGTCCGACCATTTTCATCATCTCTCCGGCCAACTGTGCAATACGGTCATGGAAAACCACCTGTTTTTTCGAGGACGAATCGGGCACTAGAATCGGGAGGGTGCCGACATACTGCTTCGTGCATGTGATCCAACCTCCACGAAAAAGATTGCTAATGCTCTTTAGTCGCCAGAATAGGAGCGTCGAATTCAGCAAGCCTAGCAGGTAATGTGCTGAGCAGTCTTTCTGATTCACTGAAATGCTAAAACCACCTCCGGCCATCAGACAGTAGCGTTTCATATTCTTTGGCAATTCCGCATACATGCCCTTCTCCGCCAGTAAGGGAACCACAAGCTGAGCGGAATCGTGGACGTTGAGGCTCCTGGGTGCGCTATAACCGTACCAATGTGAAGTCTGTTTCCGTGCCTGTAAAGCCCTTCTATTACTGGCAAGATACTTGTATGCCATGGGGAAAGCGTGGCGCAGTTCCTCTTCTGGAATCAGAGAGTAACTGCTGTTATTGACCCTATATGGGAAAATGATTCTACCTGTCGGATTTGGATCGAATCTATATCGACCGAAATCGGTTGCGTAAAGCGGTATGCGCAGCAATTCAGGTTCAATCTCGGTTTCCTCGCCTGATAGGGTGAATAATTTCTTCCCTTTTGTGGAGAGAACAAACACGGCATCGTCGCCGGTAGAAGAGCCTCTAGCGATGTCGGAAGGTAACTCCAGCAGTGTGACCGATTGAGCGGAGAGCTTTGCTGCCAGAGACTGTTGTTTCTCCGATTCAAAAGACCACGGGAGTTCTGATAATGAATCTGCTGGAACAGTTCTAAATGACAAACCCTCATTCAGGGATTTTGCCGGGACTGCTTCCGCATACGTAAACTCCTCGCAAGACTGGCCGCTAAGAAATAGGAGACATGTATAAGTAGTCGGGCCTTTGAAGATTTGCTCGTGCCGAAAATCCACTACTGAACCAAGACATGATCCAGACGTAATCAGCTTCCTTATTGGTTGGCCGTAATCAGTTACAAAGAATTTGCTCGGCAAAATGAAGCCGAGGCACCCGCCCGGATTTAATAGCGACAATCCCCGCTCAATAAAAATAACGTAGATATCATAGCTTCCGCTTCCGCTCGCGGAATAGCTGCGGTTGAAAAAATCAACTTCATTGGGCGACCACGTTTTTAACGTTTGAATGCGAATATAAGGCGGATTCCCGATAACGGCATCAAAGCCGCCGCTCTTCATCGCCTCGGGGAAGCCCTGCTTCCAGTCGAAAATGTTGATTCGATAACGATCCTCGTCGTCGAGCAAGAGTAATTGCTGGTTCTCATAAAAATCCGGGCCAATGAGGGAGTTTCCGCATTTAATGTTGCTGCCGAGGTCGGGCAAGGCTCGTTCATGGAAAAGTTTTAGTTGGGTTTCAGCTTCGAGGACTTTCAGCAGCAGTGAAAGTTTCGTAACCTCGACGGCCTGAGAGTCGATGTCCACACCGAAAATGTGACGGGTTAAAATCTTCTTCTTCTCGCTGAGTGTCAGCCGCCAGTTTCCCACGGCATCGGAAACGATTTCATTCTTATGCTTTTGCGCACCTTCCTCCATGTAGCGATCGCGGTACCAGTTGAGTAGATATTGGTATGCGCCGATGAGGAATGAGCCGGAGCCGCAGGCCGGGTCCAGGATGCGAATCTTTGTAACTTGTTTGGGGGATTTTCCTTCCAAGAGTTTGCCGACGGTGCTTTTGACAATGTAGTCCACGATATATGTTGGTGTGTAATAAACACCTCCGGCTTTTTGAACTTCCGGTTTGGCCTCGACCTTAACTTGCCGCGCCGGGGTGATGCGAATTACCTTGCCAAGGAACTGCTCATAGACCTGCCCAAGGATATCCGCCGGTACATGGGAAAAGGCGTAAGGACTCTCCGGGTAATAAAGCTTTTTTAGAATCGGTTTAAGGCGGGCATCCTCGACAATGATGGTTGGCGTGAGCGTATCAGGGATTTCGTTACGATCCTTCTCCTGATGGAAATGGAAGAGGCCGGAGTTGTAGCGCTTATCGGCCAACTGAAAGAGGTTGCACAAGCGCGAATAAATGCCGGGCAGCTCAGTGAGCGCGCGCAACTGACCGTAGCTTTCGAGGCCGCGATCCTCGCAGATGCGGAGGAAAATGATGCGGTCAATTGTTCTCTGCACGGCGAAATTCACTTCGCGCGGGCCGAGGGTGGAGTTTTTGATGGCGATGCCTGCGGCCAGGTCATGACGCCAATCTTCAATATCCGCAAGGAAGGCAGCATCTACCTCAGCGGTTCCCCGCTTGGCCTTGGAGGATATGGCGAAGCGGTCAAAGGAGCCCTGAAGCACTGCCTCCTTTGAGAACCGCGAGGCGATTTCTTCCCACTTTAGCGGATATTCGTCGAAGGTGTAATACGAAATGCGGCCGGTTGAAGCCTTATCGCCCTGCATCGGAGCAATTCGACAGTCGTAGATTGCCAGCTCGTCGAAATTCGAGAGTACAGAAAGTGACAATTTGGACGACCACGCATAACGGCGGAGTTGCAATGCCGGGTCGGGATTATCTTTCAAGCGCACAGATGGCTTTTTGGCTTCGACAAAGAATTTCGGTGAACCTCCGACGCGGAAACAATAATCAGGTGTGCCCTGTTCTGTTTCTCTCGTTGGCTCGTGAACGACGTCCTTATACCATTCCGAGTAGCGGAGGTGGTTGTTCACATCCCAGCCAAGGGCCTCGAAAAAGGGATCGAGGAACTCGCGGCGCAAATCGGCTTCATTGTAACGATTGGACCGGAAATCGTCGGCATTTCGTTGAAAATGCTCTACCAGATCACGGATTGCCTGTGGTGGTTTCATCTATGAAACAAGATAATCCATTCAACCGGTTGCGGACAGCGCTAATTTGAATACCGGTTACTGGTCGATGGATCAAGCGCGGCTTCGCCGCGTGGATTGATTTCTAAAAACGGGTGGGTGAGGATCAAGACAGGGAACAGGGAATAGGGAATAGGGAAAAGCCACCCCAGCGATGAAGACCTTTCCCTTCACCCCAGCGAGCAAAAATCGCTCGTTGGGGATCCCGAATCGCTGGGGACCCCGGCAAACCCCCGCCTCCCTGCGGAAAAACTTCACACAGGGGCTGAAGCCCGACTTATAATTTTTGACATTTACGGCACGACTGAAGTCGTGCCCAGACGCTTTTTGCAGCTTCGAATGAATTTGTCCGCAAGCTGTGAAATTGTGCCCTTTCAAGACACGGATAGTTGAGATTCGTGCTATCCCACCCATTCGCAAAGAACGCGGATGGATGGTGCACGGTGCTTTTATGGGTGGAGAAGGGACGGAAAAAGCAGAAGCAGGTCCTTCGACTACGCTCAGGATGACAAGTGTGGGTTGAGCCTCAGGCGCGGATGATGCGGACTCCCTGGCGCTCGAAGGGGGCGAGGGCTTCGGGGGGGGCGGTGGTGTCGGTGATGAGGATGTTCATCTCGTTGACCTGGCAGATGAATGCGGGGCTCACCTTTCCGAGTTTGCTGGCATCGGCTACCACGATGACCTGCTTGGATTGCCTGAGCATCTTTTGGTAGACGAGGGCCTCGTCGGACTCGAGGGTGGTGGCTCCGCGCTCGGCGTCGAGGCCGGTGACGCTCAAGAAAACCTTGTCCATGATGACGTTGTCGAGGAAGGTGAGCGCGGCGTTGCCGGTGAGCGAGAAGGACCAGGCCCAGGGAACCACTCCGCCGGTGAGATAGGTGCGGATGCCGGGCTGGTTGCAGAGTTCCATGCCGATGTTGATGGCGTTGGTGACCACCTGAATCTTGTCGCGGTGGCGGAGGCTGCGGCCAATGTGGGTGGTGGTGGTGCCGGCGGTGAGGCCGACGGTTTCGTTGGGCTGTATGAGCTCGGCGGCGGCGAGGCCGATGCGGCGCTTTTCCTCGGCAAAGCGCTGCTCGCGGGCGAGGAAGGAGCTGTCGTAGCGGAAGGGCTCGTAGAGGAGCGGCTCGACGAGGGTGGCGCCGCCGTGGGTGCGGCGAATGAGGCCGCGGCTTTCCAGCTTGGCCAGGTCGCGGCGAATGCTGGGGGCCGAGGAGCCGGCTTCGGCGAGAATCTCTTCGACGGTGGCGGAACCGGTGCGGAGGAGGAATTTGATGATGAGTTCACAGCGGCGATTGAGGGTATCGGCCATACGGCACCGATTCTAACCTTTCGGAGCGGTAAAAAGGAAGGCCCGAACGTGTTTTTTTGAGCGAATTGCGGAAATTTTCGGGAATTTAGTCAAGGAAATGACCAACTTCTTCGTATATGATCGATTTTGGGGCTAATTCGGAGGCTAGAAGGTCCTGTGCCAAAATGAGCGTTATCAAGAGTTTTGCCCACGAAATGTTGCGGGAAATCTATGAACAGCCAGCCGCGCTGCGCCGGACTTTGGAGTTGTATCTGGAGGGCGGTCACCTGCGCAACGAGGTGGCGGAGCGGCTGGCGGGGTGGGCAAATCCGGCGGGCGAAGTGCTGATTGCGGCCTCGGGGTCGAGCCGCCACTCGGGGCTGGCCGGCGAGATTCTGCTGGAGGATTTGTGCGGGCTGGCGGTGGATGTGGAGTACGCCAGCGAGTACAGTTGCCGGGGCGGACGCGATCCGCGGCGACCGGCGGTGATTGTGATTTCGCAATCGGGCGAGACATCGGACACGCTGGCGGCGCTGCGCGAGGTGAGCCAGCGCGGCGAAAAGACGCTGGCCATTACCAACGCGGACTTGTCCACCATGGCGCAGGAGGCGGGCGTGTCGATGCCGCTGGCGGCGGGCGTGGAAAAGGCGATTCCGGCGACGAAGAGCTTTACCTGCCAGTTGGCCGTACTGTTTCTGCTGGCGCTTTATGAGGCGCGGCGGCTGGGCCGGATGGATGCGGCGGAGCTGGCGGCGAACATCGCCCGGTTGCAGGCTCTGCCCGGCGCAATTGAAGAGCAGCTTGATGGATGGCGCGAACAGATGGCTACACTGACGCACAAGTACAGCTCCGCGAGCACGTTTCTCTTTCTGGGGCGCGGGATTCATTATGCCATTGCGCGCGAGGGAGCGTTGAAGCTGAAGGAGGCATCGTACGTTCATGCGGAGGGCTACCCGGCGGGCGAGTTGAAGCATGGACCGAATGCGCTGGTGAGCGACCGCGTGCCGCTGGTGGTGCTGGCTACTGTGGACCGCGCCAATGAAGCTTCCGTCGTGCGCTATGAGAAGACGGTGCAACTGCTGCACGAGATGAAGACGCAAGGCGCAAGGGTGATTGCGCTGGCTAACACCGGCGACCGGGATGTGGCGGAGTTGGCGACGGATTGCGTTGAGGTGCGGGAGACGAGCGAGTATTTGCTGCCCATCGCCGAGGTCGTGCCGCTGCAACTGTTTGCCTACTTCATGGCTATTGAGCGTGGCGTAGACGTGGATCGACCCAGGAACCTCTCTAAGGCGGTCGTGGAGCGGTAGAGCGGGGACTGGAAGTTCACAGTTTCACAGTTACACATCTAGACGCGCGCGGCAGGCTTCGAACGAACACGTGGAGTGGCCGAACCAGGAGGTCTCTCGGGGTTACGCTCGGTGAATCGATCGTGCAGAACCACATTGAGCAGCGACTTGTGGACGCGGATGCGGCCGTTGTATTCGATGAGGCCGAGCTTGCGAAAGCGGTTCATGAAGAAGCTGACGCGGGAGCGTGTGGTGCCGACCATCTCTGCCAGAGTTTCCTGCGTGATGGGAGGAATCAAATGTTCCGGATTATCCGGCTCACCAAATTCGGCCAGGATGAGGAGAATTCTCGCCAAACGCCTTTCGCTGGAGTTGAAAAGCTGGTCGACAAGATCGGCCTGAGATCGCATAGTCTTGACCAGCAGAAACTTCAAATACATTTCGGAGAGGGAATGCTCCACGTGCATCACACGGATCATCTCTTCTCGCGCTATCTCCAGTGCGGTACAGGCGGTAATGGCGCTGGCAGTAGCCATATGCAGCGCGCCCAAGCTGGCCAGTGATTCATCTCCAACAAATTCCCCAGCGGGGATAAGCGCGATGGTGGCCTCCTTCCCTTCATGCGAAACGACGGTGAGTTTTGCGCGTCCCATCTGCAGATAGAAGATGGAGTCAGCCGAACTTCCCTGCGAAAAGAAGACCTGCTTGGGCTTCAAATGGACGATTCTTCGTCCCACTCCTGCCGTGGCCAGGAAAGCGGCGAGGTCAAAGGTCATGCTTCTCACCTCGAAAAAGAAAACTGGTGGACGGATGAATTGTACTCGCTTATTCTGGCGAACTTTGTACTGATTCTAACGTAATCCAAAGAATCTCTGTACGGTAGCTGACATAACTTGAAAGAACTTTGTACGGTAGCTGACATAGGCCGAAGTTTGTCGGGCATCCTAAGCTTTGCGCCAACTAACTATGATAGGGTTTTGTCTGAAAGTGAGGATTCCTTGGGCACGAGCGGCTTTAAGAACACTCTTTTGAAGGCTCTGGACGGGGAGATTATTGAGCGCCTTCGTTTGCATCCGGTCAAGTTCGAGTTGAAACACGAAATCGAAAACATTGGCAAACTGATCGATCACCTCTATTTTCTCGAAGAGGGAATGGCGTCGATGACGGCAACCTTCAAGGATGGGTCTCAGGTCGAGGTAGGGATGTTCGGTTATGAGTCGGTGATCGGCGTCTCAGCACTGATGGGAACAAAAAGGAGCCTGAATCGCGTTTACACCCAGATTGCCGGCCATGGCTATAGCTGCCAGGTGGAGGACGCGAGAAGGGAGTTTCGCCTGGGCGGCGCCTTTCAGTTTCTGGCGCTACGCTATGTTCAGGCACAACTCGTTCAGGCCATGCAAACCGCCGGATGTAATGCGAAACACAACTTCGAACAGCGGCTCGCCCGCTGGCTGCTGCTCTGCGCGGACCGCGCGCACATCAACACGTTCAAGATTTCGCATGAGTTTCTGGCGGACATGTTGGGAGGACGCCGTCCCACGATTTCCACGACAGCCGGGATTCTCAAGCGAAAAGGACTTATCGAATACACCCGCGGAGAAATCCGCATCCTCGACGTTCCTGGGCTTACTAAGGCCTCTTGCGAGTGCTATCTGATCATCAAAGATCACCTCGACAATTACACCAAGTTCGACACCGCTATCACGGCATAGCTGTTTCAGCCGCTGCCAACACAAGCTGTGTCAATTTTCGGAGTACTTTCCGTTGGCGATATCCTGGGCGGCTTCGAGGAGATTTTCCGGGCGGCCTAGATCGCGCCAATAGTATCCGTCGGCGCGGAAGGCGACGATTTTTTCGCCCTGAGAGGCTAGATGCAGGTAGGCGTCGATGATGGAAAACGCGCCTTGCTCTTCCATCTTCGCGAAGATCAGAGGAGAGAGGACGTGGATGCCGGAGAAGGCCAGCGGCTGCAACTGTTGCGCTGGCCGCACTAATTGGTCCGCCTGGGCTGTGCCGGATACAACCATTGTGTCGCTCACCACTCGACGGCCGCAGAGCTGGCCTTGCTTGTCGAAGAGCAGTTGGCGCGATGACTCGCGCTGCTGAACGGCCAATGTGGCGAGTGCGCGCTGTTCCGAGTGAAAGCGCAGCATTTGGCCGAGATCAATGGCAGTGAGAACATCGACGTTGTGGAGGATGAAGGGACCCTGTGAATTGAAGAAATGCGCGGCTTTCTTGAGGCCGCCGCCGGTGTCTAGCAATTCCGATTCGAGAGAGAGCTCGATTCGCATCCCGAAGTTGTGGGCATTCAAATAATCTGCAATCATCTGCGCATGATGATGGGCGTTGACGATGACCTCCGTGACGCCAAAGGAGCGCAGGCGGGAGAGGGTAATCTCCAGTAACGTGCGGCCGGCCACGGTGACCAGCGCCTTGGGGCGGTCGTCGGTGAGCGGACGCAGACGCGTGCCGAGGCCGGCGGCAAGGATCATGGCCTTCATCGGCCCATCATCTCCAGTTCCATTTTTTCAGCTCCATCTTATCCTGTGTAATGAGTCAGAAGTTCATGGAAGAACAACAGCAGATCCTTCGACTCACCACCCCCAGGCTGAAGAGTACGCCTGGGGCCCCGTTCGCTCAGGATGACTAGCAAAAACAAGTACAAAAGCAAAAGCAGGTCCCGTTCGCTCAGGATGACTAGCAAAAACAAGTACAAAAGCAAAAGCAGGTCCCGTTCGCTCAGGATGACTAGCAAAAACAAGTACAAAAGCAAAAGCAGGTCCCTTTCGACTTTGCTCAGCATGACAGCAGTTATTGTGCTGCGTATTTCTTGCTCAGGTCACTCGTTCCATCTTCTCCAGTTCCATATGGCGGACGGCGACATCCACGCCGCCGCCAGCGCGCAAGTGATTGGCCAACTGCTCGGCTAAATACACGGAGCGGTGCTGGCCTCCGGTACAGCCGAAGGACACCATGAGATTTTTGAAGCCGCGGCGCTGATAATTGCTTACACTGGCATCGACAAGTGAAAAAACATTGGCAAGATACTGGTGGATGTTCGATTGCTGATTGAGATAGTCGATGACTGGTGCGTCCTTGCCGGTCAACAAGCGGAACTGCTCCTC
>Ga0326728_10017208_pt1 | contig 14540 bp, 26 predicted proteins | sample MB3enrmetagenome_FD_207602 | JGI IMG/M metagenome (GOLD analysis project Ga0326728, IMG submission 207602) | Lab enriched peat soil microbial communities from McLean, Ithaca, NY, United States - MB31MN | ecosystem: Environmental > Terrestrial > Soil > Wetlands > Peat | place: USA: New York...
AACTTTTGGCGCAATTCGGGCGCGTTTTTTTCTAAAAAAAGTCCTTGCCAGGGTAAATGCCTTTGCTATATTGCCCGCTCGTTTCACCCGAGAGGGTGCGGACAGCATAACTTGCGGGACCGATAACTGACCCCGATCCGAGGCAGGAATGATGGCTCCGCGCTCCAAGTTGCTGACTTGGGACAAGCGATTGAATTATGCCGATAAAGACGTTCAGACCGCTGACGCCGTCCACACGTTATGTAACGTATGCGGACTACAGCGACATTACGAAGGCCAAGCCGGAGAAAGGGCTGGTGCAGACGCGCAAGCGCACCGGCGGGCGCAATGTCTATGGGCGGGTGACGGCGCGGGGGATCGGCGGGGGCAACAAGCAGAAGATGCGGCTGGTCGATTTCAAGCGGCGCAAGCACGGGGTGGAGGCGGTGGTCAAGGCGATCGAGTATGACCCGCGGCGGACCGCGCGGCTGGCGCTGCTCGAGTATCAAGACGGGGAGAAGACCTACATCATCGCGCCCATTGGGCTGCAGGTTGGGGCCAAGCTGACGAGCGGGCCGGGGGCGCCGCCGGAGGTGGGCAACTGCCTGCCGTTGCGGGCGGTGCCAGTGGGGCTGCCGATCCACAACATCGAGTTGACGCCCGGGCGGGGGGCGCAGATGGTGCGCACCGCCGGGTCGGCGGCGACGCTCATGTCGCGGGATGAGGGCTACGCGCAAATCCGGCTGCCGTCCGGGGAGATTCGGAGAGTGAACGAGGACTGTTACGCGACGATTGGCCAGGTGGGCAACTCGGAGCACGATACGGTGGTGCTGGGCAAGGCGGGGCGGTCGCGGCACCTGGGCATCCGGCCCATCAACCGCGGCGTGAGCCGCAACCCGGTGGATCATCCCAACGGCGGCGGGGCGGGCAAGTCCAAGTCCGGCGGCGGGTGGCAGCAGCTTACGTCGCCCTGGGGGCTGCTGGCCAAGGGCTACCGGACGCGCAACAGGCGAAAGCACTCCAACCGCTTCATCCTGGTGCGGCGGGATGGCCGGCCGATGAAGAACCTATGAAAGGGCATCCGCCCGTAATGGCAACAACCGAAAACTTATTTTCCTATGGGACGCTCGATTAAAAAGGGTCCGTTTGTGGACCTGCGCTTGCTGGAGAAGATTCAGAAGACCAAGGAGGCGAAATCCAAGGCGCCGATCAAGACGTGGTCGCGGCGCTCGATGATTACGCCGGACTTTGTGGGGCTGACCTTCGGCGTACACAACGGGAAGGTGTTCAACCCCGTGTTCGTGACCGAGAACATGGTGGGGCACCGGCTGGGGGAGTTCTCGCTTACGCGCACGTTCAAGAAGCACGGGGCGCACACGGCCAAGGCGGAGGCCAAGTAAGGATATGGAAGTCCACGCGATCACGCGGAATGTGCGGATGTCACCGCAGAAGATGCGGGAGGTGGTGCGGCAAATCCAGGGCCTGGCGGCCACCGAGGCCAGCGCGGTGCTGGCGGTGGTGCCGCGCAAGGGGGCGCGGGTGGCGGCCAAGACGCTCAAATCCGCGATGGCCAACGCGGAGGACCTCAAGAGCCACAAGCCGGAATTCAAGGACTTGAAGACGGACCGGCTGCGCGTGAAGGAGGCCGTGGCCCAGCGGGGGACCATCCTGCGCCGGTTCACGCCCAAGGCGCGGGGTTCGGCGGGGCCCATCCTCAAGCGGCAGTGCCACGTGAAGATCACTTTGTCGGACGATTAATCGGTATGGGACAGAAGACTAATCCAGTGGGTCTGCGAATCGCGGTCAATCACGACTGGCGCTCGAAGTGGTACGCGGGCAAGAAGGAGTTCGGCAAGCTGCTGACCGAAGACCGGGAAATCCGCACCTTGCTCAAGAAGCGGCTCGAGTCGGCCTCGGTGCCGCAGATCCTCATCGAGCGGGCGGCCAACCGCTGCCGCATCACGATTCAGACGGCGCGGCCGGGGATCGTAATCGGGCGCAAAGGGGCGGAGATCGATAAGCTCAAGGAGGAGCTGAGCCGGATGACGGGCAAGGAGATTTACGTGGACATCGTCGAGGTCAAACAGCCGGAGATCGAGGCGCAGTTGGTGGCGGAGAACGTCGCGTTGCAGTTGGAGCGGCGGGTTTCGTTCCGGCGGGCGATGAAGAAGGCGGTGCAGACGGCCAAGGACTTTGGGGCGGAGGGGATCAAGATCCGTTGCGCGGGGCGGCTGGGAGGGGCGGAGTTGGCGCGGGTGGAGCAGTATCATTGGGGGCGGGTGCCGCTGCACACGCTGCGGGCGGAGATCCACTACGGGTTTGCCGAGGCCAACACCGTGTATGGCAAGCTGGGCATCAAGTGCTGGATCTGCAAGGGGGAGACCCGCAGCGACAAGGCGCCGCCCGAGAAGGCGCCCAAGGCGCCGCCGGCCCCGCAGTTCCAACCGGCGCCGGTCCCGGCTCCGGCCGCGGCAGTGGCGGCGGCGCCCGCGGCCGAACCGCTGGCCCATTAGGTAGAAAGAACTGATTATGCCTTTGATGCCCGAGAGAGTGAAGTACCGGAAGATGCACCGGGGCAGCCGCGTCGGGATGGCGATGCGCGGCCACACGGTGGCTTACGGGGAGTATGGACTGATGGCGTTGGAACGCTGTTGGCTGGACACCAAGCAGATTGAGGCGGCGCGGGTGGCGGTGGCCCGGCAGATGAAGCGGCACGGAAAGATGTGGATCCGGGTTTTCCCGCAAAAGTCCTTCACCAAGAAGCCGCTCGAGACGCGCATGGGCAAGGGCAAGGGTCCGCTGGAATCGTGGGTGGCGGTGGTGCGGCCGGCCAATGTGCTCTTCGAGGTGGACGGCGTGACCGAGGCGGTGGCGCGGGAGTCGCTGCGCCTGGCGGCGACGAAGCTGCCGATCAAGACCAAATTCATTTCGCGCCACCGGATGGGTTGAGGGCGATTTAGCCGGCACATGAAAAAGACTCAACGCAAAGAACTTCAGGAAAAGACGCTGGCCGAGGCGCTGGCGGACGAGCGCAACTGGCGGCTGGAGATGTTCAACCTGCGCTTGCAGCAGGCCAGCGCGCAGTTGGAAAAGCCGGCCCGGCTGCACGTGCTGCGGCGGGACGTGGCGCGCATGCAGACCCATATTTCCCAGCTTCGGCGCAAACCCGCATAGACTTCTCCCTATGGCTGAACCCCCCACCCTCTCCCCGGCGCCCGCGGCGGCTTCCGCCCCGGCGCCCTTGGCCGTGACGCTCGCCCCGGGCCGGGGCAAGCGCAAGGAACGCATTGGCGAGGTCGTCTCCAACGGGATGGCCAAGACGATCATCGTCCGGGTCGAGCGCCGTTTCCCGCACCCCAAATTCAAGAAGGTGATCACCGGCTACAAGAAGTTCTGCGCCCATGACGAGAAGAACGTGGCCAAGGTGGGGGACCGGGTGCGCATCGAAGAGACCCGGCCCCTCTCCAAGACGAAGCGCTGGCGCCTGGTGGCGGTGGTGGAGCAGGGGGCGGGAGTGGCCCCGGCGGCGGGCTAAGCCCGAGGCGGTGATTTATGTTACAGGTACGTTCCATCCTGGATGTGGCTGACAACACGGGCGCCAAGCGCGCGGCAGCCATCGGCGTCCTTGGCCGCAACCAGCGCTATGCGCACATCGGGGACATCATCAAGGCCCACATCAAGGAGGCGGCGCCCGATGGCACGGTCAAGAAGGGCGAAGTGGTGGATGCGGTGGTGGTGCGCACGCGCCAGATCATCCGGCGCGGGGACGGTTCGTGCCTGCGTTTCGACAGCAATGCCATCGTGATCATCGACAAGGAGCTAAACCCGCGGGGCACGCGCATTTTCGGGCCGGTGGCGCGCGAGTTGCGGGACAAGAAGTTCATGAAAATCGTTTCCCTGGCCCCGGAAGTCATCTGAATTAAAGCCCATCAGCCGTTACCATGCGCAGATTTCACGTCAAAAGGAATGATGAGGTGGTGATCATCGCTGGCGCGCACAAGCACAAGCGCGGCCGCATCATCGCCGTCCTCGGCAAGAAAGAGCGGGTCATCGTCGAGGGCGCCAACATGATCAAGCGGCACACGCGCAAGAACCCGAACAATCCGCAGGGGAAGATCGTGGAACGGGAAGGCTCGATTCACGTGTCCAACGTGATGAAGGCCGAGGAGTTCGACGCGCGGGCGGCCAAGCGGGCGGCGGCGGGCGCGGGGAGCCAGGCAACACCGAGCCAATGAAAGCGCGACTTTACCAAAGATACGTCAAGGAGGTGGTGCCGGCCCTCAAGGCGCGGCATGACTACACCAATCCCCACCAAGTCCCGCGCCTGGAGAAGATCGTGGTCAACATGGGCGTCAGCGCGTCGCTGGAGAAGAGCGCGGTGGACGATGCGGCCAAGGACTTGGCGCTGATCACCGGGCGCAAGCCCGCCATCAGCCAATCGCGGCACAGCATCGCCAATTTCAAGCTGCGCCAGGGCCAGCCGATCGGCTGCCACGTGACGCTGCGGCGGGACGCGATGTACGAGTTTTTCGACCGGCTCATCGCCACGGCGCTGCCGCGCATCCGGGACTTTCGCGGGCTGTCGACCCGCTCGTTCGACGGGCGGGGGAATTACTCGCTGGGGGTGAACGACCAGACGATTTTCCCGGAAATCGATCTGGACAAGATCAAGCGGCAGCAGGGGATGGACATCACGATCGTGACCAGCGCCCGGAGCGACGAGGAGGCGCTGGACTTTCTGAAGCTCATGGGGATGCCGTTTGCGGAGCCGGCCAAGACCAAATGAACGGGGCCGGGATTTTGATGCGGATTGGAGACTGAAGTTATGGCAAAAATGTCGTGGATTGAACGGAACAAGAAGAAAGCGGCGACAGTGAAGAAGTACGCGGCGATTCGGGCGGAGTTGAAGGCCAGGCGCGATTATGCGGGGCTGGCCAAGCTGCCGCGCAACGCCGACCCGGTGCGGGTGGTGAACCGCTGTTCCATGAGCGGGCGGCGGCACGGGTATTTGCGGAAGTTCGGCTGTTCGCGCATGACCTTTCGGGAAGCGGCCCTCAGCGGGCTGATTCCGGGGGTGACCAAGGCCAGTTGGTAAGGCTTATGAACGACCCGATTTCCGACATGCTGACGCGCATCCGCAACGCCCATCGGGCGCTGCTGCCGGTGGTGGAGGTGCCCCATTCGCGGATGAAAGAGAGCCTCGCTTCGATTTTGAAAGGGGAGGGTTACATCGCTGATTTCTCGGTGGAGGCCAAGGCCCGGCGGATCAAGCTCAAGCTGAAGTACCAGGGGGTCAAGGGGGTGATCGAGGGGCTCAAGCGGGTGAGCACCCCGGGGCTGAGGCGATACGTGGGGGCCGCGGAGATTCCGCGGGTGCGGGGCGGGCTGGGGGTGGCGGTGCTTTCGACCTCGGAGGGAGTGATGACCGGGGCGCAGGCGCGGAAGAAGAAGATTGGCGGGGAGTTGCTTTGCTATGTATGGTAGCGGCGAACCGATTTAACGCATTCAGGCCATGTCAAGAATAGGAAAACAACCCATCGCCATCCCCCCGAAGGTGAAGGTGGAGGTGTCCGGACAGCAGGTGCGGGTCGAGGGCCCCAAGGGCAAGCTGAACTGGGAACTGCCGCGGCGGACCAGCCTGCGAGTGCAGGAAGGCAGGATCCTGGTGAGCCGGGAAGGTGACGACGCCCAGGCCAAGGCGCTGCACGGCTTGAGCCGGGCGCTGGTCAACAACATGGTGCGGGGGGTGACCGAGGGATTTGTGAAGAAGCTCGAGGTGCAGGGGGTCGGCTTCAAAGCGGCGGTGCAGGGCCAGAACGTGACGATGAGCCTGGGGTACTCGCACCCGATCGTGGTCCCGATTCCGGAGCAAGTGAAGGTGACGGTGGAGGAGAACACGAAGATTACGGTGGAAGGGCCGGATCGGCAGGCGGTGGGACAGTTGGCGGCCGAACTGCGGAGCTATTACCCGCCCGAGCCGTACAAGGGCAAGGGCGTGCGCTACAAGGATGAGCGGGTCATCCGCAAGGAAGGCAAGACGGTGCAGTAGCCGGCGCCGGCGCGAGCAAGAGCCATGAGAACCGAAAAGAAACAGGAACTGGCGCGCAAACGGCGCTGGCGGGTGCGGCACAAAATCCGCGGGACCCGCGCGCGGCCGCGCATGGCGGTGTGTTTTACCAACAAGAACATCCACGTGCAGTTCATCGATGACGCGGCGGGAGTGACGCTGGCGGCGGCGTCGACGACGAGCAAGGCCACGCCGGACCGGGAGAAGTTGGGCGCCAACGCGGCCAGCGCGAAGGTGATGGGGGGGCTGGCGGCGCAGACGGCGCTGAGCAAGGGGCTCAAGCAGGTCGTCTTCGACCGCGGGCGGGCGCAATACCATGGCAAAGTCAAGGCCCTGGCCGAGGCGGCGCGCGAGGCCGGACTCCAATTTTAACCAGTTTTAACCAGTTTTAACGCATAACCGGGAAAGACACTGTGGCTGAAACCATCAAGACGGAGACCGGCGAGCAACGAACGAGTCGCGGGCCGGCGCGCGGGCGGCGGGCGCGGCCCGAGCCGGAGGTCACGCTCGACGAGCTGACCGGGCACGAGCTGACGGAGAAAGTGGTGTTCATCAACCGTTCGGCGAAAGTGGTGAAGGGCGGACGGCGGTTCAACTTCAGCGCGCTGATCGTGGTGGGGGACAAGCAAGGGCGCGTGGGCGTGGGGCTGGGCAAGGCGCGCGAGGTGGCCGACGCGATCCGCAAGGGCGGCGAAATGGCGCGCTCCCAGATGGTTGGGGTGGCGCTCAAAGACGCCACGATTCCGCACGAAGTGCTTTCGCGCTATTGCGGGGCCAAGGTGCTGCTGCGGCCGGCTTCGCCCGGCACCGGGATCATCGCCGGCAAGACGGTGCGGGCGGTGCTGGAATCGGCCGGCGTCAAGGATGTGCTCAGCAAGTCGCTCGGCTCCAAGAACGCCGCCAATGTGGTCAAGGCGACCCTTGGGGCGCTGCTCAGCCTGCGATTGCGCCAGGACATTTACCGGGGCCGCGGGCTGGAAGTCGAAAAGAAGCAACCCGCGGAACCGGCGCCCGCCCCGGCAGGTACGGCTGCGAGGCCGACGCCGGCCCTGGCGGCAGAGCCCGCCGCGCCTGCGCCCCCGGCGGAAGCGGCGCCCGCCCCAGTGGCGCCCGGACCAACCACGCCCGCCCCGGCGGCGCCCGTGGGGCAACCGTAAACCCCCGCGAGAGAGCACTTTTCTATGCGATTACACGACCTCAAGCCCCGGCCTGGCGCGCGGCACCCGCGCAAGCGATTGGGCCAGGGCGAATCCAGCGGCCATGGCAAGACGAGCGGGCGCGGGGGCAAGGGCCAGACGGCGCGCTCCGGCAGTTCCATCCGGATTGGGTTTGAAGGCGGCCAGATGCCCTTGATTCGCCGCATCCCCAAGCGCGGCTTCAACAACGCGCGTCATACCACACGCTATCTGCCGGTGAATGTGGACGCCCTCAACCGTTTTGAAGAGGGGGCCAGGGTAGATGAGGAGGCCTTGCGGGCGGCGGGCCTGGCCAATGGGCGGGGCGAGGGCATCAAGATTCTGGGACAGGGAGACGTGACGCGAAAGCTCACGGTCAGCGCGCATGCCTTCAGCGCCTCGGCGCGGGCCAAGATTCAGGCCAAGGGGGGCGTCTGCGAGGTGATCGCGCCCAAGCGGGCCGGCAGGGCCAAGGCCAAGGCCGCGGAACCGGAAGCGGCCACGAAGGAAGCGGCGAAGGCCGAACCCCAGAAGAGCACCTGACAACCTCCTAACTGACCATGCTTTCCGCCATCGCCAATACCTTCAGCAATTGCTTCAAGATACCCGAACTAAAGTCCAGGATTCTGTTCACGTTGATGGTCCTGGCGATCTGCCGGCTCGAGGCGGCCATCCGCGTTCCGGGCCTCAATGGCCAGGTCTTGGCGGACTTTTTCAAGACCAAGGCGGGGCAAAGCGCGGGCAGTTCGGTCCTGGGCCTCTACAGCATGTTCACCGGGGGCGCCCTCGAGCATTGCGCGGTGGGGGCCTTGGGCATCATGCCGTACATCAGCGCCACCATCATCATCCAGTTGCTGACGGCGGTCTGGCCGCACCTCTCGAAGCTGGCGCGGGAGGAGGGCGGGCGCACGAAGCTGGTGCAGTACGGACGCTACCTGACGGTGCTGCTGTGCCTGGGCCAGGGGTTCGTGATGGCCCTGGGGTGGGAGAACCCCGACAGCATTTTCGGGCGGGGGATAGGGCAGTTGGTGACTGATACCTCGCACCTGTGGCTTTACCGGCTGGAAACGACGCTGATCCTCACGACGGGGACGATACTGCTGATGTGGCTGGGAGAGCAGATTACCGACCGGGGCATCGGGAACGGGGTGTCGCTGATCATCACCATCGGCATCCTGGCGCGGGTGCCGCAGGCGCTTTACGCGCTGCGGGACATGTTCTTCCCCAAGAACACGCAGGCGGAGTTCAACCTGGGCCACGCGGTGGCGTTGCTGTTGCTGCTGGTGGGCGTCATCGCGGGGGTCATCGCCATCACCCAGGCGCAGCGCAAGGTGCCCGTGCAATACGCCCAACGGGCGGTGGGGCGGAAGATCTTCCAGGGCACGACTTCGTTCATGCCCTTGCGCGTGAACTACTCCGGGGTCATGCCGATCATCTTCGCGCAGGCGATACTGATGTTTCCGCAAAAGTTCTTCCTGTTTCTGGGCCGGCGGCTGGAGATCAAGTTCTTTATCGATATCGCGCGCGTGCTGGCCGAAGGCGCGCTGATGTATATCACGATCTATGGTTTGATGATTCTTTTCTTCTCCTATTTCTGGGTGGCGACCCAGTTTAACGAGCTGCAAATCGCGGACGACCTGAAGAAGAACGGGGGCTACATCCCAGGCGTCCGGCCCGGGCAGGCGACCAGCGAGTATTTGCACAACGCGATGAGCCGGATTACGCTGGCAGGGGCGATCTTTCTGACCGTTATCGCGGTGATCCCGATTTTGCTGAACCGGTGGCTGAAGATCCCTTACCAGGTATCGACGTTCTTCGGGGGCACAAGCATGCTCATCCTGGTGGGGGTGCTATTGGACACGATGCGCCAGATGGAAACGCACCTGCTGATGCGGCATTATGACGGCTTCTTGAAGAAGGGCCGGCTGCGCGGGAGATTCTGAGGCTGCCGGGGCGGAGCGGGGGCAGGACCCGCCGCCCAAATGGTCCAAGACCATGATCATTTTGAAGAACGAGCGGGATTTGGAAGCGATGCGGCCGGCGTGCGTGGTGGCCAGCTCGGTGCTCGAGGAGGTCGCGGGGGCGATCAAGCCCGGGATGACGACCAAGGAAGTGGATGATTTTGCGGCGGCGCGGATGAAGTGCTACGGGGCCAGGAGCGCGTTCCTAAACTATCGGAGGTATCCACGCCACATCTGCATCTCGGTGAACGAGCAAGTGGTGCACGGGCTGGCGGGGCCGCGGCAGTTGCGCTTTGGGGACATCGTGAGCCTGGACGTGGGGGTGGTTTACCACGGGTTTATCGGGGACACGGCGCGGACGGTGGCGGTGGGGGGCTGCGGCTTGCTGGCGCAACGGCTGATGGACGTTACGGAACAGTCGCTTTACGAGGGGATCGCGCAGGCGACGCCGGGGCGGCGGGTGGTTGATATTTCGCGCGCGGTGCAGGAGTATGTGGAGGGCAACGGCTTCAGCGTGGTCCGGGAATTCGTGGGGCACGGGGTGGGGCGCTCGATGCACGAGGAGCCGCAAGTGCCGAATTTTGTGGACGGGAAACCCTCGCCGAAGCTGCGGCCCGGGATGACGCTGGCCATCGAGCCGATGGTCAACGCGGGGGCGGCCGGGGTGAAAATCTTGAATGATGGCTGGACAGTCATCACGCAAGATGGTTCACTATCCGCCCATTTTGAGCACACGGTGTTGATTACCGAGGATCGGCCGGAGATACTGACATGGCCAGCCAAGATGCCATCCGGGTTGATGGTGCGATAGTGGAAGTGCTGCCCAACCGGACGTGCCGGGTGGAGTTGGCCAACGGCCACCGGCTGACGGCGTTTCTGACGGGCAAGGCGCGGCAGAGCTTTGCGCGGCTGGCGCCGGGGGACCGGGTGCGGCTGGAAATGTCGCCCTACGACTTGTCGGCCGGGCGGATCCTCATGGAAGACAGGACCGATTTATGAAAGTTCGGGCATCAGTGAAGAAGCTTTGCGAAAACTGCAAGATTGTGCGGCGCAAAGGGGTGATTCGCGTGATCTGCACCAATCCGCGGCACAAGCAGCGGCAGGGTTGAAGGGGCCGGGAGCGTGTTAATGGTCAAACCACTTGAGAAGATATGGCTCGCATCATCGGAGTAGAAGTTCCGCCGAACAAGCGGATTGATGTGGCGTTGCGCTACATCTACGGGATTGGTCCCAGCAACTCGAAGGTAATCCTGGCCCGGGCGCAGATCGACCCTGGGATTCGGGCCAAGGACCTGACCGAGCAGCAGCTCTCGCGGATTGTTCACGCGATCCAGGATGGCAAGCACGTGATCGAAGGGGACCTGCGGCGGGAGATCGGGATGAACCTCAAGCGGCTGCAAGGCATCAAGTGTTACCGGGGCATCCGGCATTTGCGGGGCCTCCCGGTGCGGGGCCAGCGGACGCAGACCAACGCGCGGACGCGCAAAGGGCCGCGCAAGACGGTGGGCGTGGTGCGCAGCCCCACGGCCAAGAGCGGCATCCACTGATTCCCAGGCATTCCCAACGAGCTTATGGCGGACGAGACCAGGAAGAAACCGGCTCCGAAGAGCGAAGGCAAACCCGAAGGGGCGGCCGAGAAAGCCGCCGGCAAGGCGGCGGGCGAGGCCGCCGGCGCGAAAGCAGCCAAGAAAGGGGCGGCGCCGCCGGGGGCGGCCGCCGGGGCAGCGCCCGCGCCCGGGGCGGCGGCGCCCGCGGCCCCTGCGGCCGAAGGGGGCGCGCCCGCGGCCGGGGCGGCGGCGCCGACAGCGGCCGAACTGCTCGCCGACGAGATGGCCGGCAAGAAGATCGTCAAGGCCAAGGGAGCCAAGAATATTATCAGCGGCGTGGCGAACATCCTGGCGACGTTCAACAACACGCTGGTGAGCATTACCGACATGCAGGGACACGTGATTGGCTGGTCGAGCGCGGGGCGGGTGGGATTCAAGGGCTCGCGCAAGAGCACGGCTTACGCGGCGCAGCAGGTGGCGCAGGACGCGGCGCGGCAGGCGATGTCGCACGGGATGCGCGAGATCGAGGTGCGGGTCAAGGGGCCGGGCTCGGGGCGGGAATCGGCGATTCGCGCGTTGCAGGCCATCGGGCTGGAGATCACCACCATCCGGGACGTCACGCCGGTGCCGCACAACGGGTGCCGGCCGCGCAAGAAGCGGCGCGTGTGACCGCCGGGATTCAATTCACCGTATAAGCAGCACTCAACACTTAACCACCCTCGTTCAGCATGGCCCGTTACACAGGTCCTCGTGTCCGCATCAGCCGCCGGTTTGGCGTGCCCATCTTCGGCCCGTCGAAGTATCTCGAACGCCGCAACTACGGTCCCGGGGTGCATGGCCCCAAGTCGCGGCGCAAGCACACCGATTACGGGCTGGGGCTGATGGAGAAGCAGAAGCTCCGGTATTATTACGGGCTGCTGGAGCGGCAGTTTCGGGGGGTGTACGAGCGGGCGCTGAAGCGGCGGGGGGTGACGGGGGAGCAGATGCTGCAAATCCTCGAGACGCGGCTGGACAACGTGTGCTATCACTTGGGTTTTGCCAATGCGCGGGCCGCAGCGCGGCAACTGGTGTGCCACGGGCACGTGCGGGTGAACGGCCGGAAGGTGAACATTCCCTCTTACGGGGTCAAGGTCAACGACGTCATCGAGATCAAGAACTCGAATGCGGCGCGGCAGTTGGCGACCAGGAACCTGGAAGCCGCGGCCAGCCGGATGGTGCCGGATTGGCTGTCGCTGAACAAGGAGGCGCTCAAGGGCGTGGTGATGCGCATCCCCACCCGGGAGGAGATACAACCCATCGCCAACGAGCAGGCGGTGGTCGAATTTTATTCCCGTTGATTCCACTTCACTTTCAAGATGAGACCGAGGCGCGCAGGATTTTGGGCCTTTGGCGAGGCGTGAGCGAGGCGCATATCCGCAGTGATACGTAACGAGCGAGCAACGAAGCCAGAGGCCCAAAGGACAAGCGAATTGGTCTCATCTTGAAAGTGAAGTGGAATAAGCAACCAAGCGGGGCGGGGGAACCCCGGGGGTCCCTGCCCCCAGGACAATTATAAGGGCCGCGCCGGCGCAGCGGGAATCATCCCCGGCGGGCCAGGTTAAAATTGTTGAAAGGAAGAAGTTATGCCAGTGCGTCTGGGACGTTTTGAAATGCCGAAGCGGCTGACCAAAGAGGAGTCAAGCGCGACGGAAACCTACGCAAAGTTCATCGCCGAGCCGTTCGAGACGGGCTACGGCCACACGGTCGGCAACTCGCTGCGGCGGGTGCTGCTCTCCTCGTTGGAGGGAGCGGCCATCAGCTCGATCAAGGTGGACGGGGCGATGCACGAGTTTGCGACGATCGATGGGGTGGTTGAGGACATGACGGACATCGTCCTGAACCTCAAGAAGGTGCTGCTGCGGGCGCACTCGCGCGAGCCGCAGACGTTGCTGCTGTCGATCAACAAGGAAGGGGAGGTGACCGCCGCCGACATCCAGCTCAACCAAAACGTCGAGCTGGTGAATCCCACGCAGCACATCTGCACGCTGGACAAGAAGAAGAAATTCGAGATCGAACTCGAGGTGAAGGTGGGCCGGGGCTTCCTCCCCGGGGATGAGAACAAGAAGCCCAACCAGCCCATCGGGGTGATCGCCATCGATTCGCTGTTCTCGCCGGTGACGCGGGTGCGCTACGCGGTGGAAAACGCCCGCGTGGGCCAGCGGACGGATTATGACCGGCTGCTGCTGGAGATTTGGACCGATGGCCGCATCTCGCCCGACGACGCGCTGACGCAAGCCTCGGCCATCCTGCAACACCACCTGGATGTGTTCGTCGGCTACGACAAGAACGCGGTCGAGTTCGAGGAGGTCGTGGACAAACAGGACGAGGAGAAGACCAAGCTCAAGAAGCTCCTCAACATGAGCGTCAACGAAATCGAGTTGAGCGTGCGGGCGGCCAACTGCCTCAACAACGCGAACATCACCACCGTGGGCCAGTTGGCGATGAAGAGCGAGCAGGAGATGCTCAAGTACCGGAATTTCGGGAAGAAATCGCTCAACGAAATCAAGGACAAGCTGGCCGCGCTGGGGCTGACGCTGGGCATGATCATCGAGCCGGACCTGCTCGAGGGGCCGAAGGACGAGCCCACTACCCTGGCGTCAGTGACGCGGTAGGAAACGGGCCTCCCGGGGCGAAGCCGCGCGCGCCCGCCGAAGGTCCCCATCACTCTCGAATTTATGCGACACCTCAAGCGAACCGCCAAGCTGGGCCGGACGGGCCAGCACCGCAACGCCATGCTGGCCAACCTGGTCTGCAGCCTCATTCTTCACAAGCGGATCACCACCACGCTGGCCAAGGCCAAAGCCGCCCGCTCCGTGGCCGAGAAGATGGTTACGCTGGGCAAGCGCGGCACGCTGCACGACCGCCGCCTGGCCGCCGCGCGCCTGCACCAGGAAGCGGCGGTCAAGATCCTCTTCGACCAAATCGCCCCGAACCAAAAGGAGCGCCATGGCGGCTACACGCGCATCATTCGCCGCAACTACCGGCAGGGTGACGCCACCCAGCGCGCCATCCTGGAATGGGTGGACATGCCCGTGACGCCCGAGGCCCCGGCGGAAACCAAACCCGCCGCGGAGGCCAAGCCCGCCGCCCAGGAACAACCCGCCGCGCCGGCCGAGACAACGGGGACGAAGCCGGCTTGACTTGAGGCCCCGGGCTCGGAGCCGGGGTGGAATACGTAGGGACGGACCGCCGCACAGCGGTGAGGTGCAGCAGGATGGTGGCCTTCCAGGGCAGACGGAAGGCGCTTAAGCAAAAGGGAGTTGCTTTTGCAGCGACGGACGAGTACACCGCTGTCGAGCCAATGTCAACCAAGCGGCAGGCAAGCGGCGAAGACTATCCAGAGGCAGCAATCAAACATTGCGACGATGCTCGCCACCTGCTTTCCGCCAGCCGACCGGACGGTGCGGCCTATCTGGCGGGCTACGCGGTCGAGTGCGCGCTCAAGACGCTCGTGCAGGTTGAAGAGCAGACCGTGCGGCTCATTAGGGACCATGATTTGAACCTCCTGAGCGGCGAGGCTCTGAGGTGGGCCGCCCAGCCTACGAGCAGGACCGCCCGCTACCTGACCAATCGGGCAGTGACGACGTTGCGGTACGGCCTGCCTCCAAATGGGTGGAAGGAGTCCCTGCGCTACTACCCGACAGGAACGATTGCGGCCGCGACAGCGGAGCAGTGGGTTGAAGAAGCCGAGCGTCTCTACATCGAAATTGTTGGCGAACTGAAGAAAAACGGGGAGATTTGATTATGGGTTTTAAACATCACGACGAGGCCC
>Ga0326728_10017212_pt1 | contig 14537 bp, 12 predicted proteins | sample MB3enrmetagenome_FD_207602 | JGI IMG/M metagenome (GOLD analysis project Ga0326728, IMG submission 207602) | Lab enriched peat soil microbial communities from McLean, Ithaca, NY, United States - MB31MN | ecosystem: Environmental > Terrestrial > Soil > Wetlands > Peat | place: USA: New York...
CCCCGGAAGGCGTCTGCCTGAAAAGAAAAAATGTACGCTTTTTGTTAGCCCCATCAACCCAAAAAGTGTTACCTATGTACCCGAACGTTTGTTACCCTTCTCCCCGGTCCAAACATGGGGGAGAGGGAGTATTACCTGGTTTCCTTTTTTATCCCCTATCCCCCATGTTTGCAAGGGAGAGAGGGTTAGGGTGAGGGGAAGGGAATAAACTGCTCCCTGCTCTCATTAAATACGTTGGCTTATTTATGAACCACTGTACTTAGCCTTCCCCGCCCAATAAGCCTCGGGGCCGGACGAATAACACCAACAGCAGCACCACGAAGGCGATGACATCCTTATAGGCGCTGGACAGATAAGCGGCCCCCAGGCTTTCCAGCAGACCCAGGGTGAGGCCCCCGAGGATGGCCCCGGGGAAGGAGCCGAAGCCCCCCAGGATGGCGGCGGCAAAGCCCTTGAGGCCCAGGAGCACCCCCACGTCGTAGCTCAAGGTGGTGATGGGGGTCACCAGACAGCCGGCCAGGCCCCCCAAGGCCCCGGCCAGGGCGAAGCTGGCCGCCTTGACCCGCCAGACCTTAAGGCCCACCACTGCGGCGGCGGCTTCGTTGGCCGCCACCGCCCGCATGGCCAGGCCCAGGGAAGTGCGGCGAAAAAACAGGACCAGCAGGACGATGGTCAGGGCGGTGAGGCCCAGGATCCACAGGGTCTGGGGCAGGATGCTGGCGCCCAGCAGATGCAAGGGCGACTCGCCGGACAGGGGCGGCACGGCCAGGCGGTTTTTGCCCCAGACGAGCTTCATGAGCCCCCGAAGGATGATGGACAGCCCGATGGTGAGGAAAATGAGCACCAGGTGGCTGCGAGAGCGGGAAGGACGGATGCCCAATTCCTCCACCACCAGGGCCGTCAGGCTCACCCCGAGGATGGCGGCAACCAGGGCGGCAGGCATGGGCAGGCCGGCAGTGAACAGGGAGGTATAGAGCACCATGCCGCCCAGGGAGACGAAGTCCACCTGGGTGAAGTTGACGATGCCCATGGTGTTGTACACCACGCCGAAACCCAGGGCCACCAGGGCATAAATCGCCCCTCCGGTCAGGCCGGCGAAGATGAATTGCATGAGGTCCTGGAGGTTGCCCATGTGGCCGCCTGCCCCGGCAGCCGCCGGGGCTCCCTAAAGATTGGCGGGCCCGGAGGCCCGCCCCGGCGTCATACCCAAGGTCTTTGAATTTATTAAGAATAAACGAAAGGACCAGGAGCTGTCAACCACCTGCTACGGGGCAGGCTCTGCTGGCGGCTGACCTTTGGTGCGCCCGGAGTGGCCACTCTTGCCATCCCGGAGCTCATTGGTTAGAATTTTGCCATGAATTTGGCGTTTTCCTTTTTCCTCCGGCTGTTCGTCTGCTTCGTGGCCGCCAAGCTGGTGGTGCTGGCCGCGGACCTGAACAGCCGGACTTATCTGGTTTGTCTGACGGTTCTGCTACTCGTGAATGTGTATCTCCTGAATTTCCTGGTATTTCGCCAGGGCGGCGCCGGCCGGGCGGGCCATTCCGAAGCGGCCCCGAAAAAAGACGCCGGAGGGCCACCGGCCCCGGAACGCTCCTAAGGTTTACCCGGATAAAGGCGGCGGGCGTGACGCCTCCATACGAGTCCCGGCCTCGAAATTTAGAAATTTTTTCCTTGACACAAATTTTTGTGAATGTTTTAAACATCCCTAGCCTTGAAATGTTAAACATGAAACTCTTAAGTTTGATGGGGGAAAGAAAAGCCAGGCTGAAGGACCGCTGGCTGCAACGCCTGTTCGAGGGCTATCCTCCCGAAACCACCATCTTTTTGAAGAAGGAAAAGGACCGCTTCGACAATCCGGTGGGCTACCAGACTGCCGAGGGTCTGAGGCGGCTATTGGATACGGTGATCCAGGAAATGGACCGGGGCCAGGTGCTGGCCGCGCTGGATGAAATAATCAGCATCCGCGCCCTCCAGAATTTTTCCCCCTCCCAGGCCCTGGCCTTCATCTTCTTGTTAAAGGACGTCATTCGCGAAGAGTTGGCCCCGGAGCTTCAGAACGGCCAATTCTCCCAGGAACTCCAGGAGTTGGAGTCCCGCATTGACGGACTGGCCCTGCTGGGCTTTGAGGTCTATACCCGACGACGGGAGAAGCTCTTAGAGATTCGGATAGCCGAGGTCAAGAATCGCGTCAGTGGCTTTTTGCGCAGTAAGGGGATGGATGTCGGCAGCTTCTGAGGGCTATCGGCAGACCAAAGGAAACGAGGTGAGCATGAATGGATTTTTTTAAGCGTCATTTCTCCGTGGCCCTGTTAGCCGTGCTTGGGCTCGTTCTGGTGGCCTACCTCGGGGCCCGGGGCAACTTTCAGTTTATCTTTGGGGTGGTGGTGCCGTATCTGGCGGTGCTTATTTTTGTGGAAGGCTTTATCTACCGCCTCATCCAGTGGTCCCGCTCTCCCGTGCCTTTCCGGATTCCCACCACTGCCGGGCAAAACCGGTCGCTTCCCTGGATTGAACGGAATTTGGGGGAAAGGCTGGACAACCCGGCGACTTTTCGGGACCTGCTGGGCCGCATGGCCTTGGAAATCTTTGCCTTTCGCAGCCTGTTCCGGAACGTGCGCACCGAGCTGCGCAAAGACCCGGATAACCCCGAGGGAGCCCGGTTGATCCATTGGTCTTATAAGTGGCTCTGGTTGGGGGCCATTGCCTTTCATTACGCCTTTCTCACCGTAATCTTGCGGCATCTGCGGTTCTTCACCGAGCCGGTGCCGGGCTTCGTGGACCTGATCGACCGCGTCGACGGCTTTCTGTATTTCTTCACCCCGGCCGTTTATCTCAGCGGGATAGTGCTGCTGGTGGCCGCAGCCTATCTCCTGGTCCGGCGGATCACCAACCCCAACCTGCGCTATATTTCTCTGGCGGCGGACTACTTTCCGCTGCTGCTGATCCTGGGCATCGCCATTTCCGGAATCCTGATGCGGTACATCTACAAGGTGGACGTGGTGGCCGTAAAAGAATTGGTCATAGGCCTGGTGACTCTGCATCCCAAGGTGCCGGCGGGCATTGGCACCATCTTTTTTGTCCACCTCTTTCTGGTAAGCGTGCTCATCGCCTACTTCCCCTTCAGCAAGCTGATGCATGCGCCGGGGGTATTCTTCAGCCCCTCCCGGAACCTGACCGCCAATAACCGCTGGGTGCTGCACCGCAATCCCTGGAATTATCCGGTCAAGTTTCATCACTATGACGAATACGAAGACAGATTCAGGGATGCCATGATCGAGGCCGGGATCCCGGTCGAAAAGGAACAATAAGGTTATGTCCAAGGGTACCCCGAAACCGACAGAATTGCTCACCGGATTAAGCTACCAGCCGCCGGAGAAAGGCTGGATGGAGGTCAAGCCCGACTTCCGGCCAGGCACTTATTGTAACGCCGCTGATCCCAAATGGATGGAATGGATCGATTATCCCTTTCGGCGCAAATGGAACCCTGCAGATGCGGATTGGCAGCTTCCCCAGAATTTTAAGGAAATCATCCTGCAGGGTATGGAAGACCGGCTGAACCGCTTCCGCTCCCTGAGGGTTTTTTTCGATATCTGCGTGCGCTGCGGCGCCTGCGCGGACAAGTGCCATTTCTTCCTGGGCACCGGCGACCCCAAGAACATGCCGGTGCTGCGGGCTGAGCTGCTTCGTTCGGTATACCGGCGCTACTTCAAGCCGGTGGGCAAGCTCCTGGGCCAGTTCGCCGGCGCCCGGGACCTGACCGAGGACGTCATCAAGGAGTGGTTCTTTTACTTGCACCAGTGCACTGAATGCCGGCGGTGTTCGCTCTTCTGTCCTTACGGCATCGACATGGCGGAGATGACCATCCTGGGCCGGGAGCTGCTGTCCTCGGTGGGCGTCAACATCGACTGGGCCATAGCCTCGATAGCCCAGTGCTACGACAAGGGTAGTCATATCGGCGCCCCTCCCCAGGCCTTCAAGGACATGGTGGACTTCCTGTCGGAGGAAAACGAGCGCATCACCGGGATCAACACCCAACCCTCTTATAACCGCAAGGGTGCGGAGATTCTTTTCGTCACACCCTCGGGCGACTACTTTGCCGATCCCGGCACCTATACCATGATGGGCTACATGCTGCTGTTCAAGTACCTCGACTTGGACTGGACGATGAGCACCTATGCTGCGGAAGGGGGCAATTTCGGCTTCTTCCTTTCCCACGAAATGGGCAAGCGACTGAACGCCAAGATCTACGCTGAAGCCAAGCGCCTGGGGGTCAAGTGGATCCTGGGGGGCGAGTGCGGCCACATGTGGCGGGTGTGCAACCAGTACATGCCTACCTGGTGGGGGCCGGTGGATTTCCTGGAGGAGCCGGTATCCCCCATCACCGGCACCCGCTTCGAAAACGCCAAGGTCCACAAAATGGTGCACATCTCCGAATTCACCGCAGACCTCATTAAACACGGGAAATTGAAGCTGGACCCGCAGCGCAACGCCCATATCAAACTGACCTTTCATGACTCCTGCAACCCCGCCCGGGCCTTTGGGATGTTCGAGGAACCCCGCTACATCATCAATCACGTCTTGCCGGAAGGTCATTTCTTCGAGATGCCCCCCCACACCATCCGGGAGAAGGGTTTCTGTTGCGGCAGCGGCAGCGGCTTTAACGCAAGCGAGAACATGGAGCTTCGCATGCAGGGCGGCTTCCCCCGGGCCAACGCCGTGCGGTTTGTCCAGGAAAAGTACGGGGTGAACCACCTGGGCTGCATCTGCGCCCTGGACCGGGCCACCCTGCCCACCCTGATGCAGTATTGGGTCCCGGATATGGAGGTCACCGGGATCACTGAATTGGTGGGCAACGCCCTGGTCTTTGAGAATGAGATCGAGCGCACCACCGACCTGCGAGACCGTGACCTGGTGGGCGCAGGTTCGCCTGAGGAAGGGGAGGAAGCGGATTAGGCATGGAAGATAATCAGATAAGAAACGAATTCGGAAATTTTGCCGAGAAGCCGGTAGTTCCCAAGAAGCTATATGACTTCAAATACATCGGCTTGGGGCTGCTGATCTTCTTCGCCCTGGTGCTCTCCCCGATTCTGCCCAACCTGGGGAAGACCGTCGCGGCGCCCGACCCCAAGCTGGATACCCCGGCCATCCAAAAACTGGCAGAAAAGGAGCGGAAGTGCGTGATGCCGACGGATTACATGCGGGCCAACCATATGCAGATGCTGGTGGACTGGCGGGAAGCGGTGGTCCGCAGCAAGGGAGCGGGAGGCGGTCCGGTGGACGACCGGATGTTCGTAAATCCCGAGGGCAAGAAGTATCTGGCCAGCCTATCCAATACCTGTATGGAATGTCACTCCAATAAAAGCCAATTTTGCGATCAATGCCACAATTATGTGGCGGTGACCCCCAACTGCTGGGGTTGCCATCTGGATAGGGAGCAGAAGGTGACAAAGGCGGAAACAAAGTGATGGGGATCGATAGAAGAGATTTTATTAAAATAGCCGGACTCTCCACCTTACTGGGGCTGGGAGGCAAATCCGCCTTGGAACTGCTGCGACCGGGCCAGGTGGAGGCGGCCATGGAGGCGGAGCCGCAAGCCCTGAAGGCCAACAGATGGTGCATGGTGGTGGACATGCGCAAGCTGGATGAGCAGACGGCCAAAAAGTGCCGCGAGGCCTGCCACAAGATCCATAACGTGCCCGATTTCCGGAATCCGGTTGATCCCAAGCTGCAAGTCAGCGACGAGGAATTCGTCAGGTGGCAGGTCAAGTGGATCTGGACCGACTCTTATGATCATGCCTTTCCCGGCGAGACGGCGCCCCATATGGAAGAGATGATCGAGCACCTGCAGTTCCTCCTGCTCTGCAACCATTGTGACAATCCGCCCTGTGTCCGGGTCTGTCCCACCAAGGCCACCTTCCGGCGGGAGGACGGCATCGTCATGATGGACATGCACCGCTGCATCGGCTGCCGGTTCTGCATGGCAGGTTGTCCGTTTGGGGCCCGGAGCTTTAACTGGCGGGACCCTCGGCCCTTTATCAAGGAAGAAAATCCCCAGTATCCCACCCGGGAGATTGGGGTGGTGGAAAAGTGCACCTTCTGCGCCGAGCGGCTGGCCAAGGGCCAGATGCCCGCCTGCGTGGAGGCCTCCCAAGGGGCCCTGAGCTTCGGCGACCTGGGCGACGCCAAGTCCCAGGTGCGGGAACTGCTGCGGACCAACTTTGCCATACGGCGTAAACCATATCTTGGGACTAACCCGCAGGTTTATTATATCGTGTGAGGTTGTAATGCTCGAAAATGCCTTTACCGGAAGCAAGAGGTACTACGGATTACTGGCGGCGCTGCTGGCCCTGGCGGGAATAGGCGCCATCTTCTATGCCCGCCAGTTCACCTTCGGATTGGGAATCACCGGCATGGGCCGCGATGTTTCCTGGGGCTTTTACGTGGCGCAATTCACCTATTTAGTGGGGGTAGCGGCCTCGGCCATGATGGTGGTCTTGCCTTATTACCTGCACGATTATAAAGCCTTTGGCCGGGTGACCATCCTGGGGGAATTCCTGGCAGTGGCGGCGGTGACCATGTGCCTGCTGTTCATCGTGGTAGATATGGGGCGCCCCGACCGGGTGCTCAACGTGATTAAGTACGCCACCCCCCACTCCATCCTGTTCTGGGACATGATTGTCCTGAACGTCTACCTGCTCCTGAATATCGTAATCGGCTGGAACATTTTGGAGTGTGAGCGCAATTCGGCGGCACCGCCCCATTGGGTGAAAATACTCATCTATATTTCCATACCCTGGGCCCCCTCCATTCATACGGTTACCGCCTTCCTGTACGCCGGGCTGCCAGGCCGGGGCTACTGGCTCACCGCGGTCTTGGCCCCCCGCTTTCTTTCTTCCGCTTTCTGCTCCGGGCCGGCCCTGCTCATTCTGCTGTGCCTGCTGGTGCGCAAGTTCAGCAAGTTTGACCCGGGCAAGGAGCAAATCCAGACGCTGGCCAAAATTGTCACTTATGCCGTGCTGATCAACGTCTTCCTGTTCTTGTGCGAAATCTTCACGGTCTATTACAGCCAGATTCCCGACCACCTGCTCCATTTCCAATATCTCTTTTACGGCCTGGAAGGCAAGGGTCGGATGATTCCAATTATGTGGTTTTCTATAATTGGCATGAGCGCCGCCGCTTTGCTTATGGTCCATCCTGAAGTGCGCAAAAACGAAAACACCCTGGCCTGGGTCTGCGGTCTGATCATCCTCACCACCTACCTGGATAAGGGGCTGGGATTAATGACCGGCGGCTTTGTTCCCAATCCATTTGAGAAGGTGATCGAGTACTGGCCGACGATGCCCGAGGCCCTTATCACCCTGGGCATCTGGGCCCTGGGATTCTTTATCCTGACCGTCCTTTACAAGGTGGCCATTTCCATTAAGGAAGAAGTGAGGGCTTAGTTACGGTTAATTGAGGTCTGCGGCCTGAAAAAAAACTAAACGTCGCTCTGCGGGGCGACGTTTATAGACCTAAAGAGGGAGGTAAGCCTAATGGCCTGGAAGGTGGAAGTCGATGCCGACAAGTGCACCGGCGATGAAGAGTGCGTCAATGTTTGCCCGACGAGCGTGTTCGAGCTGCAGGAGGGCAAGGCGGTCCCGGTGAATGAGGAAGAGTGCCTGGGCTGTGAGAGCTGCCTGGAAGTCTGCCCTTCCGCCGCGATTACCATTACCGAAATCTAACCAAGATTTCCTGCGAACCAACGCCGGCCTGGACCAGGCCGGCGTTTTTTTTCATAGGGGCGAAACTGTATTCCCCCTAATTCTTGGGCGAACCCCGGGTTCGCCCCTACATAAAGGGATTTATCAGGTGCACCGGCACCCGGGAGTTGGCCATGACCTTCTTGGCTACGCTGCCGAAGTCGGCGCTCTTCTGATCCAGTTCATCATGGCCGCGGCCGTGGGTGGTGAGCACCACCAGGTCGGCCTTTTCGGTCTTGACGGCCTTAAGGATCTCGGCGGCCGGGTCGCCCTGCATCAGGCGCAGTTCGATATTGGGGCAAGCCTTCAGCTCCTGGTCGCAGACCGCTTCTAATTGCTTCCTGGCTTGCTGCAATTCCCAATCTTGGAAATGCTTGACGTGCTGCGGGCTGGGGTAGCTGTAAGCCCCATAATGGGACGTTAAATCCACCCCCACGTACAACAAGACCACCTTGGCCTGATACTTTTCCGCCAGCGATTCCACGTGCCTGGCCGCCTTGATCGAATTTTTGGAAAGATCGGTGGGCCAGAGGATGGTGTGCACTTCCATGGAGAACCTCCTATCCGGATATTCCTGGATTTTTACCAATTCGCTATCAAATGAATATTTTTCCGTAGGGGCTAACCTTGGGTTCGCCCAGGGAAAGCGGGCGAACATAAAGTTCGCCCCTACATTTTAATACCTGTTTGATGGCAACCTATTATTACCCGAGTCGAACGACATGATCTCTTCCTAAAAATATGGACGCCGAAGCGGATGTCAAGATCGGGGTTTTTCGTTTCGAGTTTCGAGTTTACTGGTTGGCAGACAAAAAGAAAGGGAGGGCGGAGACCACTGCAAAAATCTCCGGCCCTCCTTCGAAGCCACGGTTTTGCCTCGCCTTACTTGAAGATCACATACTCTTCCAGTTCGGCCTGCCGCCCCATGGTCATGAGGCGGTGGGCGCAGCCTTCACAGATGAATTTATTTTTGGGGTTAAGCCATTTGATGATCGGCTTGGTCTTAAACATGTACAGATCCTTTCTGGGGACTCCCAGACCCATCAGATCACAGGCCACCTGGCTCACCCGCCAGCCCATGATCTCTTTGTACATCGGCTCGCTGGTGCTGATCGTATACTTTTCCAACTTGGTAATATTGAGAGGCTGCTTGATTTCTTTGCCACAGACGCGGCATTGAAAGGTTACTTCTTCTCCCCAAAAAATATTGTAGTAGCCGTCTTTGGGCAGGTCTCGGCCTTTGAACCAATTAATCGCCTTTTCCTGGGATGGGGCGAAATGGGGCCTGGGAGGTTTTTCATTCAGCAGGTAAAACCGGATGAAGATCAGGTCCTTAGGCCTGGTGGCGGCCTGAAACAATTCTTCGGCAAACATCTCTCGGCCATTTTTTCTCACCCGGACCTGATATCTGCTCAGGTCGGTGGAGATGCTATCCTCAATTATCTCAAAAAAGTGGGGTTCTTCGGAGGCCTTCCCGCCTCCGAACAACTTTTTCAACATACTCATACTGCCCCACCTCCCGCAGTCCCCGGCTGAAGACTAGTTTAAAATTGTCCCCATATGTTCAGGCGTAGTTGCTAAAACAAACTTGCGAAATTGTATCCTCTGGAGAGCCTACTGCGCCGAATTGTGCAGCAAACCTGCCCAAATAAGCAGGCCCCCTGACTCAAAAACATGACCCAGAGGAATAAGAAAGCCGAGCTCCCCTTCCCAGGCAACCCGGCCTCTTCCTTAAGACCCCTTAGCTTTCCGTCCCGCTTCGGGACGGTTTGGCTTTATTTAATAATTTGATGGTTTCGCTGAATTTTTTTCCAATCACCAAAAAAGGCCATGGTTAACATGCTTTGAGCAACCCCGGCCTCACCGTCCCGGTCCCTTGGGGGGTCTGACTTCTTTATGTAAATTAATAATAAAACTGAGTCTAACTTTTGTCAAGATATTTTTATTATTTTTTTGAAAATTTATAAAATTTCAAATGGCCTCAGCATATTAAGCTTCTTCTGTCCAAAATCGGTAGTTGGGACCTCTTCCACGAGTTTTGATCCGGAAACAAACCTTTTTTTCTGAGGCAACCCTTCTCGTGCGAGTCAGGAAAGCGCAAATTTTCTTGTCAAGTCGAATTTTTCCAACTGCCGGGCGGGAAAGTGGAGCGCATCCCGCCTTCAGGGGCCTTTGGGGAACAGGTCATTGGCGCTGGGCGTGAATAGTAGCGTCAGGTAGATTACCGCCACGATAATCTGACATGATTTCTCTTTGAATTTTCCAATGCTGGCCCCCCTTCCAAACCAACATTCATTATCCAGATCATAGCTGCCATTTCTGCCGTCTCGGTGATAAGGGAAGGGTTTGGCCCTGCTGATTAGCTAGGTTTTCGGTAGTTCCTAACCTGAAAACTATACCAGGGCCTCGGATCGTTTTTGTCGCCCCAGCGGGCGTCCGCGGACCAGGCGCCTTCGGGTTTCTCCTTCTTCCGCGTGTTCACGGTGATCTCGCCCTTCTCCGGGTCGAAGGTCAGCAGGTTGTATTGCAACGGAATCCCGGTAACCTGTTCCCTGGCCGGCGCGCCGAAGGTGCCGGCGCCAACGATGGCGATGCCGCGCTGGTCATCGTACTTGTGAAAACCCTCCATGGCCTCATGAATGTGCCCATGCAGGCAGACCTGAAAACCATGTACAGCCAACAACTGCATGAACTCATCCTTCATCATCTCTTTGCCGGTGACAGGGTGGTGCCAGACGGCCATTTTCAGCCACCCATCGTAATGCCCTTCCTGTAAGCGGTCAAGGGCCCCCGTGAGGGCTTCCATGTTGATCTCGGCCCGGTCATGGAAGTGATGATCGAGCCGCCAGGCGGAGTTGAGTCCCAAGAACAGGAGGCCATCCTCGGGCCGCTCAACCAAGAGGAACTGGTCCTTATACTCCAACGGATATTCCTGGCCCTGGTAAATTAGCTTGAAAAAGTGGGCATTGAAGTGGGCAAACCGCTGCCGGTAAAGCTCATCGTTACGGAGCAACACCCCCGCCTCCCCCGCCGGGATATAGCGCTCCTCAGGCAAAGACGCCGGCAGGTCTTCCCTATAGACAAAGGGATAGGCCTTTTTGGAAAGCCCCCAATTCACCTCGTGGTTTCCCGGCACCACCACCACCCTGCTGGCATCCAGCCCGAATCGCTTGACCACCCCGTCCACCAGCTTGAAGGCGGCGCGATACTCCTCCTCCGTGGAGCGGTTACCCACGTCCCCGGAGATAATCAGGTACTCCAGCCGCCGGATGCCCAGCTCCCTTATCAGGTCGGTTTCCAATTGGGTTCGGTACACCGCCGCCTGGGCCTCGGTTTCCAGGTGCAGGTCCGACAGGTGCAGGAGGTGAAGCCGCCGATCCTCCACCTGGGTGTACTGCCGCTGATCCTCCCGGAATTGCGTCACTTCAGCCGCGGTGCGCTTCTCCACGGTCTCCGCCAGTTCCTGTTGTTTTTCCCCCAAAGACGGGTCCCGCCGATAGCGCTCTTCGATACTCCTGGGAATCAGGACCGCCGCGGTGCAATACTGGCAGGGGATGTCCAGGTGGCCGTCCTGAACCCGGGTCTCGATGGCCTCCCGGTTGGTGACCTCTTTGCCGCACCTGGGGCAATACAGGCGGATTTCTTCCTGAATATCAATCCCCTTGGCCCGCAGATGCGCGGTGATGAAGCGGATGAAGGTCACCCGATCGAACTCGCTGATAGCCGGATTAAAGTAAATCTCGAGCTCGCCGGTGCCTTCTTCCACCTGCTGCATGGCAAAGCCCAGGCGGTAACCGTTGCGGAAAAACTCCACCGCATACTTCCACTGATCCTCCCGACGGAAGAAGTCGGTATAGCTCAGCCGCACCACCAGGGAAGCGTAAATGGTCTCGATGCTCCCCGAGAAGCGGTAAGCCACCTCCGTTTGGGGATGAGCCTCGGTGGGGGGCAGCCGGGTGACATTGATCTGGCTGGGAAACACCAGATAGCCCATCTCCCGGAAACACAGGTCATGCTGGATGAGCAGCTCAGCCGTGGCTTCCAGCACCAGGGCCTCTTCGGCCGGGACCAGCCGCGGAAAACCCGCAAAGGCGAGATTGCCGAGGAGCACGTCCCGTTCGGCCACCGCGCCGATGTCCTGCGGGTGGTTGCGGGCCGCCTGGATGATGGATGAGCCGTACTGGTTGATCGACTCAGGCTTGAGGAGCACCAGGGTCATTCCCGGCCTGGGGTCCAGGCGGTAAACCAGGCCCCGGCTCTGGAGCAGGCGGACGATGCCCTCCAGTTCCTCCGGCGTCGCCTCCCGCTCCGGAAAACCCTTGTCAGCGGCTTGCCGGACCTCCTCCAGGGCAATGAGCGTCCCCCCCGCTTCCTTGCGCTCCAGCAGGAACTCCCGCACCACCTGGAACAGACGGGGGGTGCTGGTGCGGGGCAGCCGGTCCCAGGGAATGACGGCGAGCAGCCGCTCGAAAAGAGGAACTACGCCCTCCCCGGTGCTGGCGCTGGTCCTGAAATACTCGTCCAGGCCGTGCTTGGCCAGGAGATGGTTGATTTCCCGGCGGTCCACGGTCACGGGGCTGACGTCGCACCGGGCCGAAACCAGGAATTTGACCGCGTGGGTCGGGGCGTGCTTCCTGAGCGCCTTGGCCCAGTAGGGCACGCCCCGGAAGGGGTCGGCGGCGTCGGAGCAGTCGAACAGGAGCAGGGCGGCGTCCGCATCGTCCAGGAACAACTGGTGGATCAGGCGGTATTCCGGCTGGCCGGCCAGGTCCCAGAGGCTCAGTTCGCCCTGGAGTTCGGCGGGCAGGCGTTCCCTGGGAAAGTGCCAGAACTGGGCCCCGTGGGTGGATTCGGTGGGGCGGAATTCCCCCTCCGCCAGACGGATGCCCAGTCCCGATTTGCCCACGCCGCTTTCCCCCAGAAGGACCGCCTTGGCGTTGACATAGAAGACCGTGGGCTCGGCCGGCGCCGCGGCCCGCAGCCAGGCCAGGTCCAGGTCCCAGAGGTTGATTTCTTTTAGGGACGAACCGCACACGGCCATCACCGGCAGGATAGGGTGAATGGCAAAGTTGGACCAGGACCCGGAAGCGCCGATATAGTCTATCCGCAGCACCTCGGCCCAGGTATCGGTCCGCCACATGAGAACCGCACCATTACTGCCCAGGCTGGCCAGCAGGCGCCCCTCATCCAGGAAAGCCACGGCCACCACATAAGCCGGTTGCCCCTCCAGGACGTAAGTCGCTAGCCCGCTTGCCGCATCCCAGAGGCGCACCGTCTGATCATCAGCACCCGAGGCGATGTATTTTCCGTCCGGCGACCAGGCCACAAAATTGACCATGCTGGTATGTCCGTTTAATTTCAGGATCGCCTCGCCGGTCTTTGCATCCAACAGTCTGACGGTTCTATCCCAGGAGGCGGAGCAGAGCCGCCGGCCGTCGGGTGACCAGGCGATGCTCCCGACAAATGAGGCGTGTCCTCTCAGGGCGCGCCGCTGGCCCCAGCTTTTCCCATCCCAGAGCAAAATCTTGTGGTCAGCAGAGCAGGACGCCAGGGTTTTGCCGTCCGGCGACCAGGCCACGCTTGTGACAGTATCATCATGCCCTTCCAGCACCCGTATCCGCTCCCCGGTGGCGGCGTCCCAGAGATACACGTTCCAATCTCTGCTAAGAGCCCCCGTCGCCAGAGTGGCGCCGTCCGGCGACCAGGCCACACAGATGACCGCGCCGTGGTGCTCGAGTTTTCGCACCTCCTGGCCGCTCTCCAAATCCCAGAGGCGCACCGTTTTATCCCCGGAGGGCGTGGCCAGGAAGCGGGCGTCAGGGGACAGGGCCATCCGGTAGACGCTAAGTTCGTGTCCCCGCAGCGTGTGGCGGAGCTTCAGGGCGGGGTGGGGGCTCTTCGCCGGGGCAATCGCCGCCGGCTTCTCCCGGGACCGTTTCTTCCTGCCAGCCATCCAGCTCCCTCCTTTCCTCCCATCTCCTTTAACATAGGTCCATTATAGGATGATCTGGACCGTAAAGCAAAAAGGGTGCTCTGGGATTTTTGGGATACAGGAATTATTTATGAAGGGCATGGATAAGCTGCCCTTGATCTGCACCCAGCCAAAAAAAAATCGTTGTAGATATTAGATTCATAGCTTACTTCGAGATCACCCAACTTTTTAAATTTTGATCTCCTTCCTCGCCACCCCCACACTCCATATGGCTTACCGTATATAAAGGTAGGGCGCTTCCCTCTTGCCTTTCTTTTGAATATTGAACTTTGAACCTTGACTCATTTCCTGGTCAATTGTCTCGTCCTTGCTGGAAATTTCTTTCTCTCTGGCTTATGCTATTGGCAACAGGCAACGAACCGCTCGCCGCTGGGGCTGGGAGGCGGAGATGCGGCACATAAACGGCACCACCGTGGCGTAAACTGAGGGTTAAAGGAGATGGCGGGCAGTGCCCGCCCTTTTTCTTAAGGGGGGGGTGGGAGGGGAGATTGAGGGAGGGCGGGGGGCCTGCGGTCCCCCGGCGCTCTCCTCAAAAGACTTTCGCAAAAATCTCAACTTGGAACTCATTTCCCTGTCAATTGTCTCATCCTTGCTGGAAATTTCTTCCTTCCGGCGTTAGTCTAGAGGTATTCGGCAACAAACCGTTTGCCGATCCGGCCGGGGGGCGGCGAAGCGGCACATAATACCAAGTTGCAGTCTTATGACTATTTATGGTATGCTTTTCTCTGGGAGGAGAAAAGCATGCGAACCCCAAAGCCATTGCCGGAAGGCGCTTATGAGAATTTGCTTATGGAGTTGAAGCGGGC
>Ga0326728_10017213_pt1 | contig 14537 bp, 13 predicted proteins | sample MB3enrmetagenome_FD_207602 | JGI IMG/M metagenome (GOLD analysis project Ga0326728, IMG submission 207602) | Lab enriched peat soil microbial communities from McLean, Ithaca, NY, United States - MB31MN | ecosystem: Environmental > Terrestrial > Soil > Wetlands > Peat | place: USA: New York...
GGAAGTCCGCAAAGCCCTCCTCACTCTCGATCGCGCCGTGCGGGACTACCTCACAAACGCGCGCCTTGGGGTGGCCGCATGAAACGTGTCACAATGTCAAACCTTTCGGCGTATCAGTAGAACTAGACAAGGTAGGGCACGCTCATCGGCCCTTCCGGGAGGGCGCATACGCTCGCACGCGGCCCCGCCTCGGCAACTGTCTGTACTACGTCGTTGGTCTGCTCGAGATGCGCCTCGGCGAGCTCGGCCTCGGAGAGGTAGCCGGTGCTGACGATTACTCGCGCCCGCAGCATGATCGAGGCCTGGATCTGGAGCTGCCACTGGTCGGGTACCGTCTGCTCGCGGGTGACGATCGTGTCCAGCAGTGCCTTGACCGAGGACGCGGAGGTGAGCTCGCTGCGGTACGAGCCGTGCTCGGGGAAACCGTCGCGACATTCGGCGATGCAAACGATTGTGCCGCCAGGCTTCACGACCTGCGCGGCCGCCGACATGCCCTTCACCGCCTGGTAGAGGTTTTGGTCGAGAGGGAAGCCAGCGTTCGAAGTGACGACGACATCAAAGGTCCGTGAAACGGGGCGCATCGCGATTGCACGGGCCATCTCGCACGCGGCCGCGTGCATGGGCAGGACGTCGCCGCCAAAGGCCTGCACCACGCGGCGGGCGCCGTCCAGGACGACGTCGAGCGCGAAGGTGACGCCAGTTCCGGTGGCGATCGCCCGAACGTCGTCGTGCACTGGGTTCCCCTCGATGACGCCCCAGCGTGCGTTCGGATCTCCAATGCGCAAGGCGTCGTGCAAGGTCAACGTCGTCTCAAGTCCAGCGAGGCCGGGTGCGACGAGCTTCGGACCGCCTGAGAAACCGGCGAAGAAATGTGGCTCGACGAAACCCGTCGTGATCCGGACGTCAGCCGAGGCCCACTCGGCGTTCAGCCAAACCGGAACGTTACGGCCGAGACGACCAATCCAGGCGAGGCTGTTTGGGTCGCGCGCGTCGTGGTTGATGACGCGCACGGCGCCGAGGACGTCCTCGCCGAACATCTCCCGTAGCTCGTCGGCGCTGTTGGGGCGATGTGTGCCGGTTGCGACGAGCACGACCACGTCCTCGAGACGAACGATCCCTTCGAGTTCATCTAGCAGGGCCGGTATTACGATCCGCCGTGGCTGCGGCCGCGTTCCATCGCAGACCGAGATGGCGACCGTCTGCCCGCCCTTTATACGTTCACGAAGCGGCGGCCCACTCACCGGTTGCCGGAGCGCCGCCAGGACCGCTGCCCGGGCGTCAGGCGCTGGAAGTGGATAACGGGGAACGATCACTGTGGTGCGGTCCTCGGGCAGCTCGACACGAAGCCCAGCAGTACCGTACGCAAACTCGACGTCCACGCGGCACGATCGTACCTGGTCACCGACATCGAGACGACGAGCCGGCAAAGGTGCTCCTCAGCAGCGGCGGGAGGAGTCAACTGCCGATGGCGATCACGGTTGCTCGTCGCGCGTGCCGGGCCGGGAGGCGGTTTTGACTTCGCCGTCACGCGCAGGGTGCTCGACGACGGCAACGACTCTTGCAGCCATGAACCGGGCAGTACGGACCGGTGTGCCGGAACGTGTGATCTCTGTGACCTCGAGTATTCCCCGGGCGTTCCCCACCTCGACCCGCCTGCCGGCCCGTGTGGCCTCGATCTCGAAGCGGTCGACTCCGGATCCCACGTCCACGAGGACTTCCACGCGGTCACCCTTCATGACACCAGGGTACTTATCGGAGGGGCCATGGGCCCGGCTGGTCGTGCGCATCGGCCAGAATCGCGCCGTGGCAGCCGTTTCCTGGGCATGGCCGGAGAGCGACCAGGCCCTCGTCGAGCTCCAAGGCCGCCTCGCCAATGCGGCGGCGAGCGCGTTGGCCACCGAACCCTGGCTGCCGTCGGGAAAGCGGCTCGTCCTCGGAGGATGCTTCGTCGCATACGCCCGCGGTGGTACGGGTCCGGGACAACCAGGCGATGAGGCGTGGGCAGCGGCGGTCGCGTGGCGGGGGGATGTGCTCGGACAGGGCACCCGCAGAACCGACCACCATCTCAGGGGCGCCGTGATGCTCGGCCAGCCCAGGCAGGCCGATGACGTCCTTGCCCAGAGCATCGTGGCCTCACGTGTCGCCTCCTCCTACTTGCCCGGGCTCTTGGCCCGCAGAGAGGGAGCAATCCTGGCCGCCGCTGTGGCGGCACTCGACGTGCGGCCTGAACTCCTGCTCGTCGACGCGAGTGGTCTCGACCATCCCCGCGGTGCCGGTCTGGCCATCCACCTCGGTGCGGTCGCCGACCTGCCCACTGTGGGGGTGACCCGCCAGCCGCTCGTCGCCGTCGGGGACCAGCCCGATCTGCGACGAGGATCAGTGTCACCGCTCGTCGTGGACGGTCGTTGCGTCGCCTTCTGGGTGTGCACGAGGACTGGCGCGCGCCCGATCGTCGCGCACGCGGGATGGCGGACAAGTCCGGAGACCGCATCCCGCGTAGTGCTCGACGCGTCGACTCAAGCCGCCCGAACTCCGGTCCCGCTTCAAGAGGCGCGACGTGTGGCTCGCGAGGCGCGGAGCCTTGGACTTTCCTTACGTTTGCGCCGTTAACAGCATCCCACCGTCGACGATCAACAGGCTTCCTGTGATATAGCCAGCCTGCTGCGAACAGAGAAACGAGATCGGTCCGGCGACGTCCTCCGGCTGACCTACACGCCGCAGTGGCAACGCCGGTATGACCTTCGCTAGGTAGCCCTCGCTTGGACCGCTCGTCAACCTTGTTCGGGTGATGATCCCGGGTCCAACCGCGTTGACACTGATACCCAATGGGCCAAGCTCGAGGGCCAATGACTTGGTCAACATCCAGATCCCGCCCTTGCTGGCGTCGTAGTGACTGAGCCCGGCACTGGGCGCGACCGAATGGACGGAGGCGACGTTCACAATTCTTCCTTCGGTGCCCGCGGCACGGATCTGGCGAACGCCTTCCCGGCAGCAAAGGAACGTCCCGGTGAGGTTCGTATCCACGATCCGCCGCCATTCGGCCAGGCTCAGCTCCGCAAACGGAATCTCGCTAAACACTCCGGCGGAGTTCACGAGCGCGTACACCACGCCGAGCGACTGGGCGACCTGTGCAAAAGCTGCGGCCACCGAGTCCTCGGAGCGGACGTCCAGCTCGACTGCGATCGCGTGTGCTCCAGTGGCTTCGACCTCAGCGGCGGTCTCCTGCGCCAGCTCGCACGCGTTATCCAAAACGGCAACGTCAAATCCGTCGGCTCCCAGCTGGAGAGCCGCCGCCCGGCCGATGCCCGATGCTCCTCCGGTGACGACCGCAACTCTTCTTTGCTCGGCGCTCACGTGCCATCACCCAGTTCCAAGATCGCTCGGCCCAGGATCTTGCCTGCCATTAAACGTTCCACCGCTTCGTTTACCTCCTCTAGGGGATAACGCTCGGTAACGAGCATGTCCAGCTTCAAGTGCCCTTGCTCGTACCACTCAGCGAAAAGTGGGAGATCTTCCGCTGAACGCCCTGACCCGGCAAGGCTGCCGGTTAACGTTTTGCCGTTCTCCATGAGGTCGAGCACCTCGAGATCGACTGATGCCTGTGGGACGCCGACGAGCACCGCCACGCCACCGGGTCGCTCGCCGAGCACGGCTGGGCGCACGGAAGCGACGATCTGGCGAATGGTCTGCGGGTATCCGATGCAGTCGAATGCCCAGTCGACGCCGGCCATCTCGGCACTCCCGGTCAACCGCAAAGGCTCTCCGATCGGCGTCAGCTCGCGGATCGCAGTCACGGCGTCGCGCTGCGACGAATCGATGGTATGGGTAGCACCGAAGGAACGCGCCAGATCTAACTTCTCTTGCTGCACGTCAATCGCGATGAGCGGGTCGGCACGCCGCAGCTTCGCGGCAGCCAGGGCCGAGAGACCGACACCCCCGGCACCGAAGATGGCAACGCTCTCACCTTGCTTCACGTCCGCGGTCCGACACACCGCTCCAGCGCCGGTGATCACTGCACAGCCGAGGATGGCGGCCTCCGGCGTAGCCGTCCGCTCTGGCACCTTTACAACCAGCTCTTCGTCCAAGAGGGCGTGCTCGGCCCAGGTGTACACGGTGCCGTAGCTAGCCCTACGACCGTCACGAAGCTGCACGAAATTAGGGCCGAGGGGCTCCGTCAAGGTGCGTGCTCGACGCGGCACCCATGTGATGAGTACCGAGTCGCCCGCGACAACAGACGACACCTTGTCGCCAACCTCGACAACGGTTCCTACGCCTTCGTGGCCAAGCGCTTCCGGCTCTGAACGGGCACGACGAATCTGATGTAGCTCACTATGGCAGATTCCCGCGGCACGCAGCTTTACCACTACCTTATGGTCCCCAGGAGTGGGCAGTTCGGCCTCCGCTATGAGCAGCCTGCTGCCCCGGTCCGGCAGAAGTACGATGCGGGTCGTCAGCACGGTCGTCGCTCTTGGGCGCGTGACCTTTCCAATCTGACTACGGCATGGAGGGTGACGCTTGTGACAACCATCATGACTTGAAGTGGCAAAGCTCTCGGGTGATCTCCTGCCTCGGACTTCGAGAAAGGGTACATCACATCCGAGCGGGTGATGGAATCGAAGCCACGCTCTCACCCTGGGAGCCAGTATGGCCTTATTCTTAGCAGGTTTCAGCGAACTGTAGCGGACGAAATGAGCGGCTCGCGCTGGTCCAGGAATAGGGCGTTACCTTGAGCTTCTCGAGCGCTACGCACGTCCTCGGCTAACTAAGCCTCTTTCGCTCCTGCAGGTCAAAACCGCTTTGACGGTTGCCTCCAAGCCATCCAGGCGGTCGCGGATCGTCCTGATACGCCGGCTGTGTGCTCGTCGAGTCGGTCCACGATCACTTCGGTGTCCTCGAAGGACTTGGCCGACCTGGCATCGGCGGCTCCTTTCTGGATGTTCTGCCCAACAATGATCGCGGGCATGAGCACCAGCTCCATACAAGTGGAGAGGAACCACGTTATGAGCAGGTGAACCCGAAGCCAAGAAAGAACGCCGGGACCGGGCTGCTTGACTGCGGTATTGGCGGCCTTAGCTGCGATCGCGGGGTCTGTTGAGGTCGTCTCAGCGAGCGTCATCTAGCACTGTCTCCTTCGTCATGGCCATTATGCGTCACCGCCCCGTAAGCAGTGAGTGAAGACCGAATTGGCCGCAGAAGGCTGACATCCCTAGCTGGCGCGGTGGCTTGCTGCCTCGGCAGGTAGGGACCTATTCGGCGGCATCGCGAGGATGGTGGCAAGCCACGAACCTACCGGGTCGTAGCTCCACGAAGTCGGGCTTCTCGGTAGTGCAGAGTTTGGTCGCCGCTGGACACCGGGGGTGGAAAGCGCAACCCGTTGGACGCTGCGACGGGTCGGGCACATCACCGGTGATCATGATGCGCTTACGGCGCGGCGCGTCGGTGTCATTCAACTCTGGAACCACAGAGAGCAACGCCTCGCTGTAGGGATGCATCGGCGTCTCGTAGAGCGACTCCGCGTCACCGAGTTCCACAATTTCGCCTAGGTACATCACACCCACCCTGTCGGATACGTGTCGCACGATGCCGAGATCGTGCGCTATGAAAACGTAGGTGAGTTCGAACGTTTCTTGGAGGTCGGCCATGAGGTTCAGCACTTGCGCCTGAACCGAGACATCCAGGGCCGAGACTGGTTCGTCGGCCACGACGAGTGACGGGTTAAGCGATAAGGACCTCGCGATGCCGATGCGCTGGCGCTGACCTCCCGAGAACTCGTGCGGGTAGCGTCGCAAGGAGGACGGGTCGAGCCCAACGGTGACAAAGAGCTCTTCCACTCGTCTGCCGATCTCCTCCTTGGAGCCGAACTTGTTCACCCGCATGGGATCCGCCACAATGTCTCCAACGGTGCGCCTCGGATTGAGTGACGCGTAGGGGTCTTGGAAAACCAGCTGGATGTTTCGCCGATAGGGACGAAGACGTCGCCGAGAAAGCCCGGTAAGGACCTTGCCCTCGAACTCGATTGTTCCTGAGGTGACGGGCAGCAGCTGCACCAGACAGCGTGCCAGAGTCGACTTACCGCATCCCGACTCACCAACAATGCCGAGTGTTTCTCCGCGCTTTACTTCCAGTGAAACCCCGTTCACCGCGGTGGCAACGATGCGGCTACCAAGCTTCCTACCCTTAGAGGTGAAGCTCTTCACGACGTTTGTCACCCGCAGCAGTACCTCGTCAGCCATGGGTGGTCTTGGACCTAATTATCATGCGCTGCTCATCACTCAACCAGCAGTAGTCCAAATGCGAGTCAGTTCCGTGCACCGACGGTCGCTCGACGCACTTGGCCATTCGGTAATCACAACGAGGACCGAACGCGCATCCCTCCGGCACTTCGAGAGGCGAGACCGCGTTACCAGGGATCGTGACGAGCCGACTTGTCTTCTTGTTGGTGCGCGGCACCGCTTGGATCAAGCCCCAGGTGTACGGGTGGCGCGGCGAGCGAACAACTTCAATCTCCGGTCCGATCTCCGCTGGGCGCCCGGCATACATCACGACCACGCGGTCCGCAATTTCGGCGATGACGCCCATGTCGTGAGTGATGATAATGACGGACGACCCGTAGCTTTCCCGCAGACGTCCCATCAGGTCCAGGATCTGCGCTTGGGTCGTCACGTCGAGGGCCGTTGTCGGCTCGTCGGCAATCAGCAGCTTCGGGTTGCACGACAGTGCCATGGCAATCATGACCCTCTGACGCATGCCGCCGGAGTACTCGTGAGGGTAGTGATTGACGCGAGTGCGAGGATCGGGAATGCCAACCTCGGCCAGTAGCTCGATGGCCCGCTCCTGGGCCTGGCGCTTGCTCATGTCGTTGTGCGCACGCAGCTGCTCGACGATCTGCCAACCCACGGTGTAGACGGGCGTGAGCGCTGTCATCGGATCCTGGAAGATCATCCCAACGTCGCGGCCGCGCACCGAGCGCAACTCCTTGTCCGAAAGGCCCAAGATCTCGCGCCCTTCGAAGATGACACTGCCCGAGATGGTGACGTTCGCGTCGCGGACAAGGCCGAGGACCGAGTACATCGCCACACTCTTGCCCGAGCCTGATTCACCGACGATCCCGAGGACCTCCCTTGACCCCACCGAAAAGGAAAGACCGTCGACGGCGCGGACTATCCCTTGGCGGGTGGCGAAGGACACCCGAAGGTCTCGTACCTCAAGTAAGGTGCCAGACACTCGGTCAAGTGACAACGCGCACCCGTGGATCGAGCCATGCATACAGGATGTCCACCACCGCGCTCGCGGCGACGACGAAGAAGGCTCCATACATGACACAGCCCATGATCACCGGCAGATCCAGGTCCAGGAGCGATTGGTAGGTAAGCCAGCCCACACCGTGGATGCTGAAGACGACCTCAGTCAGGAGGGCTGCGCCGCCGATTAGCGCTCCAAAGTCGAGGCCGAAGAGCGAAACGACCGTGATCAGCGAGCACCGAAGCGCGTGACGCAACAGTATTCGCCGCTCCGAGAGACCCTTTGCTCTTGCGGTGCGTATGTAGTCCTCATTCATGTTGTTGATCAACTCTGCCCGCAAGACCCGCGCATAGATACCCGAGTACAAGGCGGCGAGCGTCAGCCACGGGAAGAGCAGGTGGAGCGCCCACTCGCCCGGGCTGGCAGTGAGCGACACGTATCCATCGGGTGGCACCCAGGAGAAGATCGACGAGTGGAGCCTGTCCTGAGTGAACAGGTTGACGACCTCACCCAACCAGTAGGCGGGCACCGAGACCGCGGCTATGCCGAGAAACATGATCAATGGGTCGATGAACCTGCCGCGGTTCGCTGCCGCGACGAGACCGCCGAAAATGCCAACAACCAGCCAAATGACCGCTCCGCCGAACACAAGCGAGAGCGTGACAGGAGCAGCTGCCGCAATCTGGGGCACGACCTTGTCGCCGATGTTGACATATGAGGTCAGGTCCTGTTTGAGGAACAAGTGGAACATCATCAGCCAGTAGCGGACCGGCAGAGGACGGTTGAGGCCAAACTCCTTGCTGACCTGTGCCAGAACCTGGGGCGTTGCGCTGCGCCCAGCGATCCTCGCCGCCGGGTTAACACCGGGCGTAGCGAAGAAGATCAGGAAGACCAGCACACTGATCACCCACATGACAATGGCGGCCGAGATAAGACGACGGATGACAAATCGCGGCATCTAGATCGATCCCCGCAGTTTCGCCTTGGGATCAAATGCGTCGCGCGCGCCGTCACCCAGAATGTTTAGTGCACCGGCACAGATCACGATACAGATACCCGGTGCAATTGCCACCCAGGGCCGCGTGTACAACAGATTGAGACCGTCCTGGATGATCGTGCCGAGACTCGCCTGCGGCGCTTGGACGCCGACTCCGAGGAAAGAAAGGGCGGACTCCGTGAGGATGTCGAAAGCGAACATCAACGGGAAGAAGACGATCACTGTCGGGGCCACGTTGGGCCAGATTTCCTTGTACAGGATGTGCCAGTCCGAGGCACCCGAGCCGATCGCCGCCTGAATGAACTCTCGCTCCTTTAGCGAATACACAATGCCCCTGATCGGACGACCGACGTAAGGAACGAAAACCGCCGCGATAATCAGGATCGGAAGAAGCAGCGAGCCAGGACCGATGCGGACGAAACCAAGGTCGATGCCACTCGTGAGCAGGATAACCGAGAGCGAGATCGCGAGGAGATAGATAGGAAAGGCCCAGATGAGGTCGAAGAAGCGCGACATCAGCCAGTCGATCACTCCACCGAAATAGCCCGCGATCATGCCCATCATGGTCGCCACGAAACAGCACATGGCAGCGGAGGAGGCGCCGATAAGGAGACTAACCCGTCCTCCGTAGAGCAGCCGAGCGAAGACGTCGCGGCCAAGGTTGTCAGCGCCAAGGAAGTAGGTCGAGAAGTGCCACGTCGGTCCTATCGGCGTGACGCCCAGTCCGAGTCCCTGGGTGTTGGCCTGCATGACGCTCTCTAACTTCCCATTGATATTGATCAAGCCCTGCACGTTTGATGCGAACGGGTTCTCGTGCGCGATGTTGTCCGCATAGACGGGTGCAAGCAGGAAGGCCACGACCATCAAGACGAAGACCAGGAGGGCCAACATCGCCGCTTTGTTGTGACGCAACTGATGCAACGACGACCGCCAAGGGCTCTCTGAGTCCCTGGCGGTCGCCATATGGCTGACCGGAGGCAACGCCTCCTCAGACAAGACAGATTCCTCTATTTCACCCACAACTGGTCCACAAACATGTTGAACACCAGCGAGAAGTGGTAGTTGCCTACCCGCTTGCTGACAAAGTCGACCTGCACCGGGTTGAAAAGCGGCACCCACGGCGCCTCGGTGGTCATTACGAGCTTGTCAATCTTCCCCCACATGGCGTTCGCCGCCGCGGCATTGGTCATTTCCTCGGCCGCGGCTTGAGCCTCCAGCTTGTCAATGGACGGTACGCACATGCCCGCGACATTGGGACTGCTGTCTGAGCCTTTGTGGAAGTCCGCACACCCGAGCAACACCGTCAGGAAGTCCGACCCTGCAGGGTAGTCTTGATACCACTGGAGCACGCTGATCTGCACCTTGTTGTTTGAGTTCTGCACGTACGGCCACATGATGTTCAGGGCCAGAGGCTTCAGCGTCGCCTTGTAGCCGATCGAGTTGAGGACGCCTTGGATGTACTCACCTACGGACTCGTCGACTGGGTCGTTGATGGCCACCACTCCGACCTTTTCACCATAAGTGCCCGACGCCTTTACTAGAGCCTTCGCTTTCGCCAAGTTCGGTCCGGTGTAAGTCGAGCTATTCGTGCTGTTGTAGGCGCAATAGTTCAGACGACCTGGTACGTCCGGAGGGAGAATCGTGCAGGTTGGCACCCCCAGTTCCTTCCCGCCGTAGAGAGTCACGGTCGTGAATTTGTTCACGGCATAATTGACGGCCTGCCGCGCCTTCAGGTTGTTGAAAGGCGGAATGTTCATGTTCATTGGCACATACCAGTCAGCGCCTAATGCGTTGAGGTGAACTTCAGAGGCATATTTGGTCGAGATTTCGGCAAGGCGATCTGCTGGGGGGAAGTCGTACATCCAGTCGGCCTGCCCATTCTCCACCTCAGTCACTTCGGACTCGGCGGTCGCGCCGAAGGTCTCCTCGATCTCGCTCGGGTACCCGTTGGGCTGGGCGACGGCATTCCAGATGTGAAAGTAGGGATTGCGCACCAGAATCAGAGCAGAGTTCGGATTATAGGACTTGAACATGTAAGGACCCGTACCGGGGATCGGCTTGTCACCCTGGTCCGTCGGTGGGGTATCGGCCGGGATGATAGAGCAGAAGGGCTCCGCCAACTGGTCCAGGAAAACGGAGTCGGGCGAGATGAGGTTGATGACGACCGAGTTGGTGACCGAATTTACGACGACGCCGCCCTTTAGGGTGCACGTCGCCGGTGCCTTCATGCAGGCCGGGCCCCCGACAATGTCGCTGTACCACAAACCTGCGTTCGGGCTCAGCACTTTGAATAGGCGCTGGAAAGTGGCGATGACGTCGTTGACCGTCACAGCCTTGCCGTTGGAGAACCTGATCCCTCTGCGCAGTGTGAAGGTGTAGGTCCTGTCCCCGTGGCTGAGTTTCGGCATGGAGGTCGCGAGGTCGGGCACTATGTCGGTCGACTGAGCGGTTGAGCCTACCTTTTGGAAACCGACCAAACTGTCGTAGGTCGCTTGGTAGAGCTGCCAGTACTGCTCTATGTAGTTAACTTGGGGGTCCAGCGTCCCACCCGCGGAGTTTGCCACCAGGTGCAAAATGCCGCCGACATGCTGAGGTTGGAGCTGATATCGTTGCGAGGCGCCGACTGTGTGGGGCGGTATTGCAGCAAATCCAAGGAGGCTCATCGCGATCAATGTCAAAACGATTACCAGTCGCCTCATGGGTCTAACGCGTAACATGTGGCTCCTCCTCTTTCGATTTGGTGTAGGTGCCTATTATGGGTCATTGTCGAGTGTAAAATAGGTAGAATTGTTGATAACGACTGTCCTGCCATCTCTTCCTGGACGGTTCGTCGTCTGCATGCATTTCTGACTACGCCATGGCGTCGTCCACCGCCACAACCTCACCTGACGCTGCGGACCGGACTGCTGCTAAGGCAAGTGACGTCGCCTTGGCTCCATCTGAAGCAGGGATTGGCGGCAGTCCTCCTCTAGTGAATGCTGAGATCCAATCGGCAAGCAACTTCACGTTCGTCCCTTCACCATGATCCTGGTAGGCGATACGACCGTCGGATCCGACGAGCATTCCACGCGTTCCGCCTTCGTCAAGATGCATCCAGCCGTGCTCGAACCATAAGGTCATCTCGAAATCGAGGGCACCCGGCATGTCCGGCGGGCGAGACCAGCTGGGATCGATGCTCGCCCAAGCTCCTTCCGTGGTGGTTGCCAAGATTTGCGCACAGTCCTCGACATCGCCGACCGGGCGAAACTGCCCGGCTTCAGCGTAGACGGTCTTGTACTCGCAACCCGTTAGAAATCGAAGAGCATCGGCCACGTGTACCACGTGGTCGATAATCGCTCCACCTCCGGCAAGGGCTCTGATTCCGAAGAACCCTCCGGGAAAAGCTCCTCGGTTGGTGCCGCTCATTGCGAGAAGCATGCCGAGGCTCCCGCCGGCGATCAAATCTCTTGCTCGAAGGACCGGTTGTGCATATCGGACCGGGAAGGATACTGACAACCATGCAGGTGTGGACAAGAGACTGCGGCAGTCCTCAGGAGTAGCACCCAACGGTTTTTCACACAACACCGGACGGCCTGCAGCGGCGGCCGCTGAGACCATCTCCGGATATCGACGGTGCTCGCTCACGACGATGACGGCGTCGACCTTACGACAAAGACCGTCTGGGTCGTCCGCCACAGTGAGGCCGTGCTGAGCCGCGAAAGCCACGGCGCGCTCCCGGTCAGTATCAAAGACAGCAAGCGGCCGAGCGTTGAGGCGGTCAACGCGTAGGTCGGCCACGTAGTCAGCGGCATGTACGTGTGCACAGCCGAGCAAGCCGATGCGAATCACGTCGTCTCCTTCACTTCCACCGGAGTGCCCTTGCGGATGCTCTCCTCGGCGGCCGTTACAACTGCCAGCACGGCGAGTCCGTCTGCGAGGACGGCCCGCGGCTCGGGTCCCCCATCGAACCACGCCATTGCGGCTTCAAGTTCCATGCGGTAAGGATCGTCCCACGGAGGGACATCGGACACACCGGTGGGAAGATAGGAGGCAGGTACTTCCTGCTCGCCTCTAACGACCTGGAGACCAGCGTCGGAGGATGCGGAAACTCGGTAGATCCCCTCGGTGCCGCATACCTCGAGTCCGGACATGAGCCTTGAGTCCCTCCAGCTCGTGTCCACGTAGGCGATCGTCCCGCAGTCGTGACGTAAGACGATGCTCGCAACCTCCTTACCAGCTGGCCCGCTCTGCCGGGCGTAGACCCGACGAATCGGCCCGAGCGCCCAAAGGCACCAGTCCAAATCATGGATGGCCATGTCGAAGAGGGGACCGCCGCTTCGGGAGGCCTCTCCGTACCAGGGCTTCACGTTTGCGGGGCTGACGTTGACTCGGAACATTCGCACCGTCGCCACTTCTCCGAGAAGTCCGTCGACTATGTATCTGCGTGCGTCGTCGTACTCAGGGGCGTACCGGAGGTCATGTCCGATAGCTACTCTTGCATGGGTGGATGCGGCTACATCGGCCACCCGCTTGCCCTCCTCACGGCTGCGGGCTACGGGCTTCTCACAAAAAACCGACATTCCGGCGTCCATAGCACGACAAGCGAGATCAGCATGTGTGTCTGTAGGCGTGGCAATCACAACTGCGTCAATGAGGCCAGGCGCAAGAAGTTGATCCACCGTCATGCGTTCGGCCGCGATTCTCCGAGAAAGAATTTCGACCTCCTTGCTCACCACGTTGGCGGCGAAACCCACTACTGTCGCTCGCTCACAACTGGCAAGGTTTGCGAAATGGACCGCGGCCATCGCCCCGGCACCGAGAACTCCGACTTTCAACGGTTCCCTAGCCATCTCCGCTCCGACTAGCAGCTTTGGTTACACGTTCCCCGATATCTAGCCGAATGACCAACTGCATCTCTTTCGGCTGCACGTCTTGGTTGAAGGTCTAGAGCACACCCCCGCACTGGTTCCGTGCCAGTAATCCCTTCGGCGAGACGGTTCCTCTGGGTCGGCTACCGCGGCTGCGATGCCTTCCACCAAAGTCGAGGCCCACCACTACCGGAACCCGCACTCTCCTCCTCCCTCTCTAATGGACGTCATTCGCAGGTGGTGCCGCCCCCAGAGCCGGAGAGAACTACTGGTAAGAACGTATCCTGTCAGTTAAACTCGGTCAAGTTCGGCCGAGGGCAGCGTCCGAGGATTGCTGAAAAGAGCGCACAACTCGAAGGCATTTCGCGCCGTGACAGCTGTCCGTCGGCAGCCTCCTGTCCGTTGAAGGTGAGATTCAACTGGCTCAACAGTTAGAAGGGAGGCATCGATGCGAGTACTTGCGATTGGGGCGCACCCGGATGACCTTGAAACGCTCTGCGGCGGCACACTAGCTCGCTTTGTTCGTGAGGGCCATGAGGTTGTGATGTGTCATGCAACCAACGGCGACAAGGGTAGTTACGCTCACACTGCTGAAGAACTCTCACGTATTCGCACGAGCGAGGCTCGCCACGCGGCTGAGATCTGCGGAGCCACTCATGTCTCGCTCGGGTTGCCAGATGGCGACGTGATCGCTGCTGATCCGGCACAACGTCGCCTTTTTGTCGACCTCGTTCGCGAGTCTCGACCGGACCTTATAATCACTCACTCGCCAGACGATTACAACTCCGATCATAACGAAACATCGAAGCTTACTTTCGACTCCAGCTTTCGTGCGACAGTGCCGCTCTTTGTGACCAATAAACCATGTCATGACAAGGTGACACCAATCTACTTCTTTGACACCCTTTCAGGCTTGAGCTTCGTCCCAACTGAGTTTGTGGATGTATCCGGTGTAATGGCGATCAAGGAAGCCATGCTTCGCTGTCACGAGAGTCAGGTCTCGTGGACGCTGGAGCACGACGACGTTGACCTGGTCGAAATGATGAAGACCACGAGCGCGTTTCGCGGGCTTCAGTGCGGTGTTGCTTATGCGGAGGCGTTTGCGACCTGTCTGACCGGCCTCCGATGCACGACACGCCGTCTTCTTCCCTAAGGAAGAGATTTTGGCCGAACGCGAAGCATCCCAATGTGGGTTGGCCGAACCAGAGTTCGGCGGCTCAACCCCACCATCGGCGCCCCGCACCCACGCTGACCTGGACGAGCCGTGGATAAGGTCGCGTTTCTGAGGTCAGATGTTCCTTCTTCTAGAGCGGACGACACTAGAGGGTTGGCGACAAAACGCCCTGAACAGGACCCTTCTCGTCTCCGGCTCGGTCGTGTCCCAGCTTTAGCCGGCGCTTTGCACACCTATCCGAGAAGGTCGTCGACCTCGCTCACTGCGAGGGCCTCGA
>Ga0326728_10017215_pt1 | contig 14537 bp, 13 predicted proteins | sample MB3enrmetagenome_FD_207602 | JGI IMG/M metagenome (GOLD analysis project Ga0326728, IMG submission 207602) | Lab enriched peat soil microbial communities from McLean, Ithaca, NY, United States - MB31MN | ecosystem: Environmental > Terrestrial > Soil > Wetlands > Peat | place: USA: New York...
GGCTTGCTGTCGGGATGCGCGACCGCCGCCCGGGCAATGAGCCCCGCATGCAAGGTCATCGGTGTCGAGCCCGAGGCGGGCAATGACGGTCAGCAGAGTTTCCGCACCGGCAAGATCGTCCATATCGACACCCCGAACACCCTCGCCGACGGCGCGCAGACCCAGCACCTCGGCCAATACACCTTCCCGGTGATCCAGCACACGGTCGATGACATCCTGACAGCAAGCGACGCCGAACTGGTCGAAACCATGAAGTTCTTCGCCAGCCGCATGAAACTTGTCGTCGAACCCACTGGCTGCCTCGCCGCCGCCGTCGCCTTCAGCGGACAGCTCGACCTGAAAGGCAAACGGGTCGGCGTCATCCTCTCGGGCGGCAACGTCGATCTGCTCCGTTTCGCCTCACTGATCCAGGATGCGTCCCGATGACTGACATCACACTGGTCAACGCACAGGGATTACCGCCCCCTGCCGGCCATTACAGCCACGCCGCCTGCCTGGGCGAACTCGTCTTCGTGTCTGGCCTGCTGCCGGTCACGCCATCGGGCCAGCTGCTGGCGGGAGAACCCTTTGAGAGACAGGCGAAACAGGTACTGGAAAATTTACGTACAGTGCTTGAAAGCTGCGGCGCATCGACAGACAGCCTGGCGCAAGTGCGGGTTTATCTGAGCGATATCGAAAACTGGCCTGAGTTCAACCGGATCTATGCCGACTGGATCGGTCCGCACCGTCCGGCGCGTTGCGTCGTACCGGTGCAAGTCCTGCACTATGCAGCGGGACTGGAAATCGAAGCGGTTGCAGGGCGGTCCGACTAAGCAAAAAGCCGTTCACTTCAGAAAGTGAACGGCTTTTCGATGCATTCGCAATGCGAACGCAAACCCGGCAGGTCGCCGCAGGCATTGCGCCAGACGGTGCCAACCTCTGTTTTACAAGCGATACTGCCCCACCAGCTTCGAAACCCGTCCGGCCATCTGATCCATCCGGACCGCCTGCTCGGACGAAGCCTGAGCCGCGGCGCTCGACTCTTCCGCCATCTGCGCAATACGCTCGACCTGCTGAGCGATATTCACGCTGGCCGTCCCCTGCTGCTCGATGGCAACACTGATCTCGCTGACCAGCGTTGCCGCCTGCGTGGTCGAAGCACCGATACTGCGGATGGCCTGATCGGCCTCATCCGCCCGCGACACCCCGTTGCTGACCAGTTGTTCGGCCATCTGCATCTGGTTGGTCGCATGCCGGGAACGTTCGCGCATGGTCTCGATGGTCGAAGCGATTTCCCGTGTGGACTTCGTGGTCCGTTCGGCCAGTTTGCGTACTTCATCGGCAACCACGGCGAATCCCCGTCCGGCTTCGCCGGCCCGTGCGGCTTCAATGGCGGCGTTGAGCGCCAGCAGATTGGTCTGATCGGCAATGTCACTGATCATCTGCACAACCGCTTCGACCTGGGCGCTATCCCCCTCCAGCTCGCGAATACTGCCGGCCGCTTCGGACACAGAATGTGAAATCTCGCGAATATCCGCAATGGTCTGCTCAATCGTCTCGGAGCCGGCGCGCGCCAGATTACCCGACTCGTTGGCCTGGTTCAGCGTGTCTTTCGAACGTTGCGTGACATGCCCGATGCTGACCGTCATCTGCTCGATCGTCGCCGCCATGGTCGACGACGATTCGCTTTGCGCGGCGGCGGCCGCCGAAACCTGCGTCGAGGTCTGGGCCAGCTGCTGGGCAGCGCTCGTCACCTCGTTCGCCCCGCCCATGATGGAGCGCATATTGTTCTGCAGACGTTCCAGCAAATGATTGAATGCCGTAGCGGCAATCCCCACTTCGTCCATATGCAGCACTTCAACGCGGGACGTCAGGTCGAGCGACTGATCCACATGTTCCATCGTGTTCTGCATACGCTTCAGGCTCTGGTGGATCACCTTGTACATGCGGATGCCGAGCAGCAACATGACCACGGTCGCAATGGCCAGCACCGCGATAATGATGTCACGCGCCTGCTCATAGGCCGTCTGATTGCGCGCCGACAAGGTATCGCCCAGCTGCAGATTGAAAGCCATATGCGCGTCGATCGCATGCAACAAGGCATCGCCCGACGTGCCCACCTGCGTGAAAGCCGCCACGGAAGCCGCGGCGTTTCCGGAACGCAGTGCGTCCAGATATTGCTTGCGCACCGTGCGATAGTCCTGCATCGCGGCTTTATCCGCAGCCGTCAGCTGATGATCGGCATTGGCGACTTCGGCCTCTTTATCGGCGCCCATCGCCTTGATGTCATCATCGCCATACACAGAATCGGTAAATTCGTATTGATGCATCTGATCATCGAACTGCTTGTCGGTCGCCGCCAGCATCTGGTCGTATTCCTGCGCATGGGCCGGACCGGCAAGCGCGTCGCGCAACAGCTGAATACGCATCACCCCGACCGTATTGCGCAGTCCAACCATGTCCTTGAGACTGGGGACCATGTTCTGCTGGACATAGTTAAAGCGGAACTGCGATTGCCCGAGCTGCCACAAACCGCCCAGACCGACCATCCATAGCACAATGAAGGAAAGCGCCAGCTGCGCCATGATGCGTTTAGAAATTGTCATGCTTGACACCAACCTGAAATTAAAGATTACCCAGCCGTGGCAGATAAACGGGCGCGTAGTTCACGTAATGATAATATTCGAATCTGAAATATCAAAGTTAAATTGGGTCGGCATCTTGACACGTGTAACAAATACCCACAATGAGTAGCAATAAATATTAATATTTAGTTTGTCATCGCGTGATCCACAACACACGCCATACGCCAACCTGAAATAATTAAATACTTAATATGCATGAAGCATTCGTTTGCTCTGCCATATAATCACTCTCTTCAGCAAACAGCCCTCAACCGGCACCCGCCCACGGCGTGCCCGCACTCCACGATGCCCATTCCCCTTCCGTTTCATACTTTATTTCTGATTGCCCTCGCCGGCCTGTATGCCGGTACACAAAACGCACTGGCCGGAGGCGGTTCGTTCATCACCTTTCCGTCGCTTTTGCTGGCCGGGCTCAATCCGCTGGCGGCCAATATGAGCTCGACCATCGCCTTGTTCCCCAGCCAGATGACCTCCGCCTTCGTCGGACGGCGCCTGGTCAGCGGCATCGGACCGGTCAAATTCCGCAGCCTGTTCCTGACCAGCATCATCGGCGGCGCACTCGGCGCATGGCTGCTGTTGTCGACCCCGGTCAGCGTCTTTACCCGGCTGGTTCCCTGGCTGGTATTGTTCGCGACCTCGGTGTTTGCCTGGGGGACGTTTTTCCGCAAACCGCCAGACGACGCACAGGCCGGGCATGCGCAGCTACCGAGTGCGGCGATCTTGCTGATACAGGGCGGGATCGCCGTCTATGGCGGTTACTTCGGGGGCGGTATCGGGTTTCTGATGCTGGCGGCGCTGACCATCGCCGGACAGCAAGTCCGCACGGCCGGCGCCACCAAGAACGCACTGGCCATGACCATGAACGCGGTCGCCGTGGCGATCTTCGCCTGTTCGCCACTCATCAACTGGTCGGCCGTCATTGCACTGGGTGCCGGCGGGATCGGCGGCGGATTTCTCGGCGGTTGGCTGATGCACCGGCTCCCGGAAAAACTGCTGCGCCGCTTTGTCGTCCTGGTCGGCGCAGCATTGACTGTCTGGCTATTCGTGCGCTGAAGCGCCTGAAACGAAATCACGGGGTCGGATCGGCCCCGTCCTGCCGTTTATAAACACGCTCCGGACGCCCGATCCGCCCGTACGAGATCTCCGCACGCAGATAACGGTTTTCGACACAGAATTCGAGATAGCGCCGCGCCGTCGTTTTACTGATCCCGATCAGGCGTGCCACACTTTCCGTTGTGTGCGCTTCGGCACTGGTGATAAAGACATCCTTGACGCGCTGCAAGGTCAGATCTTCGATACCCTTGGTATGCTTATCGCTGCGAAAATCCTTCGATTGAAGATTAAACAGCTCATCGACATGATGCTGGTTCACCTGGGCATTGGCCTTCTGCGAGTCGAAAAAGCGGATATAACGCTCCAGCGACATTTGCAGACGATCGTAGGATACCGGCTTGAGAATATAATCGAAGGCCCCGAAACGAATCGCCTTGCCACAGGTTTCCATGTCGCTGGCCGCGGTGATGAAAATAACGCGTGTCGGAATATCGCCCGCAACCAGGTCTTCGAGCAGCTCGATCCCCTTGCCGTCCGGCAAAAAATTATCCAGCAACAGCAAATGCGGCTTGAGCACCTGAATCAGTTTGCGTGCATCAGACAGATTGGATGCCACATTCACGGCGCGAAACCGCGAATGCTTGCGCACGAACTCGGCGTGAATCTCGGCCAGCCGTTCTTCGTCCTCGACAATCAGCACATCGATATTATTCATTGCCCCGACTCCGCCTGGGCACGAATACCGAAATGACCGTGCCGCAGGGTATATTGTTTTCTACTGTAATGGTTCCACCCGCGCGCTTGACATAGCTATTGACCAGATACAGGCCAATACCGCGCTCCGGGTTATCTTTGGTACTGAAACCGCGATCGAACATGTGGTCGCGCACCGCCGGACTCACCCCCGCGCCATGATCGGCCACTTCGATGATCAGCTCTTCGCCGGCATCCGAGATATACAGCACGATGTCGTGCTCGCCGTTGCCGGCCGCCAGCGTGGCATCGAATGCATTGTCGAGCAGGTTGCCGATAATCGACATCCACTCCACATCGGTCAGTGCGGATGGCAAGGCATCCAGACCGCAGCCAGACTCAAACTCCAGCGCCAGTCCCAACTCGCGCGCACGGTAGTATTTGCCGATCAACAGGCCGCAAATCTGGTAATTACCAAAGGTCTTCGTGATGTAATCGAGCAACTGCTGCTGCACCGCCGATTGCGCATCGATCAGCTTCATGGCTTCGTCGTACGCCCTGGCGTGCAGCAAGCCCCCCAGGGTCGCAACCAGATTCAGATGTTCATGCCGGATGACCCGCAAATTATCGGCATAGCGCTTGATCTGACTGAGCTGTGCACTCAGGGTGCTGATATCGTCTTTACTGCGGAAACTGATCACCCATCCGTGCAGCTCGCCCCCTACCCGGATGCCGACCCGGCTGGCGATCACCTGCAATTGATTGAACAGGCAAATCTCGTCCTTGACGTCCGGATCCTCCGGCCCCGCCAGCAGCAGCGGGCTGTCCGCGATCAGGTCGGACAGACTCATGCCAACCAGTTCCGGCGTATTCGGCCCAAGATCCAGCATTTCCCGAGCCGCACGGTTGATCGCCGTGATACATCCGTTCGCATCCACCGACATCACGCCTTCGTATATCGACTCGAACACCGCATCCTGCTGTAACACCAGCCGGGCAATCTCGCGGGGTTCAAGCCCGAACATCTGGCGTTTGATACTCTTTGAAAACAGCCAGGCGCAACAAAACAGCGCATACAGCAAACCGAGCAGCACACCGAAAACCGGCATGATTTGTCCCCGGTGCCAGCGTTCGATGCGCGACTGGAAATACCCGACCGACACCACGCCGATCACACGCCCCGTCGCATCGCGAATCGGCGCTTTACCCCGCCACGATACGCCGAGGGTCCCCCGCTCAAGCGTGACTTCGCTCTGCCCTTGCTGCAATACGGGAAAATTGTCGCCCCCCAGCATGGGACTGCCGACCCGGACGCCCGGGTCGGTATGCATCAGATGGCGGCCGGACCGGTCACCGATCACGATATAGCTGGCGTCCGAACCGGCCTTGAGCGGCAGGATCAACGCACGCAGCCGCGCACTATCCCCGGCGGCAACCGCCGTGACCACGTCGGGCATCACGGCGATCTGCTGCGCCTGCACCCGGGCACGGATACCGATCTGCTCATAGAGCGCGGCCTGCATCCGGCTATACACATACTGGCCGATCACCAGAGACAGCCCGGACGAAACCATCAGCAGCAACAGAAAGGTGCGCGTCTGAAACGAGGCGGCCTTGAAGGCCGCGCGCACGCCCCTTTTTTTGATGGCGGAGCCAGCGTGAACCGGCCCCCGCCCCCCATTTTCATACATGGAGACCATCCTGCAGGCTTACCTCAACCCGCCGGCTGTCGCGGCGCGCCGGAAAGACGCAACGGCGAATAGCGCGGCTCCCAGATCTTGGCCCGGATACGTGCTTCGATTTCATCGAGACCCATCCCCGGTTCGAGCAGCCCTTCGTTGTAGGCCTGCAGGCCGACCGCAAGGGCCACACTGTAAGAAACACGACGCAGATCGCTGACCGGCGGCAACAGATTGGCCTTGGGATTGCTGCGTGCCGGCGAGATCGAAGCCAGCGCCTTGGCCGCCGCCATGAACAGGCTATCCGAAATGGTCGGAATCTTCAGCGCAATGGCCGCCAGCCCGACCCCCGGGAAAATATAGGAGTTATTGGTCTGATCGACCTTGAACGGACGACCATCCCTCTCGATCGGTGCAAACTGCGTACCCGTGCCGAACACGCCCCGACCCTCGGTCCAGCGCTGCAGATCCGCAGGCACCGCCTCGCAGCTCGATGTGGGATTGGACAGCGGGAAGATCACCGGCCGCTCGCAATGGCTGGCCATTTCGCGCACCACCGCCTCGCTGAACGCACCGCCCTGACCCGACACACCGATCAGGACTGTCGGGTGCGCGTTCTTCATTACATCGAACAGGCTGACGCGCGTTTCGTCCTGCAGCTGCCAGCCGGCCACCGCCGTCGCCGGTTTGACGAAACGCTGCTGAAACGATTCGAGCGCGGTGGTATCGATCCGGTCTTCGACCATCAGCCCATCGCGATCCACCAGATAGAAACGGCTCAGCGCCTCTTCCTCGGACAAGCCGGCCGCCACCATCGCACGCATGATCAGCGAAGAAATGCCGCAGCCGGCCGAGCCCGCGCCCAGCACGGCGATACGCTGCCGCGTCAACGGAATGCCGGTCACATTGATCGCGCACAGCAAGGTACCCGTCGCCACCGAAGCCGTGCCCTGCACATCGTCGTTGAAGGTACACAAGCGGTTGCGATAGCGTTCGAGCAGCCGGCTGGCATTGGCCTTGGCAAAGTCTTCCCATTGCAACAATACGTGAGGCCAGCGCTCGGTCACGGCTTCGATGAAGGCCTCGATGAAGTCATCATATTCCTGCCCGCGCACGCGCTCATGACGCCAGCCGATATACAGCGGATCACTCAGACTTTCGGGATTGTCGGTGCCGACATCCAGCGTAATCGGCAGTGTGGTGCTGGGGTGCAGACCACCGCAGCCGACATACAAAGCGAGCTTGCCGATCGGGATCCCCATACCGCCCGCGCCCTGGTCGCCCAGACCGAGAATGCGCTCACCATCGGTGACCACAATGGCTTCGACCGAATCGAAGCGGGGGTGCGCCAGAATTTTCTTGATCAGGTCCTTGTGCGGGTAGCTGAGAAACAGACCACGCGGACGACGGTACAAATGGCTGAAACGCTGACAGCCCGCGCCCACGGTCGGCGTGTAGATCAACGGCAGCATTTCTTCGATATTCTGGGTCAGCAGCGCATAGAACAGCGTTTCGTTACTGTCCTGCAGATCACGCAACATGACGTAACGATCGATATCGGTAGGCAGTGCGCGCAGCGCAGCGAGGCGGCGCGCCACCTGTTCTTCCAGGGTCTGCACGGAAGGCGGCAGCAGTCCGTGCAGATGAAATTCATCGCGTTCCGCTTCGGTAAAGGCAGTGCCCTTGTTCAACAGCGGGTTGGACAGGATTCCGGACTCAAGCGCGCCCGTCCCCAGGGCGGCATCGAGGGTCAGGGGATCGATAGCGTCGACAGTTTCGTTGGATGACCGATTTGATTGCATGATTTATCTCTTCCTACGGGTTCCGCGCAGTTTGCGCGCGCGGAGGCTCATCATGGGGCAACGCGCCAAATGCACGCAAGAACTCGACCGATTAACGTCATTAACTGCGTTAAATTCATTGAATTCATGCATTTAGCCGCTGATTTTCTTTAAAGACCCTAGAGTGAATTGAATTCATAAAAACCTCGGTTCGCATTTGATTCATATCACATTTTTGAGCGTTGCGAGGCTGTAACTTCCACACCACGAAAACACAAGAACCATTCAACATCACGTCATGTGGAGTCACTATTATGAACATCAAAATCGCGCTGCAGATATTTAATTCGATGGCACCGGTCTTTTTGCTGATTTTCCTGGGCTGGTTTGCCGTTCACAAAAAGGTCGTGGACAAGTCCGCCAAAACCATCTGCTCCACCCTGGTCGCCGATTTTGTTTTCCCGGCACTGCTGTTCAATGAAACCTACAAGGCCAAGCCGTCGGAAGTTTTCAACGGCAGCTGGATGCTGGCTTTCGGCATTGCCATGTGCTCGATGTGGCTCATCGGTTATCTGTCGAACAAGATCGTTCTGAAAAAGAATATGCGTCAGAGCGCGATGCAGGCGATGCTGTGCAGCTTCCCCAATATGGGCGGCATGGGCATTCCGTTCCTGGCCCTGCTGATCGGTGCCAGCTCCGCGGTTTCCGTCGCCGTCGCCAACGTCATCGTGGCCATCACCGTCATCCCCGCCACCCTGTTCCTGCTTGAACTGGGCGATGAAGCCAGCCATGCCGGCAAGAACTCCAACGCACTCAACATCATCGGTGCTTCGGTCGTCAAGTCGCTGAAAAAGCCGATGGTTTCCGCGGTTCTGGTCGGCCTGATCTTCAGCATCACCGGCGCCAGCGGCTACCTGCCCAAGTTCGCCGTCTCCAGTCTCGACATCGTCGCCAAGTCGTGCAACTTCATCTCGCTGTTCGCCGTTGGCGTGGCGGTCTACGGTGCCAAGCTGTCGTTGAACCGCGGCCTGGTCATGAACCTGTTCCTCAAGTGCATGCTCAACCCGGCCATCGTATGGGCCATGGTCGTGCTGTTCGGTCTGACCGGCGAACACGCGGAAGAAATGATCTTCCTGCTGGCGATGCCGACCGCGACCAACGCCGCCATCCTGGCCTATCAATGGAAAGTGCAGGAAGAAGAAGCATCCAGCATCTACCTGGCGACCACCGCCTTGTCGATTGTCATTCTTCCTGCCCTGCTGATTCTGATGCAGACCAATATCCCGGGCGTGCATTAATCGTCGTAAAAAGGCAATACCATCATGAAACTGACCAGCTATCTTATCTCGCAAGACGTCACCAGCTACGGCATTTACCGCGATGACGGCATTGTGGATCTGGGCAGCCGCCTCGGCGGCCGCTACGCCGACATCAAAGCCTTGTTTGCCGCCGGCGCGCTCGACGAAGCCCGCGCCTTCGCCGGATGCGCACCCGACTACGCACATGACCAGGTCGAATTCCTGCCGGTCATCAGCAGCCCGGGCAAGATCCTGTGCATCGGCATGAACTACGCCGACAAGCGCAAGGAATTTGACGAGACCAACCCCGCGCCGACCCTGTTCGTGCGCTTCCCCGACTCGCAGACCGGCCACTGCTGCCCGGTGATCAAGCCGGCGCAAACCGACGAGTTCGACTACGAAGGCGAACTGGCGGTCATCATCGGCAAGGCGGGCTTCCGTATCAGCCGCGAAGCGGCCCTGGAACATGTCGCCGGCTACAGCTGCTATATGGATGGCTCGGTCAGAGACTGGCAGCACACATGGTATACTGCCGGGAAAAACTGGCGGCAGACCGGTGCGTTCGGCCCCTGCCTGACCACCACTGACGACATTCCGGACCCGCAGATTCTGAGCATTCAAACTTTCCTCAATGGCCAGCAGGTACAGAACGACAATACCGGCAACATGATCTATACCGTGCCGGAATTGATCGCCTACATCAGTACCTTTACCGAACTGGCGCCCGGCGACGTGATCATCACTGGCTCGCCGGGCGGTGTCGGCAAGAAGCGCGTTCCGCCGCTATTCCTCAAACATGGTGACGTGGTCGAAGTCGAAATCCAGCATATCGGCCGCCTGAGCAACCGCGTTATGGGCGAGGAGCGCGCAGCTTGAGCACTCGCGCGGCTTGAGGGTGACAACCATGTCAGGTGAATTCGAGTTCTACGCCATGTCCCCTGCCCACGACCTGAGCGAGACCGCCGAGATCCGGCGGCTTCTCGCCCAGTGTCAGCTGGAGATGGACAACAACATCGATGTTTTTGTGGTTGCGCGCGCCGGCAGGCAGCTGATCGCCTGTGCGGGACTCTCCGGCAACATCATCAAATGCGTGGCCATCTGCGAGGCATGGCGCGGCGAATCGATCAGCCTGCGGCTGATCAGCGAAATCGTGCAGCTTGCCGCCGAGCGCAATCACTTCCACCTGTTTCTCTACGCCAAGCCGGATAACGTCCCGTTCTTCTGCGGCTGCGGGTTTTACCCGCTGGTTGAAGTGCCGGGCAAGATCGTGCTGATGGAGAACAGTCCGGTCGCGATTTCGCGCTATACCGATTCGCTCGCCCGAGCCCGCACGGAAGGCGACAAGATCGGCTGTATCGTGATGAATGCCAATCCGTTCACCCTCGGCCACCGCTATCTTGCCGAACAGGCCGCGGCGGCCTGTGACCGGGTGCATGTATTCGTCGTGCGGGAAGACGTGTCGCAATTCCGCTATGCCGACCGCTTCATGCTGGTTTCGCAGGGACTGGCCGGCATTCCCAATCTGACGGTGCATCATGGCTCCGAATACATGATCTCGCGCGCCACCTTCCCCGGCTACTTCCTCAAGGACAAGGGCATTATCGACAGCTGTCATACCGCGATCGATCTATTGTTATTCAGGGAGTATCTGGCGCCGGCGCTGGGCATCACCCACCGCTTTGTCGGCACCGAGCCGTTCTGTACGGTCACCAACAAGTACAACGAAGACATGAAATACTGGCTGCAGCAGGCGCCTTCACGCGCGGCGGCCCTTTCCGTGGTCGAAATTCAACGCACCACACGCGCAGGCACGCCGATATCGGCATCCGAAGTCCGGCGGCTCCTGGCCGCGGACAATTTCCTTCCGATCGGCGAACTGGTACCGGACAGCACCCTGCAGCTACTGAAGTGTCAGTACGCGCACGATATCAGCGCATGCGCCCGGGTTTACGGTTAACCCCTCGGATAATAAGTCATTACTGGAACATGGAAACACACCATGAAAATCATTAAAGAAGCCATCGCCGGCACGCTCGAATCCAGCGATCTGCTGGTCAAGGTTGCACCGAGCGCTGACGCAACGCTGGAAATCATCATCAAAAGCGAAGTCATCAAGCAGTTCGGGGTTCAGATCCGCCGCGTGGTCGACGAAACGCTCGCCAAACTGGACGTCACCGCCGGCAGCTTTCTGATCGAGGACAAGGGAGCACTCGACTGTGCCATCCGCGCCCGGGTACAGACCGCCATCCTGCGCGCCGCGGGCTGCGACGAACTCGACTGGAGAAAGCTGTAATGGAAGAAAAAACCCTGAAACTTCGTCGCAGCATGCTGTTCCTGCCGGGCGCCAATGCCGCCATGCTGTCCACCGCCTTTGTCTACAAGCCGGACTCGATCATGTTCGACCTGGAAGATGCGGTATCGCTGCGCGAAAAGGACTCGGCACGCATTCTGGTGTTTCACGCCCTGCAGCTTCCGGTCTATCGCGAAATCGAGACCGTGGTGCGCATCAACCCGCTGAACACACCGTTCGGCCTGAAGGATCTGGAAGCGGTCGTGCGCGCCGGCGTCGACGTGGTACGTCTGCCCAAAACCGATAAGCCCGAAGACGTCTACGAACTCGAAGCCCATGTGGAGCGCATCGAACGCGAATGCGGTCGCGAAGTCGGCAGCACCAAACTGATGGCGGCGGTCGAGTCCGCCATCGGGGTGGTCAACGCCGTGGCCATCGCCACATCCTCGAAGCGCATGATCGGCATCGCGCTGGCCGGCTTCGACTACTGCGTCGACATGCAGACCGAACGGGGCGACGGCTCCGAGCTGTTCTACGCGCGCTGCGCCGTACTGCATGCCGCGCGTGCCGCCGGCATCGACGCCTTTGACGTGGTGTACTCCGACGTCAACAACGACGAAGGCTTCCTCAAAGAAGTCGAACTGATCCGCCGCCTGGGCTATAACGGCAAATCGCTGATCAACCCGCGCCAGATCGAACTCCTGCACAACGCCTACGCCCCGACCGAAGAAGAAGTCGATTACGCCCGCCGCGTGATTGCCGCCGCCGACGCCGCCGAACGCGACGGTCTGGGCGTCATCGCCCTCAATGGCAAGATGATCGACGCACCGATCGTCAACCAGGCCCAGCGCACCCTGCAACGCGCACAGGCCTCGGGCACGCGTAAATAATCCGGAGCAGACAGATGAAATCGCACGAACACAATCCGCTGGCACAACTGACGGCCCAGCAACCGCAACTGGGCGAATTGCGCCCGTTCGCCGACGCGCATGCCATGACCCCGTATCTGGCCGACCCGGTGCAGAAGCGCGAACGCAAGCTGCTGGCCTCGCTCGAAGAAGCCATCGCGCGCACCGGACTGAAAGATGGCATGACCATCTCGTTCCACCACCATTTCCGCGAAGGCGACAAGGTCATCAACCGCGTGGTGGACACCCTGGCGCGCATGGGCTTTAAAAACCTGACCCTGGCGCCCAGCTCGCTGATGTCGGTCAACGCCCCGCTGATCGAACACATCAAGAACGGCGTCATCACCCAGATCTACACCTCGGGCATGCGCGGCAAGCTCGCCGAAGCCATCTCGAACGGCCTGATGGAAAAGCCGATCCAGATTCACTCGCACGGCGGCCGCGTGCACCTGCTGCAGTCGGGCGAAATCAAGATCGACGTGGCCTTCCTCGGCGTGCCCTGCTGCGACGTATTCGGCAACGCCAACGGCTCGCACGGCAAGCTGCGTTGCGGCTCGCTGGGCTACGCCAAGGTCGACGCACAGTTCGCCAGGCAAGTGGTCTTGCTCACCGACGAAATCGTCGGTTTTCCCAACACCCCGGTCAGCATCTCGCAAGACCGCGTCGACTACATCGTCAAGATGGACGACATCGGCGACCCGTCCCGCATCAGCGTGGGCGCCGCGCGCGTCACCAGCAACCCCCGCGAACTGATGATCGCGCGCCTGTCCGCCGATGTGATCGAGCATTCGGGCTACTTCGAACAGGGCTTCTCGCTGCAGACCGGTTCGGGCGCGGCCTCGACCGCCGCGACGCGCTTCCTGGAAGACCGCATGGTGAAGAAAGGCATCACCGCCAGCTATGCGCTGGGCGGCATCACCGGCAGCATTGTCGACCTGCACAACAAGGGGCTGATCGAGACCCTGGTCGACACCCAGTCGTTCGATAACGTGGCAGGCCAATCGCTGGCCGACTCGCCGCGCCACATGGAAGTGTCGACCAACGAATACGCCAACCCCTCGTCCAAGGGCACCTACTGCGACCTGGTGGACGTGGTCATCCTGAGCGCGCTGGAAATCGATACCGACTTCAACGTCAACGTGATCACCGGGTCGGACGGCGTGATGCGCGGCGCCTCGGGCGGCCATTGCGACGTCGCGGCGGCGGCCAATCTGACCATCGTCGTGGCGCCGCTGATCCGCAGCCGCATTCCGACCGTGGTCCGGCATGTCACCACCGTGGTCACCCCGGGCGAATCGATCGACGTGCTCGTGACCGATCACGGCATCGCCGTCAATCCGAATCGACCGGAAGTCGCCGAGCGCCTGAAGGCCGCGGGCTTGCCGCTCTTCACCATCGAAGCCCTGTATCAGCGCGCGATTTCACTGACCGGCGAGCCGCAGGCCATCGAGTTCACCGATCGTATCGTCGGCGTGATCCGCTATCGCGACGGCAGCGTGATCGACGTCGTCAGGCAGGTCAAAGCATGAGCGCCGCGCGGTCAGTCACCCTCGAAGCGATGCTGGCCGCGCGCGACGCGCGCGTGGTCCGGCAGAACGAAGCGCTGGCGGCACACAATCTGCCATTGATTTCGGTTACGCTCGTCACCCCGGGCCCGGTCAAAAGCGGCATGCGGCCCCACCGTCTGATGCAGGCGGCGCTGGCGGCCATCGATGCCAGCCTGTCGCGCGAGCGCTGGCCGGCCATCGTGCGCCAGGTCTTCTGGCTACCGACCGGGCCCGAGGCGCTGTATGTCGTCAATGCGGACAGTCACGCGCTCAAGACGGCGCTGATCGAACTGGAAAACCGCCATGCACTGGGACGCCTGTGGGATCTGGACGTCATCACGCGCGACGGCTCGGTCGGACGCGGACAGCTCGGCATCGCACCGCGCCGCTGCCTGATCTGCGACGAAGCGGCACACGCCTGCTCGCGTTCGCGCCGGCACAGTTTGCCGGAGCTGATCGCCAGAATCGAGAACATGGTCGATGCCTTCGATCGGCACGACAGTGCGGCGTGAAGCCCAAGAACAGCCCGTAGGGTGCAATCGCCGAAGACATTGCTCCGCATGGGATTCTTGGCCATGGTGCCGAACCTGTGCCCTTCTGCTTCGTTCGGCGTCGTACCTCCGGAGACTACGACCTACCCATGGCAACGCTAACGCAAGATCGG
>Ga0326728_10017218_pt1 | contig 14534 bp, 12 predicted proteins | sample MB3enrmetagenome_FD_207602 | JGI IMG/M metagenome (GOLD analysis project Ga0326728, IMG submission 207602) | Lab enriched peat soil microbial communities from McLean, Ithaca, NY, United States - MB31MN | ecosystem: Environmental > Terrestrial > Soil > Wetlands > Peat | place: USA: New York...
CATCAGCAGGGCTTCGTCCCAGCCCTTGGTGGCCGCCGCCCGGATGAGGGTGCCCGCGTCGCGCGGGGCGTATCCCAGGCGGAAGGCCTGCTGGGCCTCCTCGCCCAGCCCGCGCTGGCTGGCATAGAGCCGGGCTTCCTTGGCCTCGGGCGCCTCTTTGAGCTGGCGCCGGTACCAGGCCGCAGCCTGGTCCAGCAGATCCAGCAGGCGCTCGCGGTGGCGGCCCCGCTCCTGGGCCTCCGCCGCGCCTTGGCCGTCCTCGGGCAGGGCGATGCCGGCCCGCTCAGCCAGCTGCCTCACCGCCTCCACAAAGCCCAGCCCCTGGCGCTGCATGATGAAATTGAAGACATTGCCCCCGGCCCCGCACCCGAAGCAGCGGTAGATCTGCTTGCCGGAATGCACGGTGAAGCTGGGGGTCTTCTCTTGATGGAAGGGGCAGAGGCCCTTGAAGTTGGCCCCTGAGCGCTTGAGGGCCACGCTCTGGCCGATGATCTCAACGATGTCCGTGGCCTCGCGCACGCGGTCGATGATCTCATCAGGGATCATGCGGGTCAGGCGCCCAGCGCCTTCTTCACCGCGGCGTTCACCAGCGCGCCGTCGGCCTTGCCCTTCACCTTGGGCATCAGCGCGCCCATCACCTTGCCCATGTCCTTGGGCGCGGCCGCGCCGGTGGCCTTGACCGCCTCAGCCACCAGGGCTTCAATCTCGGCCGGGGAGAGCTGGGGCGGCAGGAACTTCTGCAGCACCGCGATCTGGGCCTCTTCCACCAAGGCCAGGTCCTCCCGCGCGCCCTGGCGGAACTGGGCGATGGATTCGCGGCGCTGCTTGATGGCGGCCTGCAGCAGGCCGTGGATGTCCTCATCCGCCAGCGCCTTGTGCTTGTCTATCTCAGCCAGCTTCATGGCCGACTTGAGGCCTCGGATGGCGTTCAAAGCCGCCTCGTCCTTGCCCCGCATGGCCTCTTTGAGGGCCTGGTCCAGCGATTCACGCACGCCCATGGCGCACCCCCAGAAAACGTGCAAAGGCCGGCCCTGCCCGGGTCAAGGGGCGGGGCCAGCCTTTGGCTCACGCGCGATGCATCAACCTTCGCGGCCCTGCTTGCGGCGCTGGTTCTTGCGAGCCGCCAGGGACTTCAGCTTCTTGCGCACGCTGGGCTTCTCGTAATGCTCGCGCTTGCGCATCTCGGCCGTGATGCCGGAGAGTTCGACCTTCTTCTTGAACTGCCGCAGGGCAGCTTCAAAGGGCTTGTCCGGGTCAACCTTTACCTCGACCATTCATTGATCCCTCCCCTCATCAGGTCCGTTGTCCCGGCCTGGTCTCGCCGGCGGCCCTGTTGCTCGAAGGGCCCTGAAAGGCCCTCCGTGGAGCAAAGCTTTATAGCAAAGGGGAGGCCAGAGCGTCAATCCCCCGTTTTGGGCCTCAGCCCATGGCCCCCAGGCCGTGGCCGCCCAGCACATGCAGATGCAGGTGCTGCACGGTCTGGCCCGCGTCCCGGCCGGTGTTGAAGACCATGCGGAAGCCCCTCTCAGCCAGGCCGCGCTGGCGGGCCAGGGCGGCGCCCACCACCAGCAGGTGGCCGGCCAGGGCCTCCTGGGCCCCGCTGAGCTCAAGCGCGCTTGCGACATGAGCCTTAGGGATCACCAGCAGGTGCACCGGCGCCTTGGGGAAGATGTCCTCCAACGCCACGCAAAGCGCATCCTCATGCAGCAGGGTGGACGGCAGGTTCTGGCTGGCGATCTTGCAGAAAAGGCAGTCTTCCATGGTCCCTCCTTGGCGAAGCGCCAAAAGCCCTCAGACCGCCACTTCGCCGGCCGGGGCCGCAGGCTCCACCGGGATGAAGACAGGGTTCAATCCGACCTTCTTGCGGTACTCGCGGGCCATCTGGTCCTTGAACGATGCCAGCGCGGCCTCCTCCACCAGGTTGAGCGTGCAGCCCCCAAAGCCGGCCCCGGTCATGCGGGCCCCGTGCACCCCGGGGATGGCCTGGGCCAAGTCTACCAGCTGATCCAGCTCCGGGCAACTCACCTCAAACAGGCGCTGCAGGCTGCGGTGGCTCTTGAGCATCAGCGCGCCGAAGGCCGCGGCATCGCCGGCCTTGAGCGCCTCCTTGGCCTTGAGCACCCGGTCGTTCTCATAGACCACATGCTCGGCCCGGGCCCGCAGGCGGGGCGTGAGGGCCGACTTGTGGCGCTCAAAGGCCACCACCCCCACATCGCGCAGCGCCTCGTACTTGGGATTGCGGGCCTGCAGGGCCTTGAGGGCCTGGCGGCATTCCTCGCGGCGCTCGGAATAGGCGCTGCCGTTGAGCCCCCGGGTCACCCCAGAGTTGACCAGCACAAAGCGCGCGCCGCCCAGGGCCAGGGGAAGGCTCTGGGTCTCAAGGCTGCGGCAGTCCATGAACAGCGCCTCGCCCGGCCGGCCGGCCGCCGACACCATCTGGTCCATCAGGCCGCAGGGGACGCCCATGAACTGGCTCTCCGCGCGCTGGCAGAGCTTGGCCATGGCCGCCGGCTCCCAGGCCCAGTCGCCCAGCGGCGTGAGCGCCGCCAGCACCGCCAGCTCCAGGGCCGCCGAGCTGGCCAGGCCGGCGCCCTGCGGCACATCGCCGGAGATGACCAGGTTGAAGCCATCCAGCTTGTGGCCGGCATTCTCCAGGGACCACAGCACCGATTTCACGTAGTTGGCCCAGCCGTCCTCGGGCCGCAGCTTGAGCAGGGCCAGGGGCGCGGTGATGCGCTCGCTGAAATCCATGCTGTAGACCGAGAGGGCGCGGTCGCTGCGGCGCTGGGCCGCCACCAAGATGTCGCGGTTGATGGCAGTGGGCAGCACATAGCCCTGGTTGTAGTCGGTGTGCTCGCCGATCAGGTTGGCGCGCCCCGGCGCCCGGCCAAAGGCCAGCTTGCCGCCGGAATCGCCGTAGATCTCGAGGAACTTGGACCTCAGCTTCTGCAGCCTCTCGCTCATGTCGCTCCTGTTCAAGCCGTCTCGGCCGCCTGGCGGGCCGCCGCCTCTTTCATGGTCTCGCGACGGATGCGGGCCAGGGTGCTGTCGGGGATGTGCATGAAGGCGGCGACCACCGCGGGGTCGAAATGCGTGCCGGCGCAGGCCCTGATCTCGGCCTTGGCCTCGATGAAGCCGGTGGCGCGGCGGTAGACGCGGTCGCTGGTCAGGCTGTCGAAGGCATCGGCCACCGCGAAGATGCGGGCCGCCAGCGGGATGGCCTCGCCCTTGAGCCCGCGCGGGTAGCCCTTGCCATCGTAATGCTCATGGTGGCCGTAGACCACCTCGGTGGCGGCCTTGAGGAACCCGATGCCCTCCACCATGCGGCGGCCCATCTCGGGATGCTTGCGCATCTCCTCCCATTCCAGGGGCTCCAGGCGGCCGTTCTTGCGCAGGATGGCATCGGGCACGCCCAGCTTGCCGATGTCATGCAGCAGGGCCCCGGTCTCCACCTGCAGCCGCAGGGCCGGGGCCAGGCGCATCACCTCGCCGATGGCCGAGGCGTAGCGCTGCACGCGCAGGCTGTGGCCGGCGGTCTCATTGTCGCGGATGTCCAGGGCCATCACCAGGGCCTTCAGCGTGGCCATGTAGTTGTTCTCCAGCTCGACGTGGCTCTGGTGCACGCTGGCGATGAGGCGCTGGAAAGCCCCCTCCACCACGCTCATCTCCCTGTCCTCGGGGTGCAGGTCGATCTTGATGCTGTAGTCGCCGGTGGAGCGCATCAGCTGCATGACGCTGGCGAAGGCCAGCAGCGGGCGGGTGAGGCGCTGGGTGACCCACCAGGCCCCCAGCGAGGCCAGCACCAGGCCCAGCAGCGAGGCCGCGATGAGGGTGCGCTCGCTCTCAAAGACCTGGCGGTCGATCCGGGCGGTGTCCACCTGGGCCAGCAGCAGCCAATGCCGGCCCGGCGGGGCCGCCACCGGCACGCAGGCCACCAGGCAGCGGCTGTCCGCCCCGGCGCAGCCCATCCAGCGCTGGGGCAGGCCCGAATCAGAGGTGCGCCGCATCTCGCGGGTGAGCACGGTGGGCGCGCAGCGCCCCTGGCTCACGCCCCAGCAGGCCAGGGGCTGGGCGGCGCTGCCGGCCAGGTCCGCCTGGTAGAGGGTGATCTCCTCGAGGCGGTCCTGGTTGGAGAGGCGGGTCTCGCCCCACACGCGCTCCAAGAGCTCCGTGGCCTCGGGCACTGTCCCGGCATGGTCCACGGGCAGCCGCTCGACGGCCAGCGCGGCCACGGACAGCTCTTTGATGAGCGTGTCGCCCGCGGCCGCGTAAGCGGCCCTCTGCAGGCGCAGCACCGTCAGCCAGCCGGAGAGGAAGAGGCAGCCGGACAGGGTCAGCAGCAGCAGGGCGCCGATCTTCAGGTTGAGGGAGACTTTGCGCAATGGGTTCACAGCTCGTTCAAAGCAAGGGGCTCAGCGCGAGAACTTCTGCTTCATCTTCTCGAGGTAGCGCTGCCGCGCCTCCTCGTCCAGCTGGGGCTCGGGCGCCTCCTCGGCCTTGGCGGGCGCGGGGGCGGGCTTGGCCGGCTCGGGCTCGGCCTCGCCCTGGCCCAGCACCTTGGCCACCTTGGCCAAGAGCTCCGCCACCTTGAAGGGCTTCAGCATGTACTCCTCGGCGCCATGGCCAAAGGCGTAATCCTTGGAGTCCTCATCCGCGTTGGCCGTCAGGAACATGAATTTGACGCCCTTGAGCTCCTCATCATAGCGCAGCTCGATGCTGGCCATGTGGCCGTCCATCACCGGCATGCGCACATCCAGCAGCGCCAGCTGCGGCTTGTGCAGCTTGGCCAGCTCCACCGCGCGCTTGCCGTTCTCGGCGGTGAACACGGTGTAGCCGGCCGATTCCAGGCAGGCCTGCAGAGCCTGCCGGATGTGCTCCTCGTCATCGGCCACCAGGATCTTCTGGGGCATGGGGTCCTCCGCGCTCATGGTCTCAATACCTCTGGGTCTCCGCCAGAACCTCTTCCAAGGTGGTGACGCCCTGGCGCCAGCGAAGCAATGCGTTCTCGCGGGTGGTCTTCATGCCGTTCTCGCGGACCACCTTGCGCATCTGGTTCAGGTTGCTGCGGTTGAAGATGGCTTGGCGCACCTTGCTGTTCACATGCAGCACCTCGTAGATGGCGGTGCGGCCCTTGTAGCCGGTGCGGTGGCACTGCTCGCAGCCGGTGCCATGATAGTAGGTGCCGCCCGCCAGGTCCTTCTCGGTGAGCCCCGCCTTCTCCAGCAGCACGGGGTCCGGGACCCAGGGCTGCCGGCAGTTGGGGCAGACCTTGCGCACCAGCTTCTGGCTGCAGACCACCAGCAGCGAGGTGCCCACGTACACCGGGTCCACGCCCATGTCCACCAGGCGGGTGATGGTGGCGGTGGCGTCGTTGGTGTGCAGGGTGGAGAGCACCAGGTGGCCGGTGAGCGAGGCCTTGATGGCGATGCCCGCGGTCTCATTGTCGCGGATCTCGCCCACCATGATGATGTTGGGGTCCTGCCGCAGGAAGCTCCGCAGCACGTTGGCGAAGGTGAGGTCCGCCGCCGGGTTCACCTGCACCTGCACCAGGTGGGGCAGCCGGTACTCCACCGGGTCCTCCACCGTCATGATGTTCTTGGCGGGGGTGTTGAGCCGCGCCAGCACCGCGTAGAGCGTGGTGGTCTTGCCGCTGCCGGTGGGGCCGGTCACCAGCAGCATGCCATAGGGATTGCGGTAGGAGCGCTCAAAGATGGCCAGCTGCTCCTCGGTGAATCCCATGTCGTTGATGTCCAGCTTGCGGTTGGCGGTGTCGAGCAGGCGCATCACGATGTTCTCGCCCCAGATGCTGGGCAGCACCGAGACGCGCAGCTCCACCGCGCGGCCCTGGTAGGGATAGCGGATGCGGCCATCCTGGGATCGGCGGCGCTCCATGGGGTCCAGCCGGGCCATGATCTTCATGCGCGAGGCCAGGGCGCGCTTGTAGCTGATGGGCGGCGCCGGGAACTCGATGAGGCTGCCGTCGATGCGGTAGCGCAGGACGATGCGCTTCTCGAACACGTTGATGTGGATGTCGGAAGCCTGCTTGTTGATGGCGTCTTCGATGAGGAAGTTGCAGAGGCGGATCACCGGCGCCTCATCCACGCCGCTGTCATCCCCCTCATCGCCGCTCTCGCCCAGCTTCTTCTCTTCCAGCACCTCCAGGGAATCATCCCCAACCGGCATGTCGCCGATGTCCTTGATGGTCTCTTCGAGGCTGCTGCTGGTCACCGGCGAGCCGTAATGGCGGTCGATGATGGCCTTCACCGAGGCCTCGTTGGCCAGCACAAAGACCAGCTCAATGCTTGGCTCCACCACCAGCTCGTAATGCAGGTGCAGCAGGGCCGGGTCCTCGGGATTGCAGATGGCTAGCGTCAGCCGGTTGCCCTCGCGGGAGATTGGGAAGAGGCTGAGCTTGCGGGCCACCGCCTCGGGGCAGGTGCGCATCAGCTCAGGCGGCACTTGCACCTTGCTGATGTCCACGTACTCCAGCCCGTGCTGGATGGCCAGGAAGTGGTAGAGCGTCTCCTCGCTCAGGCAGCCCATCTCCACCAGGGTGTCGCCCAGGCTCTTGTGGCTGGTCTTCTGGCGCTCCAGGGCCTCCAGCAGCTGGCCCTTGGTGAGCATTTCCTCCTCGACCAGCAGCTCTCCCAATCGCTTCGTCTTCATGGTTGGCCTGAGGGGCGGTTCATTCCGTGGCCGTCACGCGCAGCACCTCATCCAGGGTGCTGATGCCATCGTGCCACTTCTTGATGGCCAGGTCGCGCAGGGACATCATCCCCTCGCTCTTGGCGGCCTCGGTCAGCTCATTGAGGTCGGCCCGCTTGAAGACCATGTCGCTGATGCCGGGCGTGACGCGCATGATCTCGTAGAGCGCGATGCGCCCTCGGTAGCCGGTGCCGTTGCAGCTGCTGCAGCCCTTGCCGTGGTAGAGCTGAAGCCCATCGATGCTCTTGGGTGAGATGAGCGCGCGCTCCAAGTCCTCATCGCTGGGCCGGAAGGGCTCCTTGCATTCCGCGCAGACCCGCTTCACCAGGCGCTGGGCCACCACGATGAGCACTGAGCTGCCCACGTAGATGGGGTCGATGCCCATGTCCACCAGGCGCATGACCGTGCTGGGCGCGTCGTTGGTGTGCAGGGTGGAGAAGAGCAGGTGGCCGGTGAGGGCCGCCTTGATGGCGATCTCGGCGGTCTCGCCATCGCGGATCTCGCCCACCATCATGATGTTGGGGTCCTGGCGGAGCGCGCTGCGCAGCACATTGGCGAAGGTGAGGTCGGCATCGGGGTTCACCTGCACCTGCACGATGCCCGGCAGCTGGTACTCCACCGGGTCCTCGATGGTCATGATGTTCTTGTTGGGCGTGTTGAGCGCGCTCAGGGCCGAATAGAGGGTGGTGGTCTTGCCGCTGCCGGTGGGGCCGGTGTGCAGGATCATGCCATAGGGCTGGGTGATGGCGTCATGGTACTTGGCCATCTCGGCGGGCTCAAAGCCCAGCTTGTTCATGTCCAGCTGCAGGCTCTCCTGGTCCAGGATGCGCATGACGATGTTCTCGCCATGCACCGAGGGCAGGCAGCTCACCCGGAGGTCGATCACCTTGCCCTGCACGCGGATCTTGATGCGGCCGTCCTGGGCCTTGCGCTTCTCCATGATGTCCATCTTGGCCATCACCTTGACGCGGGCCAGCAGCGCCCGCCGGTACCGTTGCGGGGTGTCGGCCTGGATCTGCAGGGTGCCATCGATGCGATAGCGCACCACCAGGCCCTTCTCGGCGGGGTTGAGATGGACATCGGAGGCCCGCTTGGCCACCGCCTGGCTGATGATGCTGTTGACCAGGCGGATGACCGGCGCGTCATTGACCGCATTCTCATCGAACTCGAAGTCGCTGGCCGGGGTGGCACCGCCCTCGGCCTGGGCCGGGTCGGCCAGCAGCGAGGGGTCCAGGGTGTTGCTGGCCGCCACGATGTCCTGGCTCGGGTTCTCGGGGCCCTTCTCGGGCGAGGGGGCCTCTCCCACCCCATAATCGCGCTTGAGCACCTCCTTGATGGCCGTCTCGGTGGCCACGGCGTAGAGGAGCTCAGTGCGCGAGTCCAAGAGCAGGTCCTCGCGCAGGCGGAAGAGCGCCGGGTCCCCGGGGTCGGCCACCGCCATGGTGAGGCTCTGCGGGGTGCGGGCCACGGGCACGGCCTGGTAGCGGGCCGCCACGTCCTTGCTCACGGCCTTCAGCAGCTCCTTGGAGGGGGTGCCCAGCTCGACGAACTCCACGCCATGCTGCATGGCAATGAAATAGCCCAGCACCTCCTCGTTGATGTAGCCCAGGCGCACCAGCACCCCGCCTAAGCTGCCGCCGGACTTGGCCATCTCGGACTGGGCATCGCTCAGCTGGCCCTCCGTGACCATGCGCTCCTCGAGCAGCATGTCCTGGAGCTTCTTCCCGGCCATCTCAGCCCTCCTGGCGGAAGACGAACTCGATGCGCTTGCTCTCGCTGTTCCTGTGCACCACGTAGAAGTGGACCTTGCGCTTCAGGTTGTCGCCGTTGGCGTCAAAGGCTGCCGGATACGCCAGCCCCTTGGCTGAGCTGGCGGCCAGGGCCCGGCGCAGGGCCCCGCGGTCCGGGGCGCCGGCCTGGGCCAGGGCCGAGACCAGCAGGCGGCCCACGTCATAGCAGGGCGCGGCCAGCAGGCCGGGGAAGGCGCCATTGGCCTTGCGGTAGCGCTGGATGAAGCCCTTGACGCTGGCCAAGTGCACCTTGCGCAGGTTGGGCAGCGGGTAGGTGACGATGGCGCCCAGCGCCGCGTCGCCGGCCTGGTCGATGAAGGCCTGGCTGTAAAGGGTGTCCCCGCCCATCACTGAGACCTGCAGCTTGGCGCTCTGCACCTGCTGCAGCAGCCAGACGCCGCCTTCCACGCCCCCGGCATAGTAGATGAGGTTGGGGCCCAGGTTGCCCAGCCGCACGCCAAAGGCCGGGTCAGCGGCCTGCGAGCCGGGGAGCTCCAGCAGCGCCTGCTCGCGCACGCCCTTGGCCCGCAGGGCCTCCTTGAAGCGCTGGGCCTGGGCCGCGCCGCGCGGGCTGCCATCGCTGACCACCACCACCTTGCGCTTGCGCAGGGTGCGCAGGGCAAAGGCGGCAGCCTCCTCGGCCTGGTCATCATCGTCCGGGCAGAGGCGGAAGACATTGCGGTAGTCGCGATGGGTGATGGCCGGGTCGCTGGCCCAGGGCACCAGCAGGCTGACCCCGGCCTCGGCATAAGCGGGCAGGGCCGCCAGCGTGCCCTCGGAATCCGGATGCCCCACCACGGCCAGCAAGTCCGGGTCGGCCGCCAGCTGGCGCGCCAGGGCCGCCGCCGCGCTGTCGCCCGCCGCCTCCGGCGCCACCACCTCCAGCTGCAGGCCCACGCCCGGCAGCACCCCGCCGCGCTGGTTGACCTCATCAAAGGCCATGCGCAGCCCGGCGGCCTGCTCCTGCACCTTGGCGCTGGCCGTGGCCCCGGCCGGGGCCACCAGGGCCACCTTGGCGGCCCGGCCCTCAACGGCCAGCATCGCGGAGGGCATCAGCATCAGGGACAGGATGAGGCGCATCATAGGAAGCTCACCTTCTTGACGGTTTGGACCCGCTGCCCGCGCAAGGCCCGGTCCTGCTCGCCAGCCAGCAGGGAGGCCCAGCGCTGGCGCATGGAATGGGTGGCAGCGGCCACATCCTCGGCCCCGGTGAGCGCGGTCACCACAGCCACGCAGCGGGCGCCCGCGGCGGCCAGGCCCTCCAGGCTGCCCATCTTGATGCCGCCGATGGCCACCACTGGGAGCCGCACCTGGGCCAGCACCTGGGCCAGGGCCTCCAGCCCCACGGCGGGCACGTTGTTCTCCTTGGTGGCCGTGGGATGGATGGGGCCGAAGCCGATGTAATCCGCGCCCTCGGCCTCGGCGCGCAGCGCCTGGTCCAGGCTGTGGGTGCTGATGCCCACGATGAGGTCGCGCCCCACCATCAAGCGAGCCGCCGAGACCGGCAGGTCATCCTGGCCCAGATGCACGCCATCGGCCCCGCAGGCCACCGCCAGGTCGATGCGGTCATTGACGATGAAGGGCAGGCCCTTGGCTTGGGTGAGCGCCCTCAGGCGGATGGCGGTGGCCAGCTGCTCCCGCGCTGGCACCTTCTTGGCGCGGTACTGCAGCACATCGATGCCGCCGCGGATGAGGCCCTTGGCCACCTCCTCATCGCTGCGGCCATGGGCGCTAGCCTGGTCGGTGATGCCGTAGAATTCCCAGCCGATCTTCATCATCCCCTCCGGGATCAGGCCAGGAGCTCCCGCTCCAAGTCGTAGACGGCGTAGCGGATGGCCTTGAAGCCCTGGGCCGCGCGCGGCGAGAAGGGCTTGCCCAGCTCCTCAAGCACCCGGGCCGCCTCCTGGCTGCGGTGCAGGTTGGCGGCCAGCAGATCCGCCAGGGCCGCGCGCTCGCGCTCAGCGCGGGGGAAGCTCTTGCGGCCCAAGTCGCCGGCGCTGTCGCGGCTGGCCAAGAGCTCCGCGCCCAATCCCAGCTGGCGCATGCAGGCAGTGGCCCTATGGCGCAGGGCCTTCAGCCGCCGCGCGCAGGCTGCATCCTCGATCACGAAGCGGGCCAAGTCCTCGGCCACCCGCAGGCCCTCGCGCAGGCGGTTGGCGTTGGCATCCATGGCCCTCAGCATCAAAGCGCGCGCAGAGCCCCGGGCCTTAGCCCGGGCGGGCTTAAGAGATGATGTCATCCGGCTTGTCCTTGGCCTTGTCCTTGGCCGAGTCCTGGATGAGCTGGGCCAGGTCCGCCAGGTTGGCAAAGCCGGCCGGCCCCTCGGGCGGGGGCGGCGCGTCAGCGGGCGCGGCCTTGCCCAGGGGCGCCTCGCCAAAGAGGGCGTCAAAGGTGGCGGCTTCGGCCTTGCTGGCCGCCGGGGCCGGAGCCGCCGCCGGGGCTTCGGGCTCGACATCATTGAAGAGCTTGTCCAGGGCCTCGATCTCTGAGGCGTTGAGCTGGGTCTTGGCCGGAGGCTCCGCGGGCTTTTCCGCGGGCTTCTCTTCAGCTTGCGGGATGGGGAGCTCGGGCAATCCCGGCAGGGGGGGCAGCGGCAGAGCGGTTGGGGGCGGCACCAGGGTAGGCAGGCCGGGCAGGGGCGGCAACGCGGCCAGGGGCGGCAGCCCCGGCAGGGGTGGCAAGCCGGGCAGGGGTGCTGGCGCGGCCGGGGCCTCCTGCGCTGGCGCGGCGGGAGCGCCGAAGATCTTGTCGAAATCAGCGATAGCGCCGGCGTCCAAGCCGGGCTTGGCCGCGGGCTTGGGCGCGGCCAGCGGCCCTTGCTTGCTCAGCGAGAGCACAAAGGTCTTGCCCTTGCCCACCTGCGACTCGATCCACAGCTTGCCGCCATGGGCTTCCACGATGGAGCGGATGATGGGGAAGCGCAGCCCGGTGCCGATGTATTCCGGCCCGGCCTGGGAATCGACGCCGTGGAACTGGGTGAAGACCTTGGCGGCGCGGTCCGGCGGCATGCTCATGCCCAGGTCCGAGAGGCGCACCTCCACCATCTGATCGCGGCCCGTCACCAGCAGGGTGATCTTCTCCCCGCGGGGGGTCACCTTGATGGCCTGGGTCAGCAGGGTGTGCATCACCTGGGTCATCTTGCTGACATCCATCGGAACATCCGGCACCTGGCCCGCGGTGGCCAGGTCGAGCGCGATCTTCTTGTTGTCCGCCTGCACCTGGGCCTGCAGCAGCACCTCGCGCAGCCAGGAAGCCGGGTTGGTGGGGGCAAGCTGAAGCCCCTTGAGCCCGCTCTCGATCTGGGAGAGGTCCACCAGGTCGTTGATCAGGCGCTCCAGGCGCGCGCTCTTGTTGATGACCACGCCCAGGAACTCCTGCTGGGCGCTGCTGATGGCGCCCGAGCTGCCCAGGATGGTGGAGATGTAGCTCTTGATCACCGTCAGGGTGGCCTTCAGCTCGCTGCTCAGCGTGTTGATGGCATCCAGCCGCACGCGCTCCAGGTCGCGCCGCGAGGCGCGCTCCTCCAGGGCGGCCAGGGCCATCTTCTGCTGCTCCATCTGCCGGGCCATGTCCTGCACCTGGGCGGCCAGGCTGTTGTTCTGCTGGTTGCGCAGGTCCAGCGACTTCTGGGTGGCCTCCAGCCCCACGCGGGCGTTCTCGGCCTGCACCAGGGCCTCGGTGCGGGCGGCCTCGGCTTCGCTGGACTTGAGCCGCGCCTGCTGGGCCTCGGCTTCCAGGCTGGCCAGCCGGCCCCGGGCCTCCGAGAGCTCGCGGGCGGCCTGGGCCGCGCTGCGGGTGGCGGCCTCCTCCTGGCGCGCCAGCGATTCGGTGAGGCGGGCGGCCTTCTCCTCGGCTGATTTGGCCCGGTCGGAGAGCATGCGCAGGGCATCCTGCACCTCGCGGCTCTCGGCATCGCCGCTGGCCGGGGGCAGCTCGGGCGCCAGCTCGCCCTCCTTCACGCGGCGGGCCGCGAACAGCGAGGCGGTGTCGCCGGCCAGCAGGGGCTTCAGCTTGAAGGCCAGGGCCACGGCCAGGGCCAGGAACAGGATCAAGAGCAGCAGGACCTTGGCGTTGAGGAAGACGGAATGCCCGGGGATGAGCGGGGCCGAGCCCGCGGCCTGCAGGTCATCCAGGGGGATGAAGGTGAAGGCGAATTGCTGCTCCTCGGGCCTGGGCTTGGCGGCCAGCGGCCAGAACTGGCACCAGGCAGCCATGCCCGGCTTGCCGTCATAGGTGAGCGCGGCCACGCCGCTCTCAGCCCTGCTGGCGCCAGCCAGGAACTGCTTGAAGGAGGCGTCCAGCTGCCCCAGATCCTCGCGGAAGGCCTTGTCCGCGCGGGGATGGCTGAAGAAGACCCGGCCCGAGCCGCGCACCAGCAGCACCGTGGCATTGGGCGACAGCCCCTGCATGATCCTGGGCAGGCTGTTGCCCGCGGCGTCCAGCACGGCGTCCAGCGGCACGCCGGCCTCCAGCATGCCCAGCATGCTCCCCTTGCCGTCCGGCAGGCCATAGACCAGGCTCATCACCGGGCGATGGCTGGCCGGGTCGGCCGCGTAGTCAAAGAAGCTGGCCTGGCCCAGGAACTCCGGGGCCGCCTGCAGGGCCTTGAACTCCGGCAGGCCGCTGTCATCCTTGCCAGCCAGCCGGCTGTCAGGCCAGGCGCCCACCGCGCGGCCTGAGGCGTCCAGCAGCAGCAGGCCCGCGGCCCAGGCGTCCTTGTTGGCCTCGGCCGCGGCCTTGAAGTCATCCGGGCTGGCGGTGGGCGACAGCAGCGCCCGCGCGATGGCGGGAGCCTGGGCCGCTTCCTGCAGCCGGGCCACCTGCACATTGATGCGGGCGGGCAGGCTCTTGGCCAGGCTGCGCGCCGCGTCCAGCGCGCGGGTGGAGGCCACGGTGGACTGCTCGTCGGCCTGGGCCTTGCCCAGCGCCTGCTGCAGCCGGGCCAAGTCAGCCCGGCGCTGGCCCTCGGCCGCGCCCAAAGCCAGCAGGAAAGCCAGGGCCGCGGCGGCCAGCAGGCCGCCCATCAGCCAGATCGCCTTGCGCGCGGATTGGGTCATGCCTCTTCCCCTCCCTCTTCGTCATCCTTGGAGGCCACCACCCGGGCCACCGCCCCCACCTGCTCCTGGTCCTGCAGGCGGATGAGGCGCACGCCCTGGGTGTTGCGGCCGATGGTCTTGATGTCGGCGATCTTCATGCGCAGCATGGTGCCGTTGGTGGAGATGACCATCAGCTCGTCATCATCGCGCACCGAGCGCACCGCCACCACATTGCCGGTCTTGTCGGTCACCTTCATGTTGATGAGGCCCTTGCCGCCGCGGCCCTGCTGGCGGTACTCCTCAAGGTCCGTGCGCTTGCCAAAGCCATGCTGGGTGACGGTGAGCAGGGTGCCCTTGGGGTCGCGCACCACCTCCATGCCCACCACATAATCCTTCTTCTCCAAGGTCACGCCCTTCACGCCCTGGCCCACGCGGCCCACCTCGCGCACCTCTTCCAGCGAGGAGCGGATGGCCATGCCCTCGAAGGTGGCCAGCACCAGGTCCTCCTTGTCGGTGCCCAGCTGGACGTCGATGAGGGTGTCGCCCTCGGTGAGAGTGATGGCGATGATGCCGCCATTGCGCGGATTGCCGTAGGCCTCCAGCTTGGTCTTCTTGACCAGGCCCTTGCGGGTGCCCATCACCAAGAAGGCCTCCTGCTGGAAGTCGCGCACGGCGATCACCGAGGCCACCTGCTCATCCTTGGCCATCTGCAGAAGGTTGCTGATGTGCTTGCCCTTGGCGGCGCGGCTGGTCTCGGGGATCTCGAAGACCTTGAGCCAGTGCACCTTGCCGATGTTGGTGAAGACCAGCAGCACGTCATGGGTGCTGGCCACGAAGAGGGCTTCCACGAAGTCCTCCTCCTTGGTCCCCATGGCCGCCACACCCTTGCCGCCCCGCTTCTGGCTGCGGTAGGTGCCCACCGGCAGGCGCTTGATGTAGCCGCCGTGCGAGAGGGTGACCACCATCTGCTCCTCGGCGATCAGGTCCTCCACCGTCAGGTCCT
>Ga0326728_10017220_pt1 | contig 14534 bp, 8 predicted proteins | sample MB3enrmetagenome_FD_207602 | JGI IMG/M metagenome (GOLD analysis project Ga0326728, IMG submission 207602) | Lab enriched peat soil microbial communities from McLean, Ithaca, NY, United States - MB31MN | ecosystem: Environmental > Terrestrial > Soil > Wetlands > Peat | place: USA: New York...
AGGCTGGTCCATTCCCGGTCGTCGAAATCCGCGGCGGTCCAATTCGCCGCCGGCGGCGGGGGCTCCATCGTCGGCATCAGCTCCTTTCCCGGCGACGGCGCCATCCACACGCCCGCATAGGAGTTCAGCAGGACTTCTTGCAGGTCCTTGCCAACCCGCACCACCGGCTTGCGGTTGACGAAACAGCACCGCCAGACACTGCTGTTTCCCAGGATCAGACGGGCCGGCCCCGCCGGCGGCGTCGCCGGGGCGGCAAGACCGTCCCGCACGCAGATGGTCAGCAGGAGCATGAGCCACGCAGCCGCCGTTTCAACCCCGCCGGAGAACCGCCTCGCCATGCTATTGGCCCCTCGCAAGAAGACACGAAATGCCCGAACCAACCGCACCTCAACCGCGAAGCGGTTAAACCCCAAAGCCCAGGGTCGCGGAGCGCACCCTGGGGCACTAATCCCACACATATCGTTCGTCGATTTCCAAACACGTCGTTGCAGATTCCAACAAGATAGGCGTGGACGCGACCACGCAATCCGCCGTCCCGAAGAAACGGTTGGCGATGTTTCGTCGAGAAAACCATGTGGAGGTAGATTTGGACCAGGGACTGCGGCACGTTCAGGTTCCTGCGATTTCACTTCTTCCACGTGGGGGAATACACGATCTCGTTCATCATTGCATGAGTTTAACCGCTTCGCGGTCGTGTTGCACCCCTTCGGGGTGCGGGGATGATGTCGTGGCCTGCCGGCCCAGGGTCGCTCATGCCTTTCCCCACGACCGAGCACCGCGGGCGGCGGTGGGAAACCCCGGCCCGGAGTGTTGCAGCCGGACCGGTGTAACGCGTTGTCTCCCAGGCCGCTGTGCTGGTTGCTGCCTTTATCGGGGTTCCGCCCGGACAGAACACTTATCCCCCACTTGCGGCACGGTGCGTGTCCGCCTATGCTAAAAGACGTGGAAATCACGTTATAGGGCAGGTTCACCAGCGCAGGAGCTGACGGCCATGCAGGCTCCCGTCGTCCAGCAGCCCGGGCCTGAGCCAGCGCGACACGAATACGACGTCTTCATCTCCTACAGCAGCCGCGACCGAACGTGGGTCCGCGGGGAGTTGCTCAAGTGCATCGAAGAGGCCGGACTCAAGGCGTTCATTGATTTCCGTGACTTCACGCCTGGCGCGCCGAGCATCAAGGAAATGGAGCGCGGCGTGGAGCAGTGCCGCAAGACGCTGCTGGTTCTCACGCCGGAGTACATCCGGAGCGAATGGTGCGAATTCGAAGGCGTCATGGCCCAGACCCGAAGCCCGGCCAACCGCGACCTCCGCATCATTCCATTGCTCAAGGCCGGGTGCGAGAAGCCGCTCCGCATTGCCGCGCTCACCCACATTGACTTCACAGACGACGCAGACCTCGGCCTCGCCCGGCGCCAGCTCCTCACCGCGCTGGGCAAGCCGCCGGAGGCAACACCGCCAAAGGAGCCGCAGCACGAGGACTGGTTCCTGGCCCATCCCTACCCTATGCCGCCCAACTTCACCGGGCGCCTCGCCGAGCGCAAGATGCTCAGCCGCTGGCTGGACGCGGACGCGGCGCATGCGCTGCTGAGCCTCCGCGCGCTGGGCGGTTTTGGCAAGAGTGCGCTCGCGTGGCACTGGCTCACCCACGACGTGGTCCCCGCCGCCTGGCCGCAGGTGGTCTGGTGGAGCTTCTATGAAGGCGACGCCAGCTTCGACCACTTCCTGGCCGAAACGCTGCCTTATCTCAGCGGCGGAAAGATCAAGCCGCAAAACGCCTCCGTCAACGAGGTCCGCACGCTCGTTGAAATGCTGCATTCGCCCGGCACGCTCTTGGTGCTGGACGGCTTCGAGCGCGTGCTCCGCGCCTTCGGCGGGCTGGACGCGGCATATCGGGGCGACGAGCCCGGTGGGGCCGGCCAAAACGACCGCGACTGTCTCTCACCGCTGGCGGAGGCGTTCCTCTACCACGCTGCCTTGCACCCGAATCTCCGGTCTAAGGTCCTGCTCACCACCCGGTTGTGCCCCCGGGTGTTGGAGGCCAGGGGCGGCGGGTTTTTACAGGGCTGCCGTGAGGAGGAACTCCGAGAGATGCAGCCCGCTGACGCGGTGGAGTTCTTCCGCGCTCAGGGCATCCGCGGCACGCACACCGAGATCGAGAAGGCGTGCGAACCCTACGGCTACCATCCGCTCAGCCTGCGGTTGCTGGCCGGCTTGGTCGTGGGCGATTTCCAGCAACCCGGCGACATTGCCGCCGCGAGGCGGCTGGACGTGAGCGGCGACCTGGTGCAGCGCCAGCACCACGTCCTGGAGGCGGCCTACGACAGCCTCACGCCGGCCCGGCGGGCGCTCTTGGGCCGCGTCGCCTGCTTCCGCAGCCCGGTGAAATATGAGGCCCTGAAGGCGCTGGCCGCGGCCGAAGCCCCGGGCCCTGCCGCCTCGCCGAGCGCGGGGGAGGGCGCGGGGACGCCGGATGAGGGGGAACTCGACGCCGATCTGCGGGACCTGGTTGTCCGCGGGCTGTTGCACCACGACGCCAAGGAGGCGCGGTTCGACCTGCACCCCATCGTGCGGCGCTACGCTTACGACCGGCTGGCCGCGCCCGACCGCACCGCCGCCCACACCCGCCTCCGCGATTACTTCGCCGCCGTGCCCAAGCCGAACAAAGTGACGCGGCTGGAAGACCTGGCCCCGCTGATCGAGCTCTACCACCACACCGTCCGCGCCGGGCAGCTTGACGGGGCGTTTCACCTCTTCTACGAGCGACTTGACAAGGCCACCTTCTACCAGCTCGGTGCTTACCAGTTGAGAATTGACCTGCTGCGCGCGCTCTTCCCCGACGGCGAAGACCGCCCGCCCCGCCTGAAGAACGAGAGCCACCAAGGCTGGACGCTGAACGAGCTGGCGAACTCCTACAGCCTCAGCGGCCAGCCCCGCCGTGCCGTGCCGCTGTTTGAGCAGAGTCACGCCATCTGGGACAAGGCGGGCGACGAGAGTAACCTCGCCATCGGCTTGGGGAACCTGGCCTACATGGCGCAGATCCACGTTGGCGCGCTGCGGGCCGCCGACGCCAACCTGCGACGCTCCGTCGCGCTGTGCCGAGAGATCAAGGAGGAGTTCAGCGAGGCGATTGGGCACGAGGAACTCGGCCGGCTGCTGGCCTACCTCGGTGCGTATGCCGAGTCGGACACGGAACTGGCGACGGCGCTGAAGGCGTTCGAGAAGATGGGGCACGTCCAGCCGCAGGGCGTCGCCTGGGCCTACCGCGCGCTGCGCGAGCTGCTCCTCCTGCGCCAGGCCGCGTGCCGCGGCAATCTGGAGTCTCAAATTGCAGATCTCAAATCACCTCCTGCCTCTGCTCGCCGCGCGCTGGAACTAGCGGACGAGGACGCCCGTGCTCGTTATCCCGTCGAGCGCGACTACGTCTGCGCGCACTGGTTACTCGGGGCGGCACACCGCGCCGCTGAGCAGCATGACGAGGCTGAACGCCACCTGAGCGAGGCGCTGGAACGCTGCCGCCGCATCAATAATGTGGAGCACGAAGCCGACGTTCTCATTGACCTGGCGCGGCTCCGCGCCGCCACCGGCCTGCCGGACGAGGCCCGGCGGCTGGCCGAAGAGGCGCTCTTGATCACCGAGCGGAGCGGCTACGTCCTCCAGGGCGCGGATGCCCACCTGGAACTCGCCAAGCTCGCGCTGGCCCGCGGCGACAAGACCGCCGCCCTCGACCACGCAAAGGAGGCCCGCCGTTTAGCCACCTGTGACGGCCTGCCCGACTACACCTACAAAGCCGCCTACGATGAAGCCGGCGCGCTACTGGCCGACCTCGGCGCGCACCCCGAGGAGAGCGGAGACGCTAAATCCGGGTGAGACGGGCGCAGCGTCGGCGTCGGCTCATCGGGGCCCGACCAGGCCATTTCGGCCCGTGAACGGGCCGGGAGGAAACAGGGCCGGTATCCTCACCTGCCCACCCACGCGTGAGCGCCTGGGCCACGGAAAAACACAGCCGACAGGGCTGTGAGCGCTCCCGCCCTCCCCGCGGGGCCTACCCCTCGGGGTTCATGCCGCGCATCTGCCGGCGGACTTCTTCGCGGGGCAGGCGGACCTCGGGCACCGGCAGGTCGGGGCCGGGCAGCTCCTCGTCCTCGGACCGCTCGGACAGCACGCGGTCGGCCTCCGCTTGCAGGGCTTCGAGCCAGGCGGGCACGTCGAAACCGGCCCCGCTGATCTCGCGGGTGAAGCGGTCAATGCCCGCTTCCAAGCGGGCGAAGGCCGCGGAGGTCTCGGGGGCCGGAGGGGGCCCTGGCGTTGCGGCGGGGTCAGGAGACCCGCGCCGAACGCCGCCGCCGAACGCGGCGGCAGGCTCCGCGCGCGAGTCGTCGATGGCCGGGCCCACCAGCGCGGCCAGCCGGTCGACCTCCAGCGGCCGCACGAATCGCTCCGCCAGACGGTCGGCGATGCTGGGCAGCCGCATGGCGTACTTGCGGTTCAGCCGCGCAAAGCGTTTCAGGTGGTCCTCGGCAATCGTGGCGGTCCGCTCGGCCACGGCGGTCCGCCAGACGTCGGCGGCCTCGTCGTGCCCGCTACGGACGAGGGCCTCGTGCGCCAGCACCACCGGTTGCAGGTTCCAGGCGACGCGGTCGTAGTTGGCCCGCAGCCGCAGATAGTCCAGCAGCGTATAGAGCATTTCGCCGCGGTCGGACTGGGTGGTGGTGCTGTTGTAGTCGATGTATTCGGCATAGTTCTCCACGACGGCCTCCAGGATCAGGGAGAGCCAGTGCACGGCCTGCTCGCGCGGCAGGGCGCCACCCAGCTCGGCCAGCAGGCGGAGCTCGGCGGCCCCGGGCTCTTCGGCCAAAGCGTCCAGCCAGGCATCGGCACCCTGGTGCAGGATGGCGCGGAGGTTGCCGAGATTCATGAACCGCTGCGTGAACAGGCCCTTGCCGTAGCGATCGATGAAGGCCCGCAACTCCTGCCAGCGGCCCTTGCTGCCGACCGACTCGAGCACCGACAGCCGCACGCCGCGGCTGTGCACGAGCCAGCAGCGGAGCAGGGCCTCGACGGTTTGTTCGAGGAAGGCGATCAGCTCGCCATCGCCGTCGGCGGCGGGGTCCTCGTCGGGCGGGGACCAGCTCTCGGCGGCGGCCACCAGACTGCGGACCATCGCCTTGCAGCCGATGGCGAACATCTGGTCGAACTCGGTGACCGCGCCGGGCCCGACCGGATGGTGCACCTCCATTTCCTGGATCGCGGCGATCAATTGGGCCGTTTCGCGGAGCAGTCCCAGCCGGGGGAGGTAGGCCAAGAGGCGGCGGAGCACGGTTTGCAGTCCGCGGGAGGCAAAGAGGCGTTGCGGATGGCCGCCGCGGGCCAGGGCGACGTAGAGGATGGTTTGGTCCGCCAGGGCGGCGAGTAGCTTCCGCCAGCTCTTGCGGACCTCGGCACTGTCGCCGCGGAGCACCGCGCGGAGCGTCCGCTCAGCCGGCCCCTCCCACGGCTGCAGTCCGCTGGCGGAGGGATACTCGTCCATCGCCACGCGGAGCAACCGCGCAGCATCGCCCATCTCGACGCAGGTGGCAATGATCTGCTCCAGCAGCATCTCCTTGACGCCGCGGCGGCGGTCGTATTCGATGAGCGATTCCTGCGTGCCGCGCGGGGGCGAGATGGGATAGCGGTGGATGACGGCCAGGAGGTCCGACAGGGCCTGCAGGTTCTCGACCGCCCGCTCGAGCCACGCCCGCAGCACCTGGTCGCGCGTGGCCGCTTGCGGCCGCCCGGCGGGGGTGGATGCCTGGCCCGGGGCCGGTGCGCGGCGGCCGGCGGGCGGGGCGCCCGCCGCCGCTGGGCGGAAGGAGGCCACGGCGGCCACCTTCCAGAGTTGCGCCAGCGTGGCGAGGAACGAGAGCCGGCTGACGATCCGCTCGGCCTCCAGCACCAGCTCGAAGTCGGTGGCATCCTGGCCCGTTTGTCCCCCTTCCAGCATTTCGCCTTCGAAGCCGTCGTCGGTGCTGTCGCGGTAGGTCATGCCCTCGTAGGCGGCGCTGAACAGGTCGCCCGGCTCGTCGGCCGGCGGCTCCGCGGCGTCGCCTGGCGGCGCCTGCACGGCCAGCTCGCAGCGCGGCACCTCCCAGTACTGCTCGGCATTGGCCTCCAGGCAGTCGAGGAACTTGCAGGCCAGGGCCCAGCGGTCCAACTGGCCGGCGGTCGGCGGCTGGGGGCTGGCGGGGTTGTCGGCCGCTGAATTCTCTTCCCCTTTCCCCGCTTCTTCTGCGGCTAGACCCTGGGCGTCCGCGTCCTCCGCCCAGAGTTCCTCCATCCAATCCATGGCCAGCGCGTGGAACGAGTGGTTTTCCTCGACCAGCGGGATTTCCTCGGCCTGGCTGAGCCACTGGACCAAAAGGGCCATCGAGGCGACCGGGTCGCGATGTTCCAGCAGGGCGTCGACGACCAGGGCGTAGGCCTTGGGGGAGCGGAAGTGCTCGGAGCGGCTGCGCCAGAAGGCCAGGTCGCCGGCGGCGGTGCCGGCCTCGTGCCAGGCCCGCAAAGCCGCCGCCACGTGATTGGCCGAGTCGCAGGTCTCGCGGCCGGAGATGCTCTCGACCGAGCTGACTTCGATGGTGGCGAACTGGTCCCACCAGGCGGCCAGGGCTTCGAGCCGGGCGGCGGCCGTGCGCTGGATGGCGGTGCGGCCGGCGGCGGCAGCCTCCTTCTGAATCTGCACGTAAACGTCGAAGATCTCCGCGACCACGGCGATCAGCTCGTCGATGCGGTGGTCGTAGATGCTGTTTTCCGGGGAAGGGAAGAGGCTGTACTGGCCGCCGAAGCCCAGCACGTTCCAGGGATCGACCAGCGCCCCGCACTCGATGGCCCGATGCACCAGGTCCTCGACCTCGGCCAAGAGCGCGGCGGCCTGCTCCAGCGGCAGCGCGGGATCGGGGGCGGGGCGGTCCGGCACGGGCGGGCACCCTGCCGGACCCTGCCCGGCATGCTGCCCCGGCCGGCCGGGTGCGGCCGCGCCGCCGCCTGCGCCGCCCTCGACGCCGCGGGCCGTCTCAATCTGCCGCTGGGCCGCCGTCAGCCGGCAGCGGATGTCGCATTTCATGCGCGCGGAAGGGACGCTCACCAGCCGGGCCTGCCGCGCCGCCGCCTCCGCGTAGCCCATCCGCGCATACAACTGCGCCAAGTGTACGTGCTGCACCTGCTCCGCGCGGCGCGCGGCGAGGTGCTGGTTGAACTGCTGCCGCGCCCCGCCCAGCGGTTGCCGCAGCGCCACCGCCTCCGCCCGCAAGCGCTCGGCGTGCGGGCCTGCCATCTGCGACAACAGCCGCTCGTAGAACGCGTCGCGGTACCGCGCGATCTGCTCGACGAGCGTCGTGAGGGTGACGCTCGAGTCGTGGGCATCCGGACGGTTGCCGCTGACCCCGGCCCCCATGAGCATCGTGCCCGCCAATACCGCCGCCGCCTCGAACAGGACCTCCCCGTAGGGCAGGTCGCCGCGGTTCTCGACGCGCTGCAGCATGGCATCCAGCGAGACCTGCTGCAGGATGAAGCGGCGGCAACGGCCCGCGTTGTCCAGCTTGCCCTGGTCCCACTGCCCGAACAGGTAGTTCGGCCGCTTGTTCGCCGGGTGGTCGAAGTCGTAGGCCCGCGGGTCCAAGGCCAGCTCGTCCAACTGGTCGGGGTCGAACATGGCCTCGAACAACAGGGAGGGATCGGTCTTCCGCAAGATCTCCAGCGCCTGCTCGACGAGGTCGTGGTATCGCCCGGCGGCAACGCCCGCGGAGCGAACCCAGAGCGGGATCGGCCGGACCCATTCGTGGGCGTAGGGCTGGATCTTCTGCTGGGTGCGGAGCACGGCGACCGGCCGGTGCCCGAGATAGTCGTTCAACTGGGCGATCGCGTCGCGGGTGATGCGGTCCGCCTGGTCCCACGGCCCTCCCTGAGCAAGTACCGCCTCGAAGACCCGCCCCAGGAAGAACGGCTGGAACAGGGCCTCGTCGGTCTGGTGGAACAACAGGTCGGCGTGAAATCGGCGGTAGCCGGGCAGGACCGACTCGAATACCAGCTCCAGCACCGCCTCGGCCTGATCCACCTCGCGGAAAGCTTCGCTGCGGCCGTGCAGGTCCTCCAGCGTGGTGCGGAGCACGCGGTACAACACCTGCCAGGCCGGTCCCTTCCCCTGGGGTCCCTCCTCCAATAACCCGAAAAGGTGGCTCAGACACCACAAGAACTTGGGGTCGGACGCGCCGGACGAGAAGTTCAGGTAGCCGAGGACTTCCTGCGTGGCCTTGTCGGCGGCGCTGCCCAAATGGTCCAATTCCATCCAATAACTCCCTGCACGGGGGCCCGCTCAACCTTGCGCCGGCCCATTCCCACGTAATACTAGGGGCCGATGGCGGAGTATGTAAAGCCCGGGGACAGTAGCAGGCCGCCCGGGCAGGTTTTGTTGCGGCCGTCGGCCGTGCCAAGTATGATAAGATATAAGGGTGTTTAGCGAGCGGGCGGGCACCATCGGGCACCGACGCGAAGCGTTGGTCGGTATGGTCGGCCCGCTCCGCCTCTTCTTTCGCGCAGGGGGAAATCGCGATGCGACCGCTGGTTTTTGTTCTCGCGCTGGGGGGGCTGCTGGTCCCCGCCGGCCGGCTCCTGGCCGCCCACGACGGCGAAATTCTTTCCGACACCTGGGCCGCCCGCTTCGGCCTGACCCGGCCGTGGGTGGCCCAAGTCCAAATGGACCGCGGCCGCGGCCGCGTCCGCGACGTCGTCCTGTACGGGGGAACCCTCTACGTGCAGACGTCGCGGGCGATGATCCACGCCCTCGACGCCGAGACCGGGCAAACGCTGTGGGCCAAGCAGATCGGACGGCCCGAGTACCCCAGCCTCACTCCCAACGCCTTTCATGACCTGTTGGCCACGGTCAACGGTTCGCGGCTGTACGTGGTGAACCGCTATAACGGCGACGTGCTGTACGAGACGCCGATTCAGGGGGCGCCCGGGGCCGGCCCCGCGCTGAGCTCCAAGCGCTGTTACGTGCCCACGGTCGTGGGCATGATGCTGGCCTACCGCGTCGAGCCGCTGACCGATCCGCTGGCGGAGCTGGGCAGGATCGAGAAAAAGGAGCTTACCGCGGAGGAGAAGAAGGCCCAGGAGGAGCCGCCAGAACATCCGCGTCAACCAGGACTACGTCCCGCCGTTTGCCACCCGCTCGGTGGGCCGGGTGCTGGTCCCGCCGCTGGTGACGCTGCAAAACCGCGACGAGGAATTCAGCACCTGGGGGACCGACCGCGGGTTTCTGAATATCGGCCGCGTCGACCGCTCCGCCGAGGACAACCTCGATCTGAAACACCAGTTCCGCACCGGCCAGGCGATCGTCGCTACCCCCAGCTACCTGCCGCCGGACCCGAAGGTGGTGGGCGACTCGGGTACGATCTACGCCGCTTCGTGCGACGGCTACGTCTATGCCGTGCTGGAGAAGAGCGGGGAGCTGCTGTGGAAGTTTTCCACCGGCGAGCCGGTGGTCGAGCCGACCGTGTTGATCGAGGAGCGCCTGTTCGCCCCGACCCAGCTCGGCGGCATGTACTGCCTGGACGCCAAGAGCGGCCGGCAACTCTGGTGGGCCCCCGACATCCGCCGCTTCCTGGCCGCCAGCCGCCAACGGGTCTATGGCGCCGACAAGGTCGGCCGGATCCGCATCCTGGACGGCAAGAGCGGCGCACTGCTGGACACCTTGCCGACCGAAGCGCTCGCGCTGGCGGTGCCCAACGATCTGACGGATCGCCTGTACGTGGGCACCGACACGGGCCTGCTGGAATGCCTGCACGAGCTGGAGCAGTCCAAGCCGCTGCAGTACGGCGAAAGCCGCAAGCCGCCGCCGGACGACGTGCTGCCCAAGCTGCCGAAACCCAAGCCATCGGTGGAGAAGCCGGCCGCCAAGCCCCGGCCCGCCCCGACCCCCAAGCCCAAGGTGACGCCCAAGAAAAAGAAGTCCGACGATGCCGCCGCGGACGACGCGGCAGCAGACGACCAGCCCAAGACCAAGCCTGCGCGCGACAAGAAGACCAAGCCCCTCAAGAACAAGAAGAACAAGCCGGATCAGGACACCGGTGGCGGCGGCGACAGCCCGTTCTAGCCGGAGTTATTCCAGCACGATCTGCTGGGCGGCCTTGTCGAACTTGGCCACCTTGCTCGCGCGGTGCGAGAGGATGCCCATGTTCAAGGGCGCCTGCACGCGGACCGCGATGTCGATGGGGCTGAAGGGCCGCTGCCGGCTCTCGACGCAGTCCAGGAAGTTCGCCCACAGCCGGCCGGTGTCCCCCGCCCCGTGCCAGGGAATGAGGACCTCCTTCTGGCCCTTGCCGGCGGGCACCAGGCGGATGCCCGGCCCGAAGTTCTCGACATTGCCGAAGACGATGGCCCCGTCCGTGCCGCGGAGGATCGTCTGGATGCCCGTGAAGTTCGAGAGCGAATTCATCAGCACCACGCTGGGCCCGCCGGGGTAGTCGGCGATGATGTTGCACTGGTCGGGCACCTCGCGGTTGTATTGGAAGGTGCCGCCGCCGCCGAAGACCCGCTCGGGAAAATCAAGATCCAGCAGGCGGAAAACCGGCGTGAAGACGTGGACCAACAGGTCGGTGGCCGGCCCGCCGGCGTAGTCCCAGTACAGCCGCCATTGGAAGAAGCGCGAGACGTCGAAGGGCCGCTTGGGGGCGTCGCCCAAGAACTGCTCCCAATCCAGGTCCGGGCCCGGCTTGGCGGCGGCATCCGGAATGGGCATCCGCTCGCCCCAGTCGCCGCGGCGGAAATAGCCGGCCTGCACGTGCAGGATCTTGCCCACGATGCCCTCGTGAATCAGCTTCTTGGCCGCATCGTAGGCGTCGTCGGCCACATACTGCGTGCCGACCTGCACGATCCGCTTGCACTTCTCCGTCTCCTCGCCGAGCCGCTTGGCCAGGTCGAACTGGCTCCAATGCGTGAGCGGCTTCTCGCAGTAGACGTCCTTGCCGGCCTGGACGGCGTCCAGGGCCTGCGGCGCATGGCGGCGGTCGGGCGTGGCGATGCAGACCACGTCCACCCGCGGATCGGCCAGCAGCTCCTTGTGATTGCGATACACCTTGCCGCCGGTCTTCTTCGCGGCCGCCTCGACGCGCGGGCCGTAAACGTCGCACACGGCCACCGTCTCGCAGCGGCCTTGCGCCTTCAGGGCCAGGCAGATGTCGATATGGGCCTGCGCCCGGCCGCCGGTGCCGATGAACCCCACGCCCACGCGGTCGTTGGCACCCCGCACGGCCTCGCTGGCCATGACCCACGGAGCGGGCCAGAGCGAGATCGCCCCGGCAGCCAGGGCGCCTTTGCGGAGGAAATCGCGGCGGTCGCCGCCGCTGCTCGGGCAAGCTGTCTTTCGCGGCTCGTTCATGGCAAGGTCTCCAAGCGTGTCGTGGGGTCAGGGTCACTCCGTCGTGCTTTCGCCTGCCGGCCAGGATACAACGCGGTGGGAAGCGCGGCAAGCTGGACGCCCGCGGCCGGCAGCCTTGAGCGCACCTCGCGCTTTGCAATTGGCATAGCGTATTTTGGAGGGGGGTGGGAGAATGACGGCATCCTGGGAGGGATCGGGTAGTTTGCATGGGACATGGAGGTCTAGGAAATGGACTTGTCAGCGGAGAAACAGAGGCGATTGCGAGAATTGGTGGTTGAGGCGAAGGAAATCCTGGGTGGATGTCTGCACCCGGACGGTCGGCCGAAGACGTTCGCCGAGTTGGAGGAGGAGTGCATCCAGGTGGGGGATCGTTTCACGACCCAACTGCTGCTGGGACGCGTCGCCGAGCGTGCCCCGGACGCGCCGTCTGCCGACTGCCCCACCTGTGGGCGGAGAGGAGAACGCGGGCCGGAGGAACCGCGGATCCTTCAGACCGATCGCGGCGAGGTCGGCTGGTCCGAACCGGCGTACTACTGTCGCTCTTGTCGGCGGTCTTTTTTTCCCTCGTTCGGCTGAGTTGGGATTGGCTATGGAAGACACGGTCAGTCCGCGGGTACTGGCCAAAATGATACACGCGGGAACTTCGGCGGCGAGCTTCGCGGCCGCCGCCCAGGACCTGGCCCGTCTGGCCGGTCTAGCGATCAGCGACGAACGGGTGCGACGGGCATGCCAGCGGATCGGGAGCGAGCGGATCGAGCATCAGCAGCGGATGCAGCGGGCGTTCTTGGACAGGCCGTTGCCCGAACAGGCCCACGCGCGAGCGGAGGGCGTGACGCCTCCGGAGATTGCTTGCGTGATGTGCGATGGCGGGCGTTATCAGCTTTTGGATCGGAGCCTTCCGCGGGAACTCGGACGCTCCGCACGGAAAGGAGAACACTGGCAGGAGAGTCGCATCGGACTCTTGTTGGGCATGAGTGGTCCGCTGCACACGAGCGATCCCCAGCGAGAGCAAGCCAAAGCCGGCCACGCGGCCCAGCGGGATGCCCGCGCCGGAGATTTCGCCACCCAGCAGCAGCCGGGCGACGACGGAGGGCACGGCCATCAACGCCAGTCCCGCGGCTGCTTCGATGAGGGCGGTGAGCGTGAGCAAACGGTTCATCGTGATCCGCGCGCCCGGCGAGCGGCCAAGTCGGGCCGTCCCGGCGGCACGGTTGGGCGAGCCAACCGTGGCACCCGGCGTGTCGATCAGAGGCCGCCCTCACCCCCCTGCCCCTCTCCCGGAGGGAGAGGGGAGCTTTTCGCAAAGCCTCTCAGCGTCACTTCTCGCTGCCAGTCGGTTCCGGTTGCTTCAGCCGGACCAGCAGCCACTGCTGGGTCTTCTCTTTGCCGATGTGGATCAGTGCCGGCGCTTCGTCCTGGGTCAAATTGTAGATCCCGGTTTCGCACACGGTGGTCTTGTTACTGCCTACGGTCCAAGCGGCGCGCTGCGTCTTCTTGTCCACCGCTCCCTGGACGAGGACATTCGTCCCGCTGACCAGGTCCGTGTAGTTGCCGGCAATCGCCCCCGCCTTGTTGACGGCCAACTGCAGAACGTAATGCGGTTCGGACTGTTCTTTCTGGACCAGCCCGAAGACCCCCAGCGGGAGCCAGTCGGCGGCTTTGGGGTCCGGCACAGGAGCGCTGGCGGCCAAGGTGGACGCCTGCTGATAGTACTGCTCGGCCGTGGCCACGGGCTGGCTGCCATAATACACCTGATCGTCCTGGTAGGTGACGTTGCCGCCATAGTTATAGACGACGGGCTGGACGCCGGCGGCCCAGCCGCAGCATGCACCCACTGCGGGCCACGTGGCCGGGGTCCATGCATAACCGGGTTTCCAGCCCGCCGCCGCCCACGCGCCCGGATTGGCCGCATGCCAACCTTCACCATACATGCCGTAGCCATTATATGAACTTCTGACCGCGGCCCCGCGGGCGGCGGAGACACTACCGCTCAGCGCCTCGGTCTGGTGATAGCCCGCATGGGCGGCCGAACCTGCCCCCGCTGCCGACATGCCGTAGCCGGCGTCGGTTGGCAGCGCCGCGTGCGCGGTGCCATAACCTGCGGCTGCGTGCGAGTAGGAAGTCCCCGCGGCAGCGTGATACGTGCTGCCGGAGGACGCGTATCGCCCGGCGTCGACCCCGCCGGGCCCCGCGGCGACACCGCGCCCGGCTGACGTTTCATGGGTATACTCGTTACCCTGCGGGCCTTTCACCGCCGTGCCGCTGACCTCTTTGCCGCCGGCCTCTGCGCCGCCCGGCCCGACGGCCGCTCCGTGGGCATCGGCGGAGCCGTGGGCAACGGTTGTGCCCTCGGGGCCATGGTAGACTTCGCCGCTCGACCCGCGGTGCGCGGCGCCCGCGCCCTCCGGTCCCCGGGCGTAAGCCCCGCTTTCGCGAGATCCGCCGCTGGCATGGGCGCCGCCCATCCCGCGGGTATGGCCGGCTCGCGCACCAAGCAGGACCAAGGACGCGGCAACCATCAGACCGATTGTCGTCTTGATCATGAGCACCGCCTTTCGGAAATTTCCTTTCCACCGTCCCCGGGGGCCGCCGGCTTGGCCCTTGCGGCTCACTGCTGCCCCGCTTGTTCGGGCGGCTGTTTCAGCCGCACCAGCATCCACTGCTGCGTGCGATCCTTGCCGAAGTGCAAGAGCAGCGGCGCTTCGTCCTGGGTCAGGCTGCTGATGCCCGCGTCGTATACCGTGGTCTTGTTGTCTCCCACCGTCCAGGCGGCCCGTTGGGTCTTCTTGTCCACCGCCCCGTGGACAGGGAGCGTGGAACCGGTGAGGACGCTGTAATAGTTGCCCGCGATGGCCCCGGACTTGTTGAGCGCCAACTGGAACATGGTGTTGGAGTCCGTCTGGTCTCCTTGCACAAGCGAGAACACGCCCAGCGGCATCCAGTCGGTGCTCTGGGGCTCCGGCTGGGGCGCGGTTTGGGCTATGGTCGCCGCCTGCTGGTAGTATTGGTCGGCCGTGGCGACCGGCTGGTCGCCGTAATACACCTCGTCGCCCTGGTAGGTAACGTTATTGCCGAACTCGTAATAGACCGGTTGCACGCTACCGCCCCAGCCGCACCATGCGCCCA
>Ga0326728_10017221_pt1 | contig 14533 bp, 13 predicted proteins | sample MB3enrmetagenome_FD_207602 | JGI IMG/M metagenome (GOLD analysis project Ga0326728, IMG submission 207602) | Lab enriched peat soil microbial communities from McLean, Ithaca, NY, United States - MB31MN | ecosystem: Environmental > Terrestrial > Soil > Wetlands > Peat | place: USA: New York...
CGGTGGACGTCATCACCGGGCTGATCAAGTCCAACTTCCCTGCGCGCATCTCCTTCAGGGTCTCCTCAAAGATCGACTCGCGCACCATCCTCGACTCATCCGGCGCCGATCAGCTCCTGGGCCTCGGTGACATGCTCTTCCTCTCGCCGGGCACCTCATACCTGAAGCGCGTGCACGGGGCCTATGTCTCCGAAGAGGAGCTGGACAAGGTGATCGAGTTCATCCGTGAGCAGAAGGGTCCGGACTACGTCAGGGAGATTGACACGCAGATAGCCGAGATAGCCAGGGAAGATTCCGATTCGAATGGACAGGAAGAGGAATACGACCCGGTCTATGACGAGGCATTGGAATTCGTAACAAACAAGGGCAGCGCATCCATATCGCTGATCCAGCGGCGGTTCAGGGTCGGGTACAACCGTGCGGCAAGGATCATCGAGCAGATGGAAACCGAGGGCATCTTAGGCCCTGCGGACGCTGCAGGCAAACCACGAAAGGTATTGGTCAGATCATATGCGCATGAAGTGGAAGAGTAGTCTTTTAACCCTTGTCTTAATCCTGACTTTATCCGGTATCTCCCATGCAGTAGAGCTCGCCAAGGTCCAGCAGCGCTTCAGCAAGGTTAAGGACTTCACGGCCGTGTTCAAGCAGGAGACCTTCCAGGTGATCGCCAACAAGACGGTCCGTTTCGAAGGGAAGGTTTCCTACAAGCGCGACGCCGGTGTCAGGATGGATGTGACGAGCCCTCAGAAACAGATCCTGATCCTGAAAGGCCAGACCGTGCTGGTGATCCTCCCTGAAGAAGGGACCTCGCAGGTCCAGGAGATCCCGAACGAGATCGCGGCCCAGAACATCCTGGGGTTCTTCACCGGCCTTAGCTCCATCGAGGAGCACTATATTGTCCAATCCGCGGACGACCACCTTGTCCTCGTGCCCAAGACCGGGACCGGGTCCATCTCGGTCTGGGTGAACACGGACAACCTCATCGAGCGCATCCTGCTGAAAGACGCCATGGGCAACACGAGCGACATCTCTTTGAGCTCCTACCGCTTCAACAAGGGCTTAAGCGACGAGCTGTTCCAGCAGAAACAAGGCGGCTCCGCCAAGACCACAAAGGAAAAATCGCCGGGAAACGGCTGACCCCGGGTTGCAGAGAAGGGGCTCCAGAGAGCGGTCATTATGGGCACTGCACAGCGGGCTATGTCTGCTGTTATCCTGAGAAAAACTCGAGCAAAGCCGTGCGATTCAGATTCCCCTCTTTCGTAAAGAGGGGAAAGGGGAGATTTAATGCGGGACATCCTTGCCCCTCACCCTCAGAATGAGGCAACCACATTTTACGAACAAGTCAACCACGCACGGTATCAGGGCCTGCCCCAGGGCCACTATGAGAGCTTCTTCCAGCGGGCCAACCACCCGAAGCGGCCGCTCGCCTTCTGGATTAGGTACACGGTCTTCAGCCCCAGGGGACATCCTGAGAACGCCATCGGCGAGCTCTGGGCCGTTTTCTTCAACGGCGAGACAAACTCTCACGCGGCAGTCAAGAAAGAGGTGCCGTTCAATGAGTGCGTCTTCAGCACCACTTCCTTCGATTGCCGGATCGGCAGTGCCCGCCTCGATGCCCACGGCCTCACCGGCGCTGCGGAAAAAGGCGCGGACAGCATAACCTGGGACCTTACCTTTCACGGCGCATCGGCACCGCTCCTGCTGCTGCCCCTGAGGCTCTATTCCACCAGGCTGCCTGCGGCGAAGAGCCTGGTGTCGCTTCCCCTGGCGCGCTTCAGCGGCACACTCACTGTGAATGGGGAGACCATCGAGGTGACGGACTGGCTCGGGAGCACCAACCACAACTGGGGATTCAAACATACCGACCTCTACGCCTGGGGCCAGGTCGCCGGGTTCGACACCGAGCCCGGCAGCTTCCTGGAGCTCGCCACGGCCAGACTCAGGATCGGCCCTTTCCGGACACCCGCATTCACACCCATCGTGTTCCGGCACCGGGGACAAGAGCATAGCCTAAACGGCCTGCTCCAGACAGTGAAGGCCCATGGTCTGTTCACCTACTTCACCTGGAACTTTTGCTCGAAGACGCCCCGGGTGGAGATCGAGGGCACCATCACGGCCCCGCGCAAGGCCTTTGTGGGGCTCACCTACTACAACCCGCCGGGCGGCACCAAGACCTGCCTGAACAGCAAGATCGCCTCGTGCACGCTCCGCTTCAAAGATAAGGTGCATGGGATAACCGAGACCCTGCAGGCAGAGAACCGCGCCGCATTCGAGATCCTCACCGACGACACAGGCCACGGGATACGGATGGTGGTATGATGTTATGAAAATTTTATCCGGATTACCAGGATTACCAATGGATGAGGGGTAACGATCATCCTCGCTCAGCATACTGTGTATCTCTGTGGAAATGAATCGTTCTCCCCATTGCGTAAGAAAACCCGGAGCCACTGGGCTTCCGGGGCCGTCAGCACACGAGGTCCTGACGGGATGATAGCCAGATGCTAATGAATTCCAGTTATACTGTCAATAGAGAATATAATCGGATGGGATCTATACAGCAGCCAATTGCAAAAGGCTAAGATTGTCATTCCCGCGGAGGCGGGAATCCAGTCTTTTCAAAAAATTCTAGACCCCCGCTCCCCGATCAGGTCGAGGACAAGCTTCGCGGGCGTGACTCATTATTTTCAGTTATGCAATTGCCTCAAGCAATATAAAATCAAGTTCTATGACATACTCATATGATCTTTTTTATGATATAATCAAAAAGACAACTATGACAATGAATTGTGATGAAAGGGGAATGGGCTTATTGTCAGTTCCAGCAAACGTATCCGTTCCCGTCCTTTCACTTTTCTTCATTGAAACAATGAATTCAATTTGCAGTGAGCTATAAGGAAATATATTGTGAGTTCTGAACGTATTAGGAATTGGCCTACTAAAGAACGCCCACGCGAACGACTTCTTGCTGTGGGTCCCGATCGGTTGACAGATGCCGATCTCCTCGCAATCATCCTTCGCGTCGGATTAGGAACATTCAAGGAGGGCGTTCCAGGGAAGAACGCCTATGATTCTGCCCTCTCTATTCTAAGGGATTTCAGAGGGCTTCGCGGGCTCGACCGCGCCCGCATTCATGACCTGCTCAAAGTTCCCGGCCTTGGACCTGCAAAAGTCGCGCAGATCAAGGCTGCATTCGAGCTCGGGAAACGTGTGTGTGCCGGAAAACTCACAGCCCCTGCATTCGAATCATCAAAGGCTGTTGCCGACCACTTCCGTCCGCGCTTCACCGGAAAGCGACAAGAGATAGTCATTGCCGTGTTCTTGAACGGACAAAACCAACTCCTTGGAGAGAAAGACATCACCGAGGGGACGCCAACGCAAGCCACTGTTTATGTTCGCCGCATTCTTGAAGAAGCACTCCACGAATCAGCCGCGGCAGTCGTCCTTGTCCACAATCACCCCTCGGGCAATCCTGAACCCTCAGCCGGTGATGACAAGACGACACGTAGTCTCTTGCATGCCTGTAAACTGATAGGTCTGGTCGTCCTTGACCACGTAATCGTTGGTGAGTCCGAGCACTACAGCTATGCCGACTCCGGTCGGCTCAAAGAACTTGAACCAGAATAGAAGGGGGCCGTATGGCCAAGAAGAAAATAGAACCCCAACCTTATGCTAAGCCGGATCAGATCCAGATTCGCGGGAGCCAGATATACAGCCATGTCCGCAAGACATGGGTGCCGTTGACGCCTGAAGAACGCGTCCGACAGGAGTTTCTCTTTGTCCTGATTAACGAATACGGATATTCACTGGATCAGATTGATGAAGAGACGTCGGTTACCAGCCGCGGTTCCGCGCAGGCCCGCGCAGATTTCCTTATTTGGCGTTCACCAGAAGCCAAAAAGCGACAGGAACACGCCCTGATTGTCATTGAATGCAAGGCCGACAACGTAACCATCTCCTTGAAAGACTACGTGCAGGGAGCCAATTACGCACAATACGAACACGCACGGTTCTTTGTTACCCATAACCACCGCGAGACCAAGTATTGGAAAGTGGATGATACACGGCGGATGCCGAACTACGATGAGATCGCGAACATTCCCCATGCCGACGCAACAGACAAGGAAATTGACGAATTACTGGCACGCCTGAAAGTTTTCAAGGAGGACGAATTTGCGAAGCTGCTCCACGAATGCCACAACGTCATCCGCAATCGCGAGAAGCTCGACCCCGCCGCCGCCTTTGACGAAATCGCCAAGATACTCTTCGTGAAAGTCTATGTTGAACGGGAGCTACGGGCCAAACGCGCGCGGAAGAACCTCTTTAGCGTCGATTATCTTGACGACCAACTTGGCAAGTACCCGCTCAACACGCTCTTTGGGCAAACCAAAGAGGCCTATGCGGATGACAAGATCTTTGAGGACGATGAGGAAATACGGCTCAAACCCGCCACGGGTCGGGAAATCGTCAAGTTGTTGCAACGCTACAATCTTTCCGAAACCAGCGAGGATATCAAAGGTATTGCCTTCGAGCGATTTCTCGGCCGCACATTCCGGGGCGAGATTGGGCAATTCTTTACACCGCGCACCATAGTCGAGTTCATGGTTCACATGGTGGAACCCAAGGAAGAGGACGTGATTTGTGACCCCGCTAGCGGCTCGGGGGGGTTCCTGATCCGCTTCTTTGAGATCGTGCGGCAGCAGATTTTGGCAGACGCCGACCGCCAGTACCAGGAATTCAAGACCAAGGTGCAGGCTGACAAGAAGCTCTCGCCGGACAAAAAGGCGACCATGCTCCGAGAGAAGTTCGACGCCATCCAGGCAACCCTTGACCCCAACAAACCCGGCTCTCGCCTGTGGAAGCTGGCCAACCGCTGCATCTTCGGCACCGATGCAAACGACCGCATGGCTCGCACCAGCAAGATGAACATGATTATGCACGGCGACGGCCACGGCGGCGTGCATCACCATGACGGATTCCTGAATGTCAACGGCATATTCGAAGGCCGCTTCGACATCGTCCTCACGAATCCGCCCTTCGGCGCCAACGTCGAGCCTTCCGACGTGGTGCATGAATCTGATGCGACGGTAAGCCGCGAGGCTGAAAAACGCTATGCTGAAGAGTATGGCAACCTCTATGCGGAAGCCCTGGCCCCTGTACACGCCGCTGTGGGGAATCCCATCGCCAGTCTCTTTGAACTTCCCAAGGGCAATGGCAGTGAAAAGGAACGCAACAAACGGGTCAAGTCGGCCAAGATCAAAACTGAAATTCTATTCATCGAGCGCTGTCTTTCCCTGTTGAAGCCGGGCGGGCGACTCGGCATCGTTTTGCCTGAAGGAATCTTCAACAACCCCTCCCTCGCCTACGTGCGCGAGTTCTGCGAAAACCGTGCTTTCATCCGTGCTGTTGTCAGCTTGCCCCAAGAGGCATTCTTTTCCTCTGGTGCAAGCGTGAAAGCATCGTTGCTGTTCCTGCAAAAGTTCGATGAAAAAGAACAACTCGATTTTGACGCAGAACAAGTGTGGTGCCGTAATAGTATTGAGACAAAGTATGCCTCATCCATCACAGCTGAAATTAAGCGGCTTGAGGCAGACATTATGGCCTCGAGGAAAGTGCGAGAAATCGAGAAGCAGAAGGCATTTCAAAAGGAATTAGCCGACTACAAGAAGCGGATGGCCGCAACTATAGCCACTGAAACACCACAGCTCCTTTCACAGCTTCTTGCGGCTGGAAAAGATATCCGCTCAATGTGACACCGTCCTTGCAGGCAATGGAGATCTTTCTTTTCTGCATACACTCCCCTCAAGAGCAATATGTGCGGTTTCAGTTCCTGAACCGGTACATTTTTTCAGCTGCTCACAGGTTATAATAAATTATGAATCACAATAATCAAAGATGCCTTTACTTTAAAGAGATGAGGTCAGGTCCCGACTATCAACATCCTTCTTGAAGTCATCACTGAATCACGACTCATGCTGCCGTGTCCCCTTGCACTTGGGATACTTAGAACAGCCGTAAAACAAGCTCCCGGCTGTGGGTCCCTTCTTTGCCGTACGCAGCACCATCGTGCTGCCGCATAAGGGGCAAAGAAGAGGGGTAGGGTTTTCGTGGACAGGCATCTTGATGATTGTCGGTTTTCCTTTATGGATTGGTATTGCCTTGTTTTTGATTACACTGATCATTGCAAGCAGCTCTTTGCCGTTGACGAGCTGGATGGGGTTGCCTCTGGCAAAATCTATCGCCTCCTGGGTAAAGGTGCCTGAGGTGATGACGATCCCTCCCGAGGCCTTCTTGTCGTAGACGAATCCGAGCAGCTCCCGGATGATTATTACGCCGACTCTATCCATTTTCCAGTGCTTGCACTGGACAAAGATAGTCTCGCCGTTCTTCTTCAGGACAAGGTCAATCCCGCCGTCCGCCCCGCCACCCCCGGTTTCGGTGATGGTGTATCCTTTTCTCCTATATGCCTCGCCCACGAGCCGCTCGAAATCCTGCCAGCTCAGTGATCGAAGTGTTTCCATGCTCTTCTGGCTATTGAAAAGAAGGATCCTCTTGTTGCCCTTGAGAAATGATTTGTAAAGGGAGAGGGTAGCCATCGCGAGGAAGAACAATAATAAGAAGAAGAAGATAGCAATGAATGAGCCTGCCTGCGCCAAGCCTTTTAAAAAAACATTGGCGGAGATTCCATTGACTCGTATGGTTCCCCATAATGCAGGGACTACAAAATAAAAAACTCCAAAGCTGACACCAGCCATGATGGTGCTGACCCACCATGGCAAAGAGATCAGATCATCAGCAAATGAGATGTCTTTTCGTGCCATGCTCGAATCCTTTCCCATTAATATGCTTGATCATAGCTTTATCGAAATTTTATCAGGTTTGTATGAATTGCCTTGGGATCAGGAAGGGTTTCAAGCCTGCGCCCGGGTAATCGCCCCCGGGTTGTGTGGTTCACCTTGAAGCAGTCGGTTTTTAGTTGTTGCCGCACCGCGCCTGCATGGCGACGATGTCTTCAGGGGCAAGCCCTTTTAAATCGGACCTGATCCGGTAATACATGATGGAGTCCGGGTTTTTGCTGTGCTCGAGACCCCGGGCATGGCCGAACTCGTGGGCCAGCGTACGCACAAGCGTGTTGCGGCTGCTGAATTGAAAAATGGTTATGCTTTCCCTGAACATGGTCCTCTCATACCGGCCGGAAGCAAGATCTCCGGTCAATTCGTTGCACGTGATTTTGTAGCTCATCACCTGCGAATTGTGGTTTGAGGCTATGGAACCGATGTCTGCAACAAGAGTGTTCAGATCGTCCACCGTCTTCTGCAGGTCCGCCTGTTGAGCCTTAAGGCCTTCCAACTCGGCATCGAGAGACTGCTTCTGCTGGGGAAGACTTTGAAAGGCTTCCTTGGATACGGAGTCATTCTTGTTCGCTGCATCAAGGTCGGCCCTGTAGGCATTCAGATGCCCCAGGTAAGCATTATATTGTACTGAATAGGCAACATTCTTACGCGCCGCCTCTGGTTTTAGATCATTGTATAGGTTCATGAGATCATCATACGATGCCTTTGCATCGTCTATGCTTCTGCCGATGTTTCTCAGATCGTCCATTGCTGCCTGCCGGTTGTCATACACCAGGTCAATCTCGATGGAACCCAAGCCTTTCCAGGATCCGGGAGACATCAACATCCTTTTCGATGCACGGCGGATTGTGGACCATGAAGTCCAGATCCATCGTCCTCTGCATGGAGATCTCTACCGGGCTCGACAACCTCCTGGCTGAGGTGAAGGCCGTTACTTGGAAGGAATGATCTCTTCCTATTGAAGTATTGTCGAATAAGAGAGTCTGAAAGGCACTCTTATTCAATTATTCTTGAATAACCTTGAGCATGGGGCTATACTGTTCAACAATCCTTGAATAAGAGGTTTGTAATGAAGAGAAGCGGGGCATATATCCGGCAATCATCAGGATACAAGGCATTTATCCCGAAGCCCCTGCCACCGGACCCTGCTATTCAGTTCAGCGGGAACCTGCCCAAGCTGCTCTCCCAGGCGGACAGGGCCTTAGCCAGGCTGGACAGTCTCGGTGATATTCTGCCCAATGTGGATCTCTTCATTGCCATGTTTGTGAGGAAAGAGGCAGTGCTCAGCTCGCAGATAGAAGGCACACAGGCCTCCCTTGAGGACCTGTTCCAGTACGAGAGTGGACAGTCACCCGAGAAGGTCAATGATGTGGATGAGGTCGTGAACTACATCAAGGCCCTCAACTACGGTATGGAGCGTCTGGACACCCTGCCCATGAGCAATCGTCTCATCAGGGAGATCCATGAGGTACTGCTCAAGGGGATGCGTGGTTCAAAGAAGACTCCAGGCGAATTCAAGAGAACCCAGAATTGGATAGGCCCTCCGGGATCTACCCTGGCAGATGCAAGCTTTGTTCCTCCTCCTCCCCATGAGGCAACCAAGGCCATGGGAGAGCTTGAGAAATATCTTCACCTCGACAGCGACTTCCCGGCCCTCATCAACTGCGCCCTCATCCACTATCAGTTTGAGACCATCCACCCGTTCCTCGATGGTAACGGCAGAATAGGCCGTCTTCTCATAACCTTCTACCTCTACTGGAAAGAAATCCTGCACAAGCCGTTGCTCTACCTGAGCTACTTCTTCAAGAAGAACAGGCAAGAATACTATGACCGCCTCACTATGGTGAGGAACTCCGGTGATTATGAACAGTGGATGGAGTTCTTCCTCAGGGGAGTCACGGAGGTATCGGACCTGGCCATAGAGACTGCGAAGAAGATCCTCGAACTGCAGACAAATCACCGGAACCTGCTCTGGCAGGAGAAGATGTCGTCACCGCTGGCTGTGGGGCTCCTGGAGAAGCTCTTCTATACCCCATACATGTCAGTGAAGAATGTGGCTGAGGCATTTTCCATATCCTATCAGGCGGCATCACTTCTCGTGAATCAGTTCGAGAAGCACGGCATCCTGAAAGAGATCACGGGAAGGAAGCGGGACAAGATGTATGTATACAAGCAGTACATCGATATACTCTCGGAAGGGACAGGACCGTGAAGGACTTGGAGATTGCAGCCGGACTGAACGATCTTTTTCCCTCCCACCGGATCGTGTGCCGGTATCACGAAGATGCTGAATTCTGCGATACCGTGCGAAACCTCAACCATGAGATTGCCACGTCGCCTTCGGCTCCTCGCAATGACCCTGCAATAATGCCCTTTCATGCAACTTGGCACTAGAAATACTGGATTTGAAACCTCCGCGAGAATGACAAAGCTGGATTCTAAGCTTTCGCGGGAATGACATCTTGGGTGTTTTGCATTTGGCTCATCAATTTATCAATATGTCCCCAAATAAAACATCCCATGCTTATGCTCAGGCGGCCACCATCCGCCTTGACCCCATGGGCCTGCTTGAGGTAATGCACAATTCATGGATTTTTCTCTCATCGAGAAGGCCGTGAATCTGCTCCTAAGCGCGAAGCATGCGGTAGTCCTCACCGGTGCGGGGATATCAACCGAGTCGGGCGTTCCCGACTTCAGGTCTCCGGGCGGCATCTGGGAGCGTTATGACCCGACGCTGTTCTTCTACGCCCGTTTTCTTGCCGAACCCGATGTGGTCTGGAAGTGCCTGATCGAGATGAACTCCTCGGGCGAGCTGTCTTTGTGGGAGGCCAGGCCCAACCGGGGCCACCTGGCGCTTTCCGCCCTTGAGGAGATGGGGATCGTCAAGGTCGTCATCACCCAGAACATCGACAACCTGCACCAGAAGGCAGGCAGCAAGCATGTCATCGAGTTCCACGGGAACATGCTCGTATTCAGGTGCCTGAAGTGCGGCCGCAAATACGGATTCGAGCAGCTCCTGGAGATTATCGCCTCAAGCCCGTTCCTTCCGCCTCTCTGCGAATGTTCGGGCGTGCTCAAGCCCGATGCCGTATTCTTCGGCGAGGCCATCCCGCAAGATGCCCTGAAGGAGTCGTTCCGGCACGCCCAGGAATGCGATCTGATGCTCGTTATCGGGACCTCGGCCCAGATCGAGCCCGCGGCGTCCCTGCCCATCGTAGCCAAGGGGATGCACTCCATGTTCAGGGGGATAGGCAGCCTTATCGCAAAGACCCACTGCCATGTCATTGAGATCAATCGGGAGCCCACGCCGCTCACAAACGAGGTGTCGGATTTCATCATACAGGGAAGCGCCGGCGAAATCCTTTCGGCCATTGCCGAGAAGGTCAGGGAAAAGAGGGCGGCGGTATGATCACCGGCAGGACAAAGGTCTTTACCATCCTCGCCCACCCATCAACCCATGTCATGGCCCCTCTCATCTACAACCACATCTTCACTGCCATGGGGCTCGACATGTCCTACATCAGCCACGACGTTCTGCCCGAAGCCATACCCGAGACCATAAAGTCATTCCCGGGCTGGTGCAACCTGGGAGGGTTCAATGTAACCATCCCCCACAAGGAGGCCGTGGCCGCCCTTGTGGACACTCGGTGCGAGGTTTCTACCCGGACATGTGTGGTGAATACGGTGGTGAGGCATGATGACGGACAATTGTCCGGCCACAACACCGACGGCCTTGGTGCGGCGAAGGCCCTGGGCCGGGTTCAAGGGGTCGCATGCCTGATCATAGGCGCAGGGGGTGCGGCCCGGGCCATTGTGGATGCCCTGCTGCACGAGGGCGTAAAGAGCGTGCTCATCCTCAACCGTTCGCGCGAAGGGGCGCTGCGGCTGTTAAGCCTGTTCCCCGGAAGTCCGGTGGGCATATACAACGGCGAACCCTTAAAAGACATCGAGGTCGTGGTGCAGGCAACCCCTGTGGCCGACAAGATCCCCTTCGGGCTCGATCCGGCCGGATTCACGCGCGGCACGCGCATCCTGGAGACCGTCATGCGGCCCACGGCCCTGTCCGAGGCGGCCGTGCATCACGGCCTCGATCTCATCAGCGGCCAAGCCATGCTCTATCACCAGACCAGCAGGAACTTCGAGCTGTTTACCGGCATTGAGCTCCCCAAGGATCGTTTGGACGATGCATTCGCATCGCTTGGGTATCATCTGCCATGAGAGTCTACCTGATCTGCACAAAACGCAAGTCGAGGCCCAAGGTCGCCCTGGAGGTGTGCAAGGCCTGCAGATACAACAGGTCGTGCAGACAATACGTGAACTACAGAAACCCCCTTCTCTTCCCCGAGCTTGAAAAACCTCAAGGAAATGCAATTCCTTGACAGCATAGATCAATGGAACTATGTTAATTCCATATGCCGCGCAAAGAGATCCTCATCTACCCCGAATCCGCGCTGAAGGCCAGGGCCCAGGAGGTCGACAAGATCGACCTCGATATCGTCACCCTCGCGAATGACATGAAAGACGCCATGTATAACGCCCCGGGCGTGGGCCTTGCCGCCCCCCAGGTGGGGTGCTCCAAGCGGCTCATCCTCGTAGACCCCTCTGCAAAGAAGGACTCGGGCAGCCTCCTGGTCATTATCAACCCGGTCATCGTGGAGAGCGAGGGCTCGGTGGAAGACACTGAGATGTGCCTGAGCGTTCCCGAGGTCTCCGTGGATGTGAAGAGGGCTGAAAGGGTCCTTCTCAAAGGGGTCAACCTCGACGGCAAAGAGATCCGCATAGAGGCGGAAGGGTTTCTGGCACGGATATTCCAGCATGAGATCGACCATCTCAACGGCAAGGTCATTCTGGATTACGCCTCGACACTCAAGCGGGCCATCTATCTGAAAAAGAGGAAAAAGGGCAAGATATGAGACTCGCCTTCATGGGCACGCCGGATTTTGCCGTGCCCGCCCTATCCGCCCTTGTCGAATCGAAACGGCATGACATTGCGTTCGTCATCACCCAGCCCGACAAGCCCAAAGGCAGGGGGATGCACCTCCAGAGCCCGCCCGTCAAAGAGCTGGCCCAAAGAGACGGTCTGAGGGTATATCAGCCCCCGTCACTGAAGGACAACGCCGAGGTCCGGGATCTTTTTGCAGCTTCCCTGCTCGATGCGGTTATCGTGGTGGCCTACGGGAAGATGATCCCCCCCGATATGCTCGACCTGCCGCGGATCGGCTTTCTCAATGTCCATGCCTCGCTGCTGCCGGAATTCCGGGGCGCCTCACCCATCAACCGGGCCGTCATGGCCGGATGCACAACCACCGGCATCAGCATCATGAAGATCGATGAGGGAATGGATTCAGGCCCGGTCTACATGCAGTCGTCGATTTCCATCAACGAGGAAGACGATGCTCTGCGTCTGTCGGAAAGGCTGAGTGCCCTTGGAGCAGTCAAGCTCCTGGAGGCCCTTGCCCTCATTGAAGATGGAAAGATGCAGCCTGCGCCCCAGGACCATGCGCGCTCGACCTACGCACCCATGCTCACCAAGGAAGACGGGGCCATCGACTGGGGCAAAGACCCGAGGACCATACATAATCTGATCCGGGGGCTTGTACCATGGCCGTGCGCCTACACCTTTCTCCAGGGGAAGATGCTCAAGATCATGAAGGGATCTTACGAGATAGAGGATCATGGCATTCAGGCGGGGACGCTCCTGAAGGACAAATCCGGCGTGAGGATTGCGTGCAATGGCGGTTATATCATCCCCAAAGTCCTCCTTCTCGAGGGAAAGAAGGCCATCGATGCAGCCGCGTTCTCAAACGGGCTGAAGACGGACCGGGCAATCGTCGGGGGCAGACAGGAGACTCTATGATCATTGCACCATCCATCTTATCCGCCGACTTCTCGAACCTGGGCCGGGATATCGGTGTCGTTGTGGACGCCGGGGCACAATGGATACACGTGGATGTGATGGACGGTGTTTTTGTCCCGAATATCACCATAGGACCGGTCGTGGTGAAGGGTATAAGGAGGGCTACCAAGGCATTCCTCGACTGCCACCTCATGATCATGGAGCCGGAGCGGTATATTGATGATTTCATCAAAGCCGGCGCCGACGGAATCACCGTGCATGTGGAGGCCACCCGGCACCTCCAGCGGACATTGACCATGATCAGGGAAAACGGCTTGAAATCAGGGGTCTCATTAAACCCGTCCACGCCTTTGGATACTATCAAATATTGCCTGGACAACATTGATCTGGTACTTATCATGAGCGTAAACCCAGGATTCGGCGGGCAGACCTTCATCGATGCGGTGATCCCGAAGATCGCCGAGGCGAAAAAGATGATTTCCGGGTATGCCATTCAATTGCAGGTGGACGGAGGCGTCAACAAGGATAATATAGCCAGGCTGGCACAGATGGGTGTAGATAATGTGGTGGCGGGGTCGAGTGTCTTTGGGACGGATGACCCTGGAAAAACCATAAAGGAGATGTTTGATATTGTATCCCCGGTTCCGTATTAGACTTGCTGCTTCCCTCGTGCTTCTCGGCCTGCTCATCGGGTGCGCCCACGCACCTGTCGTCAAAAAATCGCCTTATGAAACCATCCAGGATAAAAATCTCATTATTATGCTCGGGCGGTATGAGGAGAACACAGGCAACTGGACCAATGCATTGTACTTGTATTCACGCGTTAACGACCCTTTTGCATGGCTTGCCATGGCGAGAATCTATTTCATCATTGAAGACAATACATCAGCCCTTGCTTTCCTCCAGAAGGTTATCGACGATGGGACATATGTAGGTGATGCACTTGAGTTGAGGACCAGGATCTATGCCAAGGACGGTAACTGGAAACTGGCGATCCAGGATACCGAGGCCCTCGTCCAAAAATATCCGGACAACATCCAGATCAAGCTCTTTCTTGCAAACCTCAAGGTTATCACCGGTGAGTTCAAACAGGCTCAGAACATCCTCAAGAGCCTTCTCGGGAAGAATGATGACAGCATAATCTACTACACCATATCCAAGGCATGCATGGGTGAGAGGGATTTCGCCTGCGCAAAGGATGCGTTAAAAAAGGCCATCGATTCCAGAAGCGATTTTGAACCTGCATATCTCGATCTCGCCCGGATAGAAGATCTCCTGGGCGAGTCGGATCAGGCAGAAGAAACATACCGTAAGCTCCTGGACATCAACCCTTTCTCCAATGATGCACAGCTGGCCCTGGTTGACCATTATATCGATCAAAAGCGGTACAAGAACGCCATAACCCATCTGAAGTCGGTCATTGAGGTGAATCCGGACATGTTGATGTTGCGGAAACTCATCATCCTCGAGCTTCAGGACGGCATGTTTCAGGATGCCCTGTCTCTCATCAATAACCTCAAGGAGATGACGGATGACGACAAGTACTACCTTGCCCTGGCCTATGCAGGTCTTGAACGGTATGACGATGCGCTGAAGGCACTCAAGGATATACCCGTTACGGGAAGGCTGGGATGCGATATCACCATGCTTGAATCTTCCATCCTCAAGAGCATGAACAAGAGCGATCAGGCAGTTAAGCTGCTGGAGACTTCATGGAAAGACTACGCCGATCTCGGTACCTGCAATGAGATAGGCTATCAGCTTGCCACGGAGCTGGATACCATCGGGAGAAGAGATGAGGGATTACAAATCGCCTCAAAGC